>JADMIO011020056.1_pt1 | contig 22145 bp, 27 predicted proteins | sample 8958161 | NCBI WGS metagenome assembly JADMIO01 (sample SAMN16585339, study PRJNA669376) | soil metagenome | isolation source: Crop rotation soil | place: USA: Cullars Rotation, Alabama | collected 2011
CCCGTGCCGCTGGCCGGGTCTGCCTCTGAGTTACGCACACTTGCCGAAAGCTCACGGAGAAACCGGAGAGTTCGCAGCAAGAATCTTGGACTCTGGCCTGAACCCCGGCGGTTGGACGCGCCCAGGCTGCACATCTCGCGTCAAACAGGTGAGAGGTCTCGGCCGTAAAACCTGCGGAATGTACCGGGTAACGGGGACCGGCGGAAGGCTGTGCTGTCAAGAATTTCGGGGCTTGGAGTTGGTACGCGGAAAGTATGGCTCCCCGGCATGGATTCGAATTGCTTCTGACGGGCGGAGACGCTCATCTCGAGGCGATGCTAGGTTGCCCTGCAACGGGGGGCTCTTCGCGAATGTCCCACTGCCGAAGGTTTTGGGGTTGGGTTTGCCCCGTTCTTGGCGTACAGCCAGCCCACGGAGCGCGTCGTCACTCGTTGTCACTCTTAGGCTGTAAGTCTTTTGTTTCTGGTAGCGCTAACGGGAATCGAACGCGCTTGCCGCCGTTGCTGGCCGGGTCCAGTTGGGTTAAGTCTTGTCGTTTCAGCACCGGTTGTGCCGCAGGATGCTCGCAATAGCCGCTACAGGGTCGTGTGGTGGTCACCCGGTGGTCACCCGAAAGGCGAACAAACGCTCGACGAGCTGCTTTTCAGTACAGAGCCCCGTATTCCCGTCGGCGAACCAACACCTGGCAGTTTGCGTTCAATCGAAATGCACGAGGATAGGCCCTAAAAAATACGCCGTGAAACAGCCGATCAGATATAAAACCGCCGAGCACCAAAGCACAATACGACTGAAACGGCTCGCCATCTGGCACGCGCCCGCATCACTCTGGTCGCAAGCGCCCGTTCGAGCCTGTAGCCGTGGCGCGATGGCATAAACATAAACGAAGTTGCCGGAAATCAGCAGGCCCGCTACGAGGAACACCCAGTTCTTGTGATGCGACATCACAACCAGCCAAGGGGCTTCCGATAGCACTGATGCAACGGTTGCCCCCAATCCAAAGAGCACCAGCAATGAGGGAAGCGCACAGCAAAGCAGCGTTCCCAAAGACGTAAAGAGCGATAAATAGCTGAGTGCGCCAGAGCGAGAGCGCAATGGCGTGGTGACTGTTAACTGCATTTTGCTCCTTACTTCACTTTACTCACTGCCAGTGGAACCAGTGCCTTCAGATCTCTTCCAGGAGTCATGACACCTTGAACGACGACAGATTGCCCTACCCTACCGGCAGCGTCTCGGTAGGCACCTGCATTCTTAGCATCGGCAACTAGACTGAGGACGTCCTTTGTCCCCGAAACTCTCAGTTGCAAGCGGTCGGGGCCGCCCGCCAGCTCGCCGCGCACAGAAACCGTTGTCGCCTTGGGCGTGTAGCCCTTCTGATGCAGCAATTCCCAGAACTGCGGAACAGAAACTGTATTCCCCGGTTTCAGCTTTACCGTCGCGAGCCCTTTGTTCAGGCTTACGTCCACTGCTTCCACTCCGGGCACTCGTTTTAATGCCACATCCACGATGTGGGCGCACGTCATTCAATCCATGCCGAAAATCGACAAATCCACTTGTAGCAACTCCGTCCGGCCGGGTAGAGCCGCGACCAACAGAGCGCATGCCAAAAGCGAAACTTTTCTTATCATGATTCAGCCCTTTCAAAAGAAATAAGCGAAGTTGACTGCGAAGCGGTACCGCTCTTTTGGAAAGAGCGGCCCCAGGTCGCGATAAACCGGAAACTGGATTCCGGCCTCGATCCCGATTGCGCGGTAGACACCCAGTACGCTTGGCCCGAGGAACATTTGGTTAGCTTCACTGCCCGGCAGTTCCATCGTCTGCCGCTGAAGAGTTCCGGCCCGCTCGCCTGTGAACTCTCCGAAGATGCGCCAATCCCAACGCGGGTAATCGGTACGCCAGGAAAGCGGGCGATAGCCATATACAGCGGTATAGGTCAGTAAATCCGGGCGTCGGTCACCTGTTGATGCGGCGTATCGCTGATATGTCGCGCCGGCCCATACATATTGACTGCGAGAAGCCACGCCCGTAACCGCGCCGACCAGATACCCGATACCGCTATGCAGCCCGCGGTAAAGTCCCGCTTCCTGCTGCGGGCCGGGTACCAGTATTCCGCCGACTGCTGTGCTCTCGAACCGCTTGCCAGCATAGTCCTTTCTTTGAAATCGCCACCACGCAAGGCCGCTGAAATCGCCGCTGATCGGCGTATTCGCTGTGACGGTCGAACGCGGATACGGATCGGCCTCGAAAACCACTGGCCCAGATATGGTGAGCTTGAGATTTTGTGTCACACCGTAGCCCAGTTCGGCCTCGAGCGTTGAACTGAGGCCGCCAGTCCCGCCCCGCCCATTAACGCCCAGATCGAAACTCCATCCGCCTTGAGGATTGGTGGGCGTCGCTAATCCAAATACCGGCCCATGATCGGCCCCGCTCAAATGTGGGTTTACCGTGATCAGCACCGCCGAGCCGACGATGAGCCACCGCAGGTGTGCATACAGCATGTTTTCCTCCTTCCAAACGCCACCGCTCCACCGAATGGCTCGCCGGCAGAGCGCGTACCCGCGCACGAACAGTTAACGTATGTGGAGCGGAGGACTAAATCAGGAAGGTGGAATGCAGGACTTGCAAATCGGGTGGTGATGGATCGGCCAGCAGCGCATCGCGCGAACACGGCAACAACGCGCTAGTCGGCAGGGATAATTCGACCCTCTCGACTGCGACTGCCGACAAATCGAGGTGAAGATCGATCCCCTTCTGATGATCGAAAGCAATTTGTTTACAGTTGGTCGTCGAGCCGTTCTTGGGTGGAGCTTTCCGCTTGCAATGTCCGTCAGGATTGCAGCAGCCTCGTGACTGTCCGAACATGAAGTACTGCTCGCAAGAGATGCAGCCGCCCCAAACCAAAGTCGTCAGCAGCAGCAACGATAGGAGCGAACTAGCCAGCGCCCGCAACACTTCACTTAAAATTATAAAACACGCGGCGATAGATCTGCGCGAAACGAACTGGATGGGCCGACGAAACGGATTGTACATCGCAGCGGCATTCTCTCTATAACGATTAGTCGGACGCCGACGAAGGGCAATGACCACAATGCCTGAAAAGCGTTTTCCCAATTGGTTGCTCCCCAAACGGATCACGGGAACGTTGGCCTTAGACAACTGTCTGCCAAGAATTCTAGCATCGGCAACGGCGATTTAGCCGAAAAGGGGCATTATCGAAAACTGTCCAGGGAAGAACCGTTCATAGATGCGCAGTCAGCGTCGCGCAGCTAACGCGTCACGAACACCGCGATAGATAAAGCCGAACAGAGAAATACACGACGATCGCCCATGCCGCCCAATAGCCGAGAGCCTGCGCACTGAGCCGTAACCATCCATCACCGGCGGCAGCTTTCCTTAACAGGTCCAGTTCAACCAGCACAATGAATAGACCAACGGATAATTTCCAGACGGCGCTGATGATACACAACTTCCTGCTTCGTGGCTCCATACCGTTTTGACGATTCGCTATACTACCACGCGGCTTCGCTGGATTCCGCGTCTATCATGACGGTGCCAAGTGCCGTTCCTGCTCCTTGAGCGAAACGGACTCTTATTCCGCAGCTTTTGTCGCCGACGCAAGGAAGTACCCGATTGCGTTCAGGTTTGGCAACCGTTCGCGCACAGGCGCGCCGTGGCGGGTCGTCGGAGCCCTAGCTGCTGAAGGTTTTCAAGTCCCGGTCGGGCGGCAAGAACCCGACATTCTGCCGGAGTCACTGGATCGTGGGAGGAATCCGTGGTGGAAGGGACAGCTGATTTGCGAGGTGGTCAATTACCGTACGGGCCAGGGAAACCCAGAACTCCCCGACCGGCTCGTGAGCGTGCTTCTTTCGTGCGTAGTCCAGGCCGATGCCCTGCTGCGTTGCGATGAACGCCGCCGCCAGATTCCTTCCGAGAGCTTCTTCCTGCGACGGGATCGGCTCAGTTGGTTCCAGGGACGAGCGAATGGGGAGTGTCTTTCGCGTGCGTGCCATCTTTATTACTGTATGCCCTTGGCTGGCAGGTTGGCTCGGCTGCGCTGCCGATGTTCCTCCCACCGGCGTGCCGCCTCGTCGTCCTGGCCGTGAATGGCGTGCGAATAAATGTCCGCCGTCACCCGAACTGAGGAATGGCCCAGGCGGGCTGATACGACCGGCAGCGGTATGCCGATGTCTAGAAGCTCCGAAGCATGGGTGTGGCGCAGCGAATGCAGACTGGTGCCTTGCGGCAGCTTTAGCTTTCGGAACAGCAGAGATACCGATGCCGAAACCGAATCTGGTTTCAGTGGCGTGCCATCGGGGTTGGCGAAGATGAGATCCTCGTCGGTGCGGTAATCAGGACCGAATTTCTGCCTGAAGGCGTCCTGCTGATTGCGATGCTCCTTCAATGCGACCAGTACAGAGTCGGGCAGCATAATCCGGCGCGGATTGCCGTTCTTGGTGGATTTGAAGCCCAGGACCTCGCTGGTCTGGGTTAGCGAGCGCGAGATCATCGCGTGGCCGTCATCGGAAATATCCGACCAACGCAAAGCGAGCACCTCGCCGCGTCTGGATGCGGTGGCGGCCACCATCCGCAGAAACATCGAGAGGCACCAGATGCTCGTCGCCGACTCGAATACTGTCTCCTCCTGAGCGACGGTCAGGATTTTCATCACCCGCTTCTTCGGAACCGGTGGCTCGCTGCGCATCACCGGGTTCGTGGTGACCAAGCCCCAAATCTCAGCGCGTCTGAAAGCGGAGGAGACCACTCCCGCGATGTTGCGAACCGTCTTTGCTGACAATGGCCGTGACTTCTTCGTCTTGCGATGATGGCCACCGCTTTCGAGGAGCCGGTTCCACTCGCGGCTGAGGTGCAACGGCGTTATGTCCCCGAGCGGCATCGCCAGTAGCGCAGGATCGAGATATCCGGCCTGCTCTCGGTAACGCTCGTTGGTTTTGGGTGCCAGCTTCTTTTGCGCGTGCTGGCGCAGGAACTCGTCGAGGAGCGTGGACAGGGTCTTAGGTGGCGCAGCGGCTACCCCGGAACCAGCCTTGGCGAGGACTGCCTTCGCCTGCTCGTCGATGCGGCGACCGGCCTCCGCGTCGATGGCTGCCTGCTTGGTCCCGTAGCCGAATCCGCGTATGATCCCCCGGTCGTCGCGCGTTGATCCCGGCAGGTCGAATTTGAAGTACCAGGTCGTCTTGCCGTTGCGTATTCGTTTGTGGACCGGCATTTCAGTTGATGGGTACCTCTGGTTGGCCACTAAGTCCAGTCGAAATAACCAGATCCTGATCAGGCCGCAAACCACAGCTCCGCTCCCACTGCTCATAGGCGTGCCAGGTAATCAGCCAGCGCTTACCGAGTCGGATGCCCGGCAGGACGCCCTGTTCCAGCAGCGCGTAGACGGCCTTCGGGCCGACATTGAGCCGCTGGGCTACCTCTTTGGGCGTGATTCGGGCCTTCACAATAGCCCTCCAATCCACTGCAACTTCCTTAGAACCCGAAGCAGATCCGCCGCAATCCCCAGCTTTGGGAGACAGAGGCTGCTTGCACGACGAAATCACCCGAGTAACTCCTCACGGTTCCGCGAAACGGAGAGCATGAACGGCAGGCTGTGGCGGATTTCCAGATCCACAATCCTGTCGCCTAGGCGGTCAAATTGCTCAAAAAGACGCACGAACTCACCCTTCAGCGTGTAGTCCTCACTGCACCGCCGGATGGCATGCCAATCGTCAGGAGACAACTTGACCTCCTGGACGATTCTCGGCTCCGGGTCAAACCAGGGTTTACCACCGCGGATGTGGAGCCCTTCAATATGGCCGAACCACAGTTCCTCGATGACCCCGAGAAGTTCGAGTTGAAACGGGTGCAATGATCGTCTATTCATTTACGATCACTCTCCAGCTTGGCTTGTAGTTCGGCTAGACGGCGAGACTTCTCAGCTTCGGTCAACTGCGTTCGTGGTGCCTCGGCAAGTTCCTGCTCTTCCTGCGCTAATGACTTATGGCTGCCCGGTTTCTGCCAGGGAAACGCGGTCGATTCGACCAACTTGCCTACGGTCTCACGAAAAAATTCATCGAGTTCGGCGTCAGGCATCCGTTCGCGTCCCGCCGGCGAGAGCAGCTTCGGACGAGTTGCGCCAGCATCGATCGCTTTGAAGGTCTGGCTTTCGGCTATGGCGCGAGATTCCGAATCCTCAGCCCGGTAACCAGGAAGCGTGGAGTAACCCTCACGGCCATCCGCAGGTTTCCACCTGGAGCAATACAAGCCGCGCAAGTCTGGGATGCCTAACCAAGTCCGCATCTCGTTGATGGTAGTGGTTATCAGCCAATCCAATCGCTGCTGCGGGGATGTGCCATTCAGCTGTGCGGTTCCCAGCATGGACTCAATGGCACGCATGACCTCGAGCCGAGCGTTCTCGTCCGTCGGAAAGAAGGGAATTACGCTGAGCCGTCGCACGGCGGCCACAATTGCTTCTCTCATTGATCACCTCCAAGAAAGCGGGCCTCAGCTCGCTGCTGCGCGTTCTCCGCGCGTGTTTGTGCGAGGGTCCGCGGTAGTATGCGCCCTGGGCCAATCCGGCTCCACGCCTTCGATTCCAGGTAGCTCGCAGGCATCGGCGTGTACCGGGCGTCCGACCAGGTGCCATCCGTGACGCTTCGCTTCAGGTGTTCCAGGATTGTGGCGTGCTCCCCAGCCTCGAAGTTCAGCCATAGCTTTAAGGCACGCTCTTTGTCGCGGTCGTTCAGCAGTTTTCCGGCAGCCAGAAAAATCCCCATGAACTCCGGGAAGAGGTCCGGCATCGTGGTGGTCTCCACGGTGGTGGCCACCATCTTGGAGGTTTCGGGTGCCATCACCGTGGAGACACACGCGACGCGCTCTGGCGTAGGCACAGGCTCCGGCTCTGGCACAGGCTCTGGCGGGCGCGACATGACCGGATTTTGTCGCGACGCTTTCGCTTGTTCCCGGTCAATGTCGGGACAATGTTCCGTCACTCTTGCGCCAACCTCAACGAACTTCAGGCCAAGTCGCGAGAGCCTTTTCTTGACCGCTTCATCCGCATGGTGTGCCCAATCATGTACACATAGGCGGCACTCGGAGTGGTGGTCTAGCCAGCCTGACTCAGTTAGAGCAGCTACCAGTCGGCCGGACTTGCCGTGCCAGTCCATGGCGCCCTCGATTCGCTCGTCGGAGAAGCGTCCGACGTCACCCTTAGGGGCAAATTCGGCGGTGAAATGCCATAGCAATTCCAGGTAGCCCACCGCCGCTGCCAGGCCGACCTTGAGAAGCTGGCGCAAGTGCGCAATCTTGGGATGCCGAGGAGTTCCGCGCTTCATTCGTGAGGCCTCACCGTTCGTCGTATAGTTTGTGGGTCTATCACCGTCATCAGCCCAGTTCCTGTGGCTGACCGGTAAGGTCCAGCCCTGGCGCCGTCACGCGTGCGTTTGCTTCCAAGTATTCGCCTAGATGCTCCATTTTGAAGCGGACCAAACCACCGACTTTGATGTATCTCAATCCGTTGCGCATCAGCCGCTCAATGGAAGCGTCGGAGACGTTCAAGAGGCGCGCCGCTTGCTTTTTTGTCAGGAGAGGTGTTTGTTTTTGCATAGCTGGTATCTGCTATGCAGCATGCCTCATCCCGCGGTGCGGGAAGCAAGCCCAAAAAGTGCGGGAATACTGTGGATTGCGGGAAAATCTTATCTAGTTCGTTCGTGGCAGATGCCGCTTATCAGCAAAAAACCGACGAATACGCTGATCGTAGGTCTGGTACCTTGGATCGCACCGAAGCCAATGCTGGACGATCGACCGGGGGTCTTTTGAGTTTGGCTTCATCTCGAGGCCGATCATTGCATCCGTAACCTTGACGTTCGCCGCCTTGCATTCCAAACGGTACAAATCCCTTAGCGCCCTTCGCTCAGCCCGCCTGGCCCCAAGCGTGGCTTCAGCTGTCGTTTCGGTGACACTGGCGGTGCTAGTGGCCTCAGTGGTGGCCGCGGTGTTGGCGTCGCACGGCACGGCTTCCGCCGGCAATAGCACGGTCTCTGCTTTCACGGGTGCGCCGGCAACTGATTCCCTCTCCCACGAACGGGCACGCCACTCGCAGACACGATCCGCCACAGCGTCTCTTACGAGCTTAGCCACGTCGCCGCCATAGGCGGTTGCCGACGCTTTCGCCAATATTTCGAGGGTTTGATAACGGAAATGATCGCCGGCGAGGGGAAGATACGCTTCCGCCTGTGCGTCAAGAATCCGCACTGCGGCCTCAGACTGAGCCGCTTGGAGGATCTCACGTCCAAGCTGGCGCAACTTCCGTGCCGGGCGCCAGTCCTGTTCACGCTCCGCTGCCACGCAGAGTTTATCGTGTTCGCGTTGCGCCCTCGCGACCAGCGCATCACAGCGTTCTCGCGCGGCGTTGATTCTAGCGAAATCGGCCGGCGACAATGACCGGATTGGAAGGATTGCCTCCATTCGCCGCACGAGTTCCGCAATCTCCTCACGCGGCATAGGCGGAAGCGCTATGCCTGTCTGAGTGTTCCACGCCTCCTCAGAAACATCACACGCGCCGTATCGGCCGAATTCGTCAGGGTCTTTCTGCATTTGTTGGTCGGGAATACCTGACATTCGCCACTCCTTGCGATCCTCCATTTCCCCGTGAGGGGAAGCCGCCCGCGGTGGAGTAGTCCGCTTGTCGCCCGGTTCATGATGCCAGACCAAGGCGGCTGGAAAAGAACATATCACGCGTTGGATGTTGCGGCAAGGTGGCATAACCGTCGTTCAAAGAGGCGAAAAACATCGATACGTTTCTCACTACGAACCCCCAAGCTTCCCCAGCATGTCCTCAATGGCTTCGACGATTTTGGGCTCGTATGCAGCAGAGACCGGTATGTGGTGCGAGTAGGATATCCGCAAGTGCCGGTCATTAGCCATTTCATCTAAAACACGTGCAGCGTTGGGGACGTGCATCGGAAACCCCGGAATGTATACAGTTGTCGGGATCCGCTCATCGACGTACGCACTTACAATCCCGTCGAGCGTTTGGCGAGCCTGACGAGTTTTTCCTCGGCGCAACTCCATTTCCGTTCGGACCAAGACCGCAGTGTGTCGGTTGATTTCTGACGCGGACCTTCGATGTTCGCTAAAGCGCTTCCAATGCATTCGGAATCCATCTCGATTATTTTGCAGGCTCGCAAATTGCAGACCGATCGCGGCGGCATTCGCAAGCCGCTCATGATTGTGCGACCAGAGTTCTACAGCTTGCTCGAAATCGCGATTGGCTGCGGACGAGTATGTGCCTTCTTTCAACGCGCGGAAGATCGCCGCATACATAAGCCATTGGCCCAGTTGAGCAAAATCGCGATCGTCACGCGCCCGAACATAAAGATCCTTATACCAATTCTGTCGGGCAGCCTCGGACAATTCGATTGTTCTTCCGGCTTCGCTTGGGCACTCGAACAGTGCGATTTCACATGCTTTACGGATTTCGGCATGAACCTCAAGAGATACTGTGCTTAATTGAGACAGGAAGAGTCTCAGCTCTCGCAACAAACAGAGTATGATCTGAGCTGGATCGTGCAGCAGGTCATCATCTTCGCTGACCGGCGTCGGGAAAGCAAACCAGCCGAAATTCCGCGCTGGCCGAAATGCGAGTGCGATCTCCTTGGCAGCGCACTCTGCACCGTGTTTGTCGCGCGCCATAAGCCAAGCCAACAGGCGATAGCATGCAACGGATCGCAAATACCGCCCTTCAGCGTAGTATCGTTCGGCGCGGTCACTGAGTGCGTTCGGACTGAAGCCCTTTACGGTTTGCCAACTCGCGCCACAGTTCTCCATGTTGCTGTTGCACGTAGCGCATAACGGAACGAAGTCAAGAAAATGCCGCTGATTAGGTATATCATTCACGTGTGCGAGTTGAGAGGGGCCTTCGGACGGGCAGAGTAGGCACATTTTGCCGTACAGTTGCGGCACTTGAATGCGAACTTGCCGAGACGGCAGCAGCCGATTTTCTTTCCGCTTTCTCATATTAGTGGGGCGCACCGCCACGACGACCAGCGAGAACAAATGCGTCCGTAGCCTACAGCAAAGAGCGGAACGAGCGTTTCACACCGTGCTAGACCTCATCATATTCGAAAACTACCTGTTCTGTCGGATGTCGAGCCTTCGCTGGAACAGTGTTTGTATGTCGAGCTGGTCGGACCGAGCACCGAGTTTTTCGATTACAAGTTGCACTTTCGCCGGTCGTCAAGAATCGAAGGGGGGCTCGGAATAAGTACGATGCCGTCGTGGCGCGGGCGTATAAAGCCCTCGTTCGTCTTCCCATTGCGGGGAGCTCGCAGTGTTTTGTCGGCGAGCGGGTATAGCTCCGCAAGATCGGCGGCTACTGCAATCCGCCGTTCCGTCCGCGACAAATCGGCCGCGGCCTGCAAGTCCGAAGAAAGTTGTCCTTTCGGGGCCTCCGTGCCCGGAAATGCGAGGTGGCTGACCAACTGGGGAACGCAGTCCGGGCGGCAGAGGTACACCTTTTGACCTTGAATCCCCGCTCTTTTCTACGCCAGCAGCTCAGTCCAGGCGTCGGAATTTTTGAGCTTTTGCAAATCTGGCCGGCCCGACGTCAGGAAGCCCGTATTCCTTGGCAAGCTGGACCGTGGATTTCTGCCAGATCTCCTGGTAGCGTTTCTCCCTGTCCCACTCACTCGTTCTGCATTGCATGCAGCCCTCAGGATCTATTCTCGATCATTGTCGTTCCTGAGGCGCAGTCTTCACCGGGAGTACGGTCCGGTGCGACGGCGCGAGAATAGCTGCCGATTGTCCCTTAACGCTTCTGAATAAAACTCACCAACAATTTAGGTGGCATTCGCCTGTTTTCGAAAAGTGCCCCATGCCGTCTGTAGCTGCGCTGCCACGACATGTAGGCCCTGCCAAAGGGGTGCATGTAGGGCGTTCAATCGGAGAATGTGAAGTTGTTGCTGAACGCGCGACTGGGTGGTAACAAACAAAACAAAGGACCACTCGCCGCTTATCGCCGCAGAATTTTTTCGCGGCTCTATGCCCTTAGGACGCGGGAATAGTGGTATTCTTCATAACAAATTCATGGCCACTTTGTCGCCGGAACTGATCTCGCTGCTCGACACATTCTGCTCCGGGGAAGAAATTTCAAATCTGCTCAGGAAACATCAAGGCACCGAAGGGATAAAGATCACTGCACCGACGAAGAGCGAGCTGATTAATGTTAACCTTCGAAACGCCGTCGAGAAAAGGATCATCCCACTAGAAGGAGTTTATGATCTCGTTCGTGAAGCCGAAGAAAGCGGTGGCCAGTATGTGTTCTTCTACCGGCCTGCGGGAGTACCGAAGCCGTTGAGCGTTCCCGAAATCGGCCGGGGGTTGTGGGGGGAAAACTGGGAACGGAAGATGAAGTTTCCTCGGGTATCGCTGGTCGAGGCAGATTTCGTTTTTGCTGATCTTAGGCCATTCCTGCCGGATAAGAAGCCGCTGGACTGGATTTTGAAGATTTACGGGCATGAGTTCACGGATAAGGCAACTGACATCGTTAAGGAGATCAGCGAAACGCGTTATACGCGGGAGTTTATCCGGGAGGAGCGAAGGATTGTCATCGTGGTACGGTGGAACAATCCGGGGCTGCTCGAAATCCGCCTGCCGCGCCTGACGGATGCGCGTAAACAGCTGAAAGCATGGCTCCAAAAGTCATGGAGCATGATCGCGCCGATTGCGAAGGCAGATACGTTTATGAAGTGGGATTTATCGAAAGCCCGCGCTCGAATGCAGGCCGAGCAGCGAAAGCATCATAACCTGTACCGTTGCAGTCATGCTCGCGTCCGCGATGGCTATCAAAATGTAGCAACATTTGAGTGCAACAGTCCGCAAGGCGATCTGTTCGCGTCGGAGGGCGTGGCGGAATCGGTGAAACGGCTTACGGCGGACGATGGGGAATGCACGCAATTGCGGGCGGCATGGCTCTCGAAGGATAATGACACACTGCCGACGCGCGAGGTGACAACCCTGATCGGCCATCCGACCGATCCGAACGAGGTGCTTTTCACGGGGCAGTGCACTTCGAAGGATATGGATTATGTTACCGACCAACTTCGATTTTTTGGCAAGTGAAATCCCGGAGTTAAAAGTCGCTGCCACGCGGTTGGAAGACTTTGCGCGGCGACATCAGGACTGGGGACTGATCGATCCCCGTGCTGTGACAAGAGAAATTCGCGACGTCGATCCTTTTCTCTTGATGTATGCGTTGCGCGAACTGGTCGAGCATGGGCTGTTTGATCAGATATACATGGTCGCCACACCGAGCGGCGTTTTAGCCGAGGGCGAATACAACAATCCGAATGAAATACCCCGTCATTTGGTCACGCCGTTAAACGAATGGTTTGATCGGGACGATGGCGAAATCGTTTCGGTACTGAAGCCAGCGAAATGTTCGGGCGCCGTCGGCTAAAGCTGTCGGTAGCGCAGGCTATCATTACCGAAGAGCATTTGAAGATCAAGGCCTCCGGCGGTAGCATCGCCGACGCCGAGCTTGCCTCTTTCAATCGGCTCAAAGAGGCGGGCTTCGAGGATCTTGCGGGGCTTTTGATTCTCTATCACACTAGTCTTATGGACGTGAAACCACCAAAAGGCGATATTAGCGTTACCGTGCAGGGCAGCACTGGCGTGTCGGTAGCTTTTGACAGCGAAGTTGGCAATATAACTACTACGGTCAATAATCTTGCGAAGCAAGGCGGCGAGAGTGCGGACTTTGCAACCGCGCTGAAAAAGCTAACCGAGGCCGTAGCGTCCAGCGCGGAACTGACGGCGGAACAGAAGAAAGGCATTTTGGAATCGCTCGAATTAGTCGGCGAACAGGCTGAGGAGGCGCCCGAGAAGCGAAAAAAAGCCATCCTTCAACCGGTGCTGGATAACATTCCGAAGCTGTTTAGCATTGCCGCATCTTTGGCGAGCCTGTGGCACACCCTCGGGCCGAATATCGTAAACTTCTTTAAATAACATCCCGGAAGCCGTCCACAAGAGCGACTCCCATGGCTCCGCTGGCAGTTTTGTCGCCGTAATAAAAAGAGCCACGTCCGAGCGGCTTATCTTCCACCCAAGGTGGCCAGCACCACGATTCCGGCCAGCACGAGCACAGCTACCACGAGCGCAGCGGGTACATGGACATGCCCAGGCTGCTGACAAAGCTCGCACCGGCGCAGTGCCGGTTTGCGCTCGTACTCGCGCCACGAGACGCCCGTGCCGGGCAACCCGACGCTGGCGTAGCGCTTTCCACGCGCGGTGATCCCAACGTGGGCACCACGGCCCCCCACCGAGACTCCAACGCCGGAACCCGAGAGATTCAGATGAACGCCCGGCAGAAGGCGAACGCGGCGCTGGAAGCGAAGGCCCATTCCAGGCCATGATGCCACGTTCTCAATCCTGAAGGCGGCGGCACGCCAAGTCAGTCCGGTTCGTCAAGAGCAATGGAAGCTGAACGCCTCGGGAGTAACGGCGTCTTCGGCATCCGCACGTAAGCATACGGATCAGGCGGAGAACCGGGCCGCCGAAGGCGGCTCAGTAGCCGACCAGCGTGTGCTGCGACCAGAGTAATGGGAAGTATCAGAAAATTGGCTGCTCTATGCCAGAGGAACCAAAAGCGACGACGGTAACGAATAATCCGAAGTTGGTGCGCCGGAGTGCTTCCCCACATGCCCCAAAATACCATTCCGGCCCGCTGCTCCGCAGCGACGTAATTCCCGCCTTGACTTCATCCCGGCAACCCGAGGTATCACATCCCTGTGCCGCAACAGCACATAAGGACGGTTATGGTATCCTCCCGCGATTCCGAGATCATTAAACTCTGGCTGGCCCGCCAAGCTAGCCCGCACACGCGTTCCTGCTATCAGCGCGACGCCAACCGGCTAATTGAGACATTGCGCAAGCCACTGCATCAAATCGGGTTAGGCGACTTGCAGGACTTTGCCGATTCCCTGGCGGAGTCAGGGCTGGCTCCAATTTCTCAATTACGGACCATCGCCGCCGTCAGGAGCCTGTTCGGGTTCTGTGAGCGAACGGGATATCTGCCCGCCAACCCGGCGAGGGAGTTGCCGCTCCCCTCCTACGAGAACCGCCTGGCCGAAAGGATTCTGCCGGAGGAGGACGTCCAACGGCTACTTGCCGCCGAAACGGGGCCTCGGGATCACGTTTTGCTCAATTTGATCTACATTGCCGGACTGCGCGTGTCGGAAGCCTGCCAACTGCGCTGGCGGAATCTCCGCCCCCGAGATGGTGCCGGCCAAGTATCCGTATTTGGGAAGGGTGGAAGAACCCGCGTGGTCGCCCTGCCGGCATCCCTCTGGGCCGAGTTAAGTAAACTCCGTGGGACGGCCGGTGCCGACGCCTCCGTGTTTCAATCCCGCAGCGGGAAACCACTGGATCGGGGCAGGGTGCGCGTCATTATGCGGAAAGCGGCCACACGGGCCGGAGTAATGGCTCCGGTGAGCCCACACTGGCTCCGGCACGGACACGCCAGCCACGCTCTTGACCATGGCGCACCAATCCACTTAGTCCAGGCCACCCTGGGCCACAGCTCGGTGGCAACCACCAGCGCCTATCTGCACGCCCGTCCAGGCGATTCCAGCGCACGCTTCCTGGCCATCGGAAAGATCGCATCTTAGTCGTCGATTCCCCTTGCCTTCCGAGCGGACTGGAGTGATGGATGTCATCGACACGGTAATCCGTGGGAAGGAGAGCACTCACACGATGACGTTCACAATTGACACCGACAACAACATCAGCGCGTTCGCCACCCCTGAGGAGGCCGCTGCTTCGACAGCAACCCCGTCGGAATCTTTTTCCAGCGAGAAGGAACTGGCAGCACTCGCCACCGGCTGGCCGGCCGAGCGGCTGATAGCCATCTGGAATAGCCTGCCGGGCGTGAAGCCGGTTAAAGGATTTAAAAGCGCCAAGGTCGCCGGCAGCCGCATTTGGGAGCGGGTTCAGAGCCTAGGCGAACCGGCGAAGCCAAAGGCAGAACGGAAGGCCCAGCGTGGCGCACAGGCGGCCAAGGGCGCGCCCGCGAAGCCCAAGGCGACCAAGAAGGCTAAGCCTGCCAAGAACGCGCCTAAACCGCCCCGGAAGGCCAAAACAGGCAAAGCCAAAAGTGTTCGCGAGGGCAGCAAGACGGCCCAGGTGGTGGCGATGCTTCAACGCAAGAACGGCGCAACTCTGACCGAGATCATGGAGGAGATGGATTGGCAACGGCACACCGTTCGCGGATTCATGGCCGGCGCGATGAAGAAGGCCGGCTACACGGTCGAGTCCTTTAAGCCGGAGGGAGGGGAGCGCACCTATCGGATCAACGGATAGCGTCACGCGTCACCCTGCCTTCTTGGCCCGCCAGGCTCCGGCCGTGACGGGCTCTTTTCGTTTTGAATGACGACAGCGCCAAACATGTTTCAGGCAGCCCCCGTGACCAAACGGTGCCGAGACAGGTCTTAATTCGAGGGTTTCAAACCCGCCAAAGCCGCCTTCGAGATTTTGGCCACTACATGGATGGATGGGTCTACAACCTCCGCCACTTCGTACACCATCGACGTACCTAACACCGACGATACCTCCGCAGCGTTTAGTCCGTACTTGCTTTCAAGCCATCTGGCCAAGTTGGTTGTAGCGTGCCGGAAGGCGTCATCGACACTACCCGCAATGCCACTCGCCATCAGATACTCAGAATTCTCAAATCGCGGCGGGCCCATCGGAGAACTGGGCTGCACATCTACAGTGAATTGGATATCCATTGAGGTTTCGAGCGCATCGCCGGTGAGTTCACCAGCACCCTGGGCGGCGTGGCCGTCGCCCACGAAGAGCAGGGCACCCGGGACGTTCACCGCCAGGTAGACCGTGACGCCTTCGCGGAGCTGGTTGTAGTCCATGTTGCCGCCATAGCTGCCTAGTGATCCCGACCCATACTGGTTCCCGTCACCGGGTGCCACTCCAATACAGCCGAGCATGGGCGCCAGTGCCACACGGAAATCCTTCAGTTTGTCCGTGGGTTTTTGTAGCGTGGCATAACCGGCATCGCGGTCGATCTTCCAGTTGGAATCGTAGCCTTCAACCGGTTTGCGCCGTGCCACGTAGGCTGGATTCAGGGCGCTTCCAACGATGATGTTGCCACTAATTGCGCTGTCGCGATTCAACCGGATACGGTTGAAGTGAATCACCAAAGTGTCGCCGGGAACCGCACCGTCAACGTAGAACGGACCCGTAAGCGGGTTGCCGCCCGACGTCCGGCGTACGCCTTTGGCGTCCGTGCCGCCGGCATCCACCGACCAAGTCTTTACGGTGTCGCCCGGGTTGATATGAAGGACCGGCTCGATCTTCTCAGAAAAGAAATGCTGGAATTGAGTTGGCTCGAACGTGTGGGTGCGGGGCGCCAGCGCGGCAGTCGGCAGGCGGCGCGCCTCCCAGGTTAGCTTGATGTGCTGTCCGCCCTCCGTTGCTGCTCCGGTACCAACGATCCGGTCACCTTCGAGCCTGCCCTGAAGCTCTTCGGAGAAGCCGTTGGCCTGTTTGACTGTGATATTGACGGCGCCGCTGCGGAATGTGCCTACCAAATTGGCACCGCCGAGCTTACCACTTAATTTGTCGCCATCGATTGTAAGCTCCAGACGCTGATAGCGATCTTCATCGAACCACCTCGTATTTGACAGCCACTTTCCAGTTGGTGATTGGGCAAGCGCCGGGAGAGCCAAACAAAGTAATGTCAAAGCGTTCCGCATAATGCTGTTAAAGACTATATCGCGGAAAATTTCCCGCATAGATCCACGCGGGCCGAAATGCAACGGTTCTGAATCAAGAATCCGTATTTCTAAACGCACAATCGCTATTTCTCTCATGTAGTCCGAGTACCCGTGATAAACTCGCTCGCTATGCCATTGCTTCGGTTCGCCCTTATCCTGACCCTGTTCGTCGCGCCTGTCTGGTCGCAAGATATGGACCAGATTATTCGCCGGATACAGGAAGTCGCCCCGAAGGAATCCTTGGCTCTCGGAATCGAAACCGAGCTGCGAGCCGCATATCTGTTGCGGGAATCGCGCCCCGATCTGGCAAACGCATTTCTGGAGCGCGGCAAAGGACGCCTGGCCGCACACCCGGAGATCGAACCGACGAAATGGATGGTCAGTAGTCTGCTGTCTCTCGATCCCGAGCGCGGTGAGGAAACCATCCTGAAGCCGGCCAACGCAGCCGTTTTCAACGTTCTGCTGCAATACTACGTCTCGTCGAATCGTGCGGACCGGATCGCGGCGGTATTGCAGAAGGCAGCTCGATATGAGGGCGCTCGTGTCGGATATGTCCCCACCGCCCTACAGAAAATGATTACCCTCGATCCCCTCGCTGCGGCTGATGTTTACTTCACCCTCAGAGAATCCCCTGGCATCGCCTCCAGGTATCCTCGACTGCCGGTGCTCTTCTCGGAAGAGCTGCCACACGCCGCCGCGGCGCATCCAGAAGCCGTGCGACCCGTTCTGGCACGGCTCTTCCCTCTCTTTGAGGACGAGACGTTTCTGGCTAACATGCCCGTCTCTATCACGACGCGTATTGGTGGAACCGAAGTGCGAACGAAGAACGCTCGGGAGATCGTCCTTTTGCGTCTCGGTGCCCTCGCCCGAGTTGCCGCCCCGGAGGAGTACGTGCGGAATGAGAAGAAATTCGACTCGCGCATCTCCTCCGTAAAGACCCTCGACGAGGTGCTCCTCATAGCCGATGCGCAGGTCGAGCGGAACAGACCCCAACAGGCGGGGTTTAATTTCGCGAAGGAGCCGGCAGAATCGGCGCTGGCTGAATGGCGGAAGATGACAGAATTGCGCCCGCGCCTTTACGATGCAGCTAGCGCACTGCTGGCGCGCCCCGATTTGAGACCAGCACAGAAAAAGAACGTGATGGATGAAATGATCGCAGCGATTCAACTGGCGGAAAAGCAAGAACAGGCCCCACTAGCGGATGACTTGATCTGGTACGCCAGCAAAGCCGGATTGGACCACGCGACCATCCGCCCGGCTGTGGAATTCCTGGTTGCTCATGTGAGTGAAGCGTCTTACCCGTTGTATGACGAAGCTGTCACGCTGATTCGGGAATACGGCGTGAACATGGGACAGAATAATCCATCGATAGAGGCGCGGATCGCACTGGCAAAACTCGAGGAATGGCTTAGTGACCGCTACAGTTTCACGCTTCCTACACTCGATGGCAAGAGCGTTAGTCTGAAGGACCTGCGGGGTAAGGTGGTGCTGCTCAACTTCTGGGCTACGTGGTGCGGGCCTTGCCGTGGCGAGGAGCCGATCCTCGAGAAGGTCTACCGCGATTTAAAAGACAGAGGATTCATGCTGCTAGCGATTACTGATGAGGACTCGGACGTTGTCCGACGCTTCGCGGAGCAATCCAACATGAACCTTCCGGTACTGATCGATCGGAGACGGGCGGTTTTTAACCATTACCTTGTCGAAGGCCTACCGGTGACGATCATTCTGGATCGTCAAGGCCGGCTCGCCGCGAGGCCTACCATGCTCTCCGATGAACAGGGACTGCGTAAGCTGCTGACGAGCGCGGGATTAGTCCCTTGATCCGGTCTCGGGCAGCTATCGTCGCTGGTTATCCCACACGAGCGGGTGTGCCCCTGCGGATAGTCCGCTAGGTCGAGGCAGATCCGCAGCAAAACTGCTATAGCTTCTAAGAACATCCGGGGTAGAATTATTTCGAGAGGTCTGTTCGACAGGCCAGCGCACAGCGCACCCTCCGAAAGAATCCTCCAAACCAAATCAGTCTGTTTGATGAGGTGTGGACATGGTTTCTGAGACGGCAGCGCAGCGCATTGAGCAATGGCCAATCACCAAGCTAGTTTTCTACGTCAGAAATCCCCGAAAGAATGACGCCGTTGTTGACCGGATGTGCGCCAGCATCCGCGAGTTCGGCTTTAAAATCCCCGTGCTCGCACGCAGCAGCGGGGAGGTGGTGGATGGGCACCTCCGGCTTAAGGCCGCGAAGAAACTGGGCATTACGGATATTCCCGTCATCACTTGTGACGAGTGGTCGGAAGCCCAAGTCAAAGCGTTCCGGCTAATGGTCAACCGCTCCGTAGCGTGGGCTGAATGGGACGAGGAGTTGCTCGCTCAGGAACTCACGGATCTGAAGGACCTCGACTTCGACCTTAACCTGACCGGCTTTGACGGCCGCGAGATCGACGGTTTGTTGGCGATTCCAGACGAGGAGCGAGCCAATGCCGTACCACCGCTCCCCGAGAATCCGGTTTCCCGAACGGGTGATCTGTGGCTCTGCGGGAAGCATCGGGTGCTTTGCGGAGACGCCCTTCGCGCAGTAGATGTCGCCAGGCTGCTCGGCGAGCGCAAGCCGATCCTCATGGTGACCGACCCGCCATATGGAATAGAACTGGATAGCGAGTGGCGCGACCGGGCGGGGTTGAATACCGCGCCTGGCCAGAAGCGAACGGCAGCGAGCAAGGCAGCCGCCAAAGCCAACCCTCAGTATGCAGCGGAGCCCAGTTACATGAAGGACAGGACCGAGGGTCATACTGAAACCACCATCTCCGGCGACACCCGGGCGGACTGGTCTGAAGCCTTCGAGTTGGTCCCCAGCCTCCAGATCGCTTATGTTTGGCATGCCTCAAAGTTCACTCGCGAAGTTCTGGATGGCTTGCTGCGCATCGGTTTCGAGCACCACCAGCAGATAGTCTGGGACAAAACTAGGACCGTTCTCACGCGAACGCTGTACTGGTTCCAACATGAGCCCTGCTGGTTCGTCCGAAAGAAAAATGCGCCGTGGTATGGCAAGGCCGGCGAGAACTCTACTATCTGGGCTTCGCCGTCGCCGAAATTTATCATGGGCGGATCGGACGAAGAAAAATACGACCACCCCACCCAAAAGCCCGTCGATCTGATGCGGCGGCCGATTTTAAATCATTTAAGGCGCGGCGAGTTGGTGTACGAGCCGTTCTCAGGGAGCGGGACCACCCTCGCGGCTGCGGAATTGACGGAACGCGTCTGCCTGGCTATCGAGTTGGACCCGAAGTACGTGGATGTAGCAGTCCAGCGCTGGCAAACACTCAGCGGACAGACAGCGAAGCTAGAGGCGGATGGCCGTACGTTCGCTGAGGTGAAGGCCGAGAGGCTGGGGGTTGCGGCATGAATCGAACGCTGCCGCCGGGAGATTGCGGAAATCGAGGCACAGATCCGTGCCGGCCATCCAGAGATCGAGGGGCTGTGCTTGGCCCTAGCCGACTGGAGTGCTGAGCTTCGGTTGCTCACGGAGAAATAATCTATGGCACGGCCTGAAGCGAAAATCGACCTCGGGGAACTGGAAAAGCTCGCGGGATGCAGTGTACCGATGAGGAAGTCGCGGCCTTTTTCGGGGTCAGCACCAGAACGATCGAACGCAGGCGCAAGGTGCAGGCGTTCGCCGACGTTATGGACCAGGCCAGAGCAAAAGGCAGGGTGTCGGTCCGCCGGAGCCTCTTCAAACTGGCTGCCGCCGGCAACGTGGCGGCCGCGATTTTCCTTTCAAAGAACCTGCTCGGTTACCGGGACGTGGTGAACACCGAGCACACCGGCTTGGCTGGCGGCCCCATCCAAGTTGCCTCCAAACCCGATTTGTCTCAACTGACCGATGAAGAACTCCAGCAGCTTCGCGCCATTGCTGAAAAGACCCAGCCTCCGGGACGAAATTGACCAAGAGCTTGCCTCGCGGCATCTCGGGGATTTCGTCCGGCAGGCCTGGCACGTGGTCGAGCCTTCAACGCCCTTCGTTCCCGGCTGGCACGTTGATGCGATCATCGAGCATCTCGAGGCGGTTTCCAGCGGTCAGATTCGGAACCTGTTGATCAATGTCCCTCCGAGGCACATGAAGAGCCTCCTGGTGGCTGTCTTCTGGCCGGCATGGGAATGGATTCGATATCCTGAGCGCCGGTGGCTGTTTAGCAGCTACGCCGCACAGTTGAGCATCCGGGATTCGATCAAGTGCCGACGGCTGATCGAGTCACCCTGGTATCAGGTGCGCTGGGGCAACACCTTCGCCCTCACGAGCGATCAGAACACTAAGGGCCGCTTCGACAACAATCGGTCGGGCTACCGGCTGTCCACATCGGTTGGCGGTGCGGCCACCGGTGAGGGCGGCGACCGGATCATCTGCGACGACCCGCACAACGTTCAGGAAGCGGAATCCGATGCAATCCGTAAGGCAACGCTCGACTGGTTCGACGTGGTCATGTCCACTCGCGCGAACGACCCCAAGACGGTTGGGAGGGTGGTCGTGATGCAGCGATGTCACCAGCAGGACTTGAGCGGGCATCTCCTGGAGCAAGGCGGGTGGGAGCACCTGTGTCTGCCAGCGGAGTACGAAGGGGCAACATGCGCGACCTCAATCGGCTGGTCTGATCCCAGGACACAACAAGGGGAATTGCTGTGGCCATAGCGGTTCGGCCCCCCGGAGATCGAAACTTTGAAGGTCAGCCTCGGCAGCTACGCCTCAGCCGGGCAACTTCAGCAGCGGCCCTCTCCCGCCGGCGGGGGCATCATTAAGCGTCACTGGTTTCGCTATTGGCAGCCACGCGGCGCGAACCTTCCGCCTGTCACCGTCCGATTGCCGGATGGCACCATGCAATCCATTGTCGCGATTGAGATCCCGTTCCACGTTGACGACCAACTCCAGTCCTGGGACTGCGCGTTCAAGGATCAGGAGACCTCGGACTATGTTGTCGGCCAGGCATGGGCTCGCTTGGGATCGATCTTCTTTCTCGGCGGCCAGATCCGTGGCCGTCTGGACTTTCCAGCCACTGTGAATGCCGTGCGGGAGCTGTCGCAGAAATTCCCCGGCACCTTGGCAAAGCTGATCGAGGATAAAGCCAATGGATCGGCGGTGATCCAGATGCTCTGCCGCGAGATCCCCGGCATTTTACCCGTGAATCCCGAAGGCGGCAAGATCGCACGTGCCGCCGCGGTCAGCCCCTTGATTGAGGCCGGCAACGTCTATCTGCCGCATCCTTTGCACGCTCCTTGGGTGGACGGTCTTGTCGAGGAGTGTGCCGCGTTCCCCAACGGCGCCCATGACGACCAAGTCGATGCGATGACGCAGGCGCTGCTGCGGTGGAACATGGT
>JADMIO010941433.1_pt1 | contig 22142 bp, 16 predicted proteins | sample 8958161 | NCBI WGS metagenome assembly JADMIO01 (sample SAMN16585339, study PRJNA669376) | soil metagenome | isolation source: Crop rotation soil | place: USA: Cullars Rotation, Alabama | collected 2011
ACAACTTGTCCACGTGGAATTCTAAGCTTAGGATCCCAATGTGCTGGAAAGTCGGCCATCGGCTTGACGTCGTTTGGACCACCTTCGCCAAACGCCCACACGCGCACGACTTTGATTCCGGCTTGCGCTGCTTGCTGCAACGTCTCGGGCATGCGTGCGCGATCTTCGTCGCGATACATCACCGCGACATTCGCGCCGACAAAGCGAAAGGGTTTGTTACCGACAAAGAAGCGCCCTCCGCGTTGTTGCACGAACTGATCGCGTGCAACGGTCGCGGGCGAGTTTCGTGAGGAGGCTAAAAAGAGAACCGCCGCGCCTCCAATCAGGACGAGCGCGGCGACCACAAGCAGTTTCCGATTCATCAAGGCAATAACAGTTTACAGCGCTATCGTGGGTTAGTCATCCGGACGAAACCCATAATCGCACACACCGCGGCCAGCACCACGAACAGGTTGAAGAACGCGCCGACACCGAGCGCCATCGTGAGGTCGGCCGAGTTTTGACTCATGCCGAGAAACACGAACACGCCGAACAGCAGAAACTGCAAGTGATAGATGACCAGGCAAACGGCGGCGTACGAGAACCAGCGTGCCGAGGGTCCGAAAGCAGGCGAACGTGCGAAACCGAGCACGGCGGTGATCAGCCAGCCGATGCCACCCAAAATCAACAGCAAGAGAACGACGAGGAAAAAATAGGTTGGCTGCGTAGCGCGGATCTGTTGCAGCAGCACAATCAGGAGAGGAAACATTTTTGCTTGAGTAGCTCCTTTTCTTAACCTGACAAATCAACTAAAAAACGAGCGCCGTCTGCGCACGTAAGCCGCATTGGTGTGTGCACAAACGGCGTCCAGGATAGGTCGGGAAGCAGGCGCAAGTTTATCGGGCGGCGTCGTCGATTACCCGCTGCAAAACAAACTGCGCGACGCTATTGCGTAATGTGAATCTCTTCCTCTTTGTTTACGTGGCCCAGGAAGTATATCAGACCACAAACAAAGGCCACGGCTGCGAGCCCGAGCGCGATCCATCCGGAAGTGTGGCCCCCGGCAGGATTCGGGTCGGTCACAAACCTATAGAAATAGTAGATCGCACCGATGGCGGCAGCTATGCCAACCAGTATCGCGAGAATATCTTTCAGGCTTTTCATTTTGAACCCTCCGGCCAGTGAACGAATTATGAAGGTTAAGGAAAAAGCCGCGTCTTTTCAGCTAATTATGGCTGCATGTTAACGCCGGGGATGAGGGAATGCAAGTCAGAGATTTAGTGAGGAGAGAACTAGCCGTCTAAGTCAGTTTCAGTTTTTGACGCACAGCCTCAGATAGTTCTCTCGACACGTCGGGAAAAAATTTATGCCTCAGTTTTGTCCAGGGTCCGTCAGGTTTTGGACTCCTGGAATAATCGAACACTGGAACTCCTTCCATATCGACTGGCCAAATCACGCGGCTTTTGTAGGTAGTTGAATTGCCAAGGTCCAGTGACAAGTTCGCCCCCAGCCGGTTCCTCAATTGTCGCAAGAATTCGTCCACTCCCTCGGCATAAACGGAAGCTTCGTAGAGAGTCGAGTCTGTGAGGAACACGAGAAAATAGTCATCTATGAGTGGACCTTGATCGTCAGTGTGTTCACCGATAATTTTGATGTCAGACACTGGAATCCGCCAACTGCCATTCGGAAACTGGTAGCAGATGTAGTTTTGGTCGAAGCGAAGTGTTCCCGAAGTCGGCTCCCTGCTCATGCTGCTATCTCGCTCGCATGCAAGATACGCAATAGTTCACCTAGGGATCCAAAGTACTGCTCGACCGTCACTTCGTCGCCGTATGGTTGTTCCGTGATGCCAGAGGAAATGGTGCCTGCGCGTATACCAGTAGCCACTTCATTTATGGCTGCCTTAAGTCGCGCCGCCAGTGACGCTTCTAACAAATAGAGTATAAGGCCGCTGTACCACTTGGCCTGTTCACATTTTTCCACGATCTCAAGATCGTCCGTATAATGACGGCTCACGTCATCAAGTATCTGACGGAATGCCCAGCCCGCCACATACCAGATATGCTCAGCACGATCTGAAAAGCTGATGACTCCCACAATCTCGATGAACGAAACTTAACCTACTGGATAAATGCTACCGGGGATTCTCGAGCCGCTTGACTAGCGCTATGGCTTCAGCGTCTTCCTTGTTTATAAGCAGATATTTCTTCAAGGCCGCCAAACTTTCAACTTTCCGGCCCGTAAGCATCAAAACGTGTCCGAGTCCCTTCCAAGCTAACGAGTCTGCGTCATGGCTCAAACACAGTGCCTCTCGAAAATCTTTTTCTGACCGCTCTCGATCATTAAGCGTGAATAGGTAAAACCAGCCTCGAGTGCTGAAGATTCGAGCGTCGGCACTATCAATATTTGCAGCTTGATTCAACAATAGGAGCACTCTATTATCATCCAGGTGTACTGGCAGAAGTATCTCCGCATTTAAGAGTAAGGCACTCACAGAGTTTGCATATAGAGAGACCGCTTTCTCAGCGTATGGAAGAGCGTCTCGTGCCTTCCCTCTCCCATAAACATTGCATAGTTTCGTCAAGGCTATGAGGTCGGTTAATGTCGGTTCCGCGGCGGTCTCGACCCTTTGTTTTAGATCTGCAGCGGTCTGCAGCGCTGTTAACTCCTTGATATCTTCCTTGTGGTCCAGCTTCGGAGTGCTAACGATATAGTCGTTCAAAGTTCTGAAAGCATCGGAAAAACGTAGACTTCGAGACAAGCTTTGACTCAACTCAAGCAATGCGTCAGAGCAACGAGAAGAGTCCCCTTTTATCGCCGCTTGAAACTCCGCCACCGCACGAACATCTCCAAACATCTCGTAGGTCCGGGCTTTTTCAAGATGCATTGAGCAATCTGTCCGAGTGCTCGGAGCCTGCGCTGATGCGACATTGGCGCTCAACACTAGTACCGCTAGAACGATTATCCACTTTTTGCACATCGCTCTACCTCTCTGGAGTGCCTTCGACTCGCGTCCAATAATGAGACGCTCTAAAGCTTCATCTATATTCTTTCCAAGCAACAGAATTTCATTCATCAGGATATAGACATGCTCGTTATCACCGATTGCCCAGAAGCTGGTACCGTTGGCCACTTCGCCGAGCGGATAAAGCTTTGTGTTCACCTCGGTCGAGAGTTCATTGAACCTATCCCCTTCATAGCCGGCTAATGTGGGATCAATTTCGAACGGCTCGCGAGCGCATGTTTCTCCTGGTCCTTGTTGATTTACGATTAATCCACCAAACTCTAGTAACACACGCTCTGCACTGTGAAACATGTCAAACTCAGCCAACATGTCGTTTGTTTTCCATGAAGCAACTTGCTCCTGCACATTCCTACCAGAATACCAACCAGCTTGTCTCAGTGTGTCCTCTGTCAATGTGCTAAATCTACTCATGGCTATTGATTAAGCGCGTTTAGTAACAATTGGCAAGTGCTACAAGGTGAAATCGGTGTAGCATGTTGCGGATTACCAACCCCACGAATTCCTATTTCCGCGGTTCACTTCATTTCTTTTGCACATGCAGAATACGCAATAATTCATCCAGTGATCTTAAGTACTGCTCGACCGTCACTGCGTCGCCATACGGTTGTTCCGTAATCCCAGAGGAAATGGTGCCTGCGCGTATACCAGTAGCAACTTCACTTATCGCTTCCTTAAGTCGCGCGGCCAATGAAGGTTCTAAAGAATAGACTATAAGACCACTATACATCTTGGCTTGTTCACATTTTTCCACTATTTCACGATCGTCCGCATAATGACGACTTACATCATCGAGCACTTGACGGAATGCCCAGCCAGCCACATGCCAGGTATGCTCAGCACTATCTGAAAAGCTGATTACTCCCACGGATCTCCTCCAATGCGCCTATGGGCTGATGTAGATCACTTTATCTCGCAAATCCTTACTCAACGTCCTCACGTAGTCCGTGATTTCGGCAATTTGCTGTTTGGAAGCTCCTTTTAGATCAATTGCAGTGTAGGTAGCTGCAGACCTTAAGTGCCCTAAGATCGAGTCCTTGAACTCTGTCATACTAAACTGAGCGAGCTTATAAAAGCTTCCGTGACCCATAACATCTATTGTCTTAGTTGTACCTGCAACTACAACCTCTTCACCCACGTGTGCACTCTCGATCAGCGTTGAATTCAGTTGCTTGCTCAATCGAGTTAAACTATCAATTTCAGTTGGTCTGAGGCGTGAGTTTGGAGCTGGTATTAGACAAGGTGGCCCGCCGGCGGCTTCCAGAGCCATTTGGGTAGCCTGCTCTACCCGGTCAGGGTTTCGGGCCGCCCATACCAGGAGGGCTTCCGCAGCAGCAGGAACAGAAGGAGCGACGGCTAGACCAGCTAATGTCAACACCGTGATTTTTGCTGCTCTTGTTTGTGCCTTTCGGTATTCATCCATGATGATCTTGATCTGCTCTTCGCTATAGCCATTCTTGCGCATCTCTTGCTCTATAGCGTGAGTCCCATTCAAACGCACCGAATCCTGGCGCCCATCCGGATCAGTTCGTGTCAGTGGGTTATTGATACAGTATTGATATAAATTCCAAGCTTGTGGCTCTGCAACGTTCCTTTGGAAATCAATTATTGGATCAACTCCACTCCATCGACCTTGCGTCGATGCATAGTACCGGTATCCGAAGTAGTCAAAACCAGTTTCGTTATCCCGTTCCTTCGAGGTGAACTGCTGGCGAATATTGTCAGCGCCTGAATAACCTTGTGTAGCGCTGCGGCCGCCCGCGGGGGCAAACAGTTCTTCGCCGAACGGCAGATAATCATGGCGTTTGATGTTGGCGAGACTGCCTGTTTGATCAATGATCATGCGTGGAGTGCCGAGATGATCTGTTACCAACCAATGTACGCTTGTTCCCGATCCACTACCGCCGCTCAGATTTCCGGAGATCACCGCGTTGTTAATCGTCGAGCCATTGCTCCAGAGGGCGGTATCCACTAACAGCGGATAGCTGGGCGCGACCGTGCTCGTGTAAACCACCGCGCCGTTCTTCTTGTACTTCACTACCCCACTCTCGACTGCAACTCTAATCGTGTCGCCAGTGGTATAGGTGCTTACACAACCACGACTGATGCCAGCCTCGTAAATACACAGATTCGTACTAGCCAGGTACGCAGCGAAATCGATGTCCGTGTAATCCTGATTTGAATCACCGTGACTTAAACCAACCATGCGAAACGTATTCGTTTCACTGGCAGTAATCTCTACGTAGCCGTCGCCAGAACTAATGCTCTGACTAGACGAGGCGCCGCTGTTGGCCCAATTATCAGCCGTCGTTTTCGTAATACTGTTTCCGACAACCGAAACCCCGACAGCGCTAGTCCAGTTAACGTTTTGAGTGTTCTGTGGTACGCCGCCGCTCAACAGACCCGAGATGACCACGTTGTTAAGCGTTGAGCCATTGCTCCAGAGGGCGGTGTCCACTAACAGCGGATAGGTGGGTGAGACCGCGCTCGTGTAAACCACCGCGCCGTTCTTCTTGTACTTCACTACGCCACTCTCGACCGCAACTCGAATCGTGTCGCCAGTGGTATAAGTGCTCACGCAACCACGGCTGATACCAGCCTCGTAAATACACAGGTTCGTGGCGGCCAGGTAAGCAGCAAAATCGATGTCCGTGTAATCCTGATTCGAATCACCGTGGCTCAAGCCAATCATGCGAAAGGTGTTTGTCTCGGTCGCAGTGAGCTCGATATAACCATCGCCGGACACAATCGCCTGGTTTGACGAGGCGCCACTGTTAGCCCAATTATCAGCCGTGTTCTTGGTCAAATTGTTCCCGGATACCGAGAGGCCCGTGGCGTTGGTCCAACTTACGTTCTGAGTACTCTGCTGTGCAGGACTGGGTTCCGCTGTCACTAACAATTGCCCGTTGCGATAGCCGTATTCTTTTTGTGGACTTGTCACTGCTCCATTGGCCGGATACTCCGCCACCAATTCACCGCTGAGGCCATACACCTGCCACGTTTCTACACCATCGACCGTGCGCTTGATGCGCTGACCGTTAGCATCGTAGCCATAGAGTTGTGCCTGGTTGTTGCCACCCCAGGCGGAAGTGATCTTGTTCTCGGCGTCGTAGGTGCGATTGCCGGCGCCAGTGTAGGTATCGTTCGTGAGATTGCCGGCCGCGTCATAGGACATCGCGCCCGACTGACCCGACGGGACTCCGAGACGATTGTTCGTAGGGTTCACCGTGAACTGTTTGTTGTTGATGCCGGTGCCCCACGTAGCTGAATTGATGGTGCGATTGCCCCAGCGATCGTAATCGTACTGCTGAAGTCCAGTATTGGTAGTACCGTTCTGATATTCACTTACTGACGCCAACCGATTCAAAGCGTCATACGTGTAACGATCTTCCACAGAAAAGCTGTTGATGATGGTCTGGCTCTTTACCACATTTCCGTTATTGTCCGTGCCGCTGCCACCTTGGAGACCATTGCTGCTGTAGTAATTCACCAACGCTCCCAATTCACCACTCGTGTCATCGTCCACGTTTGAGGCACGCACGTCGTAGAGCTGGCCGCGGACGTTGTAGTGCAGCTTGTGATACACGGAACTGTTCGTGCCAAACTTCTCTTTCGTTAAGCCACCGAAGGCGGAATAGTTGAAGTCTGTGGCGTAGTTGCGGCTGGTCCCATCACCAAGATTTCCCACCACACTTGACGTGCGTCCGGCGACGTCATAGCCACACGTGACTGTGTGCTGGGAAGGATAGAACATTGCGGTAGGCGCACCGGCGAGGTTCAGGGTTGTACTCATCAGATAATCGATGCCGCCAGTTTGTTGAATCTTCAAGATATTGCGTCCGGCGGAGTCGTAACCTGAGTAGTCGCCGGCGCTGCTGTTGGTACCGTACGTAACCGCCACCAGCCGGCCATTTGCAGCTCCACGACTGAAAGTGGGTGCACCTGATGGCAATGACTGCACGTCATAGAAGAAGTTGGCCTCATTGGTTGCGCCAACACCACTGGGCAACGTGGGACTGTTATGAGTGGTGGCGGTGATCGAGTTCGAGCCGTTGTACCAACGGCGCGTTACGCGGTCGAAAGCGTCGTAAGCGAAGTGCGCCGAGACACCGCGAGCATCCGTCTTTACCAACAGATTCCCAGCCTGGTCGTATTGATAATTGATCGTGCCACTCTCCGGATTGGCAGCGGATAGTAGTTGCTTGAGCGAGTTGTAGGTGAACGTCCGAGTTTGTGTTCCTTGTGTAACCGTGGTGAGGTTGTCGAGCGTGTCGTATTGATAACTGGTCAGATAGTTCAGACCAGTCGGATCTTCGTAAATCTCTTTTAATCTTCCTAATGCATCCGTGACACTCTTGCGCTTCTTTGAAGTCTGATCAGTGACTGTAGCGGTGTTGGCACTGTAGGCGGTGCTCACGACGGCGGCGTCAGGCGTAGTTACAGCCGTTACGCGTCCCAGCAGATCGTAAGTCGTCTCGGTATAGACCGCCGTCTCACTCCGCGACGGTCGAAACGGATTACTAACTTGCTTAGCTCGACTCAAGGCATCATACGTTGTCACGACCTTGACATCGCCCTGCGGATCGCGCATCCAGGATTCTTTGGTCCGGCCAAAGCCATCCGTGACAGTCCAGGAGCGCAAGTTACCATCCGTGTTCACCGTTTGGTCCTTCGCTGTGAGCACGTCGTTGTTCGCCAGCGTGATCCCGAATGGTGTTGTTGACGGCGCGTAGTACATCAAGGTGCGAGTCTCGATGCCGGAAACGCCCAAAGCAGTTTTCACCTGTGTCGGTCGATTGAACGCATCGCTGTAGAAGGTTTGCGTAATGACGTTGTTGCGGTCTTTAAAGCCTGTCAGCAATCCGGTGGAGTAATCGTATTGCGAACGTGCTGTATGTGCCGGCGCCCCAGGCAGCGGCGGCGGACTAGTTATCAGAGTGGGTAAGGCGTACGTCGGCGTAGCTGGGTTCTGCGTCGGGTTGCCGGGATTGCTGCCGTTCCCGAAGTCGTCGGCAAAACTGATTGTGCTCACATTTCCAAGCGCATCTTTCGCCGAAACGAGATTCCCGAGAATGTCGTAACGCGGATAGGTGTAGATGTAGGTTCCAGTAGTATTGAGCCACACGCCGACGCGCGTCGGATTGCCGCGCGTGGTTTTCGCCGTACCGTAATTGGAATCATGTTGGCTGACTGAAGCATAGTTGGTCAGCGCGGCATGATTACCGTCGTTTGTATAAACGTCGTATTCGGTGACAGTCCGCGCCACCTGATTACCGCTGCCATCGTAAACAGTTTGTGTGTCCGGCAAACTAAGCAGGTGAATCGAATCGTCCGTCTGATAGTTGTAGCCGTTGTTGGTCGAGAGATAGGAAGTGACACTACGGCGCTTCAACGTCTGGTCGTAATCGTACTCTTTGACTTCGGTTGGATTGTTGTACTGATCATAGACCGTCTCGACCTTCGCCATCATCCCGGTGTCAAGATAACGGCGCGTTTGGTTCACCCGATTATCTTTCGCCGGTTGCTCCTGCGGATAACTTGACCAGGAAACTGGAGCGCGCTGCGTCCAGTCCTGCTCAGTGGCGCTCAATACGGTATCCGCGGCATCAAGAGACTCCGTCCGCCACTCGACACCCGTGGACCACAGCGTGTAATGCGTACCGTCATGCGTGCTATTGCTGCTGTAAGGTTCGGTGTATCTGCCGGCCTGAAGAAAGATATGCCGGTGCTTCGACAAAAGCACCGAGGCATTGGAGGTAACCGAAACAGTTGTGGCCGGATAAGTAACGCTGTTAATCAACTGCGTGCCGTAGCCGAAGGTGAAGGTTCCTTCTAAGTTTACGCCATCGGGATAGGTTCGCTTGGTGGTGACTGCTCGGTCCACGAATTTCACGTCCGTAGCAATGCCGCTGCCGAATCCGTTGGTGCCGGTTTCCCAAGATGGCGAATTACCTGAGGGCAGAGCAGATCTATACAGATAGTCGTACTGAATCTTCGCACCTGTAGGTAATTCGACTTCGGCCACTTCACCAAACTCGTTATACCTGAACTTCAAGGAGCGACCGTCCGGCAGTACTAACTCGGTCAAAACCTCGCGATCGTCAATTCGTTGCGCGTACAGTCCGTACGACTTGGCGTAAAGCCTCGTAGCTGTGCCCCAGTTGTAGCCCCAACCTTCGGGATCCCAGTCGCCACTAATCACTGGCAGCGTCGGATGGATGCCGCTGCGATAGTTTTGATTCATAATCCCGGTCTTGATCTTGTAGTACCGCGCGGCACCTTGATATCCCGGGATTGTGATCAGTACCGCGAGTGTTACCGAAGGGTTGTCAGGATCGGTAACACCGTAGTCAATCGTCATATTTCGTCCCAGTTGATCCGTATAACCATTGAATGTGCCGGTGATCTTATTCCCATTGCGATCGATGATGGCGCCGTTAGTGGCAGTGCCAAAGCGAGTGCCATCGGCGAAAATCACCGTGCCGCTCAGGTTCGGCGTGGGAAACAAACCGACTCCGTTGTCTACGTCATTAATAAAGATCGCGCCGGAACCATCTGTCGCATGCCAGCGCGTGCCACGACTTGCAGTTTGTTGCGTGTTGCAGTTGAGTAAAAGCGGCGCCCCGTCAGTGGCGTCGTCGCGAAACTCGATCTCACCCTTATCCGGAAGATTCAATGTGAGTTTGTTCAGGCCGTAGGTATAGCAACCCGCGCTTGGCCCAATCAAGACCTTTTTAATCCGCACAAAATTTGACGAGACCCCCATGCCGGTGCGCAGTGTCCAACCAGGCGTCGAGGCTCCCGCAAACGAACTCTGATTGTCGTAATCAGCATAAGCGACTGATTGCTCCGTCAAACTCTCCCGCTCAGTGTCCACATCCATGCTCGCGGACCAAACCTTGCTGCTGTAACTGAGCATCAAGGGAAGGGCGACATTGCCACGACCGCCGACAGTACCGAGTGGAATGTTCAAGTTCAGACCGCCATTACTCAGGTTTACTGTGCCCAACTCAGTCGACATGTAACTGCCCGCCGCTGAAACACCTGCTGCCAATTGCGGCGGCGTACCTTTGTCGTATTGGCTTTGCTGTCCGTAAGCGGCGATGAAACTAATCAGGATACAGAATGCAATTGGGAGGGGTTTTCGGGTTTTCATTTTTTTCACACGTCAGACGAGGACACGAGTAAGCCACACGTAAGTTACTAACGCTTCCCGCTACTGATGATTTACGGATTAACGATTAACTCGGCCGTGTGACTGGGCTGACTTGCGTCGGACACAAGATAACGCCCGGGCGGCAACTTGATGAGAGAACGCGTTCGTAATTGACCTTGCGCACGGTTGATCTGCGTCACCCTTGCACGTTGATCTCCATTCACGGATTCCACGAGCAAACCTTCTGATCTGCCGGTCTTATCTTCGACCGCAAGATTCAGTAGTTCGCGGTCAACCTGCATCCGAGCCGGATACAGTCCATCGTCCGAAAGGACGAACCGGACCATGCGCACTGGACCGCGTTCGGAATTTCCTTGCGGTTCATTCGTAACCGACGGAATGAGAAACGCCCTTGAGGCAAGCAAGCAAATTGCGATTAATGGGAGTAAGAGGAACGTGAGTTTCATATTTACACCTGGACCAAGACAAACCAAGTAATACCTGTGGGAGAATTTTCAGGCGAGAGACTGGTCGCGCACTCTACGCCTGCTTTGGACCACTGTCAATACAAATTTTGGACCAATGTTAGCGAGGCTTGACGACGATGCGTTTGTCGCCGGCGCGGCGGGTGACGTGGGAGCGGTCGAAGTGTTCGAGGAGAGGGATGGCGTACTTGCGTGAGACGCCCGCGAGATCTTTGAACGCTGCCACGTCGATCAGGCGATCGGGTTCGTGTTGCGAGCCGTAGGTATAAAGTTTCGCGGTGAGATCGGCGAGCACTTGCGAGTGCATGAACATGTCGCCCTGAATCCGCACGAGCTTCTTTTCGTCGAGTAAGAGTTGCAGCAGCTTGCGTGCCTGGACGCGCTGAGCAGCCGAGACGTTCGCTTTCGTCATCGCTTCGTCCAGTGACGGCGCTTCAACACCAGCAGTGAGATAAATCTCTTCGATGCGTTTACTCAACGTGACATCCTGCTCCGAAAGACCTACGCTGTGCTCACTCAAACGTACGATGTCTTTCTCGGAAACTACTTTGCCGTCGGCTTCAAGCCGTGCGATCACGCCCGCAAACACTTCCGGGAACGAACGCGCAAAGACTTTCTCACGCAACGTCTCGCGCAACATGCCGCGCGCGAGTGGCTCGCGTTTGTGATGTTGTTCCAACTCGACGAGCACCGCGCCAGTGAACCGATCGAAACTCTCGCGCGCGAGATACATACCACCAAATTGAACTACCGCGCCCTGCGTTCCGGCTTCAGTCGCGACTGCGTCAAGCACTTCGTTGGTCCAACCGGTGGCCGCGGCGAGATCCGCCAGCCGCAAACCGCGATCACTAACCGCCCGCACAAACCCGGTGAACTTCGCCGCTCGTTTTTCACTCTGCAACAAGCGCAAGATCTCTCGCGTACGAGCCAGGTCTCGCGCACGATGTCGAGTCGCAAACGGATCGAGAATCACACCACCCGCAATCGTCTCGGCCGGCGAGTACGTCCGCAAAATGAATCGATCGCCGTGCACCGCCATCACCGGCGCTTCCAGTCGCAACTGCGCCAAACCACCGCTGCCGGCAGCGATCTGCGACGGCCCATCCAACACTCTCACACGTCCCAACACTTCTGCCGCGCCGATGTGAAAACGCACTCGCGAACGCGATCGCACTGCACGCGAAGCGCCCGACAACACGTCGATCCAAACGTCAACCACCTGCGTTGGCCGTAAACGTCCCGGCGGCGCAAGCACCATCCCACGTTCGATCTGCGCCGTGTCAACGCCGGCCAGATTCACCGCCGTGCGTTGCCCGGCTTGTGCTTCGCTCACAGACTTGTTGTGTACCTGCAACCCGCGCACACGCACGTTCAGCTGCGACGGCAACAACTCGAGCTCGTCGCCTTCTTTGATCTTTCCGGAGATCAATGTGCCCGTAACTACCGCGCCAAATCCTTTCATCGAAAATGCGCGATCGATCGGCAAACGCGTCACAAACTCCTGCGACCGCGGCGGCACACTCTTTCCCAAGGCCGCAAGCTGAACTCTGAGATCGTCCAACCCCACACCAGTACGCGAGCTCACCGCGAGGATCGGCGCGTCTTCGAGAAACGATCCCGCAGTCAACTCACGCGCTTCGTCTTCGACCAGCACCAGCATCTCTTCGTCAACCAGATCGCGTTTCGTGATCACGACCAAACCATTGCGCACGCCGAGCAAACGACAGATGTCGAAGTGCTCGCGCGTTTGCGGCATCACGCCTTCGTCAGCCGCGATCACGAGCGCGAGCAAGTCGATGCCATGCGCGCCCGCGAGCATGTTCTTGATGAAACGTTCGTGACCCGGCACGTCAACAAAGCCGATGCGCAGATCGTCGAGCTCGAGATCGGCGAAACCGAGATCGATAGTAATGCCGCGTCGTTTTTCTTCCGGAAGGCGATCGGGATCGGTGCCAGTGAGTGCGCGCACGAGGGCACTCTTCCCGTGATCGATGTGACCGGCTGTGCCAACAATCAGAGAAGCCATGTGATTACACGGACTGGTTCGCAATCACTTGTTCGTAGAATTCGATGTACTGAGGAATGACCACGTCTGTGCGATAGCGCGTGATCGCCGAGTCGCGCGCGCGTTGGCCCATCTCGCGCCGAAGTTTGTCGTCAGTCAGCAGGCGCGCTGCGTCGGTCGCCATCGTGTCGACGTCGCCGACAGGACTCAGATAACCAGTCTCGCCGTCAGTCACTACTTCCGGCAAACCGCCGACGCGTGACGCGACCACCGGCACTTCACAAGCCATCGCCTCGAGCGCGGCGAGTCCAAACGACTCCTGCTCTGACGGCAACAACAGCACATCCGACGCCGAGAGATAATCGACAATGCGCGGCTGTTTTCCGACAAACGTGCACTGGTCGTAAATTCCGAGACAACGCGCGCGATGCTCTGCGTTTTGACGTTCACTGCCATCGCCAACCATCACGAGTCGCGTCTTAATATTCTTCTTCAAAACGCGCGCAAGGATCTCGACGCAGTCAACCGGCCGCTTCACCGGACGGAAGTTGGAGACATGGACCAGCAACGGCTCGTCATGCGGCGCGAGGGACGCGCGCAGATTGTCGACTTCGAGTCGTTTGTAGTCGTACTGGCAAACGAAGTTTGGAATCACCTTGACGTTGTCGATGTGAAAGATCTCGTGCGTCGCATCCTTCAGATAATGCGAGATTGCGGTGACGCCATCTGACTGCACGATTCCGTAACGTGTGATCGGCAAGTACGATCGATCCGCGCCGACGAGCGTGATGTCGGTGCCGTGCAGAGTGGTGACTACGGGCAAGCGACGTCGCGGCTTGAGCGACTCGCGCGCGAGAATCGCGCTGATTGAATGTGGAATCGCGTAGTGAACGTGAAGCAGATCGAGATTCTCCTCCTCGGCGACGGTCGCCATCTTGGTCGCGAGTGCGAGTGTGTAAGGCTGATGTTCGAACAACGGATACGACATCATCTCCACTTCGTGGAAACGCACGTGATCGTTGAGCTCAGTCAGCCTGGTCGGTAGTGACGACGCGATGAAGTGAACCGTGTGTCCGCGTGCAGCGAGCTCTTTGCCGAGTTCCGAACCAACGATGCCGCTGCCGCCGTAAGACGAGTAAACCGTGATGCCAATGTTCATTGCGCTCTCAAAGTAACAAGCACAAACTCTGAAATTCAACCGCCAGAAAAGGTTGAGGCAGGCGACCCTCGCTATCGCCTGCCTCATCTCAACTTGACTCACCTTCTGAGAGGGGGGCAAGTGAGGGTCGGGAGTATATTCCCGCTTTGAATTTTTAGCAATGATTCCTGCAACTTTCCCGCGGCTTTTATATAAGAAAGATTTAGGCGCCGGATAAGCGCGGGCTTTGGACCGTTCCCGGCGACTGCTCGCACGCGTCAAAAGCGCTATAATGTGAGCGAAACAAAGGAGTTTTTGATGCCGAAGATTAACGATATTGAAGAGACGCCGAATCCGAATGCGGTGAAATTTATTTTGCGTGAGCCGGTGAGCAATGGCGTCGCGCGACAGTACGGTTCCGCGGACTTGGCGGAGAACGACGCGCTGGCGAAGTCGCTGTTTGACGTGGGGCACGTCGTGTCTGTTTTTTACATGGACAAGATGATCACGGTCGAGAAAGACGACGAGGGTGATTGGGACGAACTTTTACCGGCGCTCGCGGTGCCGATTCGTGCGGCGGAGGCGGTGAATGGCGGTGCGGCAGCAGCAGCGGCTGCGGTTGGTGGTCCAATCGCGGCGGTGGCGAGTGACGATCCGCGCTTGTTGCAGATCAACGAAATTCTGGACGAGAAAGTCAGACCGGCGTTGATGGGCGACGGCGGGTATCTCGAGATCATGGGTTTGAGTGAGCACACGTTGAGCATTCGCTATCAAGGCGCGTGCGGCAGTTGCCCGAGTTCACTTACGGGTACGCTGATGGCGATCGAGAGCATGTTGAAGCAGGAAGTCGATCCTGAGTTGGAAGTGATTGCGGTCTAATTTATTTCGGAACTGAACCTCACGAGGGGCGTGTAAGCTTGCGCTATGCGCCTACCTGTTCCCTTTATCACGCTTAGTCTCTTCATCGTTGTATCGGCGTCAGTCGCAGTATCTCAACCAAAGAAAGCCAAGACAGAAACCGAGGCCGACGCTGAGGCTGCGCAACAACGCACGATCGCGATCTCTTTAGTCACCACACTCGCCGACGAAGCGCGCAGCTTCAAGGATCAGACACGGCGCGCGCGTGTGCAAGCGCGGGCCGCCGACGTCATCTGGGACAGCGATCCCGAACGCGCGCGCGAACTGTTCCGGCGTGCGTGGGAAGCGGCTGAGACCGTCGACGCGGAGGCTGCGAAGAAACGTGGCGACGAGATGCGACGCATGGAGCGCGAAGGCGGACCGGTCGTCGTACGCGGCGGTGCTGACCTGCGCAGCGAAGTTCTGCGCCTGGTCGCTAAACGCGATCGAAAACTCGGCGAAGAGTTTCTCAAAGCGCTCGACGAAGCGGCAGAGAAAGCGCGTTCGGAAGCAGCGACCGATCAGCGTCAGAATTCCGCCACGCGGGTCGGCGCGTCGCAGCGTTTGCAACTCGCGCGCAGGCTGGTCGAAGACGGCGAGGTCCAACGCGCACTCGAATTCGCCGCTCCCGCGCTCGATTCAGTCAATCCTGATTCGATCTTCTTTCTCTCAGCGTTGCGTGAGAAGAGCGCGCAGCTTGCCGACGCGGCGTACACGAGTCTGCTGGCGCGTGTCGCTCGCGATCCAAATTCCGACGCCAACACTGTTTCCGGTTTGTCGTCGTATCTCTTCACGCCATTCTTATACGTGGCGTTTGCACGAGACGGCGGTGCGAATCAAAACCGGCAACGCGGTCCGACGCCTCCGCCCGCGGTTGACGCAACGTTGCGAAACAACTTTTTGAAAGTCGCGTTTCAGATCCTGATGCAGCCCCTCGCGTCGCCCGATCAGGACCACACAACATCCGGACAAACCGGCAAGTACCTGATCATTAAACGACTGCTGCCGCTGTTCGAGCAGTTCGCGCCGGACATGGCGACGGGCTTGCGAACGCAGATGACCGCAGTCGCTTCGTACGTCCCGCCGGCGTTTCAACAAGGCGAGAATCGCGCGGTCACGGTCGGCATTCAGCCGGAATCGTCGGAAGGTGATCCGTATCAACGTATGCAGGAACGTCTCGATCACGCCGGCAAGTCGGAAGATCGTGACGCGATCTATGCTGACTACGCCGTTGCACTCACGCAGGACGGCGATCCACGCGCCAGAGATCTGGTTGACAAGATCGAGAACGCCGAGTTGCGCAAGAGCGTTAAAGCTTACACTGACTTTCAACTGGTCCAACTCGCGATTCGCGCTAAAGACGCGACGGAAGTTGCGAAACTCGTCAAGACTGGAGAGCTGACAAGCGTGCAAAAGGTTTGGGCGCTGACGAGCGCGGCGAAGTTCGTCGTCACAGCGGAGCGTTCACGCGCGACCGACATGCTCGAAGAAGCGCTTGCCGAGAGTCGCCGCATCAATAGCAGCGATCCGGATCGCGCGCGGGCACTCACGGCAGTCGCGGCGGGCTTTACCGACATCGATCGCGTGCGCGCGTGGGAGATACTCGGCGAGGTAGTGAAAGCGGCGAACAACGCCGAGGAATTTACGGGCGAAGACAGTCGCATCTCGTCACGACTGCAAACGCAGTTTATGGTCGTGATGAATACCGGTAACGCCGAAGATTTTGACTTGATCGCGGTTTTCAGGCATCTTGCACGCGCAGACCTGCTGCGATCGATTCAACTCGCGAAAACATTTACCGGCGAAGCACCGCGCGCTGTCGCGACCCTCGCAATCGCCCGCTCGGTGCTCGAGAAGCGAAAAGAAGTCGCTACGAATTAAGCGCCTCCCTGGGAGAGTGAGAGTATGAGCGTCGTATTGTGTTTAGTTTTTTCTGCAGTCCTCATCCAAGCGCAAACAGCCGATACGAAAGCGGCGCCGCCCGCAAAAAGCGTCGCGTCCAAGCCTGCGACGGCGGAAGAAACGGAGGAAGTCAAGGAACGGCGCGTACGTGCGCGCTCACTCCTCGTTGCGCTCTCGACCGACGCCCGCACGTTTCACGATCAAACGCTGCGCGCGCGATCCCTCGCGCGCATCGCGGACGCGCTCTGGAAAGTCGATCAGGATCAGGGCCGGCTCTTGTTTCGCAAAGCCTGGGATGCCGCCGAAGTCGCGGACCAGGAAAGCGAGAGGAAACTCCAGGAAGAGATCGCGCGGCAGAAAGCCCGCACCGGCGGCGGTTACGCGTACAGCACTCCACCCAACGTACGTCGCGAAGTGTTACGACTTGCCGCCAAACACGATCGCGTGCTCGGCGATGAGTTTCTCGAGAAGCTGAAAACACAGAAGCTCGAAGCGGCCGGATCCGCAACCACGACTCCGAGTCCGAATAATTCCAGCGAAGCAATGAGCCAGCGTCTCGAAGTGGCGCGAGAATTAATCCAGACCGGCGAAACGGAGCGCGCGCTGCAGCTCGCCGATCCGGCGCTCGCACTCATCACGATGGAGTCGATGAATTTTCTTTCCTACGTGCGGGAAAAGAATCCGGCGGCGGCAGACGCACGCTATTCCGCGTTGCTCGCGAGCGCCGCCAACAATCCACAATCGGACGCCAACACAGTCTCGCTGCTTGCGTCGTACATTTTCACGCCGCACCTGTACATGACTTTTAGTAACAACGGCTCGTCGAGCTCGCAGAGCTCCGCGAAGATCGTGCCGGCCGATGTGACGCCGGAACTGCGCAACGCGTTCTTCCAGGCAGCGGCCGGAATTCTGTTGCGACCCCTGGCCGTTCCCGGTCAACCGGATCAAACCACGTCGGGCCTCGACGGAAAGTATCTCGTCATCAAACGGCTGCTGCCTTTCTTCGAACAATCAGCGCCGCCCGCCATGGTCGAGTCGCTGCGCGGTCACATGAACGCGCTGCAAACGATGGTTTCCGACAACGCGCGCCGTTTTGACGAAGATCAGCTAAACCGCGGGATCAGACCGGAAAAACCTTCTGTGGATCGCGATCGCGAACAGTCGTTGCTCGACAAGATCGACCGGGCGAAGACTGCTGACGAACGCGATCAACTCTACTTACAACTCGCGTTCTTCGCCTCGAACAAGGGCGACCTGCGCGCGCGTGAGTTCGTCAGTAAGCTCTCGGATCCGGAAGTGCGCAAGCAGGCCCAGGCCTACATGGACGCCTCGCTCACGATCTTCTTCGTCAACAAGAAGCAGACGGACCAGGCGCTCGAGCTGGTCCATAAAGGCGACGTGACTCAGATCCTGAAAACGTGGGCGCTGACTGAGTGCGCCAAGGTTTTATTTAAGACCGACCGAAACAAAGCGCTCGAGCTGATCGACGAGGCCGGCACCGAAGCGCGACGGATTGACGTGTCCGATCCGGCGTTGCCGCGCGGATTGATAGCAGTGGCGTATGCGCTCAACGTCATCGATCGCGATCGTGTTTGGGACGCGGCGTTCGATGCGGTGAAGGCCGCGAATTCCGCGGAAGGATTTACGGGCGAAGACGGTGAGATAGTCGCGAGCTTTCAGAGTAAGGGTCACTCTTCTGTACACTCGAATGACGTACCTGAGTTTGATCTCGAAGGAATTTTCCGCGACCTCGCGTTGCAGGATTACGATCGCGCGGTTGAAATGGCGCGAGGATTTCAAGCCGAAGGCCCGCGCGCTGTAGCGACGATCGCTATCGCCCGCGCGATCCTCGAGCCGCCAAAGAAAAAATAGTCAATCTTGTAAATCCTGAAAATCATGTAGATCTCCTTTGAAATTGACAAGAGATTTACAGGATTTGCAGGATTTACATGATACCTCACGAATAAATATTCATCGGGCGCGTCAGCAGCGCGAGTGGATCGTCGACGTTCAGCGCCTCACGCACGTAGAACGGCTCACCCGCCGCGACGCCAATCAACGATCCGAAGTATCGCATCCGGTACTCAATCTCCGGCAGGAACCCGCGGTCGCTGATCCGCGTCGCCGGCTCTTTTGACTGCTCGTTGAAAAACTGCGACGCGTACGCCCGCACAGCGTTCATCTTGTCGTCGACAAACTCCGACACGTCAACCACAAACGACGGCACGATGCGTCGTGAAAACAGCGAGTGCATGATCGCCGGCATTGCCACCGGTGACATTCCTGACTCTTCGTCGTAACGACCCATCGACGCGAGTCGCGCTGCCTGGCGCACGATGATCGACGTGTTCGCATGATCCGGATGCGGATCGTCTTCGTGCGTCGTCAACAAAACTTTCGGCCGGTGCGTTCGCAGGACGCGCACCAGCGCGGTGCGAGCAACTTCAGTCGGCTGAACGTGTCCGTCCGGTTGTTCGAGATTTACGCGCACGTCGAGCTTCATAATGCGCGCCGCGTCGAGTGCTTCTTTCGCGCGAATCTCGGGCGTGCCGCGCGTACCCATCTCGCCGCGCGTCACGTCGCAAACGCCCGTGCGATAGCCCAGTTTTTTGAGTTTCAAAAGTGTTCCCGCCACTGTCAATTCCGCGTCGTCGGGATGCGAGAAAACTGCCAGCACGTCGAGTTGTGTTTCTGCCGGACTCATATCGGAAGTTTAGCGTAAAATGCACACATCAAACAGGCGGGTTAACAGGGGGATCAAATGAGAGTTTTGGCGGTCTTACTTTTGCTATTGCTTCCTCGGCTTGATGGACCCTTATTGGAAACTGGAAAAGCCGCGTCGATAAAAAAGCAAAGTCCCAATCCCGCCGAGATCAAAATCCTCACTTACAACATTCGCTGGCGCAGCGGCGACGATCTGAAGGCGATGATCAAATTGTTTCAGGACGATCCCGAGATCGGCGGCGCCAAGATTCTCGCGCTTCAGGAAGTGGACCGCAGTAAGAAACGAAGTGGCAATCACAACACCGCCAAACTGATCGCCGACGAACTCGGCATGCATTACGTTTGGGCCGCGCCGCCGACGGCGAAACCGACTGACGAAGAAGAAACCGGCGTCGCGATCCTGAGTGTGTATCCGCTGTCGGACGTGCATCGCATCGTGTTGCCGAACAAAGGTCCAAACGGCCGAAGCCGTGTCGCGCTCGGGGCGACTGTCGAGATCGACAATCAACGCTGGCGTGTTTACTCCGCGCATACGGAGACGCGGATCGCCGTCAGCAAAAAGTTAGAGCAGTTCAAAGCCGTGCTCGACGATCTCGCGCACTATCCCACCAACATGCCCGCCATCATCATGGGCGATCTGAACACGTGGGAACCAAGCGCGGATGACAAGACGAGCAAGTTCTTTTTGGACGCGGGACTGAAAACACCGTTCGGCGGTGAGGCGACGTTCAAGCGGCGCGTTTTGTTTATGCCGATCGAGTTGAAACTGGACTGGGTTTGGCTGCGTGGTCTCGAAGCGTCGACCTGTGGAATAGATCGGAAAGTCGAAATTTCGGATCATTGGCCCTTATGGACCAACATCAAAACCTTAAAACGATTGTAGCCACAAAAAGGCACCAAAAGCACAAAACAGAAAAGCTGAATAATTAATTAATTCGTTTTGTGACTTTTGTGCCTTTTTGTGGCTACAATCGTTTTAAATGACTTGTCCAAATTGCGAGCGGGTCGTGGGCCGGATACGACGCCGCTGCCCAGCGTGTAGAACTAAACTGCCGGCGTGGTATGTGATTACCGCGGTTTGTGTTGTGGGCGCACTATTCGTCGCGTTCAAGGTTGTGGAAGCGATCCTTTGATCACCTCACGCCCCACTCCCACATGCCGTAGCCAGTTTTCTTGTCGAGCGGTTTGCCCGCCTGTTTCAAGGTCAACGCGATCTGCCCGCGATGATGCGACTCGTGTGAGATCAAATAACCGAGAAACGCCGACGCGTGCGGCTTGAAGCCTTTGATCTTGCCGCCCGCTTCGAGACTGTTCGCGAGCAACTTACCGATCGCAGCGCCGGAATCAACCAACGACTTCCGCAACAGCTTCTTGTCGTTTGCCTGCTCGTTCTCGATTTTAGCGAGTCCTTGCAGCAGATCAGGCGCGGCCGACTTCAACCACATCAAGCGCACGTTGTGAACATGTGCAAACTGTTCACCAACACTCCGGCCCTTCGAAGCCGAGTGGCTGTCGAGTGACGAAGGATCAACCGCATCGAGCAGGTAAAGATTGATGCGATCGTGTATCTGCCAGGTTTCGACAAGTGGATTGTTCGACATGATTGTTATGTGCCTTTTGGTGGCAAACAAGCTGCGGTGGGTTTCGCCCCCCAAAACCCACCGCCCGTGATGAGGTGCAGCAATACGGGGAAACCTGTCAGCGCACTCGCACCACGATACTATTGACTCTCAGCGCATTGCCCGTCGCGCGCTGTAAATCCGCAATCGCCTTGTTCAGATCCGTTTGCGCTTTCAACTCCATCGCGCGCGACTCAGTCAACGTCGTCTGTCGCTCCAACACCAGAAACGTCGTCGACTGTCCCGCATCCAACTTCCTTTGCTCACTCGCAAACTGCTGCTCGTTCGCTTCACGCGTCGCCGTCGCCGCACGCAGACGAGCTTCGGAACTACGCACCGCTTGCAATGCATTACGAACATCAACCTGAATTGTTTGCTCCAGTTGCTCACGTTGCGTCCCGAGCCGCTCGCCTTCTACGAGCGAACGTCCGAGTTGCGCTTCCGCCGTGCGATTGCGCAGCGGCAAACTGATCTGCACGCCGACTCGAGCCGTTCCGTATTTATTCGCCAGCAGGTTCTGAAGTGACTGCCCGTAGCCGCCGAGCAAATCGGGCGAGAACGTCTGCGGCGGAATCACCGGCAGCGGATCAAGGCCCACGATCGCGGAAAGTTCGTCGACGCGCTGTCGCACGAGCAAGCTCGACTGCGTAAACGGGTTCACGACGTTGCTGCTGACGGTACCAGCGAGACCGCTGATGCCATAAGAACCCACCAGGTCGACAGCAGGCTTCGTCTGGTCTTTGTAGTAACGCTGATCGATCTTATTGATCTCCTGCAACACGTTTGACTGCTGCAACTCCGGCCGGTTCTCCATCGCCGTCTTCAACGCATCCGGCAACGAAACGTCTGGCACCGTCAGCTCAACCGGATCGGTCGGCACGATCGACGCGGTCCAGATCTCCGCCTTCTGGTTCTGAGCGATCAGGTTCTTGAGATTGTTCTCCGTGCGCGACACTTCTTCGAGCGCGCTGTAGACCGCTTGCTCGTAAGTCGAAATCTGCGCTTCAGCCGCCACGACGTCGATGGGCGCGAGTTGTCCTTCATTCACCAAACGCTTGTTGTGCTCGAGCTGTGTGCGCGCCACGCTCACTGCATCGCGTTGCACTTGCAGACTGCGCAGCGCAAAGACGAGATCCCAGTACGCGCGCTGCACGTTTGTGATTTCCAGCACAGTGGGATCCGAAGCTTGGAATTCACGTGACTTGAAGTCGCGGC
>JADMIO011054794.1_pt1 | contig 22141 bp, 15 predicted proteins | sample 8958161 | NCBI WGS metagenome assembly JADMIO01 (sample SAMN16585339, study PRJNA669376) | soil metagenome | isolation source: Crop rotation soil | place: USA: Cullars Rotation, Alabama | collected 2011
GCCGCGACTTCAAGTCACGTGAATTCCAAGCTTCGGATCCCACTGTGCTGGAAAGGACTGGAGATTGTCGACCTTCAGGCGTCAACATCCTGGCTGGGTAAACTTGGCAAAATCTTCTCCTTGATAACAGCCTGTACGGCGGTTTTAGGATTCGTATGGGGTTTCTGGCAGTTTAACGAACAAAAAAAGAAAGACATAGAGGCTCGCGAACGCGAATTCCGAAAGTCAATTATTGATAAGCAGATGAGTGTCTATTTCGCCTTGACCGAATCCTCAGCAAAATTAGTGACTATGCCTCCTGATAATCTGCGGGAGAAGGAATTCCAGCGCTTTAAGGAGATTTACCACGGTAACCTGATGATGGTTACTGACGAGGCTACAGCGTATGCTGCCGAGGAGTTTGTCGAATACTATATCGAGTATAAAAATGATCCTCGCTACCAAGTTCGTGCGCAGAGAGCGAGCCGCGATTTCGCAAGAGCCTGTCGAAGATCGCTCAAAAATACCTGGGATGCGAATTTAAAAGCGTTCGGAGATCCGATAGAAGACCCGGAGGAACAGCATGAACCATAACATTTTCCAATATATCCTCGCAGTGATTACCTTATCTTTACTGCTACAAGGAGGTCGGACGCCGGAAAAAGGTGTTGATGCTAAGACTATCACACAACGGATTCAAGTGGAACGTTCTAACAATACTGTGAAAGACCCTGCTGAAAACAGCGCCTATGCCCCAGGAGCGGTAGTTCGTTTATTCGGCCCAGCAAAATATAAAATCATTGTCAAATTCAGTGATCACAAAAAGGATAACCAGCAAAGAAACCAAGACAATGAATTTATACGGTTCAGAGCCTATATTTCGGCGGACTCTTCATGGAAATCCTATGGTGCGTTTATCTCCAATCATAGCGATCAAAAGCAGCAGGATTTTGACCTTAAACAGCCTACGGTGTTCTTCTTCACTATATGGCGTTTATCGGCCCATAATCTTGCTAAGGGCGGCAATACATGCAATTTCGACAAATTTAAAAAGAACCCCGCAAATGTGGAACTCTCTTTTTCGGACGGGCATGTCGTGACCATAATTCCTTTGAATAGATAAGATACGGTCATCTTTTTGCGAGATCGGTAGTCAGAACCAACAAATAGCATAGAAACTCTGGCATGAGGTCGCCTCTACCGGGATTCATTGGGGATCAGCCTTTGACGCCGGAGAGAACGATGGACTTGACGAAATGTTTTTGGCCGAGGAAGAAGACGATGAAGACGGGAATCAAGACCAGGGTGGAGGCCGCCATGAGCAGATGGATGTCCGTATTGTAGGTTCCTTGAAAGAAGCGGAGGCCGAGGGCAAGCGTGTATTTGTCCGAGGTATTGAGATAGATGAGGGGAGTGAGGAAGTCGTTCCAGTGGCCGATGAAGGCGAAGACGGCGATGGTCGCGAAGATCGGCTTGCAGAGCGGCAGGATGACATGATAGTAGACGCCCAGCGAGTTGCAGCCATCTATCCGTGCCGCCTCGTCCAGTTCGCGAGGCAGCGTCATAAAGAATTGCCGGAACAGGAAGATCGAGAACGCGCCGCCGCCCAGAAACGAAGGGACGATCAGCGGGGCGAACGTATCTATCCAGCCCAGTTTCCGAAAGATGAGATAATTGGGGATCATGGTGATCTCGCCCGGCAGCATCATGGTCGCCAGTACCAGCAGAAAGAGCAGATTCCGGCCCGGCCATTGCAGGCGTGAGAAACCGAAGGCGACCAGGCTGGCAGAAAGCACCTGCCCCACGATGCTGCAACTTGTGACGATGACCGTGTTCATCAGGTAAAGGGAAAACGGCTGCCCTGTCCAGGCTTCCTGATAGTTCTCCCACCGAAACCGCACCCGCTTTAGGATCGTTACCTGCTCCGTTTTCACCCACTGCGGCGCGGCGTTGGCGTCCGTTTCGATCTGAACTTCGCCGGGACGTTGGTCCAGCATTAGCGCCTGGATCGGTTTCACCCCTTTTTGCGGAGTGTACTCGACGCGCTTCAGATGGCGGCTCCCACGCTCGACCGTCAGCGTCTCCATCGGCAGGAGATTGGGCGGATACTCGAAGATCGTGTCGAGGGTCTTGAAAGAACTGGAAACCATCCAGAAGAAGGGCAGCAAAAACACCGCCGACAGCATGAAGAGCGCCAGGTAAGTCAGCACGGTTGCCCATCGTTTGTGTTGTTGCCGCGTCATACGGAGGACTTTCTCTCTCCCTCATAATGGACCCACATCGGGGTCGAGCGAAAGACGAGGAGGGTCAGGCCGAGAATGATAAAGAAGAGAATCCAGGCCAGGGCGGAAGCGTAGCCGACTTTGAAGAACTCGAACGTGTTGCGATAGAGGTAGAGAACGTAGGTCAGCGTGCTGTCTGCCGGGCCGCCGCCGGTCATGACGTAGGTCTGGGTGAAGACCTGAAAACCGGCGATGAGGGAAATGACCAGGTTGAACAGAATGGCGGGAGTCAGGAGCGGCAAGGTGACATGGCGGAAGCGCTGCACCGCGTTGGCTCCGTCCACATGGGCCGCGTCCAGCAGTTCGTCGGGAACGCCCTGGAGTGCCGCCAGAAAGATGATCATCATCCCTCCGACGCTCCACAGGCTCATCAGAATCATGCCGGGCATAGCCCACTGTTCGCTCTGTAACCACTTGGGCGGGTCGTGTATTCCTATTTGCCGCAGCACAAAATTGATACCGCCGGTATCGGGGTTGAGAAGCATCATCCAGAGCATGGCGGTCGCCACACCGGTGACCACCGAGGGCAAGTAGAAGACGGTACGAAAGAAGGCGATCCCTTTTACTTGTTGGTTGAGCAGAACCGCTAGACCAAGCGCGACCAGAATCCGAAGCGGCACACTGACGCAGGCGTAGTAGATGGTGTTGCCGAGGCATTTCCAGAAGATCGGATCGTGAAAGAACGCTTTCTCGAAGTTGCCGAAGCCCACATAGCGGGGCGTCGTCAGGAAGTCCCATTTCTGAAAGGCCATCCAGACCGCATAGCCCATCGCGCCTGCCGTGAAGGTAAGGAAGCCGAGAATCCAGGGCGAGGTAAAGAGCAACCCTTCCAGAAGTCGGCGCGTTCGCCGGGTCATGCGTGTACGCTCCTCTCTGTCGTAGTCGCCGCTACAGATCCTCTCCACGAAGGATGCTGTTGACTTCGGGCAACGTCCGGGCTACAAACTCCTCCACATTGATCTGACCAAGATAGACGCGGTCCCATTCGCGGTTAAAAACCACTTCCGTCGCCATAAAGCGTTTGTGCAGGCTGCTGTTGCGGGCATAGGCGTCGAGGGCGTCGAGGAAGCGCTCTTCATGCTGCGGGGTTTTGGGATCCACAAAGAGATCGCGGGCGATGGCGCGGATCGCGGGAACGCCGCGTCCATGGTTGGCGACGATGCGCTGGCCCTCCTCGCTCAAGATAAACTTGATCCACTCCCACGCCTCCTCTTTGTAGGGCGTCTGCGGCGTGATGGCGATGCCCTCACAGGTAGAACGTGTGGCGCGGCAGACGGGACCGATAGGCATATGCGCAACGTCCCACTCGAAATTTTTGGCCTTCCGTGCCTCCGAGAGCCACCACGCGCCGTTATAGATCATCGAAACCTTGCCGGTAAGGAAGACCGCTTCGGTGCTCATGTTGGGCAGATCGCTCATCTGCGGACAGACTTTGTACTTGTGCATGTGGTCGTAGTGGAACTGGAAGCCTCGCTTCGCCTCCGGGGTATCGAACGTGTAGCGGGTGTGTTGGGGGTCCATGTCGTCGCCGCCCGCGCTCCAGATCCATTGCAGGCAGTAGAACCAGGAGAGGCGCGTGATGGCGAACTGATCCTTGCGTCCATCGCCGTCCAGATCGCGGGTAAGGGCAACCGCATCGTGATTGAATTCGTCCCAGGTCCAGTCGGGGTTGGGGTCCGGCGATAGTCCGGCAGAGCGGCGGTGGTCTTTGTTGTAAAAGAGCAGGAGGCACATTCCCAGGTAAGGGATCGCGTACTGCGTGCCGTCCATGTTGAAACTGTCCCAGAACTGCGGGTAACAGATGTCTCGGCTCAGTGTCTTATCACGCGCAAGGAAGGGACCGAGGTCGGCATAGACGCCTGCGGTGGCAAGCTGGCGGAACTGCTCATCGTCAGCGGCGACGACATCCGGGGCACAGTTGCCGACGCGCATGGCGATCATCTTGGTGTGGTAGTTCTGTCCGACGATGTGTTCCAGCTTGACATGGATACGGGACTGGCGCGCGTTGAAGGTTCGCGCCAGGTCCTGCCACATCCGGGCATCCTGCACCGATCCCCAGTGCGAGGACCGAATGACAACCGGCCTGGTTGCGCCACGGTCGGCAGAGCGGCATCCGGCGAGCGCCAGGGGCGTCGTTGCCATCCATTTGAGGAGTGTGCGTCGCGTCGGGTTCATTGCCTTCCCATTCGCGGCAGAGCCGAGAGAATCCTGCTATTCCGTTTCTCCCTGCTTGCGGGAGTTTTTCCCTTGCTGCGCCTGGCTCAACGCGACGGAGGAAGGCCCGAAGAGTAGCGGGGCGGCGGTGAGGACCAGAAGCGCGGCACACGCGGCATAGACGATGCCCAGCCAGAAGCCAATGGCATCATAGAGCAAGAACTCCAGCGGCAGCCAGAAGATACTCGTCGCAAGCGCGCCCAGTCCTGCTGCCCCCAGCAAGCCGGTTTCGCTCTGAGAAGTGGGCAACAGGGCGGCAAGCAGCCCCAGCACCGCCGCCACTCCCCCCGGCAACAGGAAGAGATAACTCGCGCCCGGAGCAAGCCACGCGATCAGCACTCCCAGCGCGTTCCACCAGAACCACACTCCGGTCCAGATACCCCACCCTTCCCGTTTGTTGGGCAGGAGAAAGCGGGCCACGCCGCAAATCCCGAGGAGCGCCACCGCCCCCAACGCCAGAGCGATTGGCAGGGGATAATCTATCCATTTGCCGAGCAGCAGTCCCGCGCTTCGCAAGGCAAGATCACAGAGTTGGCCCAGGAGGAGTGCGCCAAGCAGCGCCAGCGGGAAGAAGGCAAACGTGCGGAGGCTGAGCGTCTGTAATCTACCGCGACGGTAGGCGACCGTGCCGGCGGCCAGCGTAACGAAGAAGATACTCGACGCCAGCAGCAGGTTGAGAGAGGCAGGCCACCAGAGCAGGAACTGGCCCATCACGTCGGTATAGATGGTGCGGCCCTGCGTGCGCTCCTCCAGGTTGAAATCCGCCAACGCGGTGAGCAGAAGCCAGGCGTTGTCACCCTGATGCTGCAGACTGCCGGGATCGGAATTAGCCAGGTTATCGCGCGCGGTGTGATAGCTGCGCGCATCCCGGATGAAGGCAAAATTGTAGCCTTCCATCCCATGCTCTTTGAAGACAGTGAAGTCCGTATCGTTGGGAAGCCGCTTATACACCTCGGCGTAGAGCGAACTGGTGGTCGGTTGATGCACAGTCCGCGCATACAGCGCGATCAGCCAGGCATCCTTGTCGCTGGTTTGAAACAGCAGGCTTCTGCCGGAGGTCCCGCGCGCCTCCAGATTGATCACCACTTTGACGTCCTGCGCCCACGGATGCGCATCCACAAAACCGTGTGCGCCCAACAGCCCCCGCTCTTCGCCGTCGGTAATCAACAGAATGAGATCATTCCGAAACGGCGGCAGAGATCGAAGCATGCGGGAATTTTCCAGAATGATCGCCACGGAGGCCGCATCATCGGAAGCGCCCGGTCCTGGCGGAACCGAGTCGTAGTGCGCGACGAGCATCACCGCCGGTCCGGGGTGGCTCCCGCGCCGCCGGACCAGGATATTATGCACCGTGACGGGGAACCCGTTCTGGTCGTTGACTTCGGCAGTTTGTACCTCAGGCGCGTAGCCGAAGCCGCGCAGAGTGCTCAGAATGTGCTCGCGAACGATCTCATTCTGGCTGCTCTCGACCGGATGCGGGATGTCGTCGCCCACCAGTTCCTTCAGGAAGACCCTGGCACGTGCCTCCGAGAAAGCAGTGTCGGGAAGAGTGGTAGGGCGCGGAGATGGAGGCGCATAGGCTACCACAGTGAGGAAAGCCAGCACAAGCCACATCAGCGCCACAAGAAGGCGCATGACCATCGGATGTTTGAGATAATTCATGTTTCCCTCTCGATTCTATCCGCAGGGACCGCCGATGGTACTGTTCTACGCGCAGAAAGGCGTCCGAGTTCATTGCCTCCCGATTCGCGGCGAAACCGACAGAATCCTGCTTCTTCTCAAACCCCGCTTAGGGCAAATTGTGCTTCCTCCGAGCAAAGAATCGTCTCCTTTAGCTTATGTGAAAACACTTGATTTTTCTTGTGGCTGCTTTCAACTTTCGGAAAAGAGGATTTCCCCGCATCACCGCGAATACACATATACTTTGCCTGCTCGCAGGAGAATAAAAATATGGTTCTGGACGGTTCGCAACTTGAACAACTCCACAAAGCGTTTTTGAGCGCGTTTCCAACGAAGGGTGAGTTGGAACGGCTCATTGCCTTTCGTTTTAAAACCTATCTAAACCAAATTGTGGGAGGAGAAAACCTCGAGGATATTGTTTTTCACTTGATTCAATGGGCGGAAGCGCAGGGTTTCCTGCGTGATCTGGTAATTGCAGCGCGGGAATCCAATCCTGGCAATCCCGATCTGAACGCTATTGCTGAAACCCTTCTTGGACCACAAACCCGTAATGAGCGAAAGTGGCAGGCATATCGTAAGAAGTACCTACAGCATCTATTTTTTGAACATCGTCATTTCGACATTAAGGGATTGAGCGCTCGTGGGCAGTATAACCTCGCACTCCAGCAGGTCTTTGTCGAACTAAGCATGGTTTCGGAAATGCCGGGACGCGAAGCACGCAATCCCATCGCGCCTGTCCCGACAGGGTTACAGACTGGACAGCATCCCATCTGGGAATTTCTGCATTGTCCGCCGGGAGAGGCCTCCAACCTAGCCATCATCGGCTCGCCCGGTAGCGGCAAAACCACGCTCCTCAAACATATGGCGCTGATGATGTATGCCGGAGAGGATTACTGCAAAGCGCACAATGTGCCCTACAAACTCCCCATACTCTTGTTCTTGCGTGACCACGCTCACAACATTCACGCCGACAAACGCTACAGTCTCGTGCAGGCTGTTCGTGATAACCTGGATAAGTTCGAGGGGCCGGAACCTCCTTTAGATGGCTTCGAGACGGCGCTGGAAAGCGGAGATTGCCTGATCCTATTGGATGGTCTGGATGAAGTTGCTGACGCAGAACTCCGCAAAAAGGTCGTGGCGTGGGTCGAAAAACAACTGGTCAAACATGGCAACAACTCCTTCGTCATCACTTCGCGGCCACATGGCTACGAAAATAATCCTTTAGAGCGGGTCAACCTCCTGCGCGTGCGTCACTTCAATCAGGAACAGCAGCGGCAGTTTGTTCAGAACTGGTGCCTGGCAACGGAAGTCATGGCTAATGGAGGGCAGAAGGATGAAGGCGTAGAGCGGGATGCTCGCCGCAAGGCGAAAGACCTGTTGACTCGACTTCAGAATAATACCGCTCTCTCCGAACTCGCTGTCAATCCACTCCTCCTTACATTGATTACACAAGTTCACTACTACCGCAACTCGCTTCCTGGTCGCCGAGTCGAACTCTATCAAGAGGTTTGCAATGTCTTTCTTGGCAAACGTCGGGAAGCATTTGACATTGTGGATGACATCACACCAATCCAGAAGCAGTTGATTCTTCAACCGCTTGCCTACGAGATGATGCGTCGTAGTATCCGTGAAATCTCTACCGACGCCGCCATCAAAATCATCGCAGAACCGCTTCGCAAAGTCAGTCTGGACGCTGACCCCGCCACATTCTTGAAAGCTATCGAAAATAGTAGCGGCCTGCTCTTGGAACGCGAAAACAATGAGTTTGCCTTTGCGCATCTGACCTTTCAAGAGTTCCTTGCATCAGTCCATATAGAAGCGCAACGACTTGAAGATGAACTAAAAATTCAGGTAAAAAACGGTTGGTGGCACGAAACTATCCGCCTTTACTGTGCTCGCTCCAAAGACGCTACATTGATTCTACAAGCCTGTCTGGATACCGAAGATATAGATGCACTGGCGTTGACCACCGAATGTGTAGACGACGGTTGTCTGGCGGAACCGGAACTTCGTTCACGCATTGACTCTCTCGTCACGACGCAGGTGGACAGCGCAAACGAAAAAGAACGTCGGATCGCAGCCGAGATTCTGTTGCGCCGACGTCTTCGTGGCATGACACGCATAAACGAGAATAAATATGTTGACAATCACATGATTTCTCATGCCGAATATCAGCTTTTTCTCGATGAATGCTACCAACAGCGTAAATACTACCAACCGGATCACTGGTCAAATAACACATTTCCACCAGGCAAGGGATTGATACCGATAGTCGGTGTACGCTCCTCCGATGCGATCGCTTTCTGTGCGTGGCTGACCGAGCGGGAAAGAAATGGATGGCATTATCGCTTGCCGGGACCGGACGATATAGATGTGAAAGACGCCCTACACAACGAGTCAAATGCGTTTTATTGGACAGTGACGAAAGAGGGAAATATATATTGCAGTTGTGGCTCCTCTCATATTCCTATTCTAAGCCGTGAGAAATTGCGCAATTATCGGGAGAATGATCTTGGCCGTGACCGCATTCAGGATCTTGCCCGCGCTCGCACACTCACAAGCAAACTGGTTCTCGCTCGCGATCTTGACCTCATCCGCTCCTACGACCTTGACCTTGACCTCGCCCGCTCTATGGCCCGAGAGCTTGATCTTGATCTTACCCTTGCCCGCTCTCTTGACCTCGATCTCACCCGTAATTACACCCTTTCCCTCGCTCGCTCTCTCGCTCGAAGTCATGCACGTGATGTTGATGTCGCCCGTGTCCGTGCCCTAGACCATAGCCTCGTCCGTGCATTTGACCGCTCACTAGCTCATGACCTTGCCCTAGCCCTCGCCATTGAACATAACCGCACCAATAAAGCCAGCCTTAACCTAACAGAACTCCATTCTATCTTTCGCTGGCATGCCCGTATTCAAGTTTTAGGTTTTGGGCAATTATGGTTACCGAAGGAATGGACGGATATTTACATCGCCCTCGTCATTCTGGAGGAGCGTATTGAGGGGAATTTGCCAGCCTTTGAGGGGATACGGATTGTTAAGGAGCGGGTGCAGACAAGTGATAATAAAAGGACATTGAAGGGACTATAACAGACATGCATAAAAATGGATAACGTGATGCAAGGAGAAGAACCATCTTTGTGTGTCCTGTTTAGCAAACGAAGGGGATGCGACGAGAAGGAAAGGAAGCGTTCGCTTTAGGGAACCGAAGCGGGCTTCGCCGGAACGGACGTTCTGGTTGAAAGGGGGGATGAGCCATGAATACCATTCACAACCATCGGCCACAATCTGGCACAACCCCTTCGATGCCTTTCGGCGGTTCCTATTCTCCGCCGTGCTTCCTGCCGGTCGCTTTGGTGACCGCATGACGCGCGGACTGTAGCGAGACACACCGTTTTGGGTCGTGGGCTATGTGCCTGCGGCCCTTTTTCGTTACAGGGAGAACTATTACGAACACAAACATTCAGGATTGGGAAGAGGTGGAGACATTTGAGGAGCGCAGGCGTCCACCGCGCCGCAAAGTCGCTGCTCCCCCTCTGGCAGAGGAAGAAGACCAAGGCCCACAAGGTCCACTGGCCCGCTTCTTTATAGATGAGTTGATTATCGGGCAGCCTGTCGTCGTCAAAAGCGGCAAGGAGGCGACCGTCTTTCGCTGTCAGGCGCACCCTTCGGTCGGCAAGCCGTGGTTAGCAGCGAAGGTCTATTGTCCACGGGAAAAACGCAATTTCAAGAACGACGCAGTCTACCAACAGGGGCGCTCCACCGGCGACAAACGCCTGGATCGGGCCATTCGCAACGGGTCAAAAACGGGACGCGCGGTGCAATCCGCGAACTGGATCGGACATGAATACGGCACGCTCTCGCAACTTTATGCAGCGGGCGCGGATGTCCCCCAGCCCATCGCTTGCACCGGCAACGCGCTGCTGATGGAGTATTTCGGCGACGGCGACGCGGCGGCTCCCCAACTTTATAACGTCACCTTACAGCCGCTGGAAGTGCAGCCGCTCTTTCAACAACTGGTGCGCAATCTGGCGATCTGTATGGATTGCGACCGGGTACATGGCGATCTCTCCGCCTATAACATTCTCTACTGGCAAGGAAAGTTACAGGTCATTGACTTTCCCCAGTCGGTAGACCCGATGGACAATCCGATGGCGTTCGCACTGTTCGCGCGCGATGTCACCAACGTGTGTGACTATTTCGCGGGCTATGGCGTCCACGCCGATCCTTACCGCCTTGCCATGAAACTCTGGATGGAATCCGGTAGAGCCAGGCCTCAGGTGGATCGCTATCGTCTATCATAAAGTCCATACTGCGCAATCGCTCGGTCGCAGTTCGGCAGGAAATGATGCGCCTTCTGCCGAACTGCATGCCAATCCAACAATTGTAGGAAAGGCAATTCCCATGAGCGACGCCAATCAAGACTTAAAAGCTGTTGTCGAAGGCAACGACGGCATCTCCGTGATTCGGGGCGGAGGAAAGGCACGCGGTTGGAACAACATCGTCTATAAAACCGGCCTGTCGGCGAAAAACGTGAATGCCAAATCCCTTTCGATGAATGTCGCCACCATTCCGCCCGGCGGCGTGGCCTATGCCCATATCCACGTCGGCTTTGAACTGATGCTCTATATCCTGAAGGGGCATGTGCGGCACGAGTATGGCCCCGGCTGCCGTAAAGTGGTGGAGAATGAGGCGGGCGATTTTATCTACATTGAGCCGGGCATCCCGCACGAAGTGTTCAACCTGAGCGATACCGAAGAGGTGGTCGCTGTGGTCGCGCGCTCCAGTGCCGAGGAGTGGGACAATATCGTCAACTACGACCGCAACTCCGAATAGGAATGCACCATGAGTCTCTGGCAGAACGACGAAGAGTTATTCGCGCTGGCGCGCCGAGAACTGTTCACGGCGGTGGTAGGCGATACGATGGACACGCTGGGCCTGCGGCATCAGTTCCTGCCGCCCCGTATCCAACCGCTGCGGGACGATATGGTGGTCATCGGGCGCGCCATGCCGGTTCTGGAAGCCGACGTGTTTGTGGAACGAAGCGATAACGCCAGTAATCCTCTCATGGCCGCTCCGTTCGGGCTGATGTTTGCCGCACTGGATGACCTGAAACCGGGAGAAGTCTACCTCTGCACAGGCGCATCGCCGCGCTACGCGCTCTGGGGAGAGTTGATGAGTACGCGGGCGCTCCGTCTGGGCGCGGCAGGCGCGGTACTGGATGGCTACTCCCGCGATACAAAGGGCATCCTCGCCCTGAACTTCCCCACCTTTTCCTCCGGGCGCTATGCCCAGGACCAGGGGCCGCGCGGCAAAGTCATAGATTTTCGTGTTCCCATCGAGATCGAAGGCGTACGCGTCCGCCCCGGCGACCTGGTGTTTGGCGATCTGGACGGCGTCTGTATCATTCCCCACGAAGCGGAGCCGGAGGTATTCGCAGGCGCACTGGAAAAGGTGCGCGGCGAACAGAAAGTGCGTGAGGCCATTGAGGCCGGTGTCAGCGCCTCGGAAGCCTTCGCGAAGTTCGGAATCATGTGATTCCCATTCTCTCCTGCATCCTCACCTTACAAGGAAGCCCGGAATCCTCTTAAAATTCGTCTGCGTGTGACTGTCACTTTCTCTTTCCACTTCCTGTCATCTTAGTGGGAGCGCAGTCCGTTCCTCCGCAGAGGATGTCAAGCCGTGATGGTTAAGCAGTAACCTATGCGGCCTGGAGGTAGAACTTGACCATGAAATCCACGCAAAGAAACAGCGAAGAGGAAGCTTACGCCGAACGAGACGCCAATCCGGGATATGCCCTGGGACAGCTTGCTAAAGCCTTTTCGACCAGCCAGGCGCATCCGGATTCAGACACGCGCGAGCGAGCTACCCGGAAGATAGCGAACTGGCTCAAAGTCTTCAAGGGCATGCTCTCCGGTGCATTGAATGTCGGTAGCCGCACTCCTGTCGGCAATGTCCCTGCCTGGGCGACACTCGAAATCGTTCATGGTGGATTCGCGACCGGAGAATTGCTTGCCGCAGGGGCGCTGCAGCCCCATGAAGAGGCGCTTCTCGCCCAGCTCGCCGTTCCCTCGACCGCGCCTCCAAGAGCGATCCTCAACGGCTATTTCCTGAGTGACGAGGGCATTGCCGAGCTTCAGCAAATGCTAGAAACCGGCTGCTACCGCGTCCAGGTTCCGGAAGAGGGCACGCTTCTTGTCATCGCCTGGATGCTGGCTAACGGTCAGCCCGAAGCAGCGTGGGAAATCCTCGACGCCATCAGCCCCTATCTCGATAAGCTCCGCTTCTATCCTATTCCCGCCTCCGAGCCGCTTTCAGAGAGTACGCTTGTCCATCTCAACACGGTCGGCCAGACGATTCAAGACCTGCAGAGGATCAAAACCCGCAAGGAGTTGCTGGCGCAGAGAGAAGCCTTTCTAATCTGGGGACCTCTCTGTGATCGTGCTGTCGAACTCTTTCTGGAGACTCTCGAAGGCCCTGCCCCTACTCTAACAACAGGAGCAGATGGCAAGCCCCTGCGTAATGCAGAAGGCAAACTTCTCATCGAAGGCGGATGGCCCTGCCAACGCTATCCGGAGGGCTGGAAAGCACGTACCAGGACGTTTCTGGAGGACTACCAGCAACTAAGAAAGAATTACCCGCTTTGCGGCAAATCGGAGCGCAAGGGAGAGAACTTTACCCTCCTGCGAAAACACCTTGAGGTCTGCCTTCAGGACCCCAGACGGCTGACCGGCTGCGATGTCGGAAGAATTCGCCTCGTGCTTGCCAATATCGCGCACCGGCGCGGCCTCCCTACCTCGGAACGTTGTCAACAACTGCGGCGCTTCCAGGCCGATCTTGCCAACCGCCCAAACCGTGTAGAATTGGCAAAGGTCGTTATTGATCGCATGGCAAAACTGCCCCAAGAGGAGGGACTGAGCGAACTGGACACGGCGCTGGCCCCGGTCACTGCGGAAGAGGCGGGCAAGTATGGGCTGGAAACCGGGCAGACGCTGGCGACGCGACTGGAAGGCAAAGTCCGACGCTGCCTGGTGGCTCCGGTAGAGGTGTTGGTTGCCCAGAAGATCATTCCGTCGGGCGAGGTTATGGCGACAGTCATTCCCCAGATCACGGCTCAGGTTTCCGCCTCCGGTCTGACCGATCCGGAACTGCGTCGGCTATATAAGGCTATCTATCAGGCATTCCGACGTCGCCGCTCTCTGCTGCTATTGAACCTTCAGAACCAGGTCAAACTCACAGAGCTGCCCTGGATGAAGGCTATTGGGGTCAGGCCATTGTTCGTCAAGCCGGAACAGGCTCTGGGGGCGCAGGAGCTGGCCCGGCAGACTCTGGAACAGATTGTAGGGCTGGCCCTAACCGCGTTTCCCCAGCAGATCCTGCCTAATAAACTGCTTCAGGAATTGAGGGCCCTGGTAGAGAAAGCGGGGCTGCGGATTCCGCTCGTGGATGAGGTGGCAGCGGACATCTTCATGGGCGCCTTCTCGGAGAAGTTCCTGCATGCCGCGCAAATCGCCGCGAGACTGCTGCAAGGCTCGCTCTATGCGCGGTATTATGATATTCCTTATGATCTGGTGCTGCGCATTGCCGATGTGAAGCCTTCACGTTATGGCGGCACGCCCACTTCTGCCGCATTCTTTCAGCTATGCAGCGAAAGGGCAGGTACAGCTTCCGGCGGTTCCTGGGTTGCGCGCAACGGCACGATCATTGAGCAGGAGCAGATTCTCACCACGCACAACCTGGCAGCGTTGTTCGACGCCCTCGGTCCGTTTGATACCCTTGCGCCACACCTATATGAACTGGCGCAGCACTGTTTCATATGGGTTTGCAAGCGGTTCCAGCAACCCTGCCCTCACTGGCAGGCAAGGCTGCAAATGGTCAAGAATACGGCTTATGCCTGGCGGCAGATGCTCTTCTTCCTCTCGCTGGTATCGGAGGAAGAAGTACGGACATTTCTTGCCTGGGCCTCCGATCATCTGGGGCAACAGCGTCCCGAATTTCAGACACGTTTTCAACCAGCGCTAGAAGGAGTTGCTCGCGCCTTCAACGGTCTCTCTCCGGAAGTGGCAGATTCCTCCGAAGATTCGATCTCCTCTCGGCGCTTCCTGGGCTGGACCACGGGATCGCACTGGCTGCTGACTTGAATCAGCACCGCTCCTTCTCTTGCCGCTCCGTGAGGGATAAGAGGTCGGCGAACATAAACCCGTCTCGCTCGACGACCTCGCCCACGCAAATGGGAATCGGCCCGGAAAACATCGGCCCATCCCACGCAAAGGTGTGGAATTCGCCTGCCTCACCGCAGGGATCAACGCCCACCGGCAGTTCCGCCAGCAGCGCGGCATCGAAAGCGCGACCGGCGAAATCGGCGGGCAATCGTGGGTCCACACAGGTTAGATAGGCGCGCAGCCCGCCTGCAATCATCGCCTGCGCCAGCGGCCCGGTCGGCAGCCCCCAAAGTGGGAACAGCGGCGTCAGTCCTGTTCCCTCCAGCAACCGCTCTCTATAAGCGCGAACGTCCTCCAGAAACAAATCGCCAAACGCCACATGCGTTATCCCCCATCTTTCCTGAGCCGAACGTAGCGTCTGAAGAAATGCCGCTTCGTACTGCGCGTTGGTGCAGGGCCAGGGCAACGGCACGGTCAGCAGAGGCAGATGGGCCGCCTCCGCCTGCTGTTCCAACAGGCTCCGCCGTACGGCATGCATCGCCACCCGGTCGAACGCCGCGTTCAATGAGGTGATCAGCCCCATCACCTCCACCTCTCCGGCCTGCTGGAGCGTGTAAAGCGTCCAGGCCGCGTCTTTTCCGGAACTCCAGGAGAGCAGCGTTTTCGGCTTATGCATCGTGCCCTGTCCCTTTCTGCCATCAGATAGCCTGTGCCTGCTGACGCTGGCGCGCCAGATACCGCGCCAGTTCCAGCAGACCGAACAGCGTTGCCGTATAGAATAGATCGCCCGCCACCGTATTACGGAAGTAAGGCAACCCCATCACGTAGCATCGCATCAGCCCCGCTCCAGTATGCGGATACCACGCATTTCCCATAGAGCTGCCCACGACCCAGATTCCGAGGTTCGATATCAGGAAGAAAGCCGTAGAACCCGCAAGCGCACAAAACAGAAGACGCCATGGCGTGCGATTCTCGCTCAGAAAGATACGGCCAATCAGGCCACTTACTGCGAACCCGCTGTAGACAAACGCCATCAGCAATGGCGAATAGAAGCCGTGGATGGCGTCGCTCAATAGCAGCGCCGCTAACGGCAACAGCCATCCTCCGCGTCGGGAGAGATAAGCTCCTGCGAATAAGCCCAGTGCTCCAATGGGCGCGAAATTGAGCGGATGGGGCAGCAGCCGGGAAGCCACCGCCAGCAGGACCAGAAAGATAACCATAAGTATTCCCTTTCGTGACGACAAAACGTGGACACGTTCCTCAAAACGCCCCGTCGGTTCAGGATATGTTGCCGGATTCGCGGTGGTGATATGGCAAGAGACACCATACGAAACGGAGAAAGGGAAACAGCGGGGCACAAAAAAACCATCCTGAAAGGATGGTGTGAATGCGCCGGAGAACAGCGCTGCCGCGAACGGAACAGGCTGTCCTTGACCATCACACCCTTTCTCGCGAAGGGCAACCGTGATAGATTGCAGGCGGGCATTCGGACTTGAGATCCTCGATTTTGGAATCGAAAATCATTACACCGCAGCGGGACTGTGCCGGAATCGCACCGGACTTCCCCCAATCATGCCGACCACGACAGTCGGCTCCTGCAAACAACGCTATGCAATTGTTTGGCAATTATAACAGGTTCTCGTCGGAAGGTCAAGCGGATTTTCCCGCCCAAATGCCCCTCCTTTTAGTATGAGCACGATCATACTGATCGTGCTCATACTACTGCGTCAGCGAAGGGCGATACCGGGGTCGCGAGGGCGCGGCAGAGAGTACCAGGCATCATCACAGGCAGCCAGTTCCTCGGCATCCAGGGTGATATTCACAGCGGCGAGAGTATCGTTCAACTGTTCGGGGCGGCTGGCTCCGATGATGGCGGAGGTGATACCGGGCTGCTGCGAAACCCAGGCGACTGCGACCTGTGCCAGCGGTTTGTCGCGAGAATCGAAGAACGCCTTGAGATGTTCCACCGCGTCGAACTGCGCCTCCTGCCAGTAGCGATCATGGTAGAGGCTGGTTTTGCCCTTGAGGACGTCGAAGCGGGTTCCCTCCTGTGCGTCGGCGTTCTTGCGATACTTGCCGGTGAGAAAGCCACCTGCCAGCGGATTGTAGGGAATCACGCCAAGGCCCTCTTCGCGGCAGACAGGCAGCAACTCATCTTCGATCTGCCGGAAAAGAAGGTTGTAGCGGGGCTGCACGCAATCAAAACGGGCCAGATTCCGTTTGTCGCTGGTCCAGAGGGCCTGAGCCAGCCGCCATGCGCCGTAGTTGGAGCAGCCGATATAGCGAACCTTACCGCTCCGCACCAGGTCGTCGAGGGCTTGCAAGGTTTCTTCAATCGGCGTTTCCAGGTCGGGCGCGTGGGTCTGATACAGATCAATATAGTCGGTTTGCAGGCGGCGAAGGCTATCTTCCACCGCCTGGAGAATATGCTTACGGGAGAGACCTTCGTCCCACGGTTTCTCTCCCATGTTGCCCCGGCATTTGGTTGCCAGAATGACGTTCTCTCGCTTGCCCTTCAGCCACTTGCCGATAATCTCCTCAGTCCGCCCCACGGTCGTTGGAGCCACAGGAACCGGGTAGACATCGGCGGTATCCAGGAAGTTGATGCCGCCCTCGGTCGCTTTGTCCAGAATGGCGAAACTGGTGGCTTCGTCCGCCTGTGCGCCGAAGGTCATCGTGCCCAGGCATAGTTCCGATACTTTCAAGCCTGTGCGGCCTAATCGCTTGGTTTTCATCCTGCTTGCTTCGCTCCTTTACATATCATCCTGTTCGGTTTCGCGCTGTCCCTCTTCATGGCAACCGTTCGGTTTGTGGAATCTTGACTCTCCATCGGGTCAGTGGGAGAGGCTTTTATCGTACGCGGCCTGCATCTGGAGGAGCATCTGTTGGTCGCTCAGGTTCGTCCAGGTGTGGCCTTTACCGGGGCCATACTCAATGCTGCCGCCATAGGGCGGATCGGCCTTCGACAAGAAAGCGTCCAGCAGGTGGACCGCGTCGTTGAGAAAATAGTTGTCCGCATCGCCTACCCAGATATGGATTTTGCCGGTCAGTTTGGGAGCCAGCGTCTTCCAGTTAGTCTCCAGATAGATCCGCAGGTCGTACTTCTTCCAGGCTTCGGCCTCATTTTTGTCTATCTCTCCGGTGTGTGGGTCCCAGAGTGGGACCGGGCGGCCATCCGGTCCGCGCCTGCCGAACGTAGCGTTCCATGCGCCCCATTGCCCGCCCGAATCCACATAACTATCGCCTGCCCCACGGACATTCTCCGACTGACACTCCTGGCGCATCACCATGACTGTCTTTCCCGATGTTTCCCGTTCGCTCGGTATTTCGGCTCCCTTACGATCCATGTAGGCGTTTTTGTCCTGGTAGATATTCACCAGTTGGTAGGCGCGAAAGTCCACCGGATCGGGAGAGACCGACCAGGTTCCATTAAAGAAATCGGGATAGAAAACCTGAAGCGCCAGAGAGACCCAGCCGCCGGTGGAACCGCCCTCTGTGAAGCGCGCCGAGGGTTTGCCGATGCCCCGGAAGGTACGCTCGACATAGGGAATCAACTCCTGCGTGATTGCGTCGCCATACGGTCCATTGTTGGCGGAGTTGACCTGATACGGATCGCCGAATGGTCCATCACCATCCAGTTGCAGCGCCAGGAAGTGGGGCGTATCGTCCGCCAGCCACATCTTGCGGAAGCTCGTCCCATTGCGCATCAGAAATCCGGAGAGCGTATAGCGAGTCGCAAAGCCGCCGATACGCACCCAAAGAGGATACTTGCGCTGTGGTTCGTCAGCATAGCCGCGTGGCAGAATGACGCTCGCCCGCAGATACATGGGCCTGCCCCAGAACTTAGTCAGGAGAGCGGACTGGAATTTGATGTATTTGACGTACTCGGTATCGGCAGGAAGCTGCTCTGGGCCGACCTGCTGGCTCAGTTCCAATCGGATGGGATCGGCCTGTTGTGGATCGAGATGCACCTTTAATGGCTTGCTGAAATAGTTGCCGGAAGCATCGAGGGAGCGCAGGTCCTTATTGACGGCGAAAACCGCCTGCACCGTATAATCGTCTGGCTTCAGGTCGCTGAGACTGGCGATGGGAAAGAGGATGGCTTTGCTATCCAGGACCGCGGACGTTCCCGGTGTGAATTGCGGCACGTCTCTGGCGCACACGGGCGGCGCATCCTTCGATGTGCTTCCGATGGCGAAGCGCGGTTCGCCCCGAGGCTGTCGACTCATTACCACAAAAAGCCGCCCCTCCTGAGGCGCAGTTGCCATGCTTTTGGGCAGGGTGACCTCAAAATGCAATCTGGCAACCGCAGGGGAAGCGGCGTTCGGTTTCTCCTGCGCCTCGCATCCGGTCCCAAGCAATGACAGGGCAACCATGATGACTGCCGCCAAACCTATTCCTCTTCCCCTCATTCCCATTCTCTCCTTCTGTAAAACATGGGGCATTATAGACCTTTGCGCTCATCAGGGTCAAGAGATTTTCCTGTTAGGCAGGATTCGTTACGAGGAGGCGCGAATTCCTCGGTAAGATGCTTGTAGGATTGCTTTGAAGACGCGGGAAAGCCGCGCTTATATCCCTTTGCTTGTTTTTGCAAGATTGTTGGAGAACCAAAATGCTGATTTCTATTCGCGAACGCGCGGGCGAGAATAACGCCAACGCCTTCCTTTCCTTCGACCAGGAGGGAGAATTCCCCATCACCCTCACCGATCCCTTCGCGGAGGAGCAAGAGAAACGCCTCGAATGGTATTTCGAGCAGTTCGTCAACCAACCCTACTTCGGAACCGCCATCGCCCAACAGGCTGCTGAGAGCATCTCCGAGTATGGACAGAAACTGTTCGGAATGGTCTTCGCCGATCCGAAGGCCTTTGCCCGCTACAATCAAGCAGTTCAGGAAGGCGTGCAGACCCTGCGCTTCGAGATCGCTGGTTCCCCGGAGTTTCATCGTTACCATTGGGAGACGCTCAAAGACCCCAATCTCGCCTCTCCTCTGGCTCTGGAAGCCTCCTTTGTTCGCAAAAATCTGGTTCCCCAACCGGTGCGCGCGACTGTCCGCCCCTCTCCTACCCTCAACATCCTCGTCGTGACCGCTCGCTCTGGAGAACGCGCCGAGGTGGGCTATCGCACCATCTCGCGTCCCCTCATCCAATTGACGGATAATGCCGGGCTGCGAGTGCGGATCGATATTCTGCGTCCTGCCACCTATCGCGCTCTGGAAAACCATCTTCAACAGAAGCGGGATGCGCAGGGAGCAGGCTATTATCACATCATCCATTTCGACTGTCATGGTGCGCTGCTCACCTTCAAGCAGTACGAAGAGGTCGCTTCCGAGCATGCCAATCCGCTGATTTTCCGAGCCGAGCGGTATGGGCGCAAGCAGATCGAGACATATGAAGGAGTGAAAGCTTACCTTTTGCTGGCAGGGGAAAAGGTGGGGGAATATGATGCGGTGCTTGCCGATGAGATCGCGCATTTGCTTCAGGTGCAACAGATCCCCATCGCCATCTTGAACGCCTGCCAGTCTGCCAAGCAGGTAGGAGCGACCGAGACCAGCCTGGCGAGCCGACTGATGCAGGCGGGGATGCAGACCGCACTGGCAATGGGTTACAGCGTGACGGTAAGCGCCGCGGAAACCATGATGCAGACGCTCTATAAGCAGCTCTTCCAGAAGACCTCTCTGCCTTCGGCGATCCGCACGGCAAGGCGTGAACTCCACAACACCAAGTCGCGCCAGGCGCGCTTCGGCCAAACGATCAACCTGGAGGACTGGATGCTGCCGGTGGTCTACGAGAACCGTTCGCTGGACATCCAGACACGCGAGTTCACGCCGGAGGAGCAGCGAGAGTGGCTGGTGCGTAGACAACGACGGTACGACTATCCGAACACGCTCTATGGCTTCTTCGGGCGGGATCTGGACATTCTTCATATCGAGACCCGATTGCTCTCGGAGCGCAATGGGCAGGCACAGAACCTGTTGTTGATCCGAGGAATGGGCGGGGCAGGCAAGTCCACGCTGTTGAGGCATCTGGCCGCCTGGTGGCAGCAGACACATTTCATGGATCGGGTCTTCTACTTCGGCTATGATGCCCGTGCCTGGACGCGCCAACAGATCGTCCGTCAAATCGCTCAAGACCTTCTGGATGAGTTGACTTATGTTCGCGATTTCAAGCCATTGGTAGACGAGGAGTTGCAGCAGGCGTACCTGGTGGAAAAGCTGCGCTCGGAGCGGCATCTTCTGATTCTGGACAACCTGGAGTCGATCACGGGTGATCCGCTTGCCATCCAGAACACCCTTCCAAAAGAGGAAAGAGATCGGCTGCACAGTCTGCTGAAGGAGTTGAAGGGCGGCAAGACACTGATGCTGTTGGGTTCTCGCAGCGATGAGTCCTGGCTGGTGAAGGAGACCTTTGGTGAGGTCGTCTACCCGCTGCCCGGTCTGGACCCGCAGGCTGCCTCTGCCTTCGCCAGTGCCATTCTCAAAGCACGAGGCGCTGAGAAGCACCTGGCCGATCCTGATCTTGCCCGACTGATCCGCTTGTTGGATGGTTTCCCGCTGGCGATGCAGGTGATTTTGGAAAACCTGACCACCCAGACACCAACCGAGATTCTGGAGGGGTTGGAGGCAGGAGACATTGCCCTCGACAATCCAGAGGCTTCGGACAAAACGGAGAGCATCCTCAAGTGCATTGATTACTCCCACAACAGTCTCGATTCGGAGGCGCAACAACTTCTGGCCTGTCTGGCTCCCTTCAATGCTGTGATCTTCCGTCCGACTCTGCCTAAATATGTCGAGCTTCTCAAGCAGCAGCCCGCTCTCTCAGCATTGCCTTTTGCTCGTTGGGAGAATACGCTGGAGCAGGCAATGCGATGGGGATTGGTGACCGACCATCCGGAGATACCTGGATTTCTTGCCATTCAGCCGACTCTTCCCTACTTTCTCCGTTCCCGACTGAGCGCACCAGAGCAGGCCGAAACAAACGAGGCGATTCGCACCGCCTTCCGCATCCACTATGATGAATATGCCAGTTTGATTTTCCAACTTTTGGACTCGAAAGTACCGCAAGAGCGACAAATGGGCATCCTGATAGCTCGCCTGGAGTATGAGAACCTATATGCTGCACTTCGCCTCTGTCTCCAGGCACACGTTTCGATACTGCATCCCTATGCGGCACTCTCTAACTACATTTCCACTACTCAAGATCAGAAGCGCGGCTTGGAGCTGGGGAATATGGTTCTGGAGGAAGTAGAGAAGTACTCAGAAGAGTCGCTAGCAGGTCAGGCGGGCATAGAACTGGTGGGCATCATAGATGATGTGGCGACACGTCTATGTCTGCTGAAGCAATTTGATAGGGCAAAACAATCCTACGAACACGCACTCGAACTGCTTCAAAAGAATCCCTCCATCCTTGATGATTGGAAAAGGCAGTTGAGCGCTGATATCTACCATCGGCTAGGCTTGGTCGCCCAGGATCAGCGTCAGTGGGCGGAAGCGGAGCAGAACTATCGCAAAGCACTCGAAATCAAGATCGAGTTCAACGACCGTTACAATCAGGCGATGACCTACCATCAGTTGGGCATGGTCGCCCAGGATCAGCGTCAGTGGGCGGAAGCAGAACAGAACTATCACAAAGCACTCGAAATCAAGATCGAGTTTAACGACCGCTACAGTCAGGCAAGTACCTACCATCAGTTGGGTAGGGTCGCCCAGGAGCAAGGTCAGTGGGGAGAGATAGAGCAGAACTATCGTAAAACATTGGAAATCTTCATCGAGTTTAACTTTCCAGCACATTGGGATCCTAAGCTTAGAATTCCACGTGGACAAGTTGTCGC
>JADMIO010814588.1_pt1 | contig 22139 bp, 19 predicted proteins | sample 8958161 | NCBI WGS metagenome assembly JADMIO01 (sample SAMN16585339, study PRJNA669376) | soil metagenome | isolation source: Crop rotation soil | place: USA: Cullars Rotation, Alabama | collected 2011
CGCGACAACTTGTCCACGTGGAATTCTAAGCTTAGGATCCCAATGTGCTGGAAAGCGTGCCGTCGATACGCGGTTGGAGCGTGCGGTCGCCATCAAGATCACCCGGGAACAATTCGGCGCGCGCTTCGAACGCGAGGCGCGCGCGATTGCCTCACTGAATCATCCGAGCATCTGCACACTCTACGACGTCGGACCGAACTACCTCGTCATGGAGCTGGTCGATGGCGAAACGTTAGCGGCACGGCTGAAACGCGGTCCGCTGCCGTTGAACACGGCGCTTTCGTATGCCTCGCAGATTGCGGCGGCACTGTCCGCGGCGCACGCCAGAAACATCGTTCACCGCGATCTCAAGCCGGGCAACCTCATGGTGGCGAAATCCGGCATCAAGGTTCTGGATTTCGGGCTGGCCAAATCGGCCGAGGATCAAACGATCACCGCCACCCGCATGGCGGCGGGCACGCCCGGCTATATGGCGCCGGAACAACGGGAGGGCAGGCCCGCCGACGCCCGCACGGACATCTACGCGTTCGGCTGTGTGCTCTACGAAATGGTGGCGGGTGCACGCGTGGCGCTTCCGCGGAGACGTCTCTCCTCGCGGAAGCTCGAACGAATTGTCAGCCGGTGCCTCGAAGAGGATCCTGGGCGACGTTGGCAGTCCGCTGGCGAATTGCAACAGGCGCTGGCGGCGATCGCGCCGGCGAGACGCGCGACTCCCGTGGCGATGGCTGCGGCCGCGATTGTGGTGTCATCCGCCGTAGCCGCGTACTTCTATCTGCACCAGGCCCCGCGCCTCACCAGCGCTGACACCATCGTGCTCGCGGAGTTCACCAATACCACCGGCGACCCGGTGTTCGACGACACGATGCGGCAAGGGCTCGCGGTGCAGCTCCAGCAGTCACCATTCCTCAGTCTCGTTTCCGACGATCGCATTCGCAGCACGCTGTCGTTGATGACTCAGCCGCCGGATGCGCGATTGACGCCGGACATCGCGCACGCCGTGTGCGTCCGCACTGGAAGCGCCGCCGTCCTGGAGGGATCCATCGCGCCGCTCGGAAGTGCATACGTCCTCGGCCTGCGCGCGAAGCACTGTACGACCGGCGACATCCTCGCTGACGAGCAGGCGCAGGCGGCCCGCAAAGAAGAGGTCCTCGGCACACTCAGTCAGATCGCCACCCGCTTCCGAACGCGAGTTGGCGAATCGCTCGCCACAATCGAGCGGCACTCGACGCCGCTCGAGGAAGCGACGACGCCGTCGCTTGAAGCGTTGAAGGCCTACAGCGCGGGAACGAAAGAGTTCAACTGGGCCAGGCGGCTGCCGCTCTTCCAGCGCGCGGTCGCGATCGATCCCGAGTTTGCGTCGGCCCACGCGCAGGTGGGGTTTGGCTACAGCCAGTCGGGAGAGTCGGCGCTGGGGCGGCAGAGCCTGCTCAAGGCCTACGGGTTGCGCTCCCGGGCGAGCGACGTCGAGCGCTTCTACATCGAAACCCTCTATGACCGCGACGTCACCGGCAACCTCGAGCGGGAGCGACGTACCTTGGAAACGTGGGCCGCAACCTACCCGCGCGATGCGCGAGCCCATACGTTGATCGCGGGTCTCGCTCTTTCGAGCACCGGCCAACAGGAGTTGGCGGTTGCCGAAGCCGAACGGGCGATCGCGCTGGATCCCGACCTGACGCCGGCCTATGCCAGCGCGGCACTCAATCAGCTCCTCCTGAATCGTCTTGACGATGCGTTGCTCACAGTCCGTCGCGCGACCGAGCGCAAGCTGGCCGAACGTGACAACCTGCTCCTCGTGCCGTATTTCGTCGCCTTTTTGAAGGGCGACGACGAGGCACTCAAGTTGGCGGCGGACGCGACCAGAAAGAGTCCCGATTCGGAAGACATCATTTCGCATCTCGAGGCGCTCGCCCTCGCTCGCGCCGGCCGCCTGCAGGACGCGAGACGGATCTCCGCCGTTCCCGTCGAGGTCGCGCAGCGGTCCGGTCAGCGCGAGCGGGCCGGCTTGTTCGCAGCGGGCAGATCCGTGTGGGAAGCGTTTTACGGAAATGCCGCCGCCGCCCGGCAAAGTGCCAGCATGGCGCTCTCGCTTGGAAGGGGACGGGATGTGGACTATGCCGCGGCGTTCGCGCTCGCGCTCTCGGGCGAGCTGCGTCAATCGCGAGTCCTGGCGGACGATCTTGCCCGCGAGTTCCCGGAAGACACGTCGGTGCAATTCATGTATCTGCCGACGCTCCGCGCTCTGTTCTCGCTCGGTGCCGGGGATCCGGCCGCGGCCATCCGAGCGCTGCAAATCGCCTCACGCTACGATCTCGCGATTGGTGGCGTCGGCTTCATCGGGCGCTTCGGCGGCTTATATCCCATATACGTTCGCGGAATGGCCTACCTCGCAAGCCATCAGCCCACCGAGGCTGCCGCCGAGTTCCAGCGGATCGTCGATCACCGCAGCATCGTCCTCGTCGATCCGATGGACGCCCTGGCGCGCCTGCAACTGGCACGAGCGCTCGTGCTTTCGGGCGACACGGCGAAGGCAAAGAACGCCTACAACGATCTGCTGACGCTCTGGAAGAACGCCGACCCGGACCTCCAGGTTCTCGAGGAAGCACGCGCCGAATACGCGCGACTACGGTAACCGGCGCGACCAATCCCTTTCGTAACGTCTCAGAACAGCAGGCGGAAGCCGGCCTGCACCGTGCGGAACTCGCCTGATGTCGGTTTCAGGTAGAGCGCGTTGTTCTCCTGCGTGCTGATCGTCATGTTCGAGTTGTTGAAGACGTTGAAGGCCTCGGCGATCAGATCGAGCGAGACCTTCGCCGGAAGCGTGATGCGCTGCTGCAGCCGGACTGCCGTCCGGTTGCGCGCAGGCTGCGTGAACGCGTTGCGCGGCACGATGCTGCCGTTCGGACGCAGCCGCTGGATCGCCGCATCGCTGCCACCGAGGTTGCGCAGGTCGCCGCCATAGATCGTCTGCGCGCGCTGGCCGAGTCCCATGTAGTGCGTTCCACTCACCTGGAACCCGCCATGGACCTCCCAGATGCCGCTCATGACGGCGCGATGGCGCAGATCGGACGACGACAGACCGTATTCGCCGTTGAGATCCGGCGCCAAGTTGAATGTCACTTCCTGCGGCGTGCTGCCGGGCACGCCCTGCAGCGGCTTGCCGAGCGCATCCCAGAGACCGCTGAGCGTGTAGGTCACCGCGCCCTGCCAGTGATGGCTCATGCGCTTGGTCAGCGCGGTCTGCAATCCGTGATACGTGGATCGCCCGTTCTGCACGGTCATGGCGACCACGCCGAAGTCGGGATACGGGAGCAGGCTGCGATTCGAATTCGGATAGTTGACGCCGGTCGCAGGGTTGTAGGCGATGTTGACGTTCAGATCCTCCCAGCCCTCGTCCCGGCTCTTCGTGAAGATGTAGTCCGCTTCGAGCACCGTCTCCGCGCCCAGCTGCCGCTCGAACCCGATCGACGACTGCCAGCTGCTGTTGATGTTGTAGGGAGGCGGCTGCTTCAACTCACCGTTCCCGCGGAGCAGGCATGGCGCGTTTCCGGCATAGCCGCTGGCTTTCCAGTTCGCGAACGCACCCGCCTGTTCAGGCGACGAGCAGTACCTCCGTATGGCCTCGTCGTAGGTGGGCGTCGGTCCGTTCAGCGGATTCGCGGCAAAGTCGGGCCGGCCGTCGTTCAACACCTCGACGACGGCGACCGTCTTGGCTTCCGACGGGTACGTCGTCTGGACCATCTCGCCGTAGTACTTGCCCGCGCCGCCACGCAGCACCGTCCGTTGATTCAACTGATACACGAACCCGAGGCGCGGCTGGATGTTCTTCGTATTCTGCGGACGTCCGGACAGCATGAACGGCGGGAACGACTCCTGGTTCTGGAACATGTTCCAGATCAGGTCGTAACGGACGCCCAGGTTCAGCGTCAGCTTCGTCGTCGCGTGCCAGTCGTCCTGCATCCACGCCGCGTATCCCGGAATCCGGATCGGATCGCGTCGCGACTTGATGATGCCGAGCGTGTAGCGCCGCACCAGCGGCGAGATCGCCGCCAGGTTCCAGGTGTCGGCGTTGAACGCGTCGGGCAGGAGGGACTCGATGTTGGCGGGCGCGGGGCCGCCGCGCGCGTCGATGATGCCCATGCACTGCGTGCAGTTGTTGGTGTAGTGCTGATGCAGGAACAGCTCGCCGCCGACCTTCACGTCGTGGCGGCCGCGCGCATCGTAGGACGAGGTCCAGTTGTCCCTCACCTGATACAGGTCCTGCGTTCGATAGCGGGGCGCGCCGGCGTTGCCACCGATGGTGAAGTTCGTGAACGTGATGCGCGGCGAACCGGTCGTGATGGGACCGAAGGGGCTCCCCTGCGCCAGCCAGTGATGGGACCAATGCGTGAGATTTTCCTCGCCGAACAGGAAACCCGCGTGCGCGACCATCAGCTCGTTGACCGTCCGGTTGCTCAGCACGTTGGTGAACTGCGCCGCCAGCTGATCGGAGTTTTCCCATCCTCTCGAGGTCCCCGCCGGGTGGCTGGTGTCCTCAGGGCCGAAGGGCGTGGTGACCTTCGCCACGTTGAACCGCACCATCACCCGGCTCTGCGACGAGATCTGGTAATCGAGCCGCGTGCCGCCAATCTTCTTCCTCGACGTCCCCTGCAGCGACACGTTGAACAGCGGGTACGGCGTCCGCCAGGTCTCCTCTTTCGGCTCGCGCTCGTACTCGTCGTAGGCGAAGAAGTGCAGCCGGTTGCGCACGATGGGGCCGCCGACCGTCGAGGCGTACTGCTGGTTCTGGATGGGCGTGACGCGATGGAGGATCGGGTCGGGTGCGTTGAACCGATCGTCGCGGAAATTACTCCTGAACGACCCCGAAAAACGGTTGGTTCCAGACTTCGTGACCAGGTTGACCTGCAGACCGGAGGAACGGCCCTGCGTCGCGTCGAACCGATTGGAGATGAACTGGAATTCCGCGATCATCTCCTGGCTGAACGTCGGCTGCCCGCCGCCGCCCATCGTGTTCTGAAACTGCTGACCGTCGATGTTGGTCTGAAACTCGCGAATCCTGTCCGTATTCCTCGAGTTGATGCGCGCGACGGTGTCGGCGGTGGTGCGGCTTCCCGGCGCCAGCAGCAGCAGCGCGCCCCAGTCCCGTCCCTGCAGGGGCATGTCCTGCACCTGTTTCGGGTCGATGTTGCTGCCAAGGACCGACGAGGAGACGTTCAACAGCGGTGCTTCGGCCGTGACGGTGATCGTTTCCGCCAGCGTCGACGGCGACAGCTGCAGGTTCACGACCAGCGTCTCGCCGACGAGTAGTTGCAAGCCCTCGCGGACGACGGTGGTGAAGCCCTGGAGCTCGGCGGCGATCTTGTACGCGCCTACACGCGCCGGGATGCGATACACACCGCTGCCGTCGGTGACCGCGGCGAAGGTATTGCCCGTAGCTTCGAGAACCGCCGTTACCGTCACGCCGGGCAGCACGCCGCCCGTGGAATCGGTCACGGTGCCAGTGAAGGTCGCTTCCTGTGCGTACGCGCTGATCGGCAGCAGCAGGATTCCGGTGGACAGAAGCAGCCGCCTGATGATGCTCGAGGTCATGACGTCTCCTGAGTAGGTTGCCCGGGGGTACGGACGCGCGGCGCGAAGAGAACGACCGATTGCGACCTGGATAGATCGATCCGACAGGGATAGGAGCGCGCACTCTATAACGTACGAGCGGTGGCGGCTGTCAAGAACAAAGGGGCTGCCGTTGTCGTGAGAGCATCAACGGCCCGTGATCTGACCAGCGGCGCGTGGTGCCAGGCCTGCAGATGGGGCAGGCACGGTCCCTGCACCGGGGCCGATCGAAAGAGGCGACAGACTACGATCAGCTGCGCGATCTATTCACGCTCGCGCGCGTCGAACGCCGGTCGAGCGCCAGTGTCGACAGCTGGGTCATGGCGTTCAAGCGAACGCGCGACCAGATCGTCCAGCACCACTGCCCTGCGTAGACCGCCCGGGGCGTGCCCTCAGACTCTGCGTACGCGTGTCGCGATGTTCTTGCCGGTCGCGGTTTGCCGCCTGACCTGCTCTCTGACGAGTCGTCCGACCCGTTCGATTTCCTCGTCTGACAGCGACTCGTAGACGGGGACCTGCACGGCCGTTGCCGCGCGTTCCGCGCCCGGCATCGCCGGCCCCTTCCAGCCGAACAACTTCATGTTCGTGCAGACGTCGACGTGCATCGGTGCGACGTCGACGCCGCGGCGGATGCACCGCTTGACGAGCGTCTCGCCGTCGGGGACGTAGGCACAGTACTGGTAATACACGTGCGTACGGCCCGCGGGGATCCGCGGAATCGTAATGTCCGGCACGTCGCCGAGCACGTCGTCCAGCATCCGCGCATGACGCCTCGTGCGCTCGATGAAGTCGGGCAGCCGCTTGAGGCCGGCCAGCCCGATGGCCGCCTGCACGTTCGTGAATCGCCCCCGGTAGTGCCCGGGCAGCGGGTCGAGCGGACGGACCTCCTCCCACAGACGCTTGTCGGGCTGTGCATTCACCCAGGAGGCGGCATACCAGATGGGGAACAACGAATAGGTGAACACCTTCGGACGGATGAAGGTGTGCTGCCACCTGCCGCCCCACAGGATCTGCTCGACGCGTTTCTCGCTCGGCCACTGTTCGCCGTCGGCGAATTCGCCGACGCGGCGGGCCAGATCGGCATCGCGCATCCAGGCAAGGCCGCCACCGTAGGTGTTGAGCGGCTTGAACGCCTGAAAGCTGAAGAAGCTCGCGTCCCCCAGTGTCCCGACCATCCGATCCCTGTACGTCGCGCCGAGCGAGTGGGCGCAGTCCTCGATGACCTTCAGGTCGTGCCGCTGCGCAAGCTCGAGGATCGGATCCATGTCGCAGGCCAGGCCGTAGAGGTGCGTCGGCAGCACGGCGCGCGTGTCGGGTGTGATCGCGCGTTCAACCGCTCTCGGACACAGCGTGAACGTGACCGGGTCGACGTCGGCGAAGACGACCTTCAGGCCGGCGACGCGTGCGATTTCGGGAACCACCCAGAAGGTGAACGCCGGCACGATGATCTCGCTGCCGGGCGGGAAGTCCATCGCCTCGAGGATGAAATAGAGCGCGATCCTCCCGTACTCGGTGGAACACGTTCGCACGTGCCCCGACCCGAGGAGGCGCGCGAATTCCTGTTCGAAGGCCTCGATGTGCGGCCCCTGCACCAGCTGCCCGCGTTCACGGCACTCGCGGATGATCTGCGGCATTTCCGGAACGACGCGGGTGCCAAACCTTGCGATAGCGGCCATGGTTGTTTTCCTGTCTGCGCGTGAACGTCAGCTGGACGCCGCACGCTGCATGGCGCGGCGTTCGTACATACCGAGCACCTTGAGCAATCCGAGGACGGCGAGCCCGGCGGCCAGCGCGCCCTTCCAGCCTTCGAGCCCGAACCGCGCGAGGTAGGTGGGTCCGAACCACGCGACCAGCACCAGCAGTGCGGACGCCCAGACAAACGCCGAGATCAGGTTGAGGGTGGAGAACTTCCGCGGCGAGACATCGACCCATGCACAGGCGGCGGCGATCGCGATGCGCAGGCCCGGCGCAAACCGGATGAGCAGGACCATGAGCGAATCGTGACGCCGCACGCGATCGACGAGCGGCGCCGCCTTCTGCTGCAGGGACGGATAGCGCGCGAGCCAGCGCGGAAGCCGTCCGCGAAAGGCGTAAAAATATGCCTGATCGCCGATCGCCGCTCCCACAGCGCCACACACGAGGACGCCCAGCGGATGCAATTGTCCGCGGGTGACCAGCGTCGCCGCGCCGATGTAGGCGATTTCCCCTTCGACGATGGCCGCGCCGAGCACGACGCAGTACGGCAGCAGATCCGACAGTCCCACCACCTGCGTCAGGTCCAGTCGGTCAGGCGCCGCGTCAGCATGGCAGCGACCGCTCCATGAGCGCCATCTCGGTCGCGTGATGACGGCGCCGGACGTGCGCGTCGAGCGAGTCGACGAGCGGCCGCAGGCCTGGCGCCCCGATACGCAGGTAATTCGTCAGGAACGACGGGCGCATGTAGAAATGCGTGTACGCGCTCCCCAGCAGGAACCGCAGGTCGGCATGCGTCAGCGACGGGTGCGTGAACGTCGGCGTGAAGCCGTCGAACCGCTCCCAGTCTGTTTCGGTAATCGTCGGCTGCATCTGCTTGTAGAGCGGAGTGCCGGGGTAGGGCGTCAGGATCTTGAACTGCGCCACCGTCGACCCGAGATCGATCGAATATTCAATCGTCGCGCGAATCGTCTCCCACGTGTCGTCGGCAAAACCGATCACGTAGAACGCGGCGGTGACAATGCCGAGCTCGCGACAACGCCGCAGGACCTCGCGCTGGTGCGGCTCTGGAATCGGCCGGCGTCCCACTTTCTTGAGCGTCGTCGCCGCCACCGATTCGACGCCGAAGCTCATGGCGCGCAGGCCGGCCCGGTGCATGGCGGCCAGCAATTCGCCGTCGAGGCGATCGAGGCGTGTCTCGCACTCGAAGGTGTGGGACAGCTCACGCGACGCGATGCCGTCGCACAGTTCGAGCACGCGCTCACGTTGCTGCGTGAACAGCGGATCCCGGAACACCACGTGCAGGGGGCCGCGCGTGTCCTCGAGGTACGACAGCTCGTCGAGGATGTTCGCCACCGAGCGCCACCGATACGTCGCCTGGATGCGGTGCGGGCAGTAGGTGCAGTACTCGGGGCAGCTGCGCGAGGCGAGCACGGGCAGCGAACCGCCGTACGGCCGGCCCGAGAACGGCACGCGCAGGCGCCGCCTCGATGGGACGAGCGGGTCCCACAACGGAAATGGCAGCGAGTCGAGGCAGTCGATTTGCGGGCTTGGCACCATCCCGCTCAGCGTCTCGCCGCTGAAGAGGCGCAGCAGCGCGGCTTCGGGCTCGCCGTTGACGATGAAATCGGCGTCATCCTCGAACAGATGCGGGAGTTTCTGCGACGTGAGGCCGATGAATCCGATCCGCGCCCCGCGTGCCCGCATCGCCCGCGCCCAGGCCGTTTCGCGGCGGTAATCGACGAGCGAGGACAGCACGATGCCCACGTCACCATCGGCGAGTTCGCCCGAGGACCCCACGACGTCGTGGCCGGCACGCGCCGCCAGCGCCGCCGCATACGCGAGATGCACGCTCGGCATCTCGTGGAATCCGCTCTTCAGGCGCGCGATGACGCGCGTCACTTTCGAAAACGGCTTCAGCCTCGAGCCGTAACCGCCGACGACGGTGTCCTTGCTGATGAAACCGTCGCCCCCCTTGATGTCTGCCAGCACGATTCGCATGAATGCACGTCACCCACGACAGGACACGGGCGCGCCGCTGCGGCGCGAGGTGCACGGTCGCGTTGAAATGTTGGCGAGGCGCCCGCCCGGTGTCGCGCGACACTGGACGCCGCCGACGAGTCGGACGACGGGAACGGGCGGAACTAGAGCGGCAGGCGGTGCGCTGGAGGAGGACGGGGGGCGAACGGGTTGGTCGCTGTGGAAAAGCCGTATGCGCGAGCCGCGTCACAATCGGCCGCGCGGGTCGAGTCGATCGCCGGCGCACGCGGTGACGCGCAGAGGGCCAGCGCGAAGGCCGGCGCCGCGAGCACATCGGCCGACTGCCTGTCGTCGTCGTCGACCCGGTGGCGGTTCAGCGGGTTCAATCTGCGCGGGCCAGCCGTGTGCGGGCGATACGAGTGGAACCCCGATCGCTTCCGCGTCCACACGTGAATGCGCAGCGCGCTGTCGCTGGCGACGAGATCCGGGACGTGATCGCCGTTGAAGTCCGCGGCGACGATCCGCAACAGCGGCGCCCGGGTGTGAATCACCTGCGTGGTGTCCGATGCGGATAGCCAGACGTGGAGAACCGACGGCTGGCCGCGACTGAGTATGACGGTGTCGTGCTGTCCGTCGCTGTCGAAGTCGATGGCGAGGGATGGTTCAGCCGCGGCTGCGGACTTCGTGAGCAGCACCAGACAGACGCCAACGATCCAGGAAGCCCGGCCCGGGGTGCGTGTGCGTTGGCGCATGCGGTTCGTCAGGAGTATATGGCGAAGTGACGCGTTGTGGCGCAACTATGCTGCGTCAGGCTACGGTCTGCCATGTGGCGGCCGTATCCGCCTCCGGGCCCTGCGCCTTGGCGAGCTCCTCGTCGATCACCTGAATCGCGCCGCTGATGCGCAGCAGCGTCTGCCGCAACTCGATTCCCTCCGCTTCGATCTGCGCGAGCCGGCGCTGCCCTTTGTCGAACTCCTCTTTGAGTTGATCGAGTCGATGCCGTAGCTGTTCCTGCACGGTGCCTCTCCTTTGTCCTTTTACCTACTGCAGCATGACGAGCACCGGAATCCGTCCCGTGCCCTTCCTCAGCGGCGCAAGCGCCTTGCCCAGGATCGCACCCGCCGCTTCGCTCCGGTCGGTGACCTTCTGCGCGTGTCCTTTCGTCGGGCTCGTCGTCAACAGGTCGCCGGCGCGGATGGGGCTGATGTCCGCATCCACCTTGCAGAACGCATAGGCGCCGTGGCTGACGAAATAGCCGATGTGCCCGCGGTCGACGCGGCCGCGCTCGATGGTCCCGAGCTCCTCGATGGTGGCGACCATGCGTGCGAATTCGGCCTTCGCCGGCCCCCGCTTCTTCGTCTTCTTCGGACGCGCCGTCGCGGATTGCAGCTTTGCATCGTCCTCCGGGGCGCGTAGATCGACCTGCACCTGGTGAACGATGCCGCACACGCGGATGTCGTACGCGCGATCGCTCAGGTCGATTTCGACGATGGGAATAGTCCCGTCGGGATCGACGAAATGCGAGACCCTGGTGGCGCCGATGACGACGACGTCGCCCTGCTCGACGGGCTCGCCGAGATTGTTCACGAACTGGATCAATTGCATCGCGGCTCCTTTCCCGGCGCTCGCCCTTAGACCATATGGAAAGACCGACCTCGGCTTTGCAAGGCGCGGGTTACGCTTCGCGTGGCCCGCTCAGCGCAGAGCCGCATACAAAGGAGGTCGGTCGTGGCGAAGTCTACTACTGTCATTGCCTTCGATCAGCACGCGGCGACGACGGTCGCTGCGGTCTTGTTGCCGGGACACCGGACGCCCGCGCTGCACACGCTCGCGTCCGATAGCCCCACGATTCTCCGATTCGTCGAGCGGTTATGCCGCCAGGGCCCGATTGTCTGCTGCTACGAAGCCGGCCCCTGCGGTTTTGAGTTACAGCGCGCCCTCAGCGCTCGCGACATTACCTGCGAGATCATCGCGCCGGCCCTCATTCCCCGACGCGCCGGTGATCGCATAAAAACGGACCGTCGCGATGCCGGCCAGCTCGCCGTGCTCTATCGCGCCGGCGCGTTGACCGCCATTCACATTCCGACCGAGCAGGAAGAAGCCGCTCGCGATCTCCTCCGCTGCCGCGAAGATATTCGGGCCGATCTCCTCCGCGCGCGGCACCGGCTGTCGAAATTCCTCCTCCGTCACGGACGGCGCTTCACCGGCACCAAGAAGGCGTGGTCCAAGCGCCACGACCTCTGGCTGCGGGCGCAGACCTGGCCGCTGCCCGCCCTGGATCACACGCATCGCGCCTATCTGCGCGCCGTCGAGGAAACCGTCGCGCGCCTCCGCGCCGTCGAAGAGGACCTCCGCGCCTTGCTCGATCTCGAGCCGCTGCGCCCGCGCGTCATCCGCCTCCGCTGCTTCCGCGGCATCGACGACCTGACGGCGCTGACCATCGCCGCCGAGCTCGGCGACCCGCGGCGCTTTCCGACCGCCCCGAGCACCATGGCCTTTGTCGGCCTCGTGCCCTCCGAGCACTCGAGTGGCGCCAGACGCGCGCAGGGCGGCATCACGAAAACAGGCAACGGCCATCTGCGGCGCGTCCTCGTCGAAGCCGCGTGGCACTATCGGCATCATCCGTTTGTGAGCGCGGCCTTACGCCACCGCCAACGCGGGGCGCCCGACACCGTCGTGGCCCAGGCGTGGACCGCGCAGCAGCGCTTACATCGGCGCTATCACCGTTTCGCGGCGCGCGGCAAACCCAAACAGCACATCGTCACCGCCGTCGCGCGCGAGCTCACCGGTTTTGTCTGGGCCGCGTTGACCCAGTGATCTGATCGGCCGACGTCGTAAAGGAGAATCCTCGACGGTTCTATGCGATAGATGACTTCGGTCTCGAATTCGCGCTCTTAGAGCGAGGCAGCTCCCGACGAACCATGGTCGTGCGGTACCCAACCCGCGAATATCAGAGTGATTCATCGTCGCTGTCGCTCGGCCGATCAGATGACTGGGTCCCGACAACGCCCGCACCCGGATAGCTTGTAAGCCGGGTGCGGGCTGAACGTGCTTACGAACGATGACATTACCGGCGCATTGACAACCGGTCTTTCCATATCAGAACGGCAGTTCGAGCACAGTCACGTTGAAATGGTCGTTGTTGTCGGTGCTCGTCCCGGGCCACGGAGCAAGGGTGAAGGTGTGGTTGCCCGCGGGAACACGCACGACCGCGGCGTTGGCGACGAACGTCTTGTGGCTGCCCGCCTCGTTCGTGAAGGTCGCGGCGCTGGCGCGCACCACGCCGTCGACTTGCACGTACATGCCGATGTTGCTCGCGCCGGACGACCAGCCCGAGCCGCACGCGAAAACGAGCAGCGTCCCGCCATACGTTGCAACGGCGACGGTCATCGGCAGCGGGCCGGACCGATCGGGCAGCGGCTGCGTGACGCGGAACATCGGGCTGAGCAGGAAGTTCAGCAGCGTCACGTTGTTGTCCTGCACGACCATCGCGTCCGTCGTCCCGCTTCCCAGAACAAGACGGTTGGTGCCGCCGTGCGCGCGGATGCGGACGTCGCCGGCGCCGCCGCCCCCGAGCGCGATACCAATCTTGAGGCGCATCGCGTCGTTACCGATCTTCAGGTCGCCCTCGGAGTTGGCGACATCCCACTTGCCCCCGGAGATATGGAGCTGGCTGTTGGGCGCGGCCGTGCCGATGCCGAGGTATCCGTTGTTGGCGAGAGTCATCTGATCGATGTTGCCGATGCGGAACCGGATGTCGGCGGGGGAGTTCAGGAACGTCCGCCCAGGTCCATCGGCGGTGCCCTGCAGCAGCGCGTAGTTGGTGCCCACCGTCTGATCGAGCGTATTGACGCCGGCGAACCCGTACTGCGCGTTCGAGGGCCACGGCCCGACGGAGAGAGGACCGGACTTCACGCGTCCGGCGACTTCTAGCGGTTCCGCCGGGGTGGTGGTGCCGATGCCCACCCGGCCAACCGGGTCGATGGTGAGGCGAGCCTGCGCCTGCGTCGCGAGGCTGACCGCGTGCGCGGTTCTGGTGCCGACGACCAGGCCGGGACGCGCCGCCCACCATCCGGCTTCATGCGTCAGCACGCGGCCGTCGATTCCCGCCGTGCGCAGCGACAGCTTGACGCTGGTTGCCGCGACGACGTCGACGACCTTCTGCCAGCCCTCGGCGTTTTCGGGCGTGGCCGCTCCCACGCTCAGGTTGCCGTCGACGGCGAGCGAGCCTGTGAACCGATCGCCCGATCGGCTGGCTTTCTGGCTGGCCAGGTTGTTGATGTCGGTACGGGCATCGTTGATCTTCGCCGCGAGGGCAGCCGCCAGCTTCGGTTCGCTCACGGCACCAGTTGCGATCTTCGTCTCGCTGACGGCACCGTCGAAAATCTTCGATTCGATGACCGCGCCGGGTGCCAGCGCCGACGTGATGGTCTGCCGTACGCCTCCGTCGAGCGGCGAATCCGCAGTGCCGGGTACGTCGCCGCCGGCGGTCAGCGTGAATGTCGCCAGCCTGATGACACGGCCATCGGTGGGCGGCGCCACGGTGACGGCATGGATCACCGGCGCTTCTGTCCAGCGCGTGTTCCCGATAACGGTGACGGTGGACGTGCTCGGATCGGTTTGCTTCTCGCCGTACTCGATCGTGATGTGGGCAGCTGTATTCGCCGGGAACGTCGCGGCATCCTTGAGACTGACGATCTGATCCGCTTCCAGCGCGATTTCGCGTCCGTCGCGATCGAGCGCTTCGCCAGCGGTGACCGTGACCTCGCGGATGCCGGTGTGAAAAACCTCGAGGCCGCGCACGATGCCGAAGCCGTGCAGCAGCCTGTTGATCCGGCGCCGCATGCCGATGTGGTACGACTGCTCGTCGGTGAAGTCCGCCTCCACAAGTAGCTGCTTGTCGTAGTAATGCAGGCGCTTGATGGTCATGCGGGCTCCTGTTCGTCTCCTTCCGACTCGATCGTTCCGCCGAGCACAGTGTCGACGCCGATCCGGGTATGGACGCCGATCGTCATCGATGGCACCAGCCGTTTGTAGACGCCGGACACGACGGGACTCTCTTGAAATCCCCAGCGGAAGGCGCGTGCTTTGAGGGTCGCGGTGCGGGAGAGCGTCACCGGCGCGGTATAGGTGATGCCGTTACTGGCCGTCGGCTCCGTCTCGTCGAGGGTGTAGCGGATCGTTGACGCGGCGGTGGGCGTCGAGATGCCGATCGACACGGCATTGACAAACCGTCCCGGTGCCGGATGGAACGCCGGTGACGCCGCGGCCGATTCGGCGTCACGAACGATGAGTCGCACCGCCGATCCTTTTCGCGCCTGCGCACCGGGAGATGGCGACTGATCGGCGACGATTCCGCCGCTGTCGGCGACCGAGATCACTGTGGCGCCGAACCCTCCTGCGGCGAGCTTGCGCTGGGCGAGGACTGCCGTGTAACCGCGGACATCGGGAACCTGCGCATCGGACGTGGAAGCAAAGCCCGCGTCGGACGGGACGAACGCGATGGCCAGCGCGCTGCCTCCCGACTGCGCACCCAGGTCGAGCGCCACGTCGCCGTCGAACGCCGTGCCGCCGCCGCTGAGCCGCAGGTCGACGCCGTGCAGGCGCATCCCGTTCGCTCCCGAACGGAGAACGTGATCGACGAGCGCGACCTGATTGCCGACACTTGTCGCGACGTCGGAGATCCGCATGACATTCGACGCCCGGTTGCCCGGCGGCACATCGGGGCCAGCCTCCGCGCCGCGCAGCGGTCCCACGTCGAAGCCCGACAGGGCGCGCGCGAGGCCGGCGAGCCGCTCGATCCCGAGTTCCGGGATGGACAGGAGCGCATCGAAGCTGGCGAGCGGAGCGGCGGCGAGTGCGAGCGTGCTGGCGGCCGGTCCGATATCGGCGCCGGCGGACTGTGCGACGCCTGCGAGGAGCGCCGCCCGAGTGGGCGACGGCCACGCCAGCGAGGCAATCGCGTTGAGCGCGTCACGCGCCGCGGCGACGGTCACGGGATCGAGTTGCAACTGCGCCGCAAGCGCTCGTTCGGCGGCGGTCGGTTCGCTCACTCGATTTCGACGATCACCGGCTGTCCCGCCAACAGCAGCTGGTTCGCGGCGGGACTTTGGGTTTTCACCGTCGCGCCCGCCTCCGCGCCCGCAGGGAAGGTGCCGGTCATATTCAGCGCGTCGAGCCGGGCGCGTGCCGCTTCGACGCTCATGCCGACGAGGAGCGGCACGACCTGCAGAGAATCAGCCGCCGTGCTCGGTGGAACGGGAACGATGCGGAACTTGACCCGGCTGCTCGCCTGCACGTTGAAGCCGAAGCGGGAGGCGTATGCCGCATCAACCGGCGCGGCATAGAGCTTGATCCTCGACGAACCAGGCGCCGCTGCGGCCGATCCGCTTGTCTGTTCGCTCGTCGCGGTGAGCGTGATCTGCAGATCTCCCTCGGCTTCGGGGATGTGATACCAGGTCGGACGGTATCCGATCCGTTGCAGCTCGACGAAGAGTCCGTCGCCACGGCTGTAGATTTCCTGCAGCACGCTGATCGAGGCGGCATCCATCTCGCGCTGCGCCTCGGCGACACCGCGTCCCACCGAGGCGATGAGCTCACCGAGTGGCAGCGAGAGCGCATCGACCAGTTGCTGTGTGTCGAAGGTGGCCATTTACGATCCTCCGCGTTTCCCTACATAGAGACGGATCAAACCGCCCCGCGGCACGTCGCTTCCCGCCGCCGGCAGCTGGCGCACCACCCGCCCGGCGTCGAGGTCCGTGGCGACGATTTCGTTGTTGACTTCGCAGACGAAGCCGGCAGCGGCGGCCTTGCGCATCGCAAACTCGCGAGTGTAGCCGACCAGGTTTGGCGCGGCCGAGGCAGCGGGTGCCGTTTGCGCTGGCGCCGCGGCGCTGCTTTTGGGTTGGATCGTGAACGAGACTTCGGACACCGGCGTTCCGTCGGGCGGTGTCTCGGAGTTGGGAAGTGTCAGACCGACGGAATCGCCGCTGACGCCGGCAACGCCTTTGAGGGTCACCGTCGCGCCGGCAAGGGCGAATCTCAAAGGGACCGTCTTCGCGGCGACGTCGAGCTGCTGCGCGGTGTTGCCGAACAGATCGCCGATGGGGATCGCCGTCCGCTCGCCTATCGGCGATGCCGCGATATTGGTCGCCAGCGCTCGACGTACGGAGAACAACGGTATCGTCGTGTTCGATGGGATCGTGCGCGGCAGGCCGTATACCAGCCCGTTGACAGCATGAAAGGCGCGGTACGGCACACCGTCGCGCACCAAGTCGATGTCCCCGAGGTCGATGGTCGATCCATCGAACGACACGGGAACTCCGACGATGGGCTGTCCGTCGATGCGCAGGCCCCACACCGGGCCGGGATCCGCCTTCAGGTCGAGTGCTCCGTCGACGATCTTTCCTGTTCCGATTACGACCAGCTCTCCCCGTACGGGCGACACGACTTCAACGGTCGCTTCCTTCAGCGGACCGTCAGCACCGTTGACGCGCGCGATGAAATTCACCGCGGCACCTCGTAGACCAACGTTTCCGTACGGCCGGCGGCATCGATGACGATCGCCAGCAGGGACGGCCCCTGGTCGTCGGCCACCGTGAGCGACGACCGTGCGATGCCACCCGCGTCCGTGATCACGACGGCGGGTTCGAATCGGCCGTCCGGAGGGACCTGAGGCGTGAGGTGCGCGGCGGCCGTCAGCGTCGCGCTTTCGTCGCGATCGACGTTGAAATGAACCTCGAGTCCCTCGACCGGTTCGCCAGCCGCATTCACGGCGGTGACCTGCACGCTCGGCCGGCGCCGGTTCGCCGACTCCACGGCCGTGCGCAGCAGCGTGCCCGGCAGGCCGTTATTCGCCGGTACGGCGACGAATGCGCCGCGCACGACGGCGGCGATATCGAGCGTCGACGAGGCCGCGTCTTTCACCGGCGTGAACAACAGATGCATGTCGCTCGATCGTTCACCACGAACCGACTGATACCGCTGTGACAGCAGCCGATCCTCGACGACGCGCAGATCGAATTTCAGTTCGAAGTCGACGCGAGGGAGATGGTAGGTGTATTGGCGTGCGGCCGGGCCAAGCGAGCTGGCGCGCGTCAGCGCATCCTGGGCGCTCGTGATGCCGTCCGCCAGGCTGAGGAGAAAATCGTCCAGCGTCGAGAAGACGTCATCCTGATCGGCCATGTTGTGTGCTGGTGAGTGGGAGAGCGTAGCCTCGACGAAATCAAAACGCAATGCCGTCGACGCGGCAGAGATCGGTTCACGGATTTCACGACGATGTGTCCGTCGATCATGAATGCGCTTGCGGTGCGAGCGGTGACCGTGTTACATGTCCCCGCTCATGACTGCGTCTGCAACCGTGTCAGATTCAGTCGGCGTGTTCGGCGGAGAGACGCGACTCGTGCTCGAGTCGGTCGGTACGGCCGACGCCGCGGCACTCCGCGCCATCCGCCAGCTCGTCCCGGGTGCGATATCCGATGCCGCGCGTATCGTGTATCAGGCGCCGTCGGAGTTGAGGGCCGGCCTCCACGCTGACGCAGCGGCCGAGATGCAGCGGCTGCTGCAGGGACTTGGCTTCTGCGTGAGCGTCTCGCGCGCCGATACCGCATTCGAGCCAGGTGTCGGAGAGTTCGAGATCGCGCTGGTGGTCCGCAAGATGGAGACCTTGCCGGCCGTCATTACGGAAGCCGCCGCGTTTCTTGGAACCGACCTGCCCACCGCGCGCCGGTTAGTGTGCCGGTCGCCGGCAGTGCTCGTGTCGCACGTGTCAGAGGCGACTGTCCGTGCGGTCGAGAACCGCTTCGCGCCGTTCGGCGTCGACATCGACGTCTCACGTCCGCGCGATGCGCGCTATTACGCGGTGATTCCCGTCGACAACGCCGCCGTGCGGCGCGTCGTGATCGATATGATTCGGGCGATTGCCCCTGAGGCAGTCATCGCCGAGAGCGATGCGGCCCTCGTCGTCGAGAACCTCGGATTTGCTGCGGCCGAAGCGTTGTGGGAGCGGCTCCGCCGAACCGGGGCGCGCGCGTCGATCTGCAATCGCGACCTCGAGCGGTACGACGTCTCCCTGACGCAAGCGCCTGACACGCCCGAGGTGCGCGACCTGCTCGTCACCTGCGGGGTGCCTCGTCGTCTCGTTGATCGCGTGCTTGGAAACCTGCCGCTCGTCATCCAGCAGAATGTGTCCTATACCGAGCTGCAGACGCTGCTCGATCGCGCCGCGGCGCTCGGCGCTGTCGCCACCGGCGTGCCGTATGCGTTCCAGCGCTTCGCGCTCGTGCTGCGCTCGGTCGGCGATCCACCCGCCGTCGCAAAGCTTCTGGCGTCGCTGGGCGACCTGCCGGAGAGTGCGGCCACGGAGGCCGTGGCACGGCGCGGTGTTCCGGTCGGGAATTTCACGAGGACGACCGCACTCTGGTTGCAGCACGTGCTGGCCGGTCAGGGATGCGACGCCGGCGTCGAGATCCGATGAGCGCCCCCGATCGACACCTCCACGATGGCATCGCCGAATACGGCAAGGTCTGCGCGCTTCGAGGGGACCACGTCACGGCCCTGCTCCACTATCGCGAGGCGATGTCCATGGCGATGCGTGAGCAGGCGCCGCCCGTGGTGATGCGCCATTACATGGAGTGTGCGCTCGAATCCCTCGAACACATGCGGGCCTACGATGAAGTGCTCGCCTACTGCGACCGCGCCATCGAGCACTATCGCGACCACCCGCCGGAAAACGCCCTGACCCACTTCGACCTCGCCACCGTTCACCAACGCCGCGGTGTCGTGCTGCTGCGGCGCGGGGCGCGTGACCAGGCGGCGCAGGCATTCGAGGTTGCGTGTACGACCGCGCGCCTGGCGGAAGCCGATTTACCGCTCGCCAGGACGCTGCTGGGATGGATGCGCTCCCAGCTCACGATCAGCGCGGAGCGGCTCGCCGCCGAGCAGGTGCGTCACCGTTACTGCTCGGTACGGCCGGAAACCGTGAGACCCGCTCGCGCCGTGCCGTTGCCACGTCACGGTGACCACGTGGCCGCGCCACTCGGACCAACGCGTATGGAGGCGTAATCAATGCTCGACAACAAGGTGCTCGACATGACGCCGGGCGAAGCGCTGCTCGAAGCACCAATCGGAGAGCTCGTCCAGCGCGTGGCGTCGTCGATCGCCGAAGCGCAGCTCAAGCTCGATCAAATCGGCGTTCGTGTCGCCTCGCTCCTCAGCGAGGCGAAGGTGACGTTCAACAAGGCCGACGGCACGCCCGTCGAGAAGTCGCTGCTCGAGCTCGGCTTCATGCCGACCTTCTACGCCTTCACGGAAACCGACATTGAAATCAAGTTGACGATCCAGTTGAAGGTCGACGAGGAATTCACCATCAAGGGAACGGCGACGGCGGGCAGTACGGCCAGCGGTGAAGGCGTGGAGGCGGCCAAGCGCATCGTCCCGTTCGGCATCACCATCAGCGCCGACTACCATCGCAAGTACGGATTCGACATGAGCGGCTCGTCGACGGTGAAAACGAAATTGCTCTCGGTGCCGCCACCGAGCGTCTTCCTCGAGACTATCAAGGATCACGCGCGTGCGCAGGCGTTGGCGTCCGACACGACCCCGCCGCCAGCAACCACGCCGACGCCCCCGGCGACCACGCCGACGCCGCCGGCAGGTACACCCGCAACCACGCCGGCGACGCCTTCGTAGGAACCTATATATGACCCCAGCCGAACAGGTTTCGGTCGCGGCGATGGTGAAGGAGCTCGGCGTGGCGATCGCCGAAGCCCAGTACCAGATGGATCAGGCCGCGATTCGCATCGCCATGTTGCTCGGCGATGGAGAGATCGACATCGCCGGAGAAAAGCACAACCTGCTCGCCCTCGGCTTTACGCCCACCTTCTACCAGCTCACCGAAGCGACGGTGGAAGCGAAGGTCTCGCTGACCGCGACGCGCTCCGAGGAGTTCGGCGGCGAGGTGAAACTGACCGGCGGCTACGCGTTCTTCGCCGCGTCGGTGAGCGCGTCCTACAGCCAGAAGTATTCGTACACCGCGACCGGCTCGAGTTCGATCACGGCCAAATTCGTGTCCGTGCCTCCGCCGGCGCTCTTGACCGACACCATCCGTGCGCACATCAAGCGCACCCCGACATAGAGGAGCGATGCGATGCCTGGAAGATCGATAGGCCAGGACCTGCTCAACGTACCGATGGGCGACATGATCCGCCAGATGGCGATGGCCATCGCCGAGGCGCAGCTCGCACTCGACGAAAGCGGCGTGCGTCAGGCCGAGTTGATGAGCGGCCGCGTCGTGCTGCGCGGGCCGACCGGCGGGTTCATCGACGAAAGCGGCAACCCGAGTTCGACGCCGCATTTCTACGACTCGCTCGTCTACTTCGGGTATCGGCGATCCGCCGACGGCCAGACGACGACGCCCGAACGCGTGAGCATGATGGAGCTGGGCTTCACGCCGACGTTCTATCAGTTCATCGAGACGCTGATCGAAGTGAAGATCGCCATCAAGATGACCGAAGAAACGGCCGCGACGAGGACCGAGAAGGGCTATCAGCGCAGCGCGACGTTCAGCTCGACGCGCAACGGCATCTTTTACAGCACCAGCGTTACGCCGGTCGATGCCACCTACTCGTCGAAGTACAACTACAGCGCGGAAGGATCGAGCGTGCTGCGCACGAAGCTGGCGCCGGTGCCGCCGCCGTCGGTGCTGCTCGAGCGCGCGCGCATTCTCAACGAACAGAACGAGGCCGAGGCCGCCCGCGTCACCGAGCGCAAGGGCTCGACCGGTTCAACGGGAACCAACGGCTGATCGTCCATCAACGCGAAAGGTGAGTCATGGCAACCATCGGACAGGAACTGCTCGATGTCCCCTTCCCGGAAATGCTCAAGAGCATGGGTCTGGCCATCGCCCAGGCACAGTTCGAGCTCGACAACACGAGCCTCCGGCTGGCGCGCATGATGGCCGGCGAGGAGTACGAGGTGCCCGATCCCACTGACGCCGATCCGAACAGGACGAAGAAAATCCAGGCGTTGGTGCAATTCGACGGCAAGAGTCTGAGCCTCATGGAGCTCGGCTTCACGCCGACCTTCTACCAATTCGTGGACACGATCATCGAGGTCAAGGTGTCCATCTCGATGTCGCGCGAGGCGCAGCAGGCGTTCAGCACGACCACCGTCACCGGCGAGTTCGAAGGTGGTCACGCGGTCTTCTACGCGAAGACCGCGGCCAAGGTGAGCACCGTCAGCGCCTCGTATGCCTCGAAGTATCAGTACAGCGCCGAAGGCTCGAGCCTGATGCGCACCAAGCTCGTGCCCGTGCCGCCGCCGGCGATTCTCGAGACGCGCATCCGCGACATGATCGAGAAGAAGACGACGGCCTGATGACCAGCTACCGCACCTGGGAAGATCTCGACGACGAGTCTCGGCACGGCGATCAGCGCCGAATCGTCAAGCGGCCGATCCCTCGCGGATCGACGACGGCGGCGGATGCGATTGACGGCACGGTCGACGCGATCGCCGGCCTGGGCGCGCCGCCCGAGCTCGTGCAGCTCCTGCGCCAGAAGGAGGCGCTCGAAGCGCAGCTGCGGCAGTTCGCGGCGGGAGAGCAGGCGCCCGAGGACGCGCGCCGCGCGAAATGCTTTCCCGTCAAGGTGCACACCAAAGAAACCCGGATCGAGGAGCGCCGGCTGCGCCGGCGCGACGAGCAGCTCGCGGCGCTGACGCAGCGCCGGCTCGAGCGCGCTCATGTCGAGCGTCTGCGCGCCGAGGCCGAGCGGCAGGCACGGCTGCGGCAGCTCGAGCTCTCGGTGCTCGCGCGCGTCGAAGCCGATCGCCTCGCGCAGGCGCAGCGCCGTGCGCTCGAGCAGGCG
>JADMIO010955829.1_pt1 | contig 22134 bp, 19 predicted proteins | sample 8958161 | NCBI WGS metagenome assembly JADMIO01 (sample SAMN16585339, study PRJNA669376) | soil metagenome | isolation source: Crop rotation soil | place: USA: Cullars Rotation, Alabama | collected 2011
TAAAATTGAATGACGTTTGCGGCGCAAATGTAAATGATTAAATATTTTGATTCGTGAAGGTTTTAAATAAATTTTATCGGCTGGTTTTCATTAAAGCAGGATTTCCATCGTAATTTTACTAAGTAAACTTCCGATATTACTCTTTAACATTATGCGTCCTGTGATTACCCTATTTTTGGTAAAACTAACTGGCTTACCAACTTCTTTTTCGATGAAACCGTTCTTATTAATTGCATTGATATTGATGCAGGCTACGGGCTTTGCTTCGGCAATTACACCCAACCTTACAGCGGTGTATGATCCCGAAAAAAAGATCATAAAAATAAAATGGCAAAATAACGATCCCAGGACAACGGGCTTCGTACTTCAAAAAAGCAATAACAATTATAACTGGACAGATGTATATTCCATTGAAGCAAGTGCATTCAATGATAGCAAAATTGAAAAATACGTGGATCAACAGCCTGATCCGACTACAAATTATTACAAACTAAAACAGGTGATCGATAAAGATAATGTTGAGTTTTCGGCTGTAATTACCGTCATGATGGGCCAATCCACCAATAGCTGGATCATTTATCCTGTACCCGTAACCAGTTTCTTAAAACTTCAGTATACCGGCAGTGAGCCTATAACAGATGTGATATCTGTATTCATTCTAAATTCTTATGGAAAAATATTGACCCGGTTTAGAACATCATCCCTGAGCAGGATTATAAGTGTACCCGTATCCAACCTGGGTAAAGGTATTTATGATGTGAGGATCACCCTTATGAATAAAGTTATCTGGAACCAGCAGTTTGTGAAGTAATTGACAATTGACAGTGGACAATTGACAATTGTCCACTGTCAATTGTCAATTTTTATAAAAGCTCCGCAATCTTTTCTACCGTTATTCCTGAATCAAGCCGTTTCACGAAATTCCCATGTTTATCATATACCATCACGGTTGGGAACATTCTGACAGCAATAAAGCTCCCTAAAGTATAATTAGTGTCCCTGCCCATTTTTATGGAAGGATAATCAGCGATTTGGTAGTTTTCATAGAACTTCTTTATCATGTCATAATTTAAAGCAGATACCATCACGATCTGTGCATGTTTAACCATATCATATTTGGCAAGCAGCTCCTTTGTAAAATGTTTGCAGTGGTCACAATCCGGGCTGAAGACGATAATTATAAGTGGCTTTTTGTGCTTAAGATCATGGTTGGTGAATATGCTGCTGTCTGGCGCAGCCTCAATACTAAATGACGGTATGGTTGGGTTGCGTTCATATGCAGGAAGACTGTCTTTCACTTTGGGCATACTGTCTTTCCCTACCTGTGCATGTACCGGTTGAAAACTCAAAATGATAATAATGGCGATGGCTAGTCTTTTCAATTTATTTTTTTTATAAAACTAAATAGTTTCGGTTATTAATGGGGTTAAATTTTCAAAATCTTAGTTGATCGGGCATTTTAATGCGTTGAGGACGGCAATCGGGAATCGTCAATCGGTAACCGCTGTCGGGGTTTGCAACCGCCGACAGGGTGAATCCGATTCCCGATTGACGATTCCCGATTGCCGAATTACAATTTCGGATTTAAAATTACTATCGCTACTTTTGCAGCCTGATCAAAATTGAAACAGTAAATAATACATTATTATGGCAACTACAGCAGATATGCGCTCAGGGCTGATCCTTAAAATTGATAACAGCCTTTATACCGTGATCGAATTTGGACAAAATAAAACTGCACGTGCTGCGGCGAAGGTTTGGGCTAAGTTAAAGGGTGTTGATAACAGCCGCACCATTGAAGTTACCTGGAACAGTGGTGAAACCATATTCCCTGTAAGGGTCGAAAAAAAGGCTTACCAATACCTTTATAAAGATGATACCGGTTACAGCTTTATGGATACTGAAACATTTGAGCAGATCACCGTTCCTGAAACAATGATCGATGCGCCGGCTTTTCTAAAAGATGGCCAGGAAGTATCTGTATTGATCAATGGCGAAACTGACTTGCCAATGGGTGTTGAATTGCCGGATAAGATCGTATTGATGGTTACTTATAGCGAACCCGGGATGAAAGGCGATACCGCTACAAGAACCCTAAAGCCTGCAACTGTTGAAACAGGTGCTACTGTAAACGTTCCGTTATTTGTAAATGAGGGTGAATTGATCCGTGTGAATACAAAAACGGGGGATTATGTTGAAAGGGTAAAAGAATAATTCAATTTGATAATTAGTTAATTTGAAGATTAGCTGATTTTGAATTTGATGGCTTTATGGCCGATTATTTTCATCAGCACATTATCAAATTTTCAAATCTTCAAATTAAAAATGATAATAATTTTTCTAAAAGACCGGGCCTGATCCCGGTTTTTTGATTTTACCAAAAAGGGACAGTTTTTGGGTTGTTTTTACTCATTTTTAATGCTTTTTAGGGCTTTTTGGTCGATTTTTCTGAAATGAGTGAATTTAATTCTTGCTAATTTGGATAATGATTTCCTATCTTAGCTGCCCGTTTCTGTTTCCTTTATTAATCATTTAATAATATCACATGGACATCAAACAAATTCAAGAGCTTGTAAAACTCATTAATAAAACCTCCATTGGAGAAATTACAATAGAAGAAGACGGAAGGAAGATAACCATCAAACAAAAGAAAGACCCGGTTCAAAATATTAATGTAGCTACAACAAGCGCACCCTCGTATGCCACTCAACCAGCTGCTGCTGCACCGCCCCCACCGGCACCCGTTACTAACGGCGCACCTCCTGCAAAAGCCGAAGCTCCTAAAACTGATAATTTAATCACTATAAAAAGCCCGATGATCGGCACTTTCTATCGCCAGCAGGGCCCCGGTAAACCCATTTTTGTAAATGTGGGTGACGAAGTAACCCCCGGCAAAGTGGTTTGCATTATTGAGGCCATGAAACTTTTCAACGAGATCGAAAGCGAAGTAAAGGGTACGATCGTGAAAGTATTGGTAGAAGATGCAAGCCCTGTTGAATATGACCAGCCTTTATTCCTGGTTCAACCTAGTTAATTTGAAAATGAGTTAATTTGAAGATTTGATGATGAAAGACATTTATTAAATGTAGCCTTCATTTTTTTCAAATCTTCCAATCTTCAAATCTCCAAATCATCAAATTACCAAATCGAAAAAATGTTTAAAAAAATACTAATTGCCAATCGCGGAGAAATTGCTTTAAGAATTATACGCACTTGCAGGGAAATGGGTATTAAGACCGTTGCTGTTTATTCCACTGCTGATAAAGATAGCCTTCACGTAAAGTTTGCTGATGAAGCTGTTTGTATTGGTAAACCTGCCAGTTCAGACAGTTATTTAAATATGGCTCATATCATGGCTGCCGCTGAAATAACCAATGCTGATGGTATTCATCCTGGTTATGGATTTTTAGCAGAAAATTCGAAGTTTGCCAAAATATGTGGTGAACACGGAATTAAATTTATTGGTCCCACACCTGATATGATCAATTCAATGGGCGATAAGATCACAGCAAAGGAAACAATGATAAAGGCAGGCGTACCTGTTGTTCCCGGAGTTGAAGGATTATTACAAAGTGTTGATCATGCAAAAAGATCTGCCAAAGAAGTAGGCTACCCTATTATATTAAAAGCAACTGCCGGTGGCGGGGGTAAAGGTATGAGGGTTGTATGGGAGGAATCAGAGATCGAAAAAGCTTATGATACGGCCAAAGCAGAAGCTGCCGCTTCATTTAAGAACGATGGTATCTACATGGAAAAATTTGTAGAAGAACCACGTCATATCGAAATCCAGGTTGCCGGCGATCAATATGGAAATGTGTGTCACCTCAGTGAAAGAGATTGTTCTATTCAACGCCGCCATCAAAAATTGGTTGAAGAATCTCCTTCTCCATTTGTGACAACGGAGTTAAGGGAAAAGATGGGCGCTGCTGCTATTAAAGCTGCGCAGGCGATCAATTATGAAAGTGTTGGTACCATCGAATTCCTGGTTGATAAACACCGCAACTTCTATTTCATGGAAATGAATACCCGTATACAGGTTGAACATTGCGTTACGGAAGAAGTGATCAATTACGATCTTATCAAAGAGCAGATAAAAATTGCCATGGGCGAAAAGATCGTTGGTAAGGCCTACTACCCACAGATGCATGCAATAGAATGCCGCATCAATGCAGAAGATCCTTACAACGATTTCAGGCCTTCACCGGGAAAAATTACGGTGTTGCACCAGCCGGGTGGACATGGTGTTCGTGTAGATAGTCATGCTTATGCCGGGTATATCATCCCCCCATACTATGACAGCATGATCGGTAAATTAATTTCGGTTGCCCAAACCCGTGAGGAAGCGATCAATACCATGAGCAGGGCATTGAGTGAATATGTAATTGAAGGAATAAAAACAACCATTCCATTTCACCTGCAATTGATGAAAGATGAAAATTTCAGATCAGGGAATTTTACAACAAAATTTTTAGAAACATTTAAAATGAGTAAGCTGATAGCTATTAGCTGATAGCTATTAGCTGTTTTTGTTTACCAACATCAGTAAGCAAATCAACATCGTTGTGTCACTCACTTGTACTACATACCAATTTTCAGCAGCTTCTACTAAGCCTTTGAATAAATTGAAAGCTTCGCATTTTCACCATTCACCATTCACCATTCACTCATTCACCCATTGACCTATTCACCATCAATGTCGCTTTCCACCGATATACTCCTCAAAGCTTACCGACTCATGTCAACCGCCAAAGCCATGGCCGACATCTACGAAGCAAACAGGACCATTTGCAAATACGTACATAGTACTTCCCGTGGACATGAAGCCATACAGCTTGCAACAGCATTCCAGTTATTGCCATGCGATTATGTAAGCCCTTATTACAGGGATGAAAGTATCATGCTGGGCCTGGGGTTTTCTCCATACCAACTTATGTTGCAGTTATTGGCCAAGGGCGAAGATATTTTTACAGGTGGAAGAGAATATTACAACCATCCTAATTACAGGGGAACAGATAAACCAAATATCATTCATCAAAGCAGCGCCACCGGTATGCAGGCGATCCCAACTACCGGTGTGGCACAGGGGATAAAATACCTGGAAAAAATAAACTCCCCACTATTAAAGAAATACAACGATCCAAGCAATCCCATTGCCGATTCCCGGTTGCCGATTGTCATCTGCTCATTGGGAGATGCTTCCGTTACCGAAGGCGAAGTAAGTGAAGCATTTCAATTCGCAGCCTTGCACCAGTTACCCATCATTTACCTTGTACAGGATAATGACTGGGGCATTAGTGTTACTTCTGCTGAAGCAAGAACTTCCAATGCATATGAATTCATAGAAGGTTTTAAAGGCATTAAAAGAGTAAGTATCGATGGAAGTGATTTTGAAGCGAGCTATACAACGATGCAGGATGTTGTTAACGAAGTAAGAGCAACAAGACAACCATACCTGGTGCATGCAACCGTGCCGCTGCTTGGCCATCATACAAGTGGTGTAAGAAAAGATTTTTATCGTTGGGATGATGAACTGGAAACATCTTATAAAAATGATCCGGGACCTAAACTAAAAAAATATTTATTGGAGAGCGGCATCGATGAAGCTGTACTCAATGAAATAGAAAATGAAACTGCAGCGCTTGTAAAAAAAGATTTTGATAAAGCTGTAGCATCACCAGAACCTGATCCTGCAACTGTAAGCGATCATGTTTTTGTTCCCACAAATATCACAAGGGAAAGCGGCGAAAGATCACCGGCAAATAAAGAAAAAGTTTTGATGGTTGATGCTGCATTATTCGCCATTCGTGAAATAATGGAACAATATCCTGAAGCGGTATTATACGGACAGGACGTAGGACGCAGGCTTGGCGGCGTTTTCAGGGAAGCTGCCACACTTGCCGAACAATTTGGTGATCACCGCGTATTTAATACAGCCATACAGGAAGCATACATCATTGGTTCTACTGTAGGCATGAGTGCAGTGGGTGTGAAGCCGATCGTTGAGGTTCAATTTGCTGATTATATTTACCCGGGGCTCAACCAACTTGTAACAGAAATTTCGAAAAGCTGTTATTTAAGTTGTGGGAAATTCCCTGTGCAAACACTCATACGGGTACCAATAGGTGCTTATGGTGGCGGCGGACCTTATCATAGCGGAAGTGTTGAAAGCACTTTGCTAACCATCAAAGGAATAAAAATTGTTTACCCATCCAATACAGCGGATATGAAAGGGCTGTTGAAGGCGGCATTCCTTGACCCCAATCCTGTTGTAATGCTTGAACACAAGGGACTGTACTGGAGTAAAGTTCCCGGAACAGAAGAAGCCAAAACAACTGAACCCGCGGCTGATTATATTATACCACTTGGCAAAGCAAATATTGTATTACATGCCAATGAAGATAAAACAGATAATGGCGAAACCTGTTGCATCATTACTTATGGTATGGGTGTATATTGGTCAAAGGCTGCAGCAAAAAGTTTTCCAGGGCTTGTAGAAGTGATGGACCTGCGTACCCTTTTTCCTTTGGACGAAGAATTGATCTTTGCAACTGTAAAAAAACATGGCAAATGTTTGATCGTTACTGAAGAACAACAAAACAATTCTTTTGCAGAAGCGCTTGCAGGCAGGATTTCAAATGCATGTTTCCGTTTTTTGGACGCACCGGTTGAAGTTTTAGGTGCATTGAATTTGCCCGCCGTTCCCATGAATATGATCTTGGAAAAAGCAATGTTACCCAATGAAGAAAAAGTAAAACAAAAGCTGGAGAAAATATTTTCTTCTTAAATGAGCATTGAATATTGTACGTTGAATATTGAACATTTAATTTAGAAACCCTAATTCTAAAGCATCTTCCCATCCTTCATATGAAGTATCCTATCGCTCATGGAAGCCAATTCTTCATTGTGTGTTACAATTAAAAATGTTTGTTGATATTTATCCCTTAGATGAATAAAAAGCTGGTGAAGTTCCCTGGCATTGGCAGAATCGAGGTTACCCGTAGGTTCATCGGCCATGATAATAGCAGGATTATTTATTAAAGCTCTTGCCACTGCAACCCTTTGCTGTTCGCCACCAGATAATTGGTTCGGTTTATTTTCCAGCCTATCCTTTAACCCGAGTATCGTCAATAATTCCTTTGCCCTGGTTTCTGTTTCCTTTCTTTTGTTACCGGCGATCCACCCGGGTATACAAACATTTTCAATAGCAGTAAATTCCGGTAACAGGTGATGGAACTGGAAAATAAATCCAATGTTCTTATTCCTGAATTTTGCAAGGCCCTTTGCTGAAAGCTTGTCTGTTCTTTCATTGTTCAATACAACCTGTCCTTTATCGGGCTTATCCAGGGTACCCAGGATATGCAGGAAAGTACTTTTCCCGGCACCTGATGAACCTACTATACTTACAATTTCTCCTTTATTTATATTAATATCCACTCCTTTCAGTACATGGAGTGGCCCATAATTCTTTTCAATACCTTTTGCTATTAACATGTGCCGAAAATAACTAATTATTGTCATCATTGCCGCAGAAGCCGGGCTGGGCAAGAGAATTCCTATTATATTTTTTTAATAAATACAACGTAAAACAGCATTTGATCGTCTTTTAACAAACAATTGAAATATTGTTCAAAAAAACACTTTTGGTTATTACGTAGTAACTTATACATTTGCAAAAAAATAAACCCTCTTAGAAGATGTTTTGGACACTAGAATTAGCCTCTCACCTGGAAGACGCTCCATGGCCGGCAACAAAAGATGAACTGATAGATTACAGTATCCGTAGCGGTGCACCAATTGAAGTAATTGAGAACCTGCAGGAACTTGAAGACGAAGGAGAGATCTATGAAGGACTTGATGATATCTGGCCGGACTATCCGAGCCAGGAAGATTTCTTTTTTAATGAAGATGAATATTAAGTAAACAAAGTTCAATAAAGTTATTTTCCAAACCGTTCAGAATATCAGAACGGTTTTTTCTTTCTACTACTTTCATTTCAATATCTGAATAAAAAAAGACCTGGGTTAAAACCCGGTTAAACTTTAAAGCGTACATGAAGCAGCAACCGTTGCAACCTATAATTATTAATCTTTCTCATCACTAAAAACTTACATCATGCGAAGTCTATCTACTTGCACGAGAGTAGCTGCTATAGCTATGCTCATTGGGTTCAGCGCCTGCAAAAAAACAACACTTGATAAACCGGCAGTTCCAAATGAAGAAACTGCTGACGCTGCTGCGAATGCGGGACGCCTGGGATTTACAGATTACAACCGCAATCTTACTTTCTATGGCCTTACTACTGATAACCGGATCGATAAATACTCTACGGTTATCCCTAAACGCTTGCTTAACTCTGCAGCTGTTACTGGTTTACAGCCGGAAGAAACGCTTCTGGCAATCGACTTCCGTCCTGCCACTGGCCAGTTATATGGATTGGGGAGTAGCAGCAGGCTATATGTAATAAATCCTACAACAGGAACAGCAAGAGCAATTGGTGCAGGACCGTTTACCCCCGCACTTGTTGGCAGTGTTGGCGGATTTGATTTTAACCCAACGGTTGATCGTATAAGAATTGTAACAAGCAGCGGACAAAATCTAAGGGCAAATCCGGAAACAGGAACCATTGCTGTTATAGATGGCAGTATCAACGGCCAACCAGGCGCTGTCATTGGTGGTGCGGCTTACACAAACAATTTTGCCGGCGCTACAACTACGGCATTATATGATATTGATGTGGCAACGGACAACTTATACTTGCAAAGCCCTCCGAATAATGGTACACTCGTATTGGTTGGCTCCTTAGGGTTGGATGTGCAGGATGGGGGCTTCGACATTGGAGGATCAAATGATGCATTTGGAATGGTAACAATAAACAACAGGTCAAACCTCGTTGCAGTTAACTTAATTACCGGCCAGGCTAATATCATCAATGATTATCCCCAAACTTACAGGGGGCTTGCCATTGCTACTGCACCAATAGCGTATTCAGTTGATGGCAGCAACAATCTTTTGATATTTAATCCACAGATATATTATGATGCAACAAACTCAAATACCATCATCAGCAAACCGATCACAGGTTTAGGCGTTGGAGAAACAATTGCAGGTATCGATTTCCGTCCACTTAACGGCCAACTATATGCGCTGGGAAGCAATAGTAATATTTATACCATTAATACTTCATCGGGTGCTCTTACACTTGTCAGTGCTCTCAGCACTCCATTAAGCGGAACAAACTTCGGTTTTGATTTTAACCCGCTTGTAGACAGGATACGCATAGTAAGCAACACTGGCCAAAATCTTCGCTTCAATCCCATTGATTTTAGTGTAATTGTAGATGGTAGTTTAAACCCGGGAACTTTATCGGTATCGGCTGCGGCATATAGTAATAATTTTGCCGGCACAACTTCAACGACCTTATACGCACTTGATTCAGCAAACAGTCAACTGGTACAGGTAATTCCACCAAACAATGGAACCGTTGTTCCTGTAGGTAATTTAGGCATAACTGTTACGGGAGTTAACGGCTTTGATATCGGGGGAACAACCGGTACTGCTTATACGATCTTCCGTTCTGCAAATAATCGCAGCAGGCTATATACAATTAACTTAACAACAGGCGCAGCCACTGGTCGCGGTATTATTGGCTTATCGCAAATGAATGGGCTTGCTATTGGGCTCGGCTTTTAAAAGTACCAGGTAGTTTGAAGTCATATTTTATTAAACCGTCTCATTAAAACCTGAGACGGTTTTAATTTTTCCGGGGGAATGTCAATTTAAAATAAATAAGCACTATTGACAAAAAACAAATAATACTGTTACAAATAATTACCGGTAACAACCCTCTGCCAATCCCATATACCAACCAGATAACAGTGCTGAAAAAAACAATGAACATCATAGCAAAACTGAGATCAGCAACGCTTTTTGTTTTCCATGCCTTATAAACCTGTGGCATGAATGTGATGCTGCTGAGTGCTGAAGCGATGAGGCCAGTGACTTCTGTCCAGTCCATATGAAATGTTTCAAAGGTTCCAAACGTTCCAGAGGTTTCAGAGGATCTCAACCTTTGAACCTCTGGAACATTTTAAACCTCTGGAACCTTTTATTATTTCTCCATTTGTTCGATCACTGCCTGCGTAACACCCGTATTGGAGAATCCTCCGTCGTGAAATAAATTTTGCATGGTTACCATACGGCTCATATCACTGAACATCATTACACAGAAATTGGCGCAATCTTCTGCGGTTGCATTACCCAATGGGCTCATTTTTTCTGCATAGCTGATAAAGCCATCAAAACCTTTTACGCCACTACCTGCTGTTGTGCGTGTAGGCGACTGCGATATGGTATTTATCCTCACATGTTTTTTAACACCGTAGTGATACCCAAAACTGCGGGCAACACTTTCTAAAAGTGATTTTGCATCTGCCATTTCATTGTAATCAGGAAAAACACGTTGTGCAGCAATATAAGTAAGTGCAATCACGCTGCCCCAATCATTCAATGCATCTTTCTTCATGCAGGTTGCCAGCACACGATGCAGGCTCATGGAAGATATCTCGAGTGTTTTAATATTGTTTGTATAATCTATCTCTGTATAATGTTTGCCCTTGCGCACATTTACGCTCATCCCTATTGAATGAAGAATAAAATCAAAACCACCGCCAAAATGCTCCATTGATTTTGTGATAAGGCTGTCAACATCTTCCCCATTGCTCACATCGCAGGGAATAACAGGTGCACCTACTTGTTCAGCCAGTTTGTTTATTTCTCCCATGCGCAAAGCAACAGGTGCATTACTAAGTATCAGTTCGGCACCTTCTTCTTTACATTTGATGGCAGTTATCCAGGCTATTGATCTTTCATCCAATGCACCGAAAACAATTCCTTTTTTTCCTTTGAGTAAGTTGTATGGCATAATCGGGATTTATATTTATGATAATAATTTCGGTAAAAATAAGGCAGATCGTTCAAAAAGTACGAGATCATCCGATACAAGATACGGGATACCGAATACGAGATATAGGATATGAGATGCCAGCTACAGGATACGGGATGCCGGATAGAAAGATCTTATCCAACATCCCGTATCCTGTTTCCTGTATCGGCATTTAGTTCGCTACCATCTCCCTCGCATTCTCGATCGCTGCTGCTGTAGGTTTCTCACCGCTTAGCATTTTGGCAATAGCCGTAATGCGTTCGTCATTATTTAATAAACGAATGGAGGTAACGATCTTATCTGCTTTAATTTCTTTGAAAACAAAATAATGAGCAGTTGCCCTTGCTGCGATCTGTGGCTGATGCGTAATGGCTATCAACTGGTGTGCTGATGACAGGTCCTTCATAATGATACCAACCTGTTTGGCTGCTTCACCGCTGATGCCGGTATCGATCTCGTCAAATATCAATGTTGGTAATTCAAGTTTGCGGGCAACCAATGATTTTATGCTTAACATCAACCTGCTTAATTCTCCCCCGCTTGCAACCTTACTCACCGGTTCAAAGCGATTGCTCTTGTTTGCATCAAAAAGAAAATCGATCTCATCGGTTCCGGATACTGATAAGGGCGCTGCTTTTAACTGTACTTTCAATTGTGCATTCGGCATACCAACCTGTACCAGTAATTTATTTACTTTAGTTGTAAATGGTTTTACCTGGGCGGCCCTGTTCTCGGAAACTGCCTGTGCTGTTTTCATACATTCAGCATATATTCTTTTTGTTTCTATCTCCAGCTTTTCAATGGATGATGATATATTCAGTACAGCTTCCAGTTTTTTTTGCAGGTCTTCCTGTATAAGGAGCAATTCAGCTGTGCTTGTAACATTATGTTTTTTTAGAAGCTTATAACCAACAGATATCCTTTCATTAATGATCTCAATACGTTCCTGGTCAAAACTAACGGAGTCATCTATACGTTCCAGTTCGTCTGCCACATCCTGTATCTCAATAACAGCACTTTGAATGCGTTTGGAAAGTGTTTCAATATCGGGATGGTATTCATACAGCAGCTTCATTTTATTTTGTAAGGATCTCAACTGCTGAACGATTGGTGTTTCACTGTCCTTTAATTCAAAATAAATAGCACTGAGTTGTTGCTTTACATTTTCTGCATTGCTCAAGAGTTTTAATTCAGCATCTAAATGTTCCAGTTCATTTTCTTTTAAAGAAAGTTCTTCCAGTTCATCAAATAAAAAACGGTTGTAGTCCAGTTCTTTATTTGCATTGCTTTGCTGAAGCTGTAATGCTTCCAGTTCCGTTTTTGTTTTTGTATATTTTAAAAATTGATCTTTTAATTGTTGCAGCAATGATCCATTACCTGCAAATGCATCCAATACTTCCCGCTGAAAATTTTCTGTACTCAACTCAAGCGTATCAAATTGCTGGTGCAGGTCAACCAATAAAACAGCAAGCTCTTTAAGCTGTGAAAGATTTACCGGCGTATCATTGATAAAGCTTCTTGATTTTCCATTGGCAGCAATTTCCCTTCTTATTAACACTTCATCTTCATGATCAAGGTCATTAGCAGCAAAGAAATCATTTACCTGTTTATTTTTCTTTACCATGAACCATCCTTCTACAACGCATTTTTTATCCTGTTGCTGCAGTACACTGCTATCGGCTCTTTGTCCAAGAATTAAATTCAATGCGCCCATTAAAATACTTTTACCTGCTCCTGTTTCTCCTGTTATAATATTGAGGCTGTCAGCAAAACTGATCTGCAGGTCGTCGATGATGGCGTAGTTCTTTATGTGTAATTTTGAAAGCATGTTGTAAATGTAAAATGTAAAATGCAAAATATAAAATGTAAAAGCGGAGGTAAAGTTTGTTTAGTGAATGTGTGAATAAGTCAATAGGTGAATAACCAATGTAAAAAAGACTATTGACGCATTCACTTATTCACCCATTCACCTCGGATAATAAAAAAGCCCGTTCATACAGAACGGGCTAAATAAATATTATCCTGACTAAAATTATTTCACTTCAACGGAATCATTCAGATCTGCATCAACAAGGATACGTCCGCAATTCTCACAAACCATTACCTTCTTACGAAGCTTGATCTCACTTTGTTTTTGTGGAGGAATGGCGTGGAAACAACCACCGCAGCTATCTCTTTCAACTGGTACAACCGCAAGCCCGTTGCGATAATTCTTACGGATGCGATCGTAGCTCGTTAATAACCTTTCATCAACATGGCTTCTTGCAGCAGCTGCATCTTTGTTGTAATGCTTCTCTTCTTTTTCTGTTTCGCTGATGATCTTTTCAAGCTCAGCTTTTTTACCGCTAAGATTGGCTTCTTTTGTAGAAACTGCTTTTTTAGCAATTTCAAGCGCCCTCGCTTTATCGCCTATTTCTTCTGTAGCGTCTTTGATGTGTTTTTCGCAAAGCTTTTCTTCCAGCTGTTGCATTTCAATTTCTTTGTTGATCGCTTCAAACTCACGGTTGTTCTTAACGTTCTCGCTTTGTTTCTCGTATTTTGCGATCAATGCTTTCGCTTCTTTGATACCTTCTTTCTTCTGCTCAATAAATTCCTGGATACCATTTATTTCTTCTTCAACCCTTGTTTGTCTTGCATGAAGCCCTTCAATTTCATCTTCAAGATCTTTTACTTCCATCGGCAATTCACCTTTTAGGATCTGCACTTCATCCAATTTGCAATCGATCTTTTGAAGGCGAACCAGCGAAGACAATTTTTCTTCTACTGAAAACTCTTTAATTGCGGCCATATGTTATTGTTTAATTTTTTTGTTTAGCGGCGGTGTTCCTGTTCTACTTTTGTTGCATCAATACTATTCAACAAAATTCTTAAAAGTACCTGACAGGATTGGTATTCACAGCCGTTTTAAGGACGGCAAAGTTAAGGAATTTTTCCCTTAAAATATCAATCAAAAGGTCGATTGTGAACTGTTCGCTCTCGTAGTGGCCGATATCTGCCAGCAAAAGCCGGTCATCAGCATCAAAAAACTCGTGGTATTTGATATCGGCACTTACGTAAACCTCCGCCCCTGCTGACTTTGCAGCTGAAGTAAGGAAACTGCCGGCTCCTCCACACAGGGCCACTTTTTTTATGGGTTTGCCCATTAATTCAGTGTGACGTATTACAGAAAGTTTAAATTCTTTTTTTAAAAGCTTCAAAAAATCCATTTCTTCCATTGAATTTTCCAGTTCAGCAATCATACCGCTGCCGGTTTGACTGAAACTATTGGAAAGATCGTAAAGATCATAGGCCACTTCTTCATAAGGATGTGCAGCGATCATTGCTTTCATCACCTGTTGGCGCAACCATGCAGGAAAGATCACCTCAACTTTTATTTCATTCTCCGAATGCCTTTCACCGATCTTACCAAGATAAGGATTTGCATTTTCTCCTGCTTTATAAGTACCTGTTCCTTCTGTAACAAAACTGCATTCACTGTAATTACCAATATTGCCGGCGCCTGCCGCAAACAAAGCATTCAATAATTTTTCTTTATCATTTACCGGAACGAATACGGCTAATTTCTGAAGCATGTTTTCTTTTGGTGCAAGTATTTTCCTGTTGATAAGGCCAAGCTTGTCTGCAATTTTTCCATTCACACCATCAATTACATTATCAAGATTTGTATGAATGGCATAGATCGCAATATCATTTTTGATGGCTGTGATGATCGTTTTTTCTACATAATTTTTTCCGTTTATCTTTTTCAATCCACGAAAAACAATTGGATGATGTGCGATAACAAGATTGCATTTTTTTTCGATGGCTTCTTTGATCACATCTTCTGTTGCATCCAATGAAACAATTGCTCCAGAACATTCCCATTGTTTATCACCGGTGATCAAGCCTGCATTATCATAATCCTCCTGCAGTGACGGTGGAGCAATTTTTTCAAGAACATCAATGATTGTTGAAATAGTCATGATTAAAAATAGTGTTTTTTATCATTGACTTCTGTCCTATATCGTACAAAATAATTATATTCGAAAACCAAAATTTAACGCATGAAAACAATCCCTACTCTAATTGCTTCCGTAATGCTATTTTCTGTTTTTTTAATTTCCTGCGGAAAAGATCATCCTGCACAAAATAATCCCGTCATAAACCCGGTTGCCGATACACATTACCTGTCAAAAGAGATTGTTGTTTATTCAGGTACAGGAGACACAACAGTTGTTACTTTTCATTATGACAATGCTAAAAGGCTTATAAAGATCGCAGATACTACAAATTATAGTACCCCGTTTGAATATATCGGCTCAACTACATATTATTATAACGGCAATGATACATTTCCCTATAAATCCTATCATATTACTACGGGTAGTTTTATAGACACTACTACCAAATTCTTTTATTACGATGCGTCAGGAAGAAAAATAAAAGATTCTATTATTTTGATATTCTCTGATGGCGCTAATTACCAAATTTACCATACGGTCAATAGCTTTCAATATGCCGTAGGCAAAATATATGGTTATTCGGTAGATAGTTTGGTTTACACCATTGTTGGGCCAGGTACTTACCGTCATGTGAAAACAGATACGGCAACGCTTGATGCAAATAATTATATTGTATCAAACATAAAACATGAATGGGATGGAAGCATCGCTCAAACCGAAATCACTAATACAACTTCAAAAAATTATATGTCATTACTGAGCATCCGTAACTGCCTTGATGTTTTGCCCGATGGTTATGGGGGAAGTGGTAATGCCAATACATCAAACAATCCATCTTTGATCGTCGATACCCGGTCAGGTACCGGGGCTGGTGTTTATCAAAGTATCATTACTTACACTTTGGATGGAGATGGATATCCAACCCGAATATCGGGTGATGACCAACATACCTCTCCTTATACCGCCGATCTTATTTACAAACCCCTCTAATTGCCAATAAAAAGATTAGTTTCACAAAAACTTAAAACAAATGAAACGCATACCTGCCCTGTTTCTTATTGTAAGCATTTTAGTTATTGGATTTATTTCCTGCAAAAAAGATTCGACTGATAATAGCAATAGTAATAATAACAACAATAATACAACATCCGACAGCAACTATGTTGACAGGATCTATATTATTGATTCAACAGCAGCGGGAGAAGACACAAGCCAGTTCGAGGTATATCAATATGACAACCTCAAAAGGGTTACATATATCCTGGATACGACACTTTTATCCGGAAGCCCGGAATTATTTGCAAAAAAAGTATTTGAATACAATGGCAACGACAGCTTACCATTCAAATCTACTTTATATATATTCGACGGGCCAAACAATGATACCATTACCATTTATTTCAGTTTTGATAATACAGGAAGATTGACAAAAGATTCCATAATAAATATTTCGAGAAGTGTATCCTACCAAATTCAACAACAGGTAACAAATATCAGCTATGCTCCCGGAATGATATATGGGTACACCCGTGATTCAACTATGTTTGTTAATGGAGTTCCCTCTACCAATCCGCCCTATATTACTACTGATACTTCAACACTGGATGCCAATGGAAATACAGTTTATAGTGTCAATCGCCGCGGAGCTTCGTCAGTAACCGTTACAACACAAAGTTTCGACAATCATCCACATCCATTCCGCCGCTTAAATATTTATCATTGCTGGGGAAAAGAGATATTTCCAAATTATTATGCAGATCCAACTTTACCAAACACTAATAATATTACTCATGTACAGGAAATTGCAACCGGAGGTCCTAATTATTCACACGATTTCGATCTATTGAATTCTTATTACAGCAATGGCTCGCTAAAAACTACTGCACATCCTGAAAGTGCAGGTTCACCTGACTATGAAAAGTATTTATTCGTTTATAAATCTTTATAAAAATCATTTTCATGAAATTCAAACTACTGCCTGTTATTTTAATTGCTGCTATATCAATCGTTCTTTTTTCCTGCAAAAAAGAAGCTAAGGTCAATAATTCTAACATCGTACCAGTCAACGACAGTATTTATTTGCATAAAATTTATACACTGTATGATAGCGGGACAGGGTTAGATACACTATATATCATTACTTATAGTTATGACAATCTTCACAGGCTATCTGGTGGTGCAGCAGTAGTTAATAATGGTGCTGGTTACGTTCCATACGGCAGTTTAGAAGTTTATTACAATGGCAACGACACGTTACCGGTTCAAATGATCAGCTATTCTGGGTCCACTACCTATACAGATACTGTAATTTCATTTCATACTTATGATGCAGCAGGTAACAAGATCAAGGATTCTATTATAAAATCTTCGTTGCACCAGGCTGTATACTCTTTAAAAAATACAGCAGTTAATTATTCATACGCACCGGGAAAAATATATGGATATTCAATTGAAAATGACCTGTTCCCTGTTCCAGCCCAGTTAATAATAAAAGATACTGCAAGCCTGGATGCGAATAATAATATAATTGATGACATAAGGTATAATGTAACGGGCACTACTGAAGATCTAAGTCTTATTTCAAATTTTACATTCGACGATCACCCCGGGCCATACATGAAAGTAAATGCGCTTAGAACCTTGCGCCAGTTTCCTGAAGCTTCCAATATTTTGAATATTTCTTTTAATAACCCGGTGACCGAAAATTATAATAAATTATTACCTACACCGGAAAATATCAATAGCACCATCACTTATCAGTATAATGCGAATGATTTCCCTTATGTTGCAGATATGATATACAACGGAACTTTGTATAGATACGTTTATGCGTACACTTCATTATAACAAGGATCAAAAAAGATCATCTGTGAATTTATACGATCAATATAAACAAACACTTCAAAGAATTGCCGATGTAAAATATGCATCGGCAGTTTTACAATGGGACCAGGAAACCTATCTTCCTCCAAAGGGAAATCATTTTCGTGGAAGACAAATTGCCACACTGAGTGAAATTGCACACCAGCAATTCACAGATGAAAAATTTGGTGTACTATTAAATGAACTTGCCGGTAAGGATCATCTAAGTGATCATGAAAAACGAAATGTGATCCTCAGCCTGGAAGATTTCAATAAGTATAAAAAGCTCCCTGCTGATTTTGTAAGGAAGATGAGCGAAACGGTGAACAAGAGTTTCCATGCATGGATACAGGCAAGAAAAGAAAATTCATTTGCTGCTTTTCAACAACCATTGGATGAATTGATCCAGTTGAAAAAACAGGAAGCCGATATGCTCGGATACGTGAAGCATCCATATGATGCGCTGATGAATGATTATGATAAAGGATTAACCGTGGCGATCACTGATAAACTATTCAGTTCACTCCGGCCACAACTCAGCAATTTGCTTGATCATATAAAAAACCAGGAGCAGGTAGACAATGGCTTTTTATACCAGCATTTCGATAAGGATGAGCAGTGGAAATTTGGAATGGATATTTTAAAAAGAATGCAATTTGATTTTGAGGCCGGGCGACAGGATATCAGCGAACATCCGTTTACAACGAATTTCAACAGTAAAGATGTAAGGGTAACAACACGGATCAGTGAGGATGATTTTGCCAACATGACCTGGAGCTGTATACATGAAGGCGGTCATGCATTGTATGAACAGGGATTGCCAGAAACTGAATATGGATTGCCATTGGGTGAATATTGCAGCCTCAGCATCCACGAAAGCCAGAGCCGGCTTTGGGAAAATTGCATTGGCAGGGGCCTGCCTTTCTGGGAACATAATTATAAATTATTAAAGTCTTATTTCCCAAAACAATTAAAGCAAATAAGCACCGAACAATTTTACAAAGGGATCAATAAGATCGAGCCTTCGCTTATTCGAACAGAAGCCGATGAACTTACCTATCATTTTCATGTTATGATCAGGTACGTGATCGAAAAGCAATTGATAGAAGGAACATTGCTTACCAGGGATATTCCGGCTGTTTGGAATGAATTGTATAAGAAATATCTTGGAGTAACCATCCCTGATGATAAACACGGATGTCTACAAGATGTTCACTGGAGTCATGGTAGTTTCGGATATTTTGCCACCTATAGTATCGGCAGTCTGTATGCCGCACAATTGTATGCTGCTATCATCAAAGAAAATCCTTCTTTGCCAACACAGATAGCGGCTGGTAAAAATGACATGATCTTACAATGGCTGCAACAACATATCTATAAATATGGCCGTTATTATACTTCAGAAGAATTGTGCAGGAAGGCTACCGGGGAAACTTTAAACAGCCAATATTTTATTGATCATGTTACAAAAAAATATTCCGATATTTATAAAAAAATATCTTAATAGCATGCCTACCCTGTTCTTTAAAACCCGGTTCTTAATAGCTGTTATATTCTCCGCTTTATTATTAGCTTTTGGTTGTAAAAAAACCGTTGAGACACAAACCGTTGATATCCTTCAGCAATATTTTGATCAGAATGTTTTGAACCGTGATTTTAGAGTGGATTCTGCTACAGATAATGGAGTGGATATAACCCATCAGTATGATAGTTATATTTTCCGCCTGGAAAAAAATACTACTACGAATAGCAACACCGATGGCCCTATGACAGCAAAAGTAAACGGTACTGTTGTCTGCACTGGAACCTGGAGCTGTACCGAACAGTACGGTAAACTAGGGATCAATTTAACCTCACCTGCGATACCCGAGTTTAGTTTTATTAACCGTGACTGGAAGTTTACCAGCAAAGAATGGCCAATCATGAAACTGGCCCCCTGGGTAGCTTCTGCAAGGGTTTTATGGATGGAGCGATTGTAAATAAATCACCCCTTTTACACAATTTTTTTCCTTTATATGAGTTATTAAGGATGTTCCGCTGCGAAGTGGGATGATTCAATATTCATAAAAAGCAAAAGCCAATCCCTATGACCCTTACTACATTGGTTAAAACCAGTTGTATGTCGGTATTATTAACCTTCCTAAGTTTAATATGCCTGGCGCAACTACCACATGCCAATTTCACTGCTGTTCCAACTTCAGGCTGCGCTCCCCTGGTTGTTAATTTTATCGATCAATCTACGGGAAGCCCTACCAGCTGGAAATGGACGCTTGGAAATGCCACAACTTCTTTCCTTCAAAATCCATCAGTAACGTATTTCAATCCCGGAACCTATACGGTAAAGCTTGTTGTTCAAAATGCAGCAGGAAAGGATTCGATCACGAAATTTCAGTACATAACTGTTTATGGTAAACCAACTGTAGATTTTACCGCTTCGTCGGTAACAGGTTGTTTTCCATTGACGGTAGATTTCACTGATCTTAGTACAACAGCTGCGGGGATGATCGATAACTGGCAATGGGATTTTGGTGATGGAAATTTTGGTACGGCACAAAACCCAACACATACTTATACGGCTGCAGGTACTTATAATGTGTCTTTAAGGGTTAGAAATACGAGTGGTTGTTATCAAACATTAACGAAACCTCAATATATAACCGTAGGTAATGCTCCTGTTGCAGGTTTCACAAATAGTATTTCTACAAATTGTACAGCGCCGATCAATATCTATTTCCAAAATACATCAACCGGCACGGGCCAGCTTACATACTTTTGGGATTTTGGTGATGGATTTACTTCTGTTATGGCAAACCCATCGCACAGTTTTGGTACGGGAACATTTATTGTTACATTGGTAACCTCAAATGCCAATGGTTGTAAGGATACATTTGTAATTCCGAATCCTATCCAGATAGGAAATATGCAATCATCATTTACGTCGCCGGCAACTGTATGTGTGGGTACAAGCTTTACGATCAACAATACTTCTTCGCCTGCATCCGTAAGTTATTTCTGGGATTTTGGCGATGGAACAAATGATAATGTAAGAAACCCTACAAAGAGTTATGCTACGCCCGGAGTTTATCTTATTAAGCTTGTCAACAATTTTGGTTCATGTAGTGATTCGCTAACAAAGATGATAACGGTGATGCCTAAACCGGTAACTGATTTCTCTGCAGACATTACAGGATCATGCCTGGCGCCTCTGAACGTGCATTTTACAAATGCAACTACGGGCGCTACACAGTATCACTGGGATTTTGGCGATGGCAGTGGCACTTCAGCACAACCCAATCCTACACATACATATTCAAATTCAGGAACCTATACAGTTACTTTAATTACTTCGGGAGCTAATGGTTGTTCAGATACACTTGTAAAACCACAGTATATACATATACAACCGCCGGTTGCAAGTATTAATAATTTACCTCAACAGGGATGTGCTCCTTTTTCGTGGACATTCTCCTCTACCAATGCTTCTACTGAACCAGTAGTAAGTTATCAGTGGGATTTCGGAGATGGCGGTACATCGAACCTTCCCAACCCAACCCATATATTTGGGCCGGGTTCATATGACATTCAGCTGATCATTACAACTGCAAGCGGCTGTACTGATACAGTACTTGTTGGTGGCGGTATTAAAGCAGGTACACATCCGCATGCAGATTTTGTCGGCACTCCCCGCATTACATGCGCAGAATTGCCGGTAGTATTTACGGACCTCAGTACGGGTGAAATACCAGCATCTACCTGGCTATGGGATTTTGGTGATGGTGGTACATCTATCATGCAAAACCCTACTCATACTTATCATGACACAGGATTTTTCTATATACAATTGATCGTGATCAATAACGGTTGCCCTGATACGCTTCACATAGATGATTATATTTACGTAAATCCGCCTGTAGCAAATTTTGCTGTAACGGCAAATTGCGCTGAACCATACAAGCGAACCTTTACTGATCACTCTATTGGTGCCGACTTATATAGCTGGACCTTTGGTGATGGTGGCACTTCAAACATTCCAAGCCCTGTTCACATATACCCGGCTCCCGGAATTTATGTAACCTCACTAACGGTAACCAATACTACTACAGGTTGTACGTTTACGAAGTCTGTGAATGTGAGGATCATTGATGAACATCCAACTTTTTCAGCTGCCGATACCACTGTCTGCAGGGGAACACCTGCTACATTTACAGCAGTTGTTTCTAATGTCGGAAATATAGCAAGTTTCGGATGGACATTTGGTGATGGTGGCACAGCCGGTGGCCGTACCCCGTCGCATACATATACTACTGCAGGATTTTATACAGTGCGTTTGATCACTTTCCAGCACAGTGGGATCCGAAGCTTGGAATTCACGTGACTTGAAGTCGCGGC
>JADMIO010842045.1_pt1 | contig 22133 bp, 28 predicted proteins | sample 8958161 | NCBI WGS metagenome assembly JADMIO01 (sample SAMN16585339, study PRJNA669376) | soil metagenome | isolation source: Crop rotation soil | place: USA: Cullars Rotation, Alabama | collected 2011
CGCGACAACTTGTCCACGTGGAATTCTAAGCTTAGGATCCCAATGTGCTGGAAAGAGCTCCATAGCGGTGAAGGTTTACCAGCTCTCGGCAGCGGTCGGGCGCGGCTATGCGGGCATCGCCACCGTCTAATTATTAACAGCATTAACCAAAAGGTCTTTTATGCCAAACACCACTAACCGGGTGAAGCTGCCCTATATTCTGCAATCCCAATCGCAGAAGGAAGTGACGCACAATGCCTCGCTCGATCTGATCGATGCGCTGCTGCAGGCCGCATGCATTACGGTAAACCTGAATACGCCGCCAGGCTCACCGGCAGCTGGGGATTGCTATGTCGTCGGCACATCGCCCACCGGAGCGTGGGCGGGGCAAGCCAAGACGGTGGCTTTTTACACGACCGGCTGGAATTTTATAACGCCGTGGGAAGGCCTGACGGTATGGGCGAACGATACCAATTCGCTGTTTACCTATGACGGCTCCGCCTGGGGAGCGACTTACAATCTGTCATCTTTCCAGAATCTGACCATGCTGGGCATCAACGCCTCGGCCGATGCCACGAACAAGCTGACAGTCGCCAGCGCCGCGATACTGTTCAATCACATCGGCGGCGACATGCAGGTGAAAATTAATAAGAACGCCGCAGGAAATAAAGCCGCTTTCCTGTTTCAGAACAACTTTTCCGCCCGCGCGGAATTCGGGCTGCTGGGCGACGACAATTTCACACTGAAAGTTTCGCCTGACGGATCCACGTTCTTCGATTCTCTGAAAATGCTGGCGGCGAGCGGCCGGGCCGCGTTGAAAGCAAACGGATCCGGCTTAAGCGCTGCAGGCAGTACGCAGGGCACCGCCACGGCGATCACAAAGCAGACCAATGAATTCACCACGGTCGGCTCCGGGCAAGGCGCTGTGCTGCCATCGCCGGAGCAAGGCGAATTCATTTTCGTGCAGAACAGCGGCGCGAACGCCCTCAACGTCTATCCGGCCTCCGGCCACAGCATCAATGCGCTGGCTGCGAATGCCGCCTTTTCCCTGGCGGTAGGCAAGAACGCGCTGTTTTGGGCGGCAACAGCGACGAAATGGTACGCGAACCTCAGCGCTTAAGGATTTCACATGGCAGCACCTACCTCAAATCAGAACGGCACCACTTCGGCGCTGACGATCAACACCGAAACCACACTCGGCAGCGCGATCACCAGCGCGGGCACTTATCAGCTCAAGCTCGATCTGAGCAACCTGGCAGGCGGCGCAACGCCGGACATCCTGGAGCTGCGCGTTTACAGCAAAACGCTTTCCGGCGACACGAAGGCGCTGATTGATATCTGGACGCTCGTCGGCGCAGAGCTGGTGGCGATTATTTACACGCCAATTTACCCGGAGCTTTATTACCTGGAATTTACGCTTAAGCAGATCCAGGGAACGGGCCGCACCTTTAAATACAACATATTGCAGCTGGCATGAGGAATTATGAGCAATCTTCATATTCCTATGTCCGGCCTTGTAGAAACGTTGGGCGCAGTAACTGGATCTACGCAGGGAACCAGCATAGGTACAGCCAGTATCGCGCAGATCGCGGCCGCTACCAGTTTTGATTATGAGGCACTGGTTATCGACACGGTAGGCAATGCCACAGGCGTTGACTCGGCGCTTGACGTCTACCTTGGCGCTTCCGGGGCAGAATATCCGCTGATCGATAAGATCCGCGTTACCAAAGCCCTCAGCAGCAATCCGCAAGCACAGAGTATTCTTGTGCCACTTTCCGTGCCGCGCGGTAGCCGCATATCGGCAAAAGCATTCGGTGGCAGCTTAAACACACTTGTTCATGGTATAGGTTTCGGCCCGCTGTGGAATCGTGGATTCAAGCGTGCTGTTTCTATGGGCATAAGCACGACGCTGGGTACGATCGTTAATCCGGGTGGTACCGCCAATGTGCTTGGAAGCTGGACACAGATTACCGCCTCAACATCGAATAATTTTAGTGGACTGATGATAGCCGTTGGATCTGCTGGTCGTTCCAACGCTTCGCTTATCAGCTGGCTAGTCGATATCGGGATCGGTGGCGCTGGATCGGAGCAGGCGATTATTAAGCAGCTCCTTACCATGAGCTTCTCGAATACCATTTTTTATATGACTCCAACATTCTTCGGGCCATTCCCCTGCAGCATCCCGGCAGGGGCACGCTTATCGGCGCGTGCGCAGTGCAGTTCTTCCGGAGCAACCACACGAAATATTGACATTTCGCTTTACGGGTTAATTCGGTGAGCTGGATATCACTATGGCCAGGATACCTTTCGCAGGATGCGGCATCGCCGACGACGACCGCCAGCCTCGACAGCGTGATCCAGAAGCAGGATCAGCTGCGCACGGCAGCGGTAAGTTCGGCCGTGCAGAAACAGGATATTACGCAAGCGGCACAGGTTGGTGCATCCCTATCCAAAACCATCAGCCCCACCACGACGCTGGGCGCAACGCTGCTGAAACAGAATGTGCTGCGGACGGCCGCGCTCAATGCCTTGGCGCAGAAACAAGCGGTGACGAGAACGGCGCAGCTGGGCGCGATGCTGTCAAAGATCATGGCAGCGACGGCGAGCCTGGCCGCAACGCTGCAGAAGACCATCACGGCGGCGGCATCCATCAATGGGCTGCTGCAGAAACAGATTAACCAATCGGCGACCGTCCAGGCAGTTCTACAGAAATTGAACGTGGCGATCGGGGCGTCGTTGAATGCCGCGCTGCAGAAATCCAGCACGCTCACGACAAGCATTAACGCTTTCCTGGCCGCAAGTGGTAGCGCGCAGCTGACCGCAGCGGTGACGTCGATGCTGCAGAAGGCCGTCGCCGCCACCGCCTCGGTCAATACGCTGCTGCAGAAAAACGGTATCAAGTCGGCGCAGATCAACTCGGCGATCAGCAAGGCGGCGATCACGGCAGCGGCGAGCTTAAACGCAAGCCTGCAGCGGCAGGGAAATACCCGCACGGCCAGCGCCAGCGCTGTGCTGGCAAAAACCGGCTTTGTAGGCGCGGTAGTGGCCAGCCTGGTGCGAAAGCTGGGCGTGCCGGTTTCCGCTGCCGTGGACAGCCTGGCGCTTAAACAGCAGCTGGCGCTGACCGCTTCGCTCGACAGCGTGATCATCATCTTTGCCCTGGCAAGCCCGCGTAATGTGGTGAAAGCGCCGCGCGGCCAGCTGGCGCACAGCGAGGCGGAGTTTGCGCCAGTGAAAGCAGCTGGCGTCACGCCGGTGCGTGTTCCGGCCGGAAGCTCGCGTGTCAAAGCCCGCAGGAATGATCCTGCAAAACCTTAACCCTTAACTTAGGAGAACAGCATGGTAGCAACCGTTCAAATTGTCGAAAAAAACGGTGCCGGTGGCACCGCGACCGACAAAACAAGTGGCACGATCCGCATGAAGAATGCGGACAACGCCACCGTCGATAACAACAACCCGATGGTAATACCCGGCGCCGGATCTGATTTCTCTTTCGAGAAATGGCTGCGCCTGAATGTCACCGGCGCACCTTCCGTGCAGCTCTCCAACATCCGGTTTTATACCGATGGTAGCAACGGCATGGGCACCGGCGTGCTGCTGTGGGCGAAGGCCGTCACCAGCTATGCCACGCCTGCCGAAGCTACCAGCACCTCCGGCTACACGAACGCCTTTTCATACACCAGCGGCTCGCCGCTTTCTTTGGGCGCTGGGCCTTTTACCGGCACCGGCGAGAAAGGCGATCATGCCGTGCTGATGCAGGAAGTGCAGTCGACCGCCACGCAGGGGCAAACACCGTCCGAAACCATCACCTTCAGCTACGACGAGATTTAGCCATGCAGAACAATTTCGCTGACTTCCAAATCAGCCAGGATCCGGATGGCGCGCGCCATGCCGTATCGCCAGAGCTAGCCGTGACCGTGCTTCCCGATGGGGAAAGCAAGATCTTCCATCGCAATGCCATCAAAAAGAATTCCGCGACAGGTGAAACCACACACCTTCGCGCGCTGGTGGCCGAGCTGAATGGCGTGCGCGTCTACATCATGGGCGGGCACATCGTCGTAACCACTCAAGATATGTACCTCTGATTATGGGCATCGAACGCAAATACAAGGATCCCGATGAAGCCACGCTTTACGGGGTCGATTGGCTGGATCGCTTAGGCGAAGCCACCATCACATCGAGCAGTTGGGTAGTGCCCGCAGGCATCACCCAGGTCAGCGCCTCTTATACCGATACGCAAACGACGATCAAGCTGTCGGGCGGCACCCTGGGCAGCACTAACCGTGTCACTAACCGCGTCACCACTTCGGACGGTGAAACGCTCGATCAAAGCATCGACGTCGAAATCATCGAGAAGTGACGTCGCCTGCAGCTGCCAATTAACCACCGCCATCAGGCGGTTTTTTTATGTCTAAACCCAAGGAGAACTTATGACTCAAGAAGCAGAAGCCGAACATCTGGATGTGCACGTTGCCGTATGTGCCGAACGCTACAAATCACTGGAGCAGCGGCTCGATCGCATCGAGCGCGTGATGTGGTGGATGCTTTCCACGCTCATCCTGGCGCTGGGAGGCATGGCCTTCCAGATGTTCATTCTCTTTAGCACAGGGAGGTTAGCATGATTACGCTCCTTGGCGCGCTGCTGGGCTTTTTAGGTTCGGCATTCCCTGAATTCATAAAAATGTGGAAGGATGCCTCGGATAAGAGGCATGAGATCACGCTGCTGGATATGCAGATGAAACTGCAGGCCCAGGGCCATACAGAACGCCTGGAGGAAATCAATACCCAGGCCGATATCGCCGAAAGCGCTGCGCTCTACAAAACCTATACCACCGGCATCGGCTGGGTCGATGCGCTCAACGGCACCGTGCGGCCGGTGATCGCTTATGCCTTTTTCATTCTATACGCCACGGTGAAATTCATGTCCTATGCGGCGTTGCCGGATGTGGGCGTGCCGTTCGTGGTAATTTACGATACGCTGTGGACGCAGGACGATGCCGCGATCTTCGCGGGCATCATCAGCTTCTATTTCGGCCAGCGCGCAATGGGCAAAGTGCGGGGCCGTAAATGAGGTACATCACCGAAGATGGTCTGCGCCTGATTCGGCGCTTCGAGGGCTTTGCAGCGCTGCCTTACCGCTGCCCGGCCGGTTACCTGACGGTGGGCTACGGGCACCTGGTGAAGAATCCCCAGGCCTTCCAGCAGCCAATCACCGAGGACGAAGCAACGGAAATACTGGTGGTCGACATCGAAGCGGCGGCGCGCGCCGTGCTGCGCCTGATTTCCGTGCCGCTGACGGACGGCCAATTCGATGCGCTGGTTTCCTTTACCTACAATCTCGGCTCCGGCGCGCTGCAGCGCTCGACGCTCCGCCGCAAAGTGAACCGGGAAGAGCATGAGGATGTGCCTGCGGAATTCGCCAAATGGGTCTTCGCTGGTGGCCGAAAACTGAAAGGTCTGATCCGACGACGACAAGAAGAAGCATTATTATATCAGTCATAAAAAAGCCTCGCCTTCGGGCGGGGCTTTTTTATTTGGCTGTGGTCAGCTTTGCTTTACTTGAGATCTGCTGAATATCAGCTTCTGTCACCTTGCGTGGTGTGTAGGTTTCTGCCCTGGCTTTTTCTAGTTTTCTTTGCGCATCTACCATGCAGTGTTCCGCCATTTCAATCTGAATAGTGCGCATCGCTCTGGTGATGCCCAGCTTAATATCCTGTATCGAAAGCGGCAGCTTTGCATTGTCACCGCGATCGGCGAGCAGCTCTTCAAATTTTACGAGAACATTGTCGCTTAAATGCTCCAGCTCGTAGGGGCTTAAGGTGGCGAATCCACTTACAAAATCACAGTAACTTTCCCGACACATCATTATCTCCCCTCCAATCTGGCGATGTAATTATTCAATTAGGTTGTGGGTCGATAAATATAAACAACCCATAGTTTAATTCAACAAATATATTTCCCCTTTTGCGTGTATCAAATGGAGCATAAGAAAACTGCGGATTTGGAGAAGTACCTTTATAACCATCCTCTTACCGGCTAGTAATGGATCCATGAAAAATAAAAAAACAGCCAGAAAATGATCCGCGCCAGCGATGCCACTTCATGGATACATTGTCCGCGCCGTGCGTGGCTCGATAACAATCCGCAGGAAGGGTTTGAAGCGGCCGCGCCGAGTGAATTCGACCAGCTGGTGATGACGTTGGGCATGCGGCACGAATGGAGCGTAAAGCGCCAACTGGAAAAGCAGTATCAGGTCATCGAAGCGGTATCAGAAGAACACACCAGGGCGCTCATGGAAGCGCGCGTGCAAGTGATCTACCAGGGGCAGCTGACGAAGGGGGATGTGGTTGGCAAGCCCGATTTCCTGATCCTGCATTCCTCCGGCCAGTATCAGCCCGCCGATGCCAAGCTCGCCCGCAGCGAGGAAAAGAAAGAAATTCAGATCCAGCTGGGGATCTACCGCAAGCTGCTAGGCAGCGCGCTACCAGCGCTGGCCTTCCTGGGCACCGGCGAAATCACCGAGATTGGAGACGAAGCCGACAAGGAGGTGGATAAATTCCTGGCTTCCATGCGTACCATTATGGGACAGACGGAGCCGCCGCCCGTTCGTTACAGCGAAAGCAAGTGCAAGGCGTGCAGCTACAGCGGGGCCTGCAAGCCAAAGTTTGAAGCCAAGGGCGAGCTGACGCTGCTGTACGGCATCGATTCACGCTCTGCGCCGGGCCTCGAGCAGCAGGGCATTGATACCATCCGCAAGCTCGCCAACGCGGATCCGGCCGCGATCGCCGATGTGCCTTACATGAAAGGCCTGGAAAAGAAACAGCGGGCCGTGCTGCAGGCAAAAGCCTACCTGGGCGGCGGTATGCACCAGCTCGCGCCGGTGCAGCTGCCGGGCGGCAGCTGGGTACACTTCGATATCGAAACCAATCCGCTGACCGAATCCGGCCAGGATCACGTTTATCTGTGGGGCTTCCTCAAGCCGCCTTACGATGGCAGCTGCTTTGAATATGTATGGACGGATGCCGACAGCCAGGATCGCCAGGGCTGGGATGCTTTCCTTGCCAAGATGGAAGATTACCGGCGTGCCTATCCCGACCTGGTGCTGGCGCATTTTTCCAATTTCGAGCGGCAGAAAATCGAAGCCTATGCCGATCGCTACGAAATGCGGGATCATCCTACCGTTGCCTGGCTGCTCGGCGACAGCTCGCCGCTGTTTGACCTGCTGGAGGTGGTAAAGGCCTGCCTGGTGCTGCCGGTGGCCAGTTACGGGCTAAAATATATCTGCAAGCACCCGCAGCTGGTAAACTTTCAGTGGGATGACCACGATTCCGGATCGCAATGGTCAGTGGTGCAGTATGTTAATTTCCTGATGACGCTGGTGCCCGACGACCGCGTGCGCATGAAGCGCAATATCCTCACTTACAATTTCGATGACGTCATGGCCACACGGAAGCTGGAGCTGTGGCTGCGCGAGAAACAATCTGCTTAGCTTTACTTGCTGTAGTCGGTGCTTTTCTTAATCGCCACATCCAAGCTTGAAACGAAGCCAGAAAGATCCCGCTCCCTCAGTTTCTGAAAAAACTTATTATAGTCCTTGGGAGTCAACATATTGAATTGATAGCGTATAGGGTTATTATCTTTCTCCAACCATTCATTCAGCCGGTCGAAATGTTCTAGCGCATACTCGTGCTTCTTAATGTTATCGGGGGAAGGATCAGTAATCTCCTCATCACCTTTAATCTCCACAACAAAAATTATGTTTTCCTGCTTTATAAAGAAGTCGGGGCTGAATTCGCCGCGCTTTGGATGCTCACCCTTTTTCCATGCATAATCGATTGTGTAAAATCCAACAGGCGTATTCTTTAGCCAAGCATCCAGATGCAAAACATTATCGCGCTCAACTAGATTACGAATAAAGCGGCGTTCCGGAGTAGCATCGGCAATTGCAAAATTTAATGGGCACTTAAAGTCAGCGGAATTATTTATGACCGTGCTGCTTCCGCGAAAGTCACCGTCAATATCCTTCACTTCCGCAAAAAATTCCCTCTGTTCATCTGGCAGTGCATTATCGCACCCATCCGTAAAGAAAATTGTCTTTGATTCACGGCGTAGCTCTGCGGCACTACAGCTGTCAGCTTGCCTATCTGATGTGGATAGCGTCACCAATGCATTAGGGGAAAGCTTATATACAACTCGCTTTGCAGATTTACGGCGTAGTGTGCCAAGTGCTTGCAAAAATTTCTGTCGGTTCTCATCGATGATTCTGCCGCTTGTTATTTTTGCCTGCTTTAGCGATTCCCGTACTATTTCTTCGCATTTTTCGAGAGGGAATTTTTTGGAATAGTTTGTGCGATCTTTCGGATCCTCAGCTGTAGCAGACTCATCATCTATACCTTTAAGTCTTTGGTAAATTTGCTCAGCAATTTCTTCAATTGAGTAAGTCTTATGGACAATCGTAGAGCTGAATTTTGTTCTTTCTCCCGTTGTTGCCTGCGCGAACTCGATCGTTACAGCTTCATTTTCAACCTGTGTTGGTAGAGCAACGAAACCATTTTCAAATAGCTTATATTCGCCACTCTTGGCGTATTCGCTAACATCTTCGATACGAGTGTAATCCAAATTGTGCAATTCAAAGTTAAATGCGGATTCCGGTAAGATGCGAGAAGTTAACCTCCGCTCGATTTCCAATACCTCGTTTACTAAATACTTGATGCGGCCTGCCCAGGCATCGTGATTGAAAACGGTAACAACTGGATCTTCGCCTGTCCATCCATCAGGTCTGCGCAGGCCACGACCTAGCACCTGAGCTATTAATAACTTGCTATTAAAAGCACGCTCTTCATGGGGAACAATTTGGAAAATATTTTTTACATCCCAACCTTCACTGAGCATGGATACAGAGATGATCCATTCAACTTTGCTGGATGGATTATCTACGTTTTTTAATTTTATTAGATTTGCCTGGTGATCCTTATGAGAGCTTACTGCCAATACTTTCTCAGCAGCTTGCTCAGTGGAGATATTTTCCCATTCCTTTACCCAGTCAATAAGCTCCTCAGCCACTTGCTTGCAGTTTTTTATGTCGCTCGTAACGATAAGGGTAAGCGGTCGGATTCCACGTTTTTTTAACTTCTTTTTCCAGTCCTGATGCCGATTCCAAATAAGCTGCCATTTTTCTTCGGCAGTATCGGTGTTAGGGGCCTCGCAGACGTATTCAATTTTCTTGATATATCGTTCCTCAATCGCCTGTCGTAGTGAATAACGGTGGATGACATCAGCGAAATAATCATTACCGATATAACAAGTGCCAGAGACTCCAATTATGTACCGAAAGCCATATTCTGGATTAAGTAAAAATTCTTTCCATCGTTTGACAGTACCGGTGCTTTCATTTGCCACATGGTGTGCTTCGTCATTCAGAACAGCAACACGAGCGCCTTTGCCCTTTAAGCTATCCCTAATTGAGGATTTTACGTTTTCAAGAATTGCATGATAGTTCTCGATGCAGATTGAGCCATCAACAATACTTTCTGAGGCGTTGATAACATGGGGAGTAGTGATACGTGCGTCTGCAGGCATTAAGTCCCGAAGATCGGGATTCGTTGCCATCATCTTAAACTTTTCTAATAGACCGGCTTCAATGGTATTTGAAGGACACAACACTAAAACTCGATCTACAACTCCTTCGGCCAAAAGAATTGCAGCAATGCCGTACAGAACGTAACTTTTTCCGCTTCCAGTCGCTAGATCGATGGAGCAAGCCAGCTGATCAGGCAATTGCAATGAACGCTCCATATGTTCCCAGCGACCGTGGAGCGACTGCAATTCTTCATTTGCATCGAAATTCTTACGCGCCAGATCACGCAAGTCTGCGCTTCCACCGCCTAGTAAATAGCGAAGTGCAACGCGTATTGCTTCTTTCTGATATTCTCTGTGCTCACATAATTCGTCTAAAAAACTTTCATAACGGCCCTCATTCCATATCGCAGGATCAATGTTTTTTGATACCTTGAGTACGATATCTTCATTACGGAATGTGCGGCGGTCGCCCCTAAGACTCATAGTAATTACTTCTTTTTGCGTGATTTTGTTGTAGTTTTGCTTTTGGGCGTTGAAGGCGTAATACCTAAACTTTCAGAGGTAATTAATTCGCGCGCTTCGTTTCCATAAATATCCACAAATATGGCCATCATTTTTTTGCCAACGCGATCCGCAGGAAATCTTACATCCCAATTCGCCTTCTCAAGTGCGTCAGCATAGAAGGTTTCATCCAGGTCAAAGATGTCCGAATCGCCATTTGCGCTTTCACTTCCATAGTCGTAATCCAACATCACCATTGAAAGTGTTTCCCGGTTATTTTTCTTGCGAACAGGTTCTCTCACGACGGCGTCACTTTTGAAACTTTCAATGTGAATAAATGCTTCCGGCAACAGTCCTTTTTTTGTGTCTAAACCCAATTTGTATTTCAATTCCGGAGTATGGATAAAATCGAATCCAACAGCTTCAACCGTATCATTGACTGCTAGCTCGTCCATTGGCTGCTTCAAAGCCATGAATTCTCGTTGGTGCAATTCGTGAATAATGGAATATGGAATCCGCAGGGCATAATATCGTACTCCTCCGACATCGATATAATCCTGTTGGAAATCGAATGAGAGGGAGGGAGCAATTATGAACATTCGACTACCAATCCGGGAGCCTACTGCTTCATGTATTGATTGGATTGTGTCCTCGGTAACACGAGCGCCTGGCTGTTTTTGATGATTAAATATCTGGACGCTTGCACCTTTCAGATAACCATCAAAGGCTATGCCACCAATTCGGTGAGGTTCATCTCGGCATTGGAAAAGCTGCAAAGCGAAGAAACGCCATGAATCCCAGGGCAGTTCCTTGAGCTTAGAGAAGTCATACAAACCGGCGTTATACAGAGTAAAGGGCTTGGCTTTAACTGCAGAACCTTTGCTATTCCCGATTTCCGATTTCAAACTAAGCAGTCTTTTCTGGATTGTGTAAATTGCGAGCTTTCCGCAGTCGATCCCGACCCAGCGGCGCTTCAGTTTTTCTGCTACAGCGCAGGTCGTTCCGGAGCCTGCAAAAACGTCCATCACCAAATCACCCTCCGCCGAAGCTAAATCAAGTATCTGTGATAGCAATGCTTCGTTCTTTTCAGTGGGATAGCCTGTTTGGTTATCGTAAATTGGCAAGCCGCTCCAGGCAGTATCAGCCAGGCGACGTTCTGCCGGTGCTCGCCAGTATTGAGGCTTTCCATCATCGGGGCTACGACGAATAAAGTCTAACGCGCTGCCGGTATCCCGCCAATATTCGGCCAGAGTTCTACCACCGGCTTCCCGCAAGAAACGCTCATAATTGTCCACCGCAATCATGGCGCGCTCTTTTTTCCATGTCCATTGGCCAGTCTCGGGAGTCACGCCGAATAATTTATAGCGCATAGTATGTCGATCGGCAGTGCTCCAAAAATGATGCCAATGTCCTTCAGGATTTCCCTGATTATGCTTGTCGATCCATAGAGGCTTAAATCTGCTTTGCGCATGCTTTGAATACCAAAGCAAGGTGTCGTGGCGAACGTTTAGCCTGGAAATGGTCTTAAACTGCTGTTGCAAATTTTTGGACGCGCGGCCGGGGAGAATAATTTCATTCCGAAAGTTCTGCTCTCCAAAAACCTCATCCATTACTACCTTCATATAATGGATTTTACGTTGATCCATGTGTAAGAAAATACTGCCGTCATCCGCCATCAACTCACGCAATAAGATTAACCGTTTGCGTATAAATTCAATGAACTGAGCGCCGACCACTTTATCCTGGTAAGCTTTTTGCTCCTGGGTGCCTTGGAACTCCAATTTAGTAGCGAATGGTGGATCAATATAAACCAGCCGCACACCTGGTGTGCCGTCTTCATTGCATAATTGCCCGGATTTTTTGGCCTCAATAAGAGTTTTCATGGCTTGAAGGTTATCCCCAAATACCAACATATTTTGCCATACAACGCCGTTTTTATTAAAAGTGCGCACTGGCTGTAGGGGGACAGATAATGTGCTGGCAATTATGTCTTCCGACCGTTCCTTTGAATGATAAACCAGCTCATATTCACGTTTTTCTGGCGGGAAAATTACCCGCGCCCATTCCGGAGATAGATCTTCGCCTTTTTGTAGGAGGCGGATAAGTTCATTCCGCTGTTCTTCATTCAAGGTGGTGGAAGAAGATTTACAGGAGGAAATAGGCTTCAAACGTTGATCTAGCCGACTTTTCATTACAATTGGATCCTCCCCGCATCATTATGTTTTAGCTAGGAATAGTTCTAAACGAAAGATTTTGCACCACTTTTATGTGTAGCTGATGCACGAAAGATACGCGAGTGGATAGTTGGTCACAGAAATTCATGGCGAAGGATACATGATGCTGGGGATCGTAGGGTTGGCATCGTCTAACTAAATCTTTTGTAACGAATTTTTGACTTCTCCAAAAGAAATACGCTAAGGTGCGTTTCGAGGGGGCTGAAAATCCCCGGTTTATACGATTAAAAAAGTAGGCTCGTATCACAAAGCCCTGCTTCCGCGCATATGCGTCGGGAGTGGGCCGAATATAACACCCGCAAGGGGAATAAGCCTGCGCCCTAAACCGGCGATTTTCAACTCCCGGCACCATGCCGCTGATCGGCACGGTGCTATCCGAATAAAACACTCCGCGAGGTAACTAAGGCAATCTCGCGGAGTGGATTGGGAGAAATCGTGCGGGAAAATGTCATTAATAAAGTTATCGGCAAGAACATTCGGATCCAGCGGTCGCTAAAAGGCTACAGCCAGGAAGCGCTTGGAAATATGCTGGGCGTGACGTTTCAGCAAGTGCAAAAATATGAAAAAGGAATGAACTCTGTAGCTCCGGAAAAGCTGCTGCAGATGAGTTCAATATTCGGTTGCGGTGTAGCAGATTTATTCGGCGATACAATTTCCAACGATAAGAACAGTCTTTCACAACCGCCTGGCCGTAGATCGCTTCATCTAATTCAAAACTTTGAGCGTCTTGGGCCGGAACTGCAGAGGCGCGTTGGTGACCTGGTATGCATATTAGCTCAAAACTCCAATTCCGACCCGGAGGAGTTTTAGCATGGGCTATCGCATTTATGGCGAGTCGAAACCTGCAGAATCACCTAAAAATGATTTCCTTTTAGGATTTCTGACTTGCGCGATAGGGATACCGATGTCCTTTGGCTGGGTATTTGTATCGTTAGGCTGGCTCTCCAACGGCACCGTTTGGGCTGTGAGCGCGGGCGTAGGAGTGTGGTTTGGCGGGCATCTCGCTTATTCCAGCATCCAAAGGATTAAGGCATCAAGAGAGTTTTCCTCAGAAGAGCTGCCAGCCTCAAAAACAGGCACTCACTTTACACGAATAACTTTATCAGCTAACCCTTTAACTAATTGTAATGAAAGGAAACCCACCCTATGAAAAAAATTCTGCTTACTGTATTTGCCAGCGCTTTCTTACATGGATGCGGCCCGCAAATCCAATCACACGTTACAAGATTTCATGACAATTTCGACACGCATAAAACGGTTGTGGTGCTGCCAACCGACAAGCAAAAAAATAATTTAGAATATAAGCAAATCGCTTCCAGCGTTGCCGCGCAGTTAGAGCAGCATGGAATGACACCAGCATCAGAATCTAAAGCTGACTATGCAGCTTTTGTATCCTATGGCATCGATGATGGAAAAATGGTCACCAGCGCGGTTCCGATTATGGGGCAGACCGGAGGTGGCACTACCTATCATTCGGGATCGGTAAATACGTTTGGTAGCGGCGGTAGCGGCTTTGGTTCTTACAGCGGCACTTCCTATACCCCAGCCACATTCGGAGTGGTTGGGATGGCTCCGGTTAGCAGCAAGCAATACACGCGGTTCCTTAAACTGGATATCTATGATTTGAAAAGCAGCCGCAAGGATCCAAAAAAAGTATATGAGGGCACCGTTAAAAGCGAAGGTAGCACCGGCGTATTCAGTGCGATCAGCGATTGCCTGGTGCAAGCGCTATTCAAAGATTTCCCCGGTGTAAGTGGCAAAACCACCAGCCTGACGGTTTCAGGCGATACTTGTATGTCGACGCAGTAAAGGTGGCATATGCTGAAATATTTGCACCGCGTTCTCTTTGCAAAACAACATAAACGGGATGCACAGCTTACAAAGCTGGTGGAGCGGTTATCTCTGGACGAGGCAATCCTTGCCCATAACCAATTAACTTACGGTGGGCTGATTGGCTCTTATACTCACGCCCTTCACAGGAATGATTTTCAGAGCGCCAGCCCAAAAAAAGCATACAGGGATATCGAAGTCGTCGTTTCCCTCTATAATTACGTTATGAGCAAAAAAGGTTCCCCCATTACTAGATCTGAAAAGAATAAGTATAGGATGGGGCTTACATCTAATATGGCATCAATTCTGCGCGATCGATCGTCGGAGTTTTCACAGCGGTTAGGCAAAGCGAATCAGTTGCTAGAGCCTTTCTGCCTTGAACACACGGATTTTAAGCCGGAAAATAGTGCAAATATGGATGAAGTGATAGTCCTAATGAAGCGTGCAGTTTCTTAGAGAAGCGAATTATACCGCTACTGGTAGTTCGCTCCAGCTAGTAGTGTAATGTGGGCTTTTCAGCTGGCGCATCATTTTCCATTCCTGCTTAATGCCGGTGGCAGCATAGAACACGCTGTTCGCGCCATATCGCTTATTCAAACCGTCGAGGGTTTTCATGAGGGCTTCCTGCTTCGGCTCATTGCGCTCGGAAAGTAAATCGTATTGGCGCTCGCCAGCTGGGTGAATGCCCATCAGCATCACGCCGCCTTTGCGGTATTTATAGCCTTTACGGAAACAGTCTTGAATGCCCACCAGCGTGGCTTTAATCAGATCGGGCGTGTAATTGGTTTCCCGTGGCAAGTGAACGACCTTCGCTGGGGCATATAACGGCCCGCTGAAACGGCTCGTTTCAAAAAAAACCATAATATCGCTGGCCACACTTCCTTGCGCACGGAGGCGCTCCGCTGCGCGGCTGGCGTAAAATACTAAAGCCTCCTCTATGTCCTTCTTCTCGGTTAGAAATTTACCAAACGAGCGCGAGCAAATTATCTGCTTTTTCGATGTAGGCTGTTCATCCCAGCCATAGCACGGCTCGCCACGAAGCTCGCGCACCATGCGTTCGCCGGTCACGGTCATGCGCTTGCGCACCCACTTGATATCCATATCGCGCAACTGCTTTGCGGTGCGGATGCCCATGCGCAGGAGCAGCTCGGTGCGGCGGCGGCCGATACCCCAAATATCCTCGATGGGAAAATCGGAAAGCGCCTGGTCTATAGATTCCAGCGTATCGAGTTTGATTACACCATCACCTTTCTTGCCGATTTTATTCGCCACCTTTGTGAGTGTTTTGGTCGGTGCGATACCGATCGATACTGGAATATGCGTCCATTGTAATACCGTGGCACGGATTTCTTTTCCATACTCTAGCAGGTCACGGTGAGTGAAGCCGCGCAGATCCAAAAAAGCCTCATCGATTGAATACACCTCCACATCGGAAGTCAGCTCGCGCAGGGTATTCATCACGCGCTGACTCATATCACCATAGAGCGTGTAATTGCTTGAGAAAGCATAGACGCTGTGTTCCTGCAGGATCTCCTTAATTTGAAAATATGGCGCACCCAGGTCAAGGCCTAATGCTTTAGCTTCCTTACTCTTCGCTACCACCATTCCATCGTTATTGGAAAGCACGACTACTGGCTTGCCATATAGGTGAGGTTGGAATACCCGCTCACAGGAAGCGTAAAAGCTATTGCAGTCGACAAGCGCGAACACGGCTAGTCCTCGGTCTGCGGCACCTGGAATGGCTCGTGGTTCTTTCCATTTCCTACGCGCGCCAGGCCGTCATAACGGCCAAAAACTCGGAATTCCATTTCCTCAGTGATTTTTATCGGTTTGAAATCTGGATTTGCCGCCTGCAACCAGATGCCCCTGCTGGTTTTCCGGTAATATTTACATGTGAACTGCCCGAAAAGAGATGCAACCACAATATGACCGTCCTGCACCGGCAAAGAGCAATCCACGATGATTACGTCGTCGTGGAGAATACCGGCATCCCGCATTGATTCCCCGCCGATCCGGAACAGGAAAACAGAGGCCTTGCGATTACCAATAAGATATTTGTTAAGGTCGAGTTCTTCCTGCAGGTAATCCTGCGCCGCCGATGGCCATACCGAATAGCCCGCCGCCAAGGGAAAAATAGGCAGCGGTCGAGAGGCAGAATTTGCCGGACGCAAAGGGATCGCTGAATCCAGCGGCTTATTGATCACGAGTTGGGGCATGCGCTCATGGTAATCCTTAAGCGCATAACTTGTCTAGGGTGAGAAAGTATGTTCTTTTGATATTATCTTTAAGGTGCTAAAAGAAATGAAAAAATACCGGGCATCGAATGAATCTAACCGACCTATTTCAAAAAGAGGGAATCGATCCGCAGCAAGTTTTAGTGCTGCGCCACCGGCCGTCTGAACCCCAGTTTAACAAGGTGCTGCCCTGGCTCGCCGCAGAAAAGCCAGATATGTATAATGCCTACCAGCAAACCCAAGGTGAGAAACTAGAGAAGGCTATGCAAAGCGCAGCATACGTCGCTTCTTTTATTGGGCACCAGGCAGGCAAAGCTTTATTCGTTGGACTGTATTCGATAGGGAAAACAAAACCCCTTACATACAAAGAATTCTGGCAGATTCCGGCCTATATCGAATTAGGAAAGCTGGGCATGAGAGGTTTTGCAAAGGATAGCGATCGCACATCTTGCCTATGGTTTGATCTTGCGCCCCAGGAATTCTACCAAGCATGGAAGGGTAAACTAGTCGTGGGATGGCCTCCACCGGAGCGTTCATGGTGGCGGCGAGCACATAAGAACGAGTTTCCGGTGCTTACAATTCTCGAAGATAGTGCCCTAGTTTCTGCAATGCCGGAATGGAGCAGTATAGTGTTGAAGTGGGAAGAGTTAGGAATTCTCCCGGCTCATTGGAGAGTTGCACTATCTCAATGGCGGGGAATTTATTATATCTTCGATGCCTCCGACGGAAAGAGCTACGTTGGCTCTGCTTACGGAGATAAAAATATTCTTGGTCGATGGCTTAATTATTCTACATCGGGACATGGTGGGAATTCGCAGTTGCGTAAACGCAATCCGGAAAATTTCCACTTTAGCATTCTGCAAAGAGTTTCGCCCGATATGGACGTCGATGAAGTGATACAGCTTGAGGCTGCGTGGAAAACTAGACTACACACTCGCGCGCCGCACGGTCTTAATGACAATTAGACCCTAAAAATCATTAGATTCGAGCTTCTTACAGATACCTCCCTCGTGACTATCGACTTTACTATTATGGTAAAGCGACGTAGTTTGTGGTTTGAGGGGGCTTGAATCCCCGGATTATGCGATTGTTCTTTTGAAGTAGGCTCGTATCACAAAGCTCTGCTTCCGCGCGTCTGCGTCGGGAGTGGGCCGAATATAATACCCGAAAGGGAAATAAGCCTGCGCCCTAATCCGGCGATTCAACCTCCCGGCACCATGCCGTTTTTGGCAGGTGTCATCCACAATAAAGGATCCGCAAAGTCGCTCCGGCGGCTTTGCGGTGGATCCAGGGAGGCGCACATGGACAGAACAGACATCCGAATAATCATAGGCAAAAATATCCGGCACCGGCGACTGCTGGCAGGCTTTTCATTAAAGGCGCTGGGTAAGGAGTTAGGCATCACTTACCAGCAGATGCAGAAATACGAAACCGGCGCTAATGGTATCAATTGCGAAAAGCTGATCGAGCTGGCAGCGCTGTTTCAGTGCACTGTGGACGACCTTTGCAAGGATGCCATTGAAATCACGGACTACAATCCTGAAAGCCCTTGGAATCCTTATCGCGTGCACACGCTGATTTCACATTTTAACCGCATGCGCTCTCACGCAGCTAGGAATAAGATATGCGGCATCGTGCGACTCGTTGCCGATAGCCTGGCACACGAAAATCAGGAAACCCTGTAAACGCCCAACCACTCAATGCGCCAGTGGGTCGCTTTACAGCTATTCGTTTATCCGCTAACCCTTTAACATTATTACGAAGGGAATCTCCATATGAATGAAGCGGCGCAGCTCTCGAAGAAACTTGAACAGCTTAATGTAGCTGAAGGGATGGACGTAATAGAAAAGTCCACCAAAGATGCTCTTTGGTTTGATGTAATCGAAGATGTTTATACCATTATGCACAAAGATGGCTCGGTTAACTTCATCGACAATCGCGGGCATGGTGTTGTTACTTGTGAAGTTATTTCAGCCGCAAATATCCTCAAAGTTTTGCAGCATTACCGCCCCTTTAAAGAAGTCTTTAAAGGCAATATCCAATGAAACCAGCTACCAAACCATACCGATGGTTGTCACCTTATTCAAACCGACATATAAACGGTAGAATCGCTTTCAAAAAAGCGAGGAAAACTGCGGCGGAGAGTTCTTGAGATTAAGTGCTTCTGCTCCGCCACTGTCTCGATATGAGACTACTACCTATTGGTTCTAGACGAACGCTGATATTACAGCCGCTTATCCAAAATTTCCTGTAGCAGAGATTCGGCAAAAATCCCCAATTGGTTGTTGATTTTTTACCGCAGCGGCAAAATTTGCGCGTTACTGAATCGGAACTTCTGCTACAAGTTTCTGATTACGTTTAGAGAGATTGTGTACGGAGGTATGGAGATAAATTACATATCAGGTGCGATATCGCCTTTTTCGCCGCGCAACCCTTTAGACTTCAGATCATCCCGAGAAGTAGGATCCTGACTCGATGGTGCTTGTTCAGATACATCTTGCTCTTGTGTTGCTTGACGGATTGCAGCAGCCATTATCATAATTCTGGCCTTCTCCCGAGCATTTCCAAGGAAAGTGTATCCCCAACCTTCCATCTTAATCTGCCCAGTTCTAGCCGTTTCTAATGCCATTTGAAGACGGGCTTTTTCTTTCATGTTACCAAGAAAAGTGTATCCACCTGCTTCCATGACCCAATGTCCAGTTTTTGCAGATTCAACTGCCATCAAGACACGAGCTTTCTCTCTAAGGTTAGCGGTAAAATCATATCCGTTAGCACGCATGTTAAATTGCATATTTAATCTCCCATTTTTAGCTTTGTATTATATAGTGGTTATTAACGAAATCATTAAAAATAAGCATCTACGATCGTTTATATAACTATTTGATATATCGTTAAATTTAACCAATGGTTGTTATTCCATTTAAGCCGACTTACAAACGGTAGAATCGCTTTCAAAAAACTGAGGAAAACTGCGGCGGAGAGTTCTTGAGATTAAAGGCTTCTGCTCCGCCATTTCTTCTTCCAAGGGACTAACTCCCTTGGAAGAAGAAAATTGCGATAGTGGGATGAGAACCTTTAGGTTCGACAATTTTGCCCTTAGACAAAATTGGACGACCGCAGGTCGCCTGCAGGGCGAGGCGAGTTAAAACGAGCCGAGTCAATCCCACTCTGTCCGCCATTTGCAAGCCGGTATTTTTGGCTCTACCTTCGGTTTCAGAAAGTTCAATCAGTCGTAATTTTGCCCTTGGATCGACCAAGTGATGCAAAACCGAATTCTTCTCACGAGCTCAAATCCCGAACGGGTTTTGATCAGTCTGTTGCTTCAGTTTGCGACGACACAGGTACCAACAAATAAATCGCACGGCCCACAAATAACTGTTGCCATCTCCTGTGTCTTTGAGTAAATTGTGTTCATGGATACAAATGAACTCATTCAAAAAGCTCAAGCTCAAATCACTGCTAAGCAGCGTGAAATCGAGGAATTGCGCCAATTTATCGGCATGTGCCATAAATTGCAGGGCGAGGCCATTAAGTTGGTGGCAACCGGAACCAATGGTCAGGTTGCAGCAAAGGCTACTCCCGTGCAACCTTCATTTTTACATAAAGCGGGGCCTACCAAAACAAAAACCCAAGCTGCAATCGATATTGTGTTTGATCGCTACAGGGTGACAGGAGAGCCTGTGCCGACGCGGTATGTATTGGAAGAAATGCAGAAGCAGGGGTATGGCATTGAGAGCAAATATGCTGATTCTATAATCGCAGGTTATTTAAAAAGCAGAAACACGCTAACCGCAATTCGAGGAAAGGGTTGGTTTCCAGCAGCATTTTCTTGATATACCCCCGGAGTTCGTTGGATGAACACTTCGCTTTCTAATGCTGTGAGAAGCGTGGCGAAGAGGTAGTAGGTTCGATTCCTACCGGGGGCACCTAATAGGTTTTAATCTACCTTGGGCGTTGGCTTTCTGCAAGAGAATTGGCCATTTGTTGGCAAATTTAGTTTTGTTGTTGAATTTTTATTCTAATAATTCAATATTATAAGTATATTTCACTCGATTAAACACTCACAAGCCGCCCTCTGCTTTCCATTATTTAAGAGGTCAAATTCCAAATCAGGCGGCTATTTGTGTAATTAATTTTGGCTGTAATATCAGCAGCAAATCTGGCGTATGAGTTCGAAACCCGTTCGCTACGCGCCGCCATTCACGCCTTCGGTGGTAGACCACTCGCGATTCAAATTTGACAATCTTCTTAAAAGGGTGTTGGACGGTTGGGTAACTAGAAGGAGATCATCATGAACCATGAAACGTTACGCTTAACTCGCAATATTTTGCTTAGGTGGTTTGTAGTGGGAGTGATGCTAGCACTTATGCTCGGTCTGGTGACGATTTGCGCCTGGGATTGGTGGACGACGATGGCCGGCACATGGTTCCATACCGATACAGCTACGATGACGCCGATCGTGCTGGAGTTTTTTGTCGATCTGCGGTTTTTCCTGCTATTCTTTGTGTTAGCGCCCGCGCTCGCCATTCATTGGACCCTCAAGCACGAGCAAACTCAAAAGCGTTAAGATGCCAAATCTGGGCCGTTTCTCAGCTTGCTACCTACGGAGCGGAAGCCTATAGTTTGCCTTCAACTCACCTAAGGAGGCCCCCTATGTATACACTCTATTATTCTCCCGGCGCTTGTTCGATGGCGGTGCACGTGGTGCTGAACGAACTGGGTGTGCCGTTTAAATTGGAAAACACTTCACTTTCCGAGGGCAAAAATCGCACGCCGGAATTCTTGAAACTCAATCCGCGCGGGGCCGTCCCGGTGCTGGTGGATGACGGCAAGCCGCTGACCGAAGGTGCGGCGATCCTTATGTATCTAATTGAGAAGCACGGCAGCAATTTATTGCCCAAGTCCGGATGGGAGCGTGCGAAGGCGCTCGAGGCGTTGATGTTTTGTAATGCGACGTTGCATCCGGCCTATGCGCGCGGGTTTTTCATCAAGAAGAGCACCAAGGACGAAGCGGCGAAGGAACAATTGCTTCAGGAAGCTTGCCGGGTGATTCAGAAAATATGGGATCAGATCGAAAACAAACTGGCGACGCAACCATATCTGGGCGGACAGCAGCTTACCGTTGCCGATATTTTGATGACGGTGATTGCCAATTGGTCCGGCATGCTGCCTTATCCCATTACTCCGGGTCCAAAGTCCAAGGAGCTGTTCAAAACCATTATCGCGCGGCCGGCCTATAAGAAGGCGCTGGAAGCGGAGCATGTGGAATATAAAGTGGCGGCGTAATGAAAAAAGATTTCATCACTCCGCTCGCGGCACTGATATTCGGCTTGTGCGTCTACGCCTTTTTGCTTGCTAATGGCATTTTCAAAGGCGAGTTCGAAAACGAGCCGATCGCCTGGTACATTCTCGCCAAGGGCATGTACTGCGCCGCGACGTTGGTGCTATTTCAGAAGATTTTGAACGCGGTAGAGAAACGCTGAATTATCGGCAGGTGACGTTCCGGGTGGGAATCATTTGATTGCCTATCACCGCACCACCTAACGCACCACCGATGGTAGCTACAGTGTTGCCACTACCTTTACCTATCTGATGGCCGATCACGCCGCCTGCCACGCCGCCGGCGAGAGTGCCGACGATATTGCCATCGTTACAAGGCGGTGGTGCCGGTTGTGCGGCCGCCACTTGCTGATTGTGCACTCTATGAACCGGCGTTGCTACCTGGGTTTCCTCTTTGCGGGCATCATGGGTGACATACGCCGCCAGCGCGGTCCCC
>JADMIO011413722.1_pt1 | contig 22133 bp, 20 predicted proteins | sample 8958161 | NCBI WGS metagenome assembly JADMIO01 (sample SAMN16585339, study PRJNA669376) | soil metagenome | isolation source: Crop rotation soil | place: USA: Cullars Rotation, Alabama | collected 2011
CTGCACCGCCGGATTGTGCTCGACCGCGGCGCCGGCGAGCGCCCGGCCGACGGTGGTGGCGTCCTGCTCGTTCAGCTGATAGCCGGCGGCGAGGGCAGCGGCGGAGGCGAAGCAAATCGGCATCGCCAGGGCGGCGGCGTTACGGAACCACATGAAGCTTCCTCTCGAGTTTCTTTTCGGGCCCAATCGCAAAGAGCGCGAAAAGATTAATCTAAAAGTTGAGGGATTCGTTAACAAAAATGTCTTCTTCGGGCGAGATCGAAGCGGCCATCGAAGACCTTCGCCGGCAGGTCGCGGCGCGCCCCGCCGATACCGAGGCGCAGAAGCAGCTGGGGCTCCTCCTCCTCAAAGCCGGCCGCCCGGCATCGGCCGTCGCGGTGCTGCGGGCGGCCCGTGACCGGGCCCGTGCCGACATGCCGCTCGCAGCACTCCTCGCGGAGACGCTGCTCGGGCTCGGCCAGCCCGATGCGGCGCTGGTGCTCGCCCACGAGCTTGTCACCGACGCGCCGCGCTCGCCGGGCCCCCGTCTGGTCCTGGCGGCCGTACTGCGACGCCTGGGGCGGGCGGAGGAGGCGCTCGCTGCCTGTCGTGAGGCGGTCGGCTTCACGCCCGGGCAGGCGGTGCCGCTCAACAGCCTGGGTGCGATGCTGATCGATTTCGACCGGCTGGAAGAGGCCGAGCCGATCCTGCGTGAGGCTGCGGCAGCCGATCCGCCCTTCCTGCCGGCGCTGCGCAATTTCGGCGGCTGCCTGAAGCGCCTCGGCCGGGCCGAGGAGGCGGAAGCCGCCTTTCGCGCTTTGCTGCGCCACGAGCCGGAGGCGCGCAACCGCGCCGAGCTCGGCGCCACGCTGCTGCATCAGGGACGTTTCGACGAGGCGCGCGCCGAATTCAACGCCGCCGTCGCCGATCCCAATTGCGTCGAGGCCCGTATCGGCCTCGCGCACCTCACCTTGCTGGAGGGCGATTACGAGACGGGCCTGCCATTGCTCGAATGGCGCGCGCGCCTCAACCCGACGCGGGCGCCCTTTCCGCAACCGCTCTGGCGCGGCGAGCCGCTCGACGGCAAGACCATCCTGCTGCATGGCGAGCAGGGCTTCGGCGATACGATCCAGTTCCTGCGCTATGTGCCCGAGATCGCCGCCCGCGCGGCGCGCGTGGTGCTGGTGGTGCAGGGCGAGCTGCGCCGGCTCGCCGCGGCCAGCTTTCCCGGTCTGCTCGCCGAGAGCAGCGCCGACATTGCCGCCTGCGAATTTCGCGCCTCGCTGGTCGACCTGCCGCAGCTCTGCGGGACGCGCACCGACACGGTGCCGGCGTCGCCCTATCTCACCGCCGATCCGCAGGCCATCGCAGCGTGGCGCGCGCGGCTCGGCGAGGGCCGCAAGATCGGCCTCGTCTGGGGCGGCAATGCCGCCAACCGCAACGACCGCATGCGCTCGCTCGCGCCGGGCGCGCTGGCGCCGCTCGCAGCGATTCCAGGCATTGTCTGGGTCAGCCTGCAGCTCGGTCGCGCCGACAAGCCCGACCTGCCCGGCCTTGTCGATCCCACATCGGACCTCAAGGATTTTACCGATACGGCGGCGCTGCTCGGCGCGCTCGATCTCCTGATCAGCGTCGAGACCGCGGTCGCGCATCTCGCCGGTGCGCTGGCGCGACCTGGCTGGGTGCTGCTGCCTTATCTGCCGGACTGGCGCTGGCATTTCGGGACGGAGAGCAGCCCCTGGTATCCGAGCCTGCGGCTGTTCCGCCAGGACAAGGATCGCGCCTGGGCGCCGGTAATCGCGCGGGTTGCGGCGGAGTTGGCGGCGGGCTGAGCGCTTATCAGCTCCCCGCCGCTTCCTTCGCCGCGGTCAGGATCTTCGGCGGCAGGGCGCGCAGACGGGCGATCAGCGCGTCGATGGCGGCACCGTCGCGCGGCTCGATGACCATGCCGATCTTGCGCGCGTCGGCGAGAAAGTCCTTGTCCCCAAAGAGATCCATGAAACCGCGCCGGAAGGCGGCGAGCCGTTCCGGCGGCACGTTGGGCGGCATGGCGAAGGGCCGTGCGACCTCGTTCGGCGCCAGCCACAGCTCCAGTACGGCGCGCCGCTCGGGATCGCGCGCCGCGTCGAGCGCGAGGGGCACGTCGGGCAGGGCCGCGTTGCGCGTCTCGCCGGTCTGCAGCAGCACCGAGACCTTCTTGTCGTGCAGCCAGTCCTGGCGCTTGGCGAGCAGGTTGCTGGCGCCGAAATTGGCGATGCCTTCGACCTCGCCTTTCTCCATCGCCTCGAGCACGGCGCCGGATCCGGGATAGCCGGTCACGATCTTGAATCTGGTGCCGATCGTCGCGTTATAGATGCGCGGCAGCAGGCCTGAGAAGCTGTTGCCGCCGACCACGAAGGTGCTGCGCTGGACGTCGGCGAGGGTCTTGTGGGCGGAGGTGTGCCAGGCGAGGGCCACACCCTGCTCGGTGCCGGTGCTGCCGATCCAGGAGAATTTGCGCTCGTCGAAGCGCACGCCCTCGGGCATGAGATAGGCGTCGATCAGATGCTCGCGCTCGAGAATGCCCATGACCGTGCCGTCCTGGCGGGCGAGGGCGTAGAGATTGTTGGCCGAGGTCAGGCCCCGCGCACCCGGCATGTTCTGGACGATGATCGTCGGATTGCCCGGGATATGACGCCCGAGATGACGGGCGACGACGCGCGCATCGCCGTCATAGCCGCCGCCGGGCTCGGAGCCGACATAGAGCGTCACCGTCTTGCCGCGATAGAAGTCGGCGATGACGTCCTGAGCCATGGCGGGCGCTTGCGGCAGGAGCAGGGCCGCCGCGAAGACCGGTATCGTCATAGAGCGCATCCGCATTCCTCCTCGTGAGGCCGGCGCTAGTCGCTCTTGCCGTCCGCCTGGCAGAGCTTGGGATCGTGCACCAGCTCGGTACATTTGAAATCCTTGCCCTGGGCGAGGGCTGCCTTGGCGAGCGTGATCACCTCGGGCGGCGTGTGCACGAGATCCTCGACGATCTTCTGCAGCTCGTCGGCATAGACCGGATTGATATCGAGCTTGACCTTCTTGGCCTCGGCGAGGAAATCCGGGTCCTTCATGGTCTGGGCGAAGGCGGTGCGCAGAGCCGCGACGCGCTCGGCCGGCATGTCGGGCGGGCCGACCAGCGGACGGCCGATCACGACCGTCGAGGACAGCAGCCTGAAGATCTGGCGCTCGGCATCGTTGCGCGCGAGCTCGGTGAGGAGCGGCACATCGGCGAGGCCCGGATCGCGGCGCAAGCCGACCTGCAGCAGCACGTGAATCTTTTTCTCGGCCAGCCAGTCGGGATGGGCGGTACGCCACCATTCGAGCTGGGCGCTGCCGCGCGCCTCGACCTCGCCGCGCTCCATCGCGACGTCGATCGAAGCACCGGGGAAGCCGATGATGATCTTGAACTTCGTACCGAGAATATTGTTCAGCGCGCGCGGGATCTGGCCGGAGGGCGAGGTCGGGCCGCTGGCGCCGACCACCAGCTCCTTCTGTTTCACCTGCTCGATCTTGTCGATGCCCGCGGTATGCCAGGCGACCAGGGTGAGGTTGCCGACATTGGGATTGCCGATCCAGTTGAAGCGGCCGGTGTCGAACTTGACCAGCTCGGGCTGGAGCATTTGCACCACCGGCATGGTCTCGCCGATAGCGCCGATCACCGATCCGTCCTTGGGTGCCACATTGTAGAGATAGCTGGTGCCCACGACATGGCCGCCGCCGTTCATGTTGCGCACGACCATGGTGGGATGGCCGGGCAGGAACTTGCTCATGCCGTGGCTGATGATGCGGGCGTAGATCTCGTAGTTCGAGCCGGCGCTGCCGGTCACGATCACCGTGACCTCGCGGCCTTTGTAGAAATCCTCGACCGGGTCCGCGCGTCCCGGCTCGGCCGCGGCAACGGCGAGCAGCAGGCCCGCGGCGAGCGCGATTCCTCTCATCTTCTTCCCCCCTTGGAAGGGCGCTTGCCTCTTCGGTCTCAAGCGATAGCATGAGGCCGCCCCGGAAGATAGGACGGGCGGGCAGGAGGATGTCGGGCATGAGCATGGGCAGCGCAATCCGCAGCACGGTGCGGTCGGAGCGCGCCACGGCGGCGTTCGAGATCGAGCCGATCGGCCGCAGCATCGGCGCCGAGATTCACGGGCTCGACCTGACAAGGCCGCTCGATCCCGCGACCTTCCAGGCGCTCGAGGCGGCGCTCGTCGAATACAAGGTGATCTACGCGAGGGATCAGCACATCACCACCGCGCAGCACGTGGCACTCGGCCGGCTGTTCGGCGAGCTCGAGGTGCATCCCTTCCGGCCGGAAGGCGAGTTCCCCGAGATCATGGTGCTCGACAACCACAAGGACAATCCTGTGCTGTCGACCGATGTCTGGCACAGCGACACGACCTTCCGCAAATGCCCGACCAAATATTCGATCCTGCGCTGCCTGATCATTCCGCCGACCGGCGGCGACACGCTGTGGGCCGACATGTGCGCCGCCTATGAGGGGTTGAGCGAGCCGATCCGTCGCCTGATCGATCCGCTGACGGCGAAGCACGATTTCAAGAATTTCCGCGCCCTCTACACCGACAGCCAGGAGGACCGCACGCGCCTGCGCCAGATGGAGGAGCTCTATCCCAATCCCATCCATCCGGTGGTGCGCACCCATCCGGTGAACGGCCGCAAGGCGATTTACGTCAATCCGCAATTCACCCTGTGGATCGAGGGGCTGGAGGAGCGCGAGAGCCGCGCCATCCTGGAGCTGCTCTATGAGCAGGCCCACGTGCCGGAATACCAGTTCCGGCTGCGCTGGAAGCCCGGCACGATCGTCTTCTGGGACAATCGCTCGACCCAGCACTACGCCGCGAACGACTATTATCCCGAGCGCCGCAAGATGGAACGGGTAGCCGTCGTCGGCGACGAGCCGCGCTGAAGAACGGCAGCCAGCTCATGGGGAGCGTGCGCAACATCCTGTTCGTGATGTGCGACCAGCTGCGCGCCGACACTCTCGGCTGCATGGGCCATCCGACCATCAAGACCCCTTACATCGATGCGCTGGCGCGCCGCGGCGTGCGCTTCACGCGCGCCTATTGCCAGGCGCCGGTTTGCGGCCCGTCGCGAATGTCCTTCTATACCGGCCGATACATGACCTCGCACGGCGCGCACTACAACGACGTGCCGCTGCGCGCCGACGAATGGACGATGGGCGACTACCTCAGGCCGCTCGGCCTGCGCGTCGGCCTGGTCGGCAAGACACACTTCGCGATGGACCGCGAAGGCTTTGCGCGTCTCGGCCTCGATCACCAGACGCCGGCCGGCAAGCTCGCCGCCGAATGCGGCTTCGAGGGCTGGGAGCGCGACGACGGGCTGCATCCCGACCAGGCGGCGCGGCGCGATCTCGCCTACAATGTCTATCTGCGCGCCCAGGGCTACGAAGGCGACAATCCCTGGCACAGCGCCGCCAATTCCGCCGCCGGTCCCAATGGCGAGGTCTTGAGCGGCTGGGAGATGCGCCACGCGAACCTGCCGGCGCGGGTCGACAAGGCGCATTCCGAGACCGCCTATATGACCGACCGCGCCATGGCGATGATCGCCGCGCTCGGCGACACGCCCTGGCTGCTGCATCTCAGCTACATCAAGCCGCACTGGCCCTATATGGCGCCAGCGCCTTATCACGCGCTCTATCAGGCGGCGGATCTGCCTCCGGCCAACCGCAGCGATGCCGAGCGCGCCGCGCCGCATCCGGTGGTCGGCGCCTTCATGCAGCACGACGAGAGCCAGGCCTTCGCCCGCGACGAGGTGCGGGAGCGGGTGCTGCCCACCTATATGGGGCTCGTCACCGAGATCGACGATCATATCGGCCGGCTGATGCGGTTTCTGGAACAGCAGGGGCGGCTCGGCGACACGCTGCTCGTCTTCACCAGCGATCATGGCGACTATCTCGGCGATCACTGGCTCGGCGAGAAGGAGCTGTTCCACGAGGAGAGCGCCCGGATTCCCCTGATCATCGTCGATCCCGACCCGGCGGCAGACAGTGCGCGCGGCAGTGAGTGCGACGCGCTCGTCGAGTCGCTCGATCTCATCCCGACTTTCCTGGAAGTTCTCGGTGGCAATCCGGAGCATCAGCGGCTGGAAGGGCGCTCGCTGCTGCCCTTCCTGCATGGCGCGAGCGCCGCCGGCTGGCGCGACGCCGCCTTCAGCGAGCTGGACTATGCCTGGCGCCGCGCCCGGTTGATCCTGGAGCGGACGCCGTCCGAGGCGCGGGCGGTAATGATCCGCACCGCACGCTGGAAATATGTCAGCTATGACGGTTTCCCCCCGCAGCTCTTCGATCTCGAGGCCGACCTCCTGGAGCAACAGGATCTCGGCCAGGCGCCGGAGCACGCGTCGCTTCGGGCGGAGCTCGAGGCGCGCATCGCCGACTGGGCGCGCCATCGGAAGCTGCGCCTGACGATGAGCGACGATATCATCGCCCGCCGGACAGATACCGCCCGTCAGCGCGGCATCTTGTTCGGCCAATGGTAGCGAAGGACCCGTAGGCAGCATGACCGCGCTCGACCGTGCCATCCGTGATCTCGTGATCGCCAACCGCATCCTCGCCCATCAGGGCGTGCTCGACGCGTTCGGCCATGTCAGCGTGCGTCATCCGCACGAGCGCGGCCGCTACCTGCTGGCGCGCTCCTGCAGCCCCGGGATCGTCGAGCCGTCCGACATCGTGGAGTTCTGGCTCGATGGCAGGCTGGTCGGCGAGGAGAGCAGGCCGCTCTATATGGAGCGTTTCATCCATGGCGCGGTCTACGAGACCATGCCCGACGTCAATTCGGTGCTGCACGCCCATGCCGAGGACGTGCTGCCCTTCAGCATCACCAAGACGCCCTTCCGCCCGGTGATCCAGGCGGTCGGCGACATGGGTGCCAATATTCCGGTCTGGGACATCGCCGACAAGTTCGGCGACCGCACCAACCTCCTGGTGGTCAACATGGATCAGGGGCGGGATCTCGCGCGCTGCCTCGGCACCAACCGGGTGGCGCTGATGCGCGGCCATGGGTTCGTGTCGGTCGGCGTGACCCTGTATGGGCTGGTGCGGCTGTCGGTCTATATTCCGCGCAATGCGCGCGTGCTGGCGACGGCCTTGCGCTTCGGCGAGGTGAGGGGCCTGTCCGAGGGCGAGGTCGCGGCGCGCCTGGCGCTCGATCCGGAATCGCCGGCCATGCGGCGCGGTTGGGAGTATTGGGCCCAGGAAGCGGGCGCTGGCGCGCTGCTCGGCGACTGAGGAACGTAGGGAAGAGGAGAGGTCTGTTGGAGAACAAGAAGAGCGTCCTTCTGCTGCTGCCGCAGGACATCAAGGACGTGATCACGGTCGAGGAGGCGACCGACCTGGTCGAGCAGGGCTACCGCGAATCGACGTTGAATCCGTTAATCAACGCGCCGCGCCGTCGCGTCCATTCCAAGAAGAACGTTCGTATCTCGAACTTCCCGGGCGGCGTCGATGGGCTCGGCGTCATCGGTTCGCTGACCCGCGGCGAATCGGTGACCCACGATCCGAAGCAGCAGGTCTATCCCTACCGGGAGCATCCGGTCTATTCGCTGTTTGATTCGGAATCGAGCCGGCTGCTCTCGATCATGATCGGCGAGATCACCGATAAGAGGGTCGGATTCTCCAGCGTCATGGCGCTGCGCACCGCCGCTACCAGCGGCGTGGGCTTCCGGTATCTCGCGCGCAAGAATGCCCGTATCGCCGGAATCTTCGGCACTGGCGGCCAGGCGCTGCATCACGTCCTGACCCTGGCGCACGAGCGGCCGATCGAGCGGTTCAAGGTCTATAGCCGCAACAAGGACAACCGCGTCAAGTTCTGCGAGCGGCTGGCCGAGCTGGTCAAGGCCGAGATGGTGCCGGTCGAGAAGCCGGAGGAGGTGATCGCCGGCGCCGACGTGGTGGTATGCTGCACCAACTCGAACGTGCCGGTGTTCGACGGCACTCTGCTCGAGCCCGGCCAGCATGTGACGACCATCGTCGGCTCCAACGTCTCGCTGGTGAAGGGCGGCTGGCTCGCTTCCGGCCGGCGCGAGAATGACGACGTGACGGTGCAGCGCGCCGATTTCATCGTCACCAACTACCGCGAATCGATCGAGCAGGAGCAGCAGGCCGGCCTGATGGAGCCGCTGAAGGCCGGGCTGATCTCCTGGGACAAGATCCACGAGCTCGGCGAGCTCCTGACCGGCGCCTTTGCCGGCCGAACCTCGGACGCGCAGATCACCTATCATGCCAACAACAACGGCACCGCGGCGGCCGACCTCGCCATCGCGAAGCGGGTCTACGATCTCTGCAAGAAGATGAAGCGCGGCATGTCGATCGAGCTGCCGGTCCCCGGCGAGCAATAGGAGGACACAATGAAGCCAGTCTCGACGCTTGCCTTCTCGCTGCTCGCGGCACTCGTCGCCGGCGTGCCGGCGGCCGCCGATCCGATCTCGGACTTCTACAAGGGCAAGGAGGTCCAGCTCTATATCGGCTATCCGCCGGGCGGCGGCTACGACATCTACGGCCGTCTCGTCGCCAAGCATCTCGGCCGCTTCATTCCGGGCACTCCCGGCGTGCTGCCGCAGAACATGCCAGGCGCCGGCAGCCTCAAGGCGGCCAACTACCTCTACAGCGCTGCGCCCAAGGACGGCAGCGCGATCGGCATCGTCGCGCAGTCGCTCGCCACCGAGGAGGTGCTGGGCACGCCGGGCATCGCCTACAAGTCGAAGGACTTCACCTGGATCGGCCGCGCGACCTCGAACGTCGAGATCGAGATCATGTGGCACACGGCACCGATCAAGAGCATGGCTGACGCCATGGTGAAGGAGGCGGTGATCGGCGGCAGCGGGCCGATCGCGCCGGCCGAGGTGTATCCCAAGGTTCTGAACAATCTCATCGGCACGAAGTTCAAGGTGATCAGCGGCTATGCCGGCTCGCCCGAGAGCTGCAACGCCATGGAGAAGGGCGAGGTGATGGGCTGCCTGCTGTCCTGGGTCGGGCTGAAATCCGGTCGTCCCGACTGGCTGCGCGACAAGCAGGTCAACATCATCGTGCAATATGCCATCTCCAAGCATGCCGAGCTGCCGAACGTGCCGACCATGGTCGAGCTCGGCAAGACCGAGGAGGACCGGCAAATCCTGGCGCTCTATGCCAGCGGCGCCGATCTCGGCCGCTCGATCGTGGCGCCGCCGAACCTGCCCGCCGACCGGGCCAAGGCGCTGCGGGATGCCTTCATGACCATGGTCAAGGACGCGCGCTTCCTCGAGGACGTGAAGAAGCAGAATGTCGATCTCGTCCCGTTGTCGGGCGAGGAGCTGCAGAAGGTGGTGGCGCGGGCGGCCGACGTCCCGCCGGCCGTGGTGGCACGCGCCAAGGAAGTGCACAACAACGCGAAGTGACGGAAAAAGGATAAACGGCCATGGCCAACAAGCTGTCGCTCACCATGGGGATGGAGCGCTACGACCGGCATTTCCCGTTCTATGACGGAACGGTGCCGGTGCCCGACACGATCGATCTCAAGGTGCTGCAGGTCGGGCAGAGCGTCACCTTGCGCGACGGCACCGACCGGCACGGCCGCATGCTGAAGGGCGAGTTCGACGTCGGCGAGTTCTCGATGTCGAGCTATCTCATGGCCAAGGGGCGCGGCATGCCGATCGCCGGCATTCCGATCTTTCCGCGCCGGTTGTTCAGCCAGAGCCAGATGTGGGTGCATCCTGACTCGGGCTTCTTCCATCCGCGCGACCTGATCGGCAAGAAGGTCGCGCTGTCCTCGTTCCAGACGACCCTGTCGCTGCTCGCCAAGGGCGACATGAAGTTCCATTACGAGGTGCCCTGGGAAGAGGTCCACTGGTTCGTGACCACCGAGGAGAAGGTGAAGTTCACGGTCAAGAAGGGCGTGCGCATCGACGTGCTCGACGACCGGCAGGATCTCGGCCGGATGCTGGAGGCGGGCGAGATCGACGCCTTCTTCCTGCCGCATCCGCCCCATTCGGTGGTGTCCGGCAAGACCAAGGCGCGCCGCCTGTTCGCCGATCCGCAAGCAGAGGAGCTCGCTTATTTCCGCAAGGTCGGCGACTTCCCGATCATGCATGTGGTGGCGATCCGCCAGGAGCTGGTCGACAAGGCGCCCTGGGTGGCGCGCGCCGTCTACGACCTGTTCAATGCGGCGAAGGAGATCGCCGAGAGCTATTACGAGGATCCCAACTGGGCGCGCCTCGCCTGGGGCCGCCATGACTTCGAGCGGGAGCGCAGCGCCTTCGGTCGCGATCCGTGGGAGAACGGCTTCAAGCGCAACCGCGCCAATATCGCGCGCTTCATCAAATACTCGCACGACCAAGGGCTGATCGACGCGGCCTATGAGCCGGAGACGCTGTTCTGCAAAGAGACGCTCGACAGCTGAGGAAGGGAAAGAGGAGAGGGATGACTGGTAACCTGTGGCAGCGCAGCGCGGGACGCCGCGAGCCGGCCGAGCTGATGAAGCCGATCGTCGATCCTGCCGGCTGGCGCCGGGACGAGATCAGGGAGTCGCGGGGCTGGGCTTATTGCCTCTCGCAAGCCGAGATTGACGAGATCTTCGCGGCGGTGGCATCGGTCGAAGCGCGCGAGCTCGAGATCCATCGCGTTACCCGCGCCGACTTCCCGCTGCCTCACCTTGCGGCCGCGCTGGCCGATATCAAGGCGGAGATCATGGACGGGCGCGGTTTCGCCTTCCTGAGGGGCTTGCCGGTCGCGGATCGCACGCGGCGACAGACCATCATGGCTTTCTGGGGGCTCGGCACCTATATGGGCACCGCGATCTCGCAGACCGCGAGCGGCCATATGCTCGAGCATGTCAAGGATGCCGGTGCCGACAACGAATCGCCGACCGGCCGCGGCTACAACTCGCCTTCTGCGCTCGGTTTTCATGCCGACAGCTGCGACATGTTCTCGCTCTGCTGCCTGCATACCGCGAAAGCCGGCGGCCAGCACCGGCTGTGCAGCTCGGTCACGCTCTATAACGAGATGCTGAAGCGCCGGCCCGATCTCGTCCAGGAGCTGACCTTCCGCTTCTACCGCTCGCGGCGCGGCGACGTTCCGCCCGGTGCCGAGCCGTGGATGCGGCAGCCCATCTTCAGCGTCAAGGACGGCTACTTCGCTGCGCGCGGTGCGAGCAGCGCCATCAGGCGCGCCCAGTCCTTACCGGGCGTGCCGCCGATGACGGAGGCCCAGAAAGAAGCGATCGCCTTCTACCAGGCATTGGCGAGCGAGCTCGCGGTCGAGATCGATTTCGAGCCCGGCGACATCTCCTACGTGCTCAATCACGTGGCGCTGCATGCGCGCAGCCGCTACGAGGACTGGCCCGAGCCTGAGCGCAAACGCCACCTGCTCCGGCTGTGGCTGAACATCGAAGGCGAGCGGCCGGTCGACGACGAGGTGCGGCGGGAGATCAGCGGCATCGTCGGCTGGGACGTGCCCCCGCAAGTGCCGCTCGACGCCACGCCGGTCGCGCGCCGCTGAAGGAATAGGCTCCGCCGCCGCGAGGGACTTGCGTCCGGGCCGCCGACCCGTCATATTCACAGAAACTAAATGTGAATAGGGAGGGGGCCATGCTCGGTCGCAGGCGCGTGCTGCAGGGTTTGGGAGGGAGCCTGGCCGCCAGTGCGCTGCCCGGACTCGCCGATGCGGCGGACAATACGCCGCTCGTGACCGGTCTTCCGCCCGGCGTCTACGACACGGCGATGCTCGATGCATTGCCCGGCAAGAAGCCGCTGATCAAGCTTTCCTACCGGCCGCCAAACTACGAGACGCCGACCTCCTACTTCGCGACGCCGATCACGCCGAACGACGCCTTCTTCGTGCGCTACCACCTCTCGGTCATTCCCGAGATCAATGCGCAGAGCTGGAAGATCCAGGTCGGCGGCGAGGGGGCGGCGACGCCGTTCGAGCTCACCCTCGCGGATCTGCAGCGCGGCTTCGAGCAGGTCGAGGTCACCGCGGTATGCCAATGCTCGGGCAATCGCCGCGGCCTGTCGGAGCCGCATGTCGCCGGCGTCGAATGGGGCGTCGGCGCCATGGGCAATGCGGTGTGGCGCGGCGTGCGGCTGAAGGACGTGCTCGCCAAGGCGGGGTTGCGCAAGGAGACGGTCGAGATCGTCACCAACGGCGCCGACAGCGCGCCGCTCGCGGCGACGCCCGATTTCGTGAAGAGCATCCCGCTCGCCAAGGCGATGGACGAGAACACGATCATCGCCCACACCATGAACGGCCAGCCGCTGCCGCACTTCAACGGCTATCCGGCGCGCCTCGTCGTGCCGGGCTGGACCGCGACCTACTGGATGAAGCATCTCACCTCCATCGAGGCGTCGACCAAGCCTTTCGACGGGTTCTGGATGAAGAGCTCCTACCGCATTCCGTCCGGCAAGTTTCCCATCGTCAGCCGCTTCACGACCCAGCAGACCGAGGCCAACGAGCCGATAACCGAGATGGTGGTGAACTCGCTGATCACCGCGCCGGTGGAAGGCGCCCGGCTGCATGCCGGACAGGCGGTCGAGGTGCGCGGCATTGCCTGGGACGGCGGCTATGGCATCGCGCGTGTCGAGATCTCGCTCGATCGCGGCCGCAGCTGGCGTCCGGCGACGCTTGGCAAGGATCTCGGCCGCTTCTCCTTCCGGCCCTGGAGCTACCGCTTCACGCCGCAGGCGGGCAAGGTGACGGTGCTGGCCAAGGCGACCAATGCGGCCGGCCAGACCCAGGTCGACAAGCTGATCTTCAACCCGCCGGGCTATCACAACAATGTGATGCGCCCGCTCAGCTTCACCGTCGCGTGAGGAGACGAGCATGCGCAAGTTCGTATGGTCCGCTGCCCTGATCCTGCTCGCCGGTGCGGCTCTCGCGGCAGAAAGTCCGGTTGCGTTGAAGGACGCGCCGGGCCGGCAACTGGTGGAGAACAACTGCGCCGGCTGCCACAGCCTCGATTATCCGCGCATCAATGCGCCCTTCCTCGACCGCAAGGGCTGGGAGGGCGAGGTCGCGAAGATGATCAATGTCTTCGGCGCGCCTATCCCGCAGGAGAACGTGCCGGGCATCGTCGACTATCTCACGCGCAATTACGGAGTGGGCGGCTAGACGACGCGCCGACGGTACGTGGTTACTCCTTCGCCCATTAACGCGAATCAATGCGCTGTTTAGCTGGCCTTTCGCTCACACTTGCGCTCGAAAAAGAGCCGCTCGTGGGAGGAGGCCGCCATGTCGAGCCGCGGAGAAATCGCTGAAGCCTTCAATGTTCAAGGTTGGACGGCCAAGGAGGTCGTCCGCGAGCTTGCGCTGATCTTGTCGGCAAGCGCCGGCATTATCGCGCTGCTCATGCTCCTGAAGGGGCTGCAGAGCGTCATCTGATCGGCGCGCTCGGCGATTGATCTGCATCAAACCCTTCGCCGCCGGAATGTGGCAGGGAAGGACGGGTGATCCGTCTGTCCGGAGGGAGCGATGCCGAAGAATGTCGGAAGCGCCGATCGTGTGCTGCGCGTGCTGTTCGGGCTCGCGCTGCTATCCTTGCTCGTCCTGGTCGACAGCTCCTGGCGCTGGCTCGGGCTGATCGGCTTCGTGCCCCTCCTCACCGCCGCACTCGGTTCCTGTCCGGCCTATACGATCTTCGGGCTCCGGACGCGCACTTGATGCAGGTCAAGGCACCGCCCGGCCTTCCGTAGGATATTGGCGCCGAAAGGAGATCCGCCATGTCCGAGATCTGGGCAACGCTGTCGCCACATATCGTCACCATCATCATCATGCTCGTCTTCATGGGCGGCATGGTCTTCGTGCACAGGCTCTGGCCCAAAGACAAGGCACAGAGCCGGTCGCCCCTGGAGACGCTGGCGCACCGCTTCGCGCAAGGCGAGATCGACCGCGAGGAATATGAGGAGCGCAAGCGCGTCCTGAACCACGCCGCTTAAGAGCGCACCAATTCGTCCCGAACGCTCGGGACGAATTCCAGTGACGCTGGCCGGATCCGTCTAGCGCTGGGGGACGATCGGCTCGACCTTGGTGCCTTCGGCGATCTCTTCCGGCGGGTAGAGCACGACCCGCTCGCCGACCTTGACGCCCGCGGCGATGTTGACCAGCGCGGTGCCGGCGCCGACGGCTACCGGCGTCACCTCGCGATAATGGATCTGGTTCGCCTCGTCGAGGCTGGCCACGATCTGCTTGTCGCCGCGCGCGCTCAGCGCCGCCTGTGGGATCTGCGGATAGCTCTGCAAGGGCAGATGCAGCGTCACATGCGCGAAGCTGCCTGCTGCGAGGAAGTCGTCGCCGTTGTTGATGTCGATCTCGACATAGAGCGTACGGGTCTTCTGATCGAGCGTACCGGCGGTGCGGCTGATCTTCGCCTCGACCTTGCGGTCGGTATTGGTCGGGTCGGTCACGATCACCGGCGTGCCGACCGGGGCGAAGGGCACGTCGGCCTGCTCGATATAGGTGGCGACGCGCAGCTTGGTGGTATCGGCGACAGTGATCACCGGCAACGCATTCGACTGGTTGGTCGAAGCGTTCGAGATCAACGACCCGGCGTCGACGAAGCGCATCGTCACGGTGCCGTCGAAGGGGGCCCGCAGGATTTCGTAATCCTTGAGGCTCTTCAGCTGCTTGACCTGCGCTTCGGCCATCCGCATCGCGGTCATCGAATTGTCGGCCGCCTGCTTGGAGACGTGCCCGTGGACGAGCATGTCCTGATCGCGCTTGGCATTGCCGCGCTTGTTCTCGAAATCGGCGAGGGCCGCGGCATATTGGCTGTCGGTCTCCTCCGACTCCATCTCGCCGATGACCTGGCCGGCCTTCACGCGATCGCCACGGTCGACATTGAGCGTCTTGAGATAGCCGCCGAGCTTGCCGTACATCGTGGTCGACATCCACGGCTTCACGTCGGCGAGCAAGGTCAGCTCGCGTTCCGACGGGCCCGCCACCGCGGTCGCGATGCGCAGGCGCGGAGTAGCCGGCGTCCCGGCCTGTTGCGCGGCTGCCGGCGTGGATTCGCGCAGCTGGGTGACGTAAAGGGCGCCCGCGCCGCCGGCGAGCACGAGGACCGCGAGGGCCACGGAAACACGGCTAGGCATGAGAGGCGCTCCCGCTGCTGCCGGCCGATTCTTCGACGAATCGCCGGTCGAGCTCGAACAAGGTGGGCGGCTTGCGCCGGAGAAGCGTGTAGATGATCGGCACCAGGAAGAGCGTGGCGATAGTTGCGACCATCAGGCCGCCGACGACGGCGCGGCCGAGCGGCGCGTTCTGCTCGCCGGCCTCGCCGAGGCCGAGCGCCATCGGGATCATGCCGATGATCATGGCGAGCGCGGTCATCAGCACCGGCCTGAGGCGCGTCATGCCCGAAGCGGCGGCAGCCTGAAGGGCCGACAGGTTCTCCTTGACCCGGAGCTCATTGGCGAAGCTCACCACCAGGATCGAGTTCGAGACCGAGATGCCGATCGCCATGATGGTGCCCATCAGCGACTCGACGTTGAAGGTGGTGCCTGTGAGAAGCAGGATCCAGATGATTCCGACCAGGGCGCCAGGCACTGCCATCATGATGATCAGCGGGTCGATCCAGGATTGGAACAGGATCACCATCAGCGTGTAGACGAGGATGATGGCCAGCACCATGCCGAAGCCGAGATCACGGAACGAGCTCTGCATGACCTCGTTCTGGCCGCGCAGCTCGACGCGCATGGTGCGCGGCATGTCCGGTTTCATGCGGTCGATCGCCGCCTGGATGTCGCGCGCGACGCCGCCGAGATCGCGCCCGTCGATGTTGGCGTCGACATTGATCACCCGCTGCACCATGGAATGGCTGACCATCGAGTAGTTGGTCGTGGGCCGCACCGAGGCGATGTCGGCGAGGCGCGTTACCGGTGCCGTCGGCTGGTCGGCCAGGGTGACCGACGGCGGATTCGGGTTGATCTGGTTGCTCGGCGTCGAGATCGAGATCCCCAGGATGTCGTCGACGCTGTTGAAGCGCTCGATCGGCGTCTGCACGGCGACGCCGTAGGTGATGCCGTTCTCGGGATTGAGGAAGTAGGAGGGCGAGACGAAGCTCGACGAGGCGAGCGAGACCAGGAGATTGTTCGACACGTCGCGTTGGGTCAGGCCTAGCCGGGCGGCGCGCTGGCGGTCGACATCGACCTGGAGCGACGGATAGTCCAGCACCTGGGCGATGTGCGGATCGACGACCCCGGGGATCTTGCGCAGCTCGGTCAGCAGCCGCTGCCCGAATATTTGCGCGCGCTCGAAGTTCACGTCGGCAATCTGGATGTCGACCGGCGCGTTCAGCCCGAAATTGAGCACCTGGCTGACGATGTCGGCGTTCTGGAAATAGAGCTGGAGGCCGGGGAAGGCGACCGGCAGCTGGTCGCGCAGGGCATTCATATAGTCGCGGCTGGGCTTGTGGCCCGGCTTCAGCGAGATGGTGATCTCGGCATCCATGGCGCCGACATTGTCGACGCGCACATAGGCGAGGTTGAAGGCGCCTGGCGTGCCGATCAGGTCGTTGATGGTGCGCAGCTCGGACGGCGGGATGATCTCGCGGATCTTGTCCTCGACCTGGAGCACCAGCTGCTCGGTCTGCTCGACGCGGTTTCCGCGCGGGCCGCGGATATGCATCTTGATCAGGCCGACGTCGGCGGTCGGGAAGAAGTCGGTGCCGATGGTCGTCGCGGCGCCGCCGGTGATCACCAGCACCAGCAGGAAGCAGACCAGCACGAAGCCGCGGCGCTCGAGCAGGCGCCCGAGCAGCCTGCCATAGGCATCGCGGAAGCGGTCGAAGCCGCGGTCGATCGCGGCGCTGATCCGGCTCGGCTCCGGATGCCCGTGGACGCCGCCTTGCTGCATGCCGAGCAGATAGCGGGCGAAGGCCGGCACCACGGTGAAGGTGAGGGCATACGACGCCACCATCGCCAGCACGACGGTGAGGGCGAGGGGGATGAACAGGAAGCGGCCAGGTCCCTGCAGCAGCAGCACCGGGCAGAAGACGATGCAGATCGCGAGCGTCGCCACCGTAAGCGGCTGGATCACCTCGCTCGACCCGTCGAGGATGGCGACCGTCAGCGGCTTGCCCAGCGTCTGGTTGCGGTGGATGTTCTCGATTGTCACGGTTGCATTGTCGACCAGCAGGCCGATCGCGAGCGCCAGGCCGCCGAGGGTCATCAGGTTGATCGACTGGCCCATCAGGAACAGGCCGGCGAGGCCGGCGAAGATCGACAGCGGGATCGAGGTCGCCACGATCACCGTGTTGCGCCAGCTGCCGAGGAAGAAAAGGATCATCAGCGAGACCAGGATCGACGAGATCACCGCCTCGTGCATGACGTTGTTGACGGCGGCGCGCACGAACACCGACTGGTCGAAATCGAGACTGAGATCGACGCCCTCGGGCAGAACGGACTTGATCTCCGACAGCATGTCGCGCGTCGAATCGACGACCATCAGGGTCGAGGCATCGAGATGCTTCAGGATGGCCAGATAGACCGAACGCTGACCGTTCACATGCACGATGCTGTTCTGTGTCGAGTATCCGTCATTGACACGCGCCACGTCGCCGACCGTGACCGCCACGCCGTTGCGGATGCCGAGCGGCATCTGGTTGAACTGGGTCAGGATGTTCGGGCTGGCGTTCAGGCGGACGAGATATTCAGAAGTTCCGAGCCGCGCCGTGCCGGCCGGCACGATGATGTTCGACTGCTGCAGGGTGGTGACCACGTCCTGCGGCGCAAAGCCCTTTGCGGAGAGCTTGGCGGGATCGAGATCGATGGTGATCGTGCGGAACTTGCCGCCGAAGGGACCGGGAATCGACACGCCGGGAATGGTGAACAGGCGCAGCCGCACGGTATTCAACGCGAGATCCTGCAAGCCCTGCTCGGGTACCGTCTTGCTCGCCATGGTGAGCTGGATGACCGGCACGTTGGATGCGTTGAAAGGCAGGATCGAAGGCGGCGTGATACCGGGCGGCGCCTGGCGCAGAATCGTATTGTTGTTGGCCGCCATCTGCGCGATGGCGCTGCCCATGTTGGTGCCCGGCTGGAAATAGACCTTGATGATGCCGACGCCGGGCAGCGACTGCGATTCCATCTTGGTGATGCCCTCGACCGTGGTCGAGTAGCTGCGCTCGGTGATCGACACGACGCGCCGTTCCACCTCCTCGGTGGACAGGCCCTGGTAGTTCCACACCACCATGACGACGGGAATGTCGATGATCGGGAAGATGTCGACGATCATGCGCATACCGGCGAGGCCGCCGAGCATCATGATCAGGAAGGCGGCCACCGCCGAGGTATAGGGGCGCCGCAGCGCGATCCGGACCAGCGCGATCAAACCGTTTCCTCCCGCTTTTTCGAGATGGTTTCGGACGAAGCGGAAGCGCTTCGCGACCCAGCCCTTAAGCTAGCTTACGATCATTGCTAAAAGTTAATGTGGGCGCAAAGAAAATATGTATGACGGCCGGGCCTTTACCACGCCAGGGCCGGGGGCCGATCAGTCGCTGGCGGCGGGCGCCGGAGCGGGGGCGGAGCCGCGCAGAGGCCGCTCCTCGATACGGCTGAACAGAAACAGGCCGACGGCGCTGGTCACGGCCAGGCCGGCGAACAGGCTGCCGAAGCAGGCGGCGACCAGGCGCCGGGCTTCGGGGGTCAGCTCGTGGCGCACCAGCTCCTCGAGATTGGTGACCGCGCCGAGCTCAGGCAGCGCGGCGGAGACCAGCCCCAGCACGAGCGCGGAACCGGCCGCCACCACGACCGCCCCGCCGAGGGCGCGCGCGAAGCCCATCGCACCGCTGATCGCGCCGAGATCGCGCGGCTCGACCGCGTTCTGCGTCGATACCATGCCGGCCGGGAAGATCGCGCCCAGCCCACCGAGGGCAAGGGTCATCAGGATCATCGCCTCGATCACCGACAGACGGTCGGCGAAGAAGGCCATGACCGTGAGGAAACAAATACTGATGCCGACACCGACCAGGGGCTGGATACGGTAGCGCCCGGTGCGCCTGATGTGCTTGCCGACCCGGTTGGAGGTGATGGTGTTGGTCACCATCATGGGAATGAGCACGAGTCCGGCGCGATCGACCGGCAGGCCGAGCCCGATCTGGAAATAGAGCGCGCCGAGAACGATGCAGGTGAGATAGCTACCATAAAGGATGAAGCTCGCCGACAGCGCCGGCTGGATCACCGGGTCGCGCAGGAAGCGCAAGGGCAGGATCGGCTCCTTGGCACGCGTCTGACGGTAGAGAAAGCAGGCGCCGAGCAGCAGGCCGGCAAAGACGAGGCTGAGCAGCTGCGGCGAGCCCCAGGGCAGGCGCTTGCCGCCGAGCGAGACGACGCAGAGCAGGGCGATGGTGGCGCCCGACAGCAGGGCCATGCTGGCATAGTCGATCTCGGCCGGACGCCGTTGGACAGGCAGCTTCTTCAGCGTGTGGAACGCCAGGGCGAAGGCGATCAGGCCGAGCGGCAGGTTGATCCAGAAGATCCAGGGCCAGCCGAAATGCGCCGTGAGCGTGCCGCCGAGCGGCGGGCCGAGCCAGACCGAGGAGGTGTAGGCGTTCCAGTGGCCGCGCTCGCGCGGCGCCACCGCGTCGCCGAGGATCGCCTGGGGCATGGTGAAGAGGCCGGCGCAGCCGACCCCCTGGAGGGCGCGGGCGATGATCAGGGTCAGCATGCTGGGCGCCGCCGCGCACAGCAACGAGGCGGCGGTAAAGATGCCGACCGCGATCAGCAGCATGCGGCGCCGTCCGTAGAAGTCGCTGAGCTTGCCCATGATCGGCATGCAGCAGGTCGAGGCCAGCAGGTAGGAGGTCACGATCCAGGACAGGAGCTCGACATCGCCGAGGTCGGCCGAGATGGCCGGCAGCGCCGTCGCCACCACGGTCTGGTCGAGCGCCCCGAGAAACTGCGCCAGCATGGCGCCGGTCAGGATGATGCGTGTCTCGGAAACGGTCAGTTGCATGGAATTTGAGCAGCCTTGAGGGCGGATCTTAGGATCTAAGTGCCTGTAACAAAAGCGCGCTTGCCCTGGCCGGCCGCTTGCATCACTTTTGCGTTGTAACCGTGTCGCGGCGTTCGCGTCCACTTTGGGTAGGGACCACCCAGTGCGGAAGAGCGCGTTTGTCGGTGCAGGCATGCTGCTCGTCCTCGCCTCCTGGCATGGCGAAGCGGCCGAATCGCGTCCGAGCCAGAGCAGCCCGGCCGGCGCCTGTTTTGCCGGCGGCCATCCGCCCTATTCCGATCCGCCGGTCCTCCAGTACTGGTCGCCGCGCAATCCCAACCTGTCCGCCGGTGGCGAGATCCCGGTCTGCGGCGGGATCGGCTCCGGTCCCTTCAAGGAGCTGGTGGCGCTTGCCGGGCGCTTTGCCTACGCCGGCGATGCGCAGGGGCTGCTGGCGCGCTTCGGCGCCGTCTCGCACTTCGCCGGCCTGCGCTTCTGGGCCGTGAGCAAGCAGCGCTGGGACGTGCTGATCGAGGCGGCGCATGCGCTCAACGCGCCGCAGGACGATGGCGCGCGCGCCGATTTCCATCCCCAGGAGATGGGCGAGGGCAGCGATCTCTTCTTCTCGCAGGAAGATGCCGGCGCTGCCGATCCGGTGATCTACCAAATGCATGTCGAGGAGGTCGGGCGCGACCGGCTCGTGCTCACGGTCGAGAACACCAACGCGGTGCGCATGCTGCTCTTCCCGATCTTCGGCAGCGGCGACCTGCGCATCCTGTACCGGCTGGAGCGGATCGCGCCCGGCGAATGGGGCTTCTATTCGGTGCTGCAGCTCGGGCCCGGCACCAGCTTCCTCGCCGAAGGGCGCGAGGATTCCTATGCCAACCGGCTGACCGCCGTGTTCCGCCACATCGCTGGCATTCCCGACACGGCCGAGCCGCCGGCGGCGCGCGGCCGGCCGGCGCAATCGGCATACGATCCGCTACTCGGCGGCGACTAGGGCGCGCGCCCGCGCGATCACCGCGTTCGGCGCGCCATAGAGCCGACCCAGCAGCGCCTCCATCTCGGCGCCCGGCATGTCCATGATGTCGAGCCGTTCCTTTTTCGCATCGGCCAGAAGCTCGGGGTCGCGCAGGGTCGCCTCGAAGGCGGTGCGCAGGGCTTGCAGCCGGTCGCGAGGCATGCCGGGCGGGCCGAAGAAGGGACGGCCCATGCGCGAGGGCGACAGCAGCAGCTCGACCGCCTGACGGTCCGTGCTGTCGGAGATCAGCGTCGGGAGCAGCGGCAGGTCCGGAATCTTCGGGTCGTGCGCGAGTCCGAGCTCGATCAGCAGGTTGATGGTGTGCTTCTCGACCCAATCGGGATGAATTTGCATCAGGCTGCCGAAGGATTCGCCGCAGCGCCCCTGGAGCTCGCCCTTCTCGACCGCGGCGCTGACCTCGGTGCTGGTGAGATAGCCGCTGATCACCTTGAGCTTCAGCCCCAGCACGTTGCGCAGGGTCGCATTGAACGTGGTGAGCTCGGCACCCTTGCCGGTGGTGCCGACGAGCAGCGTCTTGGTCTTCCAATCCGCGAGGTTGGCGATGCCGGCATCGGCGCGCCCGTAGCACACCGCATTCTCCTGATTGGCCGAGCCGATATAGGAGAATTTCTGGGCATCGAACTGCGCGCCCTCCATCGCCAGCAAGGGCATGATCGGCACGAAGCGATGCGTCACGCCGAAGGCCGAGCCATCGCGCGGCGCCACGTTGTAGAGATGGTTGGCGGCGTTCAGGCTGCCGGCGCCCGGCATGTTCTGCGGCAGCAGCGTCGGGCGGCCCGGTATGTGCCGTCCCATGTGGCGCGCCAGCAGGCGGGCATAGAGGTCGTAGGTCTCGCCGGGGCCGAAGCCGATGACGATCGTCACCGTGCGACCGCGATAGAAATCCTCGATTGCGTCGGCTGCCGCGGGCCGCGCCGCAAGCAGCAGGATCGCCGCCAGACCCCAGGCAAAACGCGCCGCCTTTGCCATGATTTCCCCCCAATCCGTCGTTAAGGGAAACGTAGCATCCTTGGCCTATCGAAGGGCCAATCTTTGCAGCCCCAGGGGAAACGATGGGTCTCTCGCGTATCTTTCTCGGCGCCGTGATCGGCGTTCTGATCCCGACCTTGGTCGTGGCCTATTTCGCCTTCGCGCCCGCCGGTCCGGCATCGGCTCGCACCC
>JADMIO011460678.1_pt1 | contig 22132 bp, 17 predicted proteins | sample 8958161 | NCBI WGS metagenome assembly JADMIO01 (sample SAMN16585339, study PRJNA669376) | soil metagenome | isolation source: Crop rotation soil | place: USA: Cullars Rotation, Alabama | collected 2011
GGTTCGCTCGCGACCGAATCCGCCGGCTGGATTGCCGCCGCGCAGGCCGCCTACGCTTCGATTCCACGCCAGCAAATCAAAGACAATCTCGATGTCAACGACACCCTCATCGCGCTCCTCTTCGAACGTAAAGTCGCGCAAATTCTCAACGAGCGCGGCAACCCAGCGGCCTCAAATCTCACGCTCTTTCCTTTCCGCGCCACCGACACGGGCCGCACCAATCCGCCCGCGAAATTGCTCCAGTCTATCGAAACCCGCCTCGACGACGCGCATCCCGGTTTCAAACTCGACGGCATTCTCATCGGCCTCGACAACGCCGTGCACGCAAACCTTCCCGCCGAGATGGTCCAACTCAAATCCCTCGCCACCGAAATTTATCGCATCAGCAGCGCCTCCAACAATGCCGCTCCCGGCAAATATCCGTCGCCCATCGACACCCTCCGCGGCTTTTTCGAAACCGGAATCATTCACAGCAACTACGCCGCCGTCCTCACGTTGACTCCGGCTAATGTCACGACCGCGCTCAACGCCTACACCACCGCGCTCTCCAACGTCACTGCGCGCCCCACCGTCAACCTCGATCTCGTCGTCCGCCCCGACACCTTCGGCGGAACCTGCACGCGCCTTGATGTCGCCGGCGCTTTGCCCGCCGTTCAAAAAACACTCATCCATCCCGGCGGCCAACAATATCGCCTCCTCGAAGCCTTCAACCTCGTGCCCGGCGCGCACATCCACGTCTTCGGCTATTCCGACGTGCAAAATCCGATCTGTCCGTCCGACCCGGCCGTCGAAGTCATTTCCATGGCGCTTGACAGCGTCCCCGAAACCACCGCCGATGACACCGACGGCGACCTTTTGCCAGACGCGCTCGAATATCTTCTCTTCGGCAGCCTGAGCCACAGCGGCTTCGAAGACACCGACGGCGACGGTTACAGCAACCTCCAGGAACTCCTCGACGGCACCGACCCCATGGATTCATCCCTCCACGGCTCGCTCATCGTCAACCTCTCGCCGCCCGCAGTGACCATCGAAACCCTCGGCACAGGCGACATCCATCTCAGCTTCGATTACCCCGCCGCCTACGCGGGCGCGATCCATTTCACCATCAAATCCACCACCGACCTCGGCTCCATCTTCGGCAACGAAGTCCTCACCCCCATCAACACCGGCGGCAACCACTTCGAAGTCACCCTCCCCAACCCCGGCGCCACCACCAAATTCTACCTCCTCTCCATGACCGCTATGTAGAAGCGCAATTAAATCACCCTTCGTAGCGTCACTCGAATCGTCTGCGATTTGCCGTTGCGCTGAATCTCCAATTCCAAAACCTGCCCATCGCCTTTCCGCATCAGGTCAAAAATCGTTTGCGGCCGCATTCTCCAGACCCCTTTGCCGTCCAATTTCAAGATTCGATCTTCCTTCCGGACACCCGCCTCTTCGCCGCTCGATTTCGATTCAACCCACTTCACAAATGGCAATCCATCTTTGCCCCAGCGCACATGGATCCCCGTCATGTTAAAATCATCTTTCTCCAGGCCAGATGGCCTTTCCACGGTGAGCTGTGAATTTGGGAAATCCATAAAGACCCGATGCCGTCGCAGAAAATCCAAACCGATCGAGGACGGCAGGTTTGTGCCTAAGTTCCGTGAGCAAAAAAGATTTGTGAAAACTGCGTCTCCAATTTGCAGGCTCGCCAAGCGTGCGCACGTTGAGGTGAATTCATTTCCAAAACCATCCTCGCCCATGATGGTTGCGGTCTTTGGAGGATTCTTTCCGAACACCGTTTCCCAATCGGTAGGATTCAGATCGATGGACCCCTGAGCCCCGGTGTCAACGATTAGCCTCAACGGAATTCCATTTGCCGTCGCGGAAAAATAAAAAAACCAGTTCGTCGATTGCCCCTCGAACGGAACTGTCGTTGCGCTGACCGAATTCACCCAATTGGTCGACCAGATCAGCCGTGTTCCGGAAAAATCCCAGCTCTGCGGAATGTCCCGCAATATCGTCATGCCCAAGATGCCGTCAACTCGGATGCCGATGTCCGATTCCAAAGCCGAAAGATCGATGATACCCACTTCCGGTAGTTCCGTTTCGCTTTTCCACAACTTCATCAACGGACCTTTGAACAATTCAATCTCTCGAATCGAATCGCCCGCCGGGGTATGCGTCGGCTGTTTATCGGTGACCGGACCCACTAGCCGCTTGAGCCGTTTGTCCAAAATCGTTGCTTCACTCCCCGTATCGACGTCAAAACGATAAGCTTTCCCTGCGATTTCAACGCGCGCCAGAATCGTTCCGCGATCTTCGTATTTCGGAACATCCTCCGCTTGTTCGGCAGCCGCCCCACTGAAGACGAACAAGGCTCCAGCCCATTGAAGAAGGGAGTTCATGTGTTCATACTCTTTTCTCGTGAGTCTTTATCAAGCGCGAAAGCAGAACCGCGCGCCGCAACCCACGGAAGGCATCAATTTGTGAATGAAAACTTCCCAAAAAGAATACTTGACGCAGATGCAAATCCCGGTAATCTGTGAGCCGGAAGCCGGGACCGCGCCCGTTGCGTGACAGCCCGACCCGAGGAAAACTTTTCGGAGCCGACCTAAAACCGAACCGGCCTCAAAAAACTTCCCTCGATCAAGCTTAACCTCCGGGTATGTAGTCCGCCTTTAGGCGGCTTCCCCCGCGCATTAACTTGAGGACCCACCGCGTCCGCTTCCACAACCGCCGCCAACCCATGAACGCCGATGCCATGCAAACCACTGCGCCCATCCAAACCTCGTCCTGCGCGGCCCACCGGTCGCACAAGTCCCACTTGTACCCAATCGATGCGTTCGATTCCCCGCATCCATCCGATAATTCGCGCTTCCAGCCCAGCCCCCCGATAAATCCCGTTAACCCCGATAAATCGGCCCTTTTGCCCGATAAATGTCCGATAAATTTCCGGTACGCTGGCGACAAATCCCGGTACACACCCGACAAAATACCGGTGCCCCGTTTTCCGCCACTTTTCGCCTTTTCCGCTTTTTTCCGCATCTTTTCCGACGAAACATTCGAACTGCCCCGTCATTTCCGGCACATCCCGCTTCCAATGCCCGCCCGGCGCGTGTTAACATTGGCCCGCACGATGAAGACAATATTCTTTCGCGTTCAGTTATTAATCGCAGCGGCGGGTTTAATGGCCCTGGCCGGTTGCAGCAAACAACCTTCGACGCCTGCCGGAAACACGGACGGTGGCGCCGCAGCGCCCGCGGCCAAGCCGGCGGGGAAAAAGCTCACGGTCGGCTTTTCTCAGGTCGGCGCCGAGAGCGATTGGCGCGTGGCGGAATCGAAGTCCGTCAAAGATGAAGCGGCCAAGCGCGGGATCGATTTGAAGTTTTCGGATGCGCAGGGGAAGCAGGAGAATCAGTTTAAGGCGATCAGTTCGTTCATCGCGCAGGGTGTCGATGGGATCATTCTCGCGCCGAAAGTGGAGACGGGTTGGGATCAGGTTTTGAAGGACGCGAAGGCGGCGAAGATTCCCGTGATCCTCGTGGATCGCGGCATCGACGTGAAGGACGATTCGCTTTACGCCACGTTGATTGCTTCGGATTTCGTCTCCGAAGGGCGCATGGCCGCCGAATGGCTCGCCAAGAAAACGGGCGGCAAAGCGAATATCATCGAACTCGAAGGCACGCCCGGCGCGGCGCCGGCGAAGGATCGCAAGGCTGGTTTTGCGGAAGGGATCAAGGGGTATCCGGACATGAAGATTATTGCCGCGCAGAGCGGCGACTTCGAAACCGGGAAGGGGAAGGAAGTGATGGAGACGTTGCTGCAGAAGTTCGGCGGCACGGTGAACGCGGTTTACGCTCACAACGACAACATGGCGCTTGGCGCGATTGAAGCGATCAAGGCCGCTGGCAAAAAGCCGGGTGTGGATATCACGATCGTTTCGATCGACGGCGTGAAGTCGGCGTTCACCGCGATGGTGGCGGGCGATTTGAATTGCACGGTTGAATGCAATCCGCTGCTCGGCCAGATGGCGTTCGACGCGCTCGATAAATCGATCAAGGGCGACAAGCTGCCGAAGAAAACGGTGGTGCAGGATAAAGTTTACGACCAGACCGTGGCGAAGGATGTGATTGGTTCGCGCCAGTATTAATTCGATGAAGAAATATTTCCTGGCGCTCGCTGCCTCTGTCGTTTGCGCGTTTGCGCAGGGAAGCGACGCAACGTATTCCAACCCGGTGATGGCGGGCGATTTTCCTGATCCGTCCATCATTCGCGTGGGCAAAGATTATTGGGCGACAGCGACGTCGTCCGAATGGTCGCCGCAGTTTCCAATTTTGCATTCGCGCGATTTGGTGAATTGGGAAGTGGTGGGCTCGGTCTTCCAATCGCGGCCGGCGTGGGCGACGGGGAATTTTTGGGCGCCAGAAATCACGACGTACAACGGCCTCTATTATGTTTATTACGTCGGACGCAAGTTGAACGGCCCGCTCGCGGTGGCCGTTGCGATCGCGGACAAACCGCAGGGGCCCTACAAGGATTATGGCGTGCTGGTGTCGCAGGCGGCGGGGTCAATCGATCCGTTCCTGGTCAAAGACGAACATGGCGATCCGTATTTGGTTTGGAAGGAAGATGGAAACAGCCGGAAGTTGCCGACGGTTTTGTGGGCGCAAAAGCTCGATAAATACGGCGTCACGCTTGTAGGCGAGCCGAAGGAAATCATGCGGAATGACGCGCCGTGGGAAGGCGCGGTGATTGAAGGCGCGTGCATCGTTCATCGCGGCGATTTCTTCTATCTGTTTTATTCCGGCAGCGGTTGCTGCGGCGTGAATTGCAATTACGCGCTCGGCGTGGCGCGGTCGCGCACTTTGCTGGGACCGTGGGAGAAGAATCCCGGCAATCCGATTCTCGCCGGCAATGGCGATTGGCGTTGTCCGGGGCACGGCACGATTGTGTCGGACGATTACGGCCGCTTCTGGCTGCTTTACCATGGTTACAACGCGAAGACGTTTATCTTTACCGGACGCGAAGCGTTGCTGGACGAAGTGCGTTTCACCGCCGACGGCTGGGCGGAAATTAATCAGGGCTCCGGTCCGAGTTCGGGCCGTCCTTCGCCGTTGGGCATTAAACAATTCAGCAACGAACTCCGGTTCTCCGATGATTTCAACAAAAGCGAGCTTGGGCCGGGCTGGAATTGGCCGGTGTCAGATCACAATCCGAGCGCGATTAGCAACGGCAAGCTTGTGATCGGCGCGAGTCCCGACCACGGGACGAATTTGATGGCGGGTGTGATTGGTCGCTCGATCACGACCGGCGATTTTCGCGCGGAGACGATTTTGTTGCGCAAGGATCTGCAGGAAGGGGAAATCGCGGGGCTGGCTGCCATTGGCGATCGCGGCAATTCGACTGGCGTCGCGCTCGTCGATGATCGCGTCATTCTTTGGAGTCGCCGTCGCGGCCAGCAGTCGATTCTCGCCGAAGCCGATGCGCCGAAGGGTCGGCGAATTCATTTCAGTTTGAATGCAACAGGCGGGAAAGATTACGCCTTCGCGTTCAGCGCGGATGGGAAGAGGTGGACCGATTTGGCGCCGACGAGCGGACAGCATTTGCCGCCGTGGGACCGCGCAGTGCGAGTGGGCTTAACGGTCGGCGGCGTCAGCGGGGCTGAAGCGAGATTTGATTCGTTCCAGATGCTGCCGGTTTCTGCGGAGACGGGCGCGGTTGTTCCTGCAAAGGCTCCGGTTGCTCGCCGAACCCGGTAAGGCGCGCCCCATCGGTTTCGCCTTCGAGTTGTTCGCGAACGGATTGAATGCGGACGCTGATGAAGCGTTTGATTTGATGCGGATGCGAGCGCGGCCCTTCGGCGTTTCCGTCGTTCATGTGGCCGGTTTCGCGCACACCGCGGAGCCAGCGCGTTTTCGTTTCGAGATTGAAGCGCTTCAATCGCAAATCCGATTCGGCCGCGACGGCGGGGCGAAAACGGCCCCGCAAGCGCCTGTTCGAGTTTGCGCCGATACACCTTTCGAAACGCCTCGACTTTGATCACGCGCTTCAAGAAGTGATTGTCGTATGCAGCGGGATGCCAGATGCTGGCGTTTTCGCGGGTGTCGGGCGTGCCAACGTAACTGAATTCGCCCCAGCCGTGGTCCTGGTCCCAGGGAATGAATCCGAATTTGTCCGTGCGCGGGTCCAAATACATGTAGAAGTTTTGTCCGTTCGCGAGATAGCCGTCGTAGCTCGACATCAAAACGTGGCCTCCGAGAAAGGCGGCGTAATCCTCCAAATCCAAAAACTCTTCGAGCCGCTTCGCGAATTCTTCATCGCTCGCATGCGCGACTAATTGCGCGAAATCGACGACGCGCTGCAATTGTTCGGGCGTTGCTTTCGTTTTTAAATCGTAAATGTCTTTGTAAGCGCTCCAGTCCTTACCCCAATCGGCGAACAAGTCGTATGTGACTGGTTTGAAAATCGGAACGGCCTTCGTGCCGAAACGATCCTTTGCAAAATCGTCGTCGATGTCTTCAGCCATCACGTAGAGGCCGAGCGGGCGTTCTGGATAAAGGCCGGGCACGTCGATCGTCAGGTAGGCGTATGTTGTGCGCGGCGAAATGGAACCGAGATCGCGAAACAATCTCTCCGCGAGTGAATCTTTGATGTAGGTAAAATCAGGAATCGAATTGATGAAATTCAGTTTCGTGACGCCGCCGATTTTTTGGCCTTTCGTGACGTGATTCACGTCGACCTTGAACGAACTTTTCAGTCCCCAGAGTGAATTGAGATACGTGCCATTGCCGCGAAAACGGGCGCCGACGGCGTCGAACTCGGCGTCCGCAAATTGGAACTTTGCCTGCGACCAATGGAAGTCCAGGCCCACCGCGCCGGCCAAACCGCTGCGGCTGGCTTTGGGATTTCGCAACGACATCTTTCCGCCGACATTTTCCGCGGGCGGGATGGTGACCGGCTGGATCGCTTTCCATTGCTCGGGCGTGAAGGAAAGTTTCGCGGCCCAAATGTTGGTTGGGGTGTAAAGGGCTGCGGAATTTTTGGGCGCGCGTTGTGGCGGTGGGCTGAATGGTTGCGCGGGTTTCGCGAGATCGGGAAACTCCGCGAGGAGATCGCGGGTCATAAAGCCCACGAACAATTTCATCATGCTGACTTTGCCGTGCTTCACCAAAAGCGCGGTCGTTCCTGCGGTCGTCGCGAGCAGGGCAACGATCAAACCCACGGTGGCGGCAATTCGCCGAAAAATGGTTCCGATTCGCACCCAGCGCCACGAAGCCAGCGTCGAGCGCGTCAAATACGTCTTTGGCGTTTTGCGGGTCCATTGCGTCGCTTGGGCGAGCAAGCGTTCTTCCGCTTCCGGTGCGGGCGGCCGCGGCATTGCTCGCAAAACTTCCGCCGCAGACGCGCCGGGTTGCGACAATTTTGCGGCGAGCTTTTTGAGTTCCTTGTCGAGTTTTCGAAAGTCGAATGCCTTTGCGGGCTCGTTGAAAAAACAGCTTTGAATAATGGCCAGCGATTTGCGCTGGGAAGTTTTGATCAGAAAGCGAATCAGTCGTTGGGCGGCCTGGCCGTTGAAGGTCGCGGGCTTTGCTTTAAGTCGCAACCGGCTTCGTTCGCGAGCTGCGGCGAACCGAACACTGCGCAACAACCATGGGGCGACGAGTCGGCGTCCCGGGAAGGTTTTATATTTAATCGCGAACGTCTGAAAGACCGCCCACGTCACCGCTTCGGCTGCTTCCGGATTTTCTGGAATTAGCGCAGCAGCGGCTCCGTGAACCATCGAAAGGAAGTGACGCACGAATTCGCCGAACCGTTCGCCGCCGGGCGCGAAGGCCGGGTTGCGACGCAGGTCGCGAATGCGCAAAGCGCCGGATAGAACCGGCGCGTCGGGAGTGGTGGTCACGTCAGGGATTATTGCTGAGTCGGGTCGGTCTTGCCAGTCTCATTCAGGTTGACCGGGGCATTGCGCCAAAGATCGGTCGTGGCCCAAAGATTCACCGGCGTTACCGACCCGCCGTATTTCAAAAATTGCGTGCTGCCGTCGATCATGGAGAAGTTCGAGCCGCCGGATTTTTCGCCGCCCGACTTGTGCATGTTCTGCGCGACTTCTTCCCGGTCGTTGCCGCCCTTTTGGCCGAAGTCCATGTGGACGTGATACGAGCCAATGCGTTTCTCGCCGAAGATCACGGTGTCCGAAGGCAGCTTGATTATATCCTGCTTCATGCCGTGATCGTATTTGTAGGTCATCACGCGTTGGTAATCGACCGGCGAGAGATGTTCCTGCCAATAATCGTTAAAACCGTTAATCAGAAAACTGCGCCATTCGAGCCAGCGATCCGCGGGGCACTTCAAAATGCGGCTATTGCCTTCCTTGGAGGTGGCGTTGTTCGTCTTGGAATAATTTCCGTAGTAGGGCTTGAGCGCGAACATCCAGGCGTTCGTCATTTGGAGGCGGCGGGGATATTCGCCGTCGTGATCGCCGGCGTAGAGGGTCGCGGAAAGGCCGATCTGCCGAATGTTGTTCATGCATTCGATCCGATTGGCTTTTTGTTTGGCGCGGCTCAATGCCGGCATCAACATGCTCATCAGGATCGCGATAATCCCAATGGTCACAAGCAATTCGACTAACGTAAAACCGTGGTGACGGCGATTTGCGGTCTTCACTTCCATCTTATGAGACAATACACAGATCGGTTCGTTTCGGTTACAATTAAATCAGCGCGCCATTATGTCGCAAACACTGATCGTTAACGAAGTCTATTTAAGCCTGCAGGGTGAAAGCACCTTTGCGGGACTACCGTGCATTTTTATTCGCCTAACCGCCTGCAATTTGCGGTGTTCCTACTGCGACACGGCTTACGCGTTCACAGAAGGCGATAAGCGCGAGATGTCTGCGATTCTGGAGGAAGTTCGCAAACTGGCGGCTCCTTACAAAAACGGCGCGAGCCCGCAAACATTGCCTCTGGTCGAACTCACGGGCGGTGAGCCATTGCTCCAACCGAACTCGCTTGAGTTGATGCGGCATCTTTGTGACGAAGGATTTACTGTTTTGATCGAGACGAGTGGCGCGCTCGACATCGCCCCGGTTGACGCGCGCGTGCGGCGCATCATGGATTTAAAATGTCCTTCAAGCGGCGAAGTGGCGCGCAATCGCTTCAACAATATTGCGCACCTCAAAGCAACGGATGAGGTGAAATTTGTGATTGGCACGGAAGAAGATTACGCATGGGCGAAGGAGCAATTGGCGAAATACAATCTCGCGGCGATTTGTCCGATCTTGTTTTCGTGGGTTTCGCCACTGCAGGAGCATCAGCGCGTCGCTTCGCTGAAACGCGTTCCGGAAGGACAGACGCCGATTGCGCGGAAGGATTTGGTTGAGCGCATTGTTGCGGATGTGTTGCCGGTGCGCTTTCAATTGCAAATGCACAAGTTTATTTGGCCGCCGGACGAGCGCGGGGTTTAACGCATGGACAAGACGCTCGCCAATCTCGCGAAGTTCGAATCGCGCAACATCACGTTCATCGATCCCGATGGCGCGTGGCCGATCGTTTGGGAACGGGCCTGCGGCATGCATGTGTGGGATGTGAAAGGCCGCCGCTATCTCGATTTGACTGCGGCGTTCGGCGTGGCGGCCGCGGGGCACGCGAATCCGCGTGTGGTGCGCGCAGGACAGAGGCAAATGGCGCGGCTGTTGCACGCGATGGGCGATGTGCATCCGCCGCGAGTTAAAGGCGAGCTTGTTCGCAAGTTGAGCGAGCTTACGTTCGAACGTTGGTCGAAAGGCCGCGCGCATGGGCGGACGATTCTTTGCAATTCTGGATTTGAGGCAGTGGAGTCGGCGTTGAAAACGGCGTTGCTCGCTACGAAACGGCCGGGCGTTATTTCGTTTGAAGGCGGGTATCACGGTTTGGGCTATGGCGCGTTGAATGCGACACATCGGCCTTATTTCAGCAAACCGTTTCGCGGGCAATTGCGGGGCTTCGGGAAGGCGTTGCCGTGGGGATGTGAGGAAATTCGATCGGTCGCGAAGACCGGGAAGTACGGGGCCGTTTTGGTCGAGCCGATCCAAGCGCGCGCCGGCGAACGTCTTCCGCCGCCGGGTTTTTTGAAGATGCTGCGCGCGGCGTGCGATGAGTTCGGCATGCTGTTGATTCTCGACGAGATTTACACGGGATTTGGACGCACAGGAAAGTGGTTTGCGTGTGAACATTTCGATGTGGTTCCCGATTTGATCTGTGTGGGCAAAGCGATGACGGGTGGGTTCCCGATGTCGGCGTGCATCGGACGCGCAGAAGTCATGGATTGCGCCTGGCCGCCGTCTCCGGGCGAAGCATTGCACACAAGCACCTTCCTGGGGCATCCGGTCGGTTGCGCCATGGCGCTTGCGCAAGTTGAGGAAATCAAAAAGTTGGTTCCACTCAGCGCGCGGCGCGGAGAGTATTTGCTGAAGCAATTGCGAGGGATGAAGGCGGGGAAATACAAGATTGAGGCGCGTGGACTGGGTTTGATGGTCGGGGTTGAGATCGATGCGCCGGGCGCGGAGGTTTTTGCGATTGTAAAGCGATTGCTGCGGCGCGGTTTTATATTCCTGCCGTCGGGCGAACGCTCGAATGTGATCAGCTTCACGCCCCCGCTGAATATTTCAGAAGCGCAAATAGGCCAATCTGTGCGCGCGCTCGAGGAGGAATTATCGCGATGAATCTTTCCGAAATGCGCCGCATCCTCGACGAACGTGGGATTCAACTGACCAAATCGCTTGGCCAAAATTTCCTGCACGACGGGAATCAACTGCGCCGCATCGCTGACGCTGCGAAGGTTCAGCCCACTGATTCCATTTTGGAAATTGGTCCCGGGCTCGGCCCGCTGACGGAAATTTTGCTCGAACGGGCGGGGCATGTCATGGCGATTGAAATGGATCAACGGCTGGTTCGATTTCTGGAGACGCGGTTCGACAATTCGAAGCTGGAGTTGATTCACGGCGATGGATTGGAAGTGGCGCGCGACAAAACGCGCGATTGGTCGGATTGGAAATTGGTCGCCAACCTTCCGTATTCGGTGGCGTCGCCAATCCTTGTTGAGCTCGCCGAGAATCCGAAAGCTCCGAAATCTTTAACAACCACTCTTCAACTTGAAGTCGCGCAACGCCTGCAAGCAAGCGCCGACGAAGACGATTACGGCGTGCTCACGCTACTGCTTCAGGTTCGTTACGAAACGAGCGATTTCTTTCGAATTCGCGCAGACTGTTTTTTTCCCGCGCCCGATGTCGATAGCGCCTGCATCACGATGGTTCGTCGCGAGCGTCCATTGGTTGATGAAGAGCATCTGCGCAAATTCAAACGAATCGTGAAAAAGTCATTTTCCGAGCGCCGCAAAATGATGATGAAATTGCTCAAGCAGGAATGGGATGCCGATCTGCTTGCGGACACGTTTCAAAAGATCGGTCTCTCACCGCAAATTCGCGCCGAGAAAGTTACGCTCGAACAATTCGTCGCGTTGACGAACTCGCTTTAACTATTTGCCGATGGCCATGACGTGGTCCCGCGTGCGGAAGTAGAGAACTCCGTTCACAAGGGCAGGGGAGGCCATGCAGGTTTCGCCAAGAGGATTGACGGCGGCAATCGAAAACTTCGGCCCGGTCGGAACGATGTGGACGTTGCCGAGTTCGCTCGCGAAGAAGAGATGCTTGCCGTCGGACACGGGCGACGCGGTGAAGCCCTGATTGCCGCTGGCGAGGCGTTCGCTGTAGGCGACCTCGCCGGATTTGGCGTTGATGCAACTCAACACGCCGCTGTCGATGCAGGAGTACACGTAGTCGCCAACGAGAATTGGCGTCTGCATATACGTGCCGTCTTTCGGACGAGACCAGGCGATGAACTTGTTTGTTTCGCCAATGGCGCCGGGAGTTATGTCGCCTTTGGAATCGAGGCGAATGGCGCGAATGGTCCTGGGGCCGCCATGTGCGCTGGAGAAGAATGCGAGATCGTTCGCGACAATGGGCGTTGGAACCGGGATGTCACCGCCGCCATCGAGCTTCCAAATTTCTTTGCCGCTCGCGAAATCGTAGGCGCCGGTGTGATGCCAGCCGTTGATGAGAATTTGGGTTTGATCGCCGACCTTTGCGATGGCCGGCGTGCTCCAGGTTGGAACATCGGTGCGGGGTGTGCGCCAGAGTTCGCGGCCGTTGTTCACATCGAATACGGCGAGGAAGGAATTTTTCTGAACGTCGCATTGCACGACCACTTTGCCGTCGTGAATGATCGGCGAACTGGCGAAACCCCATTGCGCGCTGGGGACACGATAGAATCCGGAATCCATGTCGCCGAGCGGTTTTTTCCAAAGCTGCTTTCCGTTCATGTCGGTGCAGAAGAGGCCTTCGCCGCTGATGATGGCGACGATGTGTTTGCCGTCGGTCGCAGGGGTTGAATTCGCGTGGCTCGCTTTGGTGTGGCGAGCGATTTTTGGAATGCCGCTACGGACGAGTTCGTCCCAGACCTCTTTGCCGGAATTGCGATCCAACGCAATGAGTCGCCATTCCTGTTCGCCGCGATCTTTTGAGGAATCGATTTCGCCGTAGAGGCCGACTTTCAGGTCTGCTTTTTCTTTGGCGACCGCGGTGAGGATGTAAATACGATCCTCCCAAAGGATCGGCGAAGCGTGCGAAAGCCCGGGGATTTCTGTCTTCCAGGCGACGTTTTCGCTCTTCTCAATGTTCCAGGTTGTCGGCGCTGGTTTCGACGTATCAACTCCACTGGCGGCAGGCCCGCGGAACTGGGGCCAATTTGCAGCAAGGGCGTTGAATGAAACAGCCGCCGCGAGAAGAATCGTTTTCATGGCGCTTTAGTAGCAGCTTCGACGCAGCGTGGGCATAAAAAAACGCGTCCCTGTTGGACGCGTTTCGCGAAAAATTGAAGTTCGCTTAAGCCTCGACGAGTTCCGGCGTGCGGCGCGCGGTGGTGCGCGGTTGGACATTCGGAACGGCCTCGCCGGTCGCTTGTGCGAAGCAAACTTTGCTGCGCAGCATCAGCGTGCCCAGGCAAAGGTCCGCGAGCGGAAGAACGACATTGAAATTCTTGTGCATGTAGCGGTGATGCAGCAAGTGATGGCCGTTGAGGCGAAAATAAATTCCGGAGCGTTCGATGTTGCGCTTCTTCGGAAGGTGCATGCACCAGTGCATGTATTCGTAAGCGCCGTAGTAGGCGCAGCAGGAAATCGTCGAGCCGACCACGATGCCCCAGTGGCCCGTGAAAATGCTCCAGACCAAAAATGGAATTTGGCAGAGCGCGATGAGGACGGGGCCGTTCCACCAGGCCATCGGAATGGTCATCTTGTCTTTTTCGTCCACGAGGTGGTACGTGTGATCCGCTTTGAAGATTTGATGGTGAACAACGGCGTGGGCGCGGAAGGCGTATTCAAAACGGCCGACCGGCTTGTGCATGACGTATTTGTGCAGCACCCATTCGAAGAATGAGGCGAAAACCACAGCGCCGATAAATCCAATCGCGCTCCAAAAAATAAAGTCCATCATTGTTAAGTCGAAAAGCTTCCCGAGCGATCACTGCCCTGAAAACGTCCGTTACCTGTAAACGCGAGTGGGCTGGAAGTCAAAACCTTATGCAAGGTTTTTAATGCCCTCCCCGATGCCAAAATCGGGTGGGGTTATTCCAATTCTTCGCGCCAACGCGGGGTCAGCGAATTGGAAATCCCGAGCTGGTCGAGAATTCGCGCTACGACTGTATCGGCAAGTTCGGCCGCGGATTTAGCGCCGGTGTAAAATTGCGGGTTTGCTGGAAGCAACGTTGCGCCCGCGAGGAGGAGCAATTCCATGTTGCGGATGTGCACCAGGTTGAGCGGGGTTTCGCGCGGGACGAGGATCAGCTTGCGGCGCTCCTTCAACATGACGTCGGCGGCGCGCAGCATGACGTCCGAACTCAGTCCGTGCGCGATGCGTCCGAGCGTGCCCATACTGCAGGGCACGATGACCATGGCGTCGAAAGCGTTGGAGCCGCTCGCGAAGGGCACGTTCATGCTGCGGGCGCCATGGGTCGGAATTCCTTCGCGCAAACGGAGGCCCTCGGAAAGTTCTTCGTTGATCACGGCCTGCGCGTATTGGCTGAGGACCACATGCACTTCGTGCATGGCGTCGAGACAATCCAGCAAACGCTGGGCATAAATCGCGCCGCTTGCGCCCGTGATGCCGACCACAATTCTCACGCGGCGATTCTTCGCGAAAAACCGCCTTCAACTCAAGGGTGACAATTCACAAATTCCGTAAAGCGCCGTACGGGCAGGGGAGTATGTTAGCTCCAGAGAAAGGATTCATCTTATGAAAACTTCTGAACGACCCGGTGAAAACCAGCGGTCTCCTTTCGCCATCCGCAAAATCCTGGTTCCGCTCGATTTTTCGGAACACTCCAAAAAGGCGCTGCAATACGCACTGCCGTTCGCGCACCAGTTTGGCGCGAAACTGGTGTTGATGACGGTTGTCGAACCGCGCGTTTATCCGGTCGACACGTTGATCGTGCCACCCGCGATGGAAGATGACACCGCTGAGAACGTCGTCGCGGCGCAGACGGCGATTCAGAATATCGAGCAATCATTGGCCGTGCCGTCGGAGTTGCTGGAGGAACCATTGGTGGTGGTGGGGCGACCTTACGCTGAAATTGTCGACACGGCCACGCGCGTCGGCGCAGACATGATCGTCATGGCGACGCATGGCTACACTGGATTTAAGCATGTCTATCTGGGAAGCGTGACCGAACGGGTGGTTCGCCATGCGCCTTGTCCGGTTTTGGTTGTGCGCGAACACGAACGGGAATTTGTCGAACTTCCGAAAGTCGCGTGATGGCCCAGGTTGAATTCTGCTTGCGCAACGAGGCGGGCGCGCCAAATCGTTGCGCATGGCGGAACCGAAAGTCCCTCATCCCTGGCGCGACGAAATTGAATCGGTGTTGATTCCGGCGCCGGCGCTTCGCAAGCGCGTCAAGGAACTGGCCCGCGAAATTCAACGTGATTTCGCGCAGAAGGATTTGGTCATCGTTGCGCTTTTGAATGGCACCGTTCTTTTTCTCGCGGATTTGGTGCGCGCGATTCAACTGCCGATGCGCCTCGATTTTATTGGCGTGTCCAGTTACGGCAGCGGCACAATTTCCAGCGAACTCGTTTTTACGAAGGAATTGCGCATCGACGTGAACGGCCGCGATGTCCTGCTCGTCGATGACATTCTTGATACAGGCCGCACCTTTCAGGCTGCCCTTGGCAAACTCGCCGCCTTGAAGCCGGCCAGCATTAAAGCGTGCGTTCTGCTCGACAAGCCGGCGCGGCGGATTGCCAAGGTCGAAGCGGACTACGTGGGGTTCGAAATTCCCGATCTCTTTGTGGTTGGCTATGGGTTGGACTACGCCGAACGCTTTCGCAATTTGCCCTTCGTCGGCGCTTTGAAACCGCACGTCTATGCGGCAACAAAAAAGCCGCCGGAAAAACTCCGGCGGCGCGTGCGAACGTAAATTCGTTTACTCCAGTTTCTTCTTCGCATCCGCATTCGGCTCAACCTTGGTCGAACCCACGTTGCTGAATTCCGTCGTGGTGGTGCGATCGATTTCGCGTTCTTCGTTGTTGAACTCAATCTTCGAGTGCGACTTGAGTTCCATCTTGGTCAACGCGCCGTCCTTCACCCAAAACTTCACCGAGCCCTTGGCGTCCTTGGGTTCCGGAAAATTCTGGCCCTGATTTTGATTCTGTCCACGGCGGCGTCCGAAAAAGCTCGCGCGATCTTTCGCGGCTTCCTCCGTCAAATCCGCGCTGAAAACGCCGTTATCGCCCGCTTTCAGATCCTTCGCGCCCTTCAACATTTCCTCGGCGTCTTCGATTGGCAACGGCATCGACAACATCCGTCCGCGGAACATTCCGCGCCCGCCGCCGCCGCCACCACCCTGAGCCGAGGCGCGCAATTCTTCGGCAGTTTTCCAACCGTCATCGGTCTTCAACACGCCCTTCTCGCCCTTGCGCACCGCCTGCACTTCGCCGTTTTGGGTTTCCGTAGTAACCACGGCCCAATCCTTTTCGGCTTTTCCCTTGGTCGTTGTGTTGAACTGTCCGCCAGCCATCTCACTGGCTGTCGTCCAGCTATAACTTCCTTTTTCCTTCAGCGACTTGATCGCCGCCGCCACCGTTTCCTTGGGTTCCGCTGCAAACGCCGAAACCGCAAACGCCACGCCCGCCAACACCGAAACAATACGTATCCGAGTCATAATCGACATTCCTTTCCTGGTTCGCCGGTTAGACAACTCTTCCCACGAATTATTTCAAGCTCTTTCAGCTAGGGGAAAATCAGTGTGCTCCGGCCAGTAATTTCTCCCAGAGGGTCTCATTGGAGAGCACTTTGGCGAGGAAGTCCTTTTCGGTTTCCGCCGGCTTCAGGTAGGGGTTCGTCGGCAGTGTGATTGTGAACGTCGCACCGGGGGTGTTGGTATTGTTGCGGACTTCGATGGTGCCGCCGTGATGGTAGACGATGAAGAAGCAGGCCATCAGATTGAGGCCGAATTCCTGAGGATCGTCCACGCGAACGTAGAACGGATCGAAGATGGAACGCATCGCTTCCGCGGGAAGGCCGGGACCGTTGTCGGTCACGGTGAGTTGAATTTGTTCGAGCTCGCCCATGGACGGCAATTTCGTGGCGGTCATTTCAATGACGGCGCCTTCGGGGAGATTGGTTGCTTCGTCGCGCAACAGCAGCTCAAAGAGCCGGTCGAATTTCCGGCGGTCCACCTGCAACTCGGGAAGATCAGCGGGAATATTATTTTGGACGGTGATTTTCTTCCCGGCCAATGCGGGCTGTTTGGAGATCGATTCGGCGACGACGTCTTTCAATTTGATCTTGTCGTCGAACGTTTGCCGCACCGGTTCCGCGGCCATGCCGAGGTCGGCGAGCATATCGAGAATGCGCCGCACCTGAATTTGCACGTGTTCGTAAAAATCCTGCCAGAAGTTCGGGTTGCGCAATTCTTCAACATCGACTTTTTCCTCGCGCATTTTATCGGGCGCCAAATCCAGAAAGGTGCGAATGGCGACGAGCGAGTTACGAATGTGATGGCCGAGACCTGCCGCGAGGGCGCCGAGGCTGACGACGCGATCGGTGATCATGATGTGATGCAACACCGCGAGCTTCTCGCGCATCAATGAATCGCGTTCGCGTTGCACGAGGAAGAATTCGAGCGCGCGGCGCAAGGTCATTTCCAACTGCGGCACGTCCCACGGCTTATGGACGTACTTGTAAATGGCGCCGCTGTTCACGGCGTCCACCGCGGCTTCGATGTCGGAATAAGCGGTGGCCAAAATGCGAATGATCTTCGGCCGAAGCTGGCGCGCCTTCTCCAACAGTTGCACGCCCTTTTCGCCGGGCATCCGCTGGTCGGTCATCAACACGCCGATTTCGTCCTTGTGCTGTTCCAGCAGGCGAAAACCATCGGCGGCGTTCGAAGCGGTCAGCACGCGAAAATGTTCTTCGAAGGCGCGCGTGAAATATTTCAGCGACTTCTCTTCGTCGTCGACGTAGAGAATCACGAACTTTTTGTAATCGTAGAAGCTATGCATAGTTAGGCAATCATGGCCGGCTCCTCATGGCTGACCGGCAGTTCGAGAGTAAATTCTGTAAATTGGCCGGGCACACTGTTGACGGCGATCCGCCCTTCGTGCGCCTGGATGATCCGATAACAAATGCTCAATCCCAAGCCCATTCCTTCGCCCACATCCTTGGTGGTAAAAAATGGATCGAACACTTTCCCGATGTTTTCCGCGGAAATTCCCATGCCATTGTCGCGAACTTTGATCAGGGCCTGATTGCCCTGCGCGAGGCCTTCAATCGTAACGCAGGGACGCTCCCCATCCTTGAACTCCTTTTTCTTGAGGGCGTCAAATGCGTTCTGCATCAGGTTCACCGCGACCTGGATCAATTGATGTTCGTTGCCCCAAACGGTCAGATCTTCGTCAACGCGCTTTTCCAAATCGACTTTGTCCCGCCATTCGTGACTGACAAATCGCAGCGAAGCGGTGAGCACGCGTTCGATCTTCACTTCCTGGAAGTCCGCCAGGTTCGGATGCGTGAAGGTGCGGAGATCGGAGACGATAGTGCGAACGCGATCGATGCCTTCCTGGATGTCTTTCAGCGTATCTTCGTAGTCCGGACGGTCCTCTTCCGCCATCGACTTGCCCATTTGTTTGAGCATGTGGATGGCGGTCTTGGCGAAGTTCAACGGATTGTTGATCTCGTGAATGATGCCCGCGCTCATCCGTCCGAGAGAGGCCAATTTCTCCGTCTGCACGAGCTGCGTTTCGGTGTCCTTCAATTGCTGCAACGTCGCTTCGAGGATTTGATTTTGCCGCGCGAGTTTGCGTTCGAAGGTTCGGGATTCAACTAGATTCCGGATACGCACCGAAAGCTCGGTCGTAGAGAAGGGCTTCGTCAGAAAGTCGCTCGCGCCCGCATCCAGCGCCGCCAATTTGGTTTCTTCGTCGGCGCGCGCCGTCAGAAGGATGATCGGAATTCGCTGTGTGGGCGTGCGTTGGCGCAATTCGCGGCAGGCCTGCAAACCGTCCATTTCCGGCATCATCATGTCCAACAGAATGATGTCGGGCAAAAAGTGCGACGCTTTTTCCACGGCTTGCTGACCGTCGACCGCTTCAAGCACCTGGCAATCCTTCTGCAATTGCGTCTTCAAAAAACGCAACATGTCGGGCTCATCGTCGGCAATCAGCGCCACCGGACGATTTCCTCCCGCGCGGATATCGACTTCGACCGGGCGAACCGATTCGCGCAACGGCGTGAGGGAAGGGAACAGCTCCGCGCGCCGATAAAGATTTGCCAGCCATTCCTGGCCGAGCCCGCCGACGACAGGAACTTCCGCCCGCGGCGCTTCCATGGAAGGTTCGATCGGTTTGCTGTCGGCCTTAACTTCCTCGAACGGAAATCGCGCGGTCATCGTTGTGCCTTTGCCAACTTCACTTTCCACCTTTACGCTGCCGCCCTGAACCTCGATCAATTCCTTCACCAGCGCCAAACCGATGCCGGCGCCCTGGAACTTGCGTTGCGATGACGTGTCCGCCTGCCAAAAACGACGGAACACATTCGGCAAATTCTCGGGCGCGATGCCCATGCCGGTGTCCACGACTTCCAGCAGCCAATCGTTTTCCTCGCGTCGCGCCGTCAGCTTCACCAACCCGCCCGCGGGCGTAAACTTGATCGCGTTGAAGAGCAGGTTAAGCGAAATCTTTTCGAGCTTGTCGCGATCGGTGATCACTTCATCCAACGCCTCGACGCGCGTTTCCAGGCGGAGTTTTTTATCCTGCGCGACCTGCCGGACGGATTGCGCCAGGCCCAGCAGGAACGGTTCGACCGCGACGGCATCTCGCTTCACCCGCATCTGCCCCGACTCCAGCCGCACCAAATCGAGCAAGTCGTTGATCAACTTGAGCAGGCGCATGCCGTTGGCCTGCATCGTGTCGAGTAAATCGCGCATTTCCGAATCGTGCGTCGGAATTTCCTGTCGAATGCGTTCCAATGGCGCCAGCAGCAACGTGAGCGGCGTGCGCAGTTCGTGGGAAATATTTGCGAAGAACCGGCTCTTCACCTGGTCAAGCTCGACGAGTTTCTGATGGTTCTCTTCGATCTCGCGCTTCTGCACGTCCACTTGGTAGCGCAATTCGAATTCCCGGAAGCGCGTGCGGCTGTAGACGTAATTTCCGGCCATGGCGAATACGCCGGTCACGAACAAAAAGTAGACGTTATTAAAGAACGTCGATCCGCCCTTGGGTATAGGCCCGTGCAGCAAACATGCGGCGAGGTACATCGTCATGGCGATGACGAGCAGCCAAATGCTCTCGAATAATGTCCATCGCAGAACGATGCCGGCGCCCATCAGCACCAGGTTCAAGCCCGCGTAGTAGTGCGATTCCGAACCGTCCTCGATGTAGATCATCCACGAGATGAAAAACAGCGGGACGGAAACTTCGATCATCCCAAGCGCTTTGTAATGGCGCGTGCCCCACGGCGTGGAAAAGAGCCACCAGATCAGTCCCAGCAGGACGGACGACAAAACGCGCAGGCCGAAGAATGGCAGCACTTCCCGTGGGTAAACAAAATAATCCAGGACCACGCCGCCCGGCATGAAGACAACGCCGAGCAAACAGGCCACGCGATATTTATCGATGGCGAGCTGCCGCTCGTATTCGACATACGCGCGCTGCAATTCCGGATTTGCGTTGTTCGGTCGGCTAAGCATTCGGACGCGGTTTCCGCACTTCGATGAAAATATTTACGCCGGTGACGTCGCTCTTCAGGTTCGCGTTATCTGGAGTCGCTCCCTCGGGCTTCAATGTCTCGAATACATTTCGATCCCGATAGACCAGGTGCCACTCGACGACATACTCCATCCAGTTTTTGGATGGGTTCGAAGCGTCGACGTTGGTGGCGATCAGCAGACCGCCGGGCGCGACGAGATCGTAGAAGATGCTCATCAATTTCTTGCAGATGCGATCGGACAAATAATCGAAGAGCCCCGCGCAATACACGAGGTCGTAGCTCCCGGGCATCATGTCCGGCAGCGGTTTGCCCGCGTCCTTCAAAATTTGATGCACGCTCTTCTTAATCATATGCACCGCCGTTGTGCGTTTATGTTTCACACGCAACACTTCCAGCAGCTTCCCGGTGTGCTGCAACGTCTCGTCGTTGAAGTCCAACAGTGTAAACTGCGCCTGATTGGATAAATCGGACGTTGCCAGCAAATCCTGAATCTCGCGCGCCGGTCCGCACCCCAGGTTGAAGATCCGGCAGGGCCGTCCTTCGGTGGTCGAAATCCGCTGAATCTCGTCCTTTAACTTCTGAACGAGGTAAGTAATGCGATTTCGATGCGCCACGACGGGCGGCGTGTTCAGAAAGAAGAGATTGAGCATCTTGGCGAACATCGACCCGCCTTCGAGCGGATCGCGCAGCATCATGTTCACCATTTCATAATCGCCCGCGTAACCGAGCGGCTTGCGGAATGTCCGATAAAAAAACGGAGCACACAGCACCACTGGATGCAACTGGCGTTTTACGTACGTCCCGTGCGCCGGCTTCAAATCTTCCTCAATCGTCCCGCAGGTTTCTTCGAAGCGTTCGAAGAGCGGAATCAGCGACGGCAAAATTGGATTCTGCAATTCGCGAATGATGTCGCGTTCCAATTCGTTCCGGTTCGCCGAAGGTTGTGAACGCACGCCCAATTCGACCTGTTCCATCCAGCGACGGAGGTCGTTCAACATCGTTTGCATGTCCGCAACGACGACTTTGAAGTCGGGGCGAACGATGTGGATTTTTTGCTGTTCCTTGAGGAATTCGCTAACTTCGGCCAGCAGCTTGTCGCGCTGGTTGATCGGCGAAAAAATGTCTACATCGAGCCAGGCCTCGTCCAGAGTCGCTTCGCAGACGATGAGAATGCCGGTATTGACGAGATTGCTGACGACAGCGCGGCCCGAATAGATCAGCCGCTCGTTGACGATGATCTGAAACTCGTTGAGAACTTCAGAGAGCTGAAGGATCGAGTAAGGGTTATAAACTTCGAAGACGACCAGGTGGCGCGTCATGCGAAGCGGGGTGGCGCGCACTTCGAGACCCTGACTGTTTCTGCAAACAATCAGGCTGTCCTTCTCGCCGCCGCCCTGGAACAAAATCTTGTTATCCATCAATTTGCTACTGCGTCGACCTTGCCGTGCTCCGGACAAACAGGTCTCGCCCAACAATTAAGAGGAAACCCACTTGCGACCACCCCCCGAGCGGCAAGATAGAATAAGAGATACCTAACTCACGACTTGGCCCGATGCACGAAAAAACTGCGGTTTAACCCGGACGTTTCCCTCGGGTTGCGGCTCCGTAGATGTTAGGGCTGGGTGGCACTGGCGCGCTTGGCGTTGAGGCGGTTGATCAACGCTTCCTGCACCACTTTTGGCACGAAACTGCTCACGTCGCCGCCGAGGCGCGCAATCTCCTTTACCAGCCTTGAACTAATGAAGGTATAAGTATCTTTCGGCATCATGAAGATGGTCTCGACGCGTTCGTTCAGTTTGCTTTCCAGCACAGTGGGATCCGAAGCTTGGAATTCACGTGACTTGAAGTCGCGGC
>JADMIO011096028.1_pt1 | contig 22129 bp, 19 predicted proteins | sample 8958161 | NCBI WGS metagenome assembly JADMIO01 (sample SAMN16585339, study PRJNA669376) | soil metagenome | isolation source: Crop rotation soil | place: USA: Cullars Rotation, Alabama | collected 2011
ACGCAGCCCAACACCGCCGCCGCCGCATACCAGAAGAGATGACCCGGCCCCGCGGATTGCCAATAAGCCTGCACATCCGCCGCGTCCAATCCCCACAGCATCGCCAGAAACGTCAGAATCGTCCCCGCGCCAAAGATCACCGCAGTCGCCACCAGGCCCGCTCCATACTTACCCACCAGAAGCACTTCCCGCCTCACCGGTGCGAGGAACCAGAAGTGCAAAGTCTTATCCACCATCTCTCCCCGGAACAGGTTCATGAAGATGCCCAAACAGCCAAAGAAAATTGCGAGCCGCAAGTAGAAGTACTGAAAGACCCCCGAGAATACTTGACTGCTCTCCTCGAGCGTCGCCAGCGAACGGTCCCCCTTCCCGGTGAGCACTCCATTCACGAAGTGAAAGTCATAACGTTTCTGCCCATCGAAATACTGCAGGTGACGGAAATGTTCCTCCGCCTCTTCCGGCTCTTGTTCCCGATCCCGGTCCCGATCCCGGTCCCGATCACGATCACGCCCGCGCCGCCGGGGATGGTTGTCAGATTGAAAGTCCCCCAAGGGCGTACCCAGACGCGTGCGAACGTCAACATCCTTCTCCCCCATCTGCACGGTTTCGATCAACTGCCGGCTCGTGATCCGTTCGCTCCAGCGCTGTCTCTTCCATTTCGTGTCAAGACCGTGCACGATAAAAATCACAGCCGGAAACAGCGCCAGAATATACACCCAAAGCCCGCGCCGCGAGAAGAACGCCTTCGTCATCTCGAGCCGCGCAATCGTCACAGCTTGCTTTGCCCACAGGTTCATCACTTGCCGCCCCCGATCAGATACTCATAGAGCGAATCGACATTCGAATCGGCTTGCACAATACTTTCGATCCCCTGCCCGGACAGCACGATCTCATTCAACAGATGCGAGAATCGTTCCCGGCTCCGCGTCAACACCAAAAGGCCCATTCGGTCCGCATGCAGCCGGACCTCGGTAATGTGGTCCTCGGCAAACAGCAGCGACGCCACACGCGCCGCGTCCGGACAGCGAATCAGGAACTGGCTCGGATGCTCGCTCATCTCCTCGCGGACATTGTGAATCTGCCCCTCGGCAATAATCGACCCGTTGGCGATCAGGATCACCTGGTCCGAAATCACATCGACTTCCTGCAGCACATGGCTCGACAGAATCACATGACGGCCCAACGCCGCAAACTCCCGAAACAGCGCGATCGTCTCCGCCCGCACCAGCGGATCGAGTCCATTTAAAGGCTCATCCAGAATCAAGACGTCAGGCTCATGCGCAATCGACTGTGCGAGCCGAATCCGCTGCCGCATGCCCTTCGAATATCCCGCCACCTTGCGATTCGCCGCATCGCGCAAGCCGACCCGGTCAATGGCCTTCCAAGTCCGCTCATCCGCCTCGGCTCGCGAATAGCCATGCAACAACATCGCCGCCGACACGAACTGATAGCCCGAATAGCCGCGCGGCGCCGCATCGAACTGCGTGCAATAGCCCATCTGCCGCATCAACTGCTCGGGCTCTTTCGGAGAAATGCCGCGCACCGAGATACTGCCCTGGTCCGCATGAATCAGGCCGCTCATCAGATTCATGAGCGTCGTTTTGCCGCTGCCATTCGGTCCCACCAGGCTGGTAATCCCCGGCGGCACATTCAGCGATACGCGATTGACTCCGAGCACTTCGCCGTAGAACTTCGAAACTTCGCTGAAGATGATCTCGCTACTCACTTCACCACCTCCACCGGCCGCAGCTTCTTCTCGAGCACCATCACCAACAGGCCGCACATCGCCACCAGCGCCCAGGCGCACGCCCACAAACCCGGTTCCGTATCGCGCGGGTTATCCACCCCGAGCATCGCGGACCAAAGCCGCGTCATCGTATATGTCGGATTCAGCAGGCTGCCGATGCCGCGGCTGCGCAGAATGGCGTTGATCATCTCCGACGCCCCCGCCAGGACAAAGAAGAAGCCCAGCACCAACGCGCCCGCCACCACGCGCCACTTCACCCACGCCGAACTGGCCAGCGCCACCAGACTCGTCAACAAAACGAGCATCATAAAACCAATAAAGATGGCTACGCCCAGATACCAGAACTGCGTCAGCCAGGCCGTTCCCGCCATGCCCACCTGCATGAAGAAGATCAGCATCCCCGGTATCCAGGTCACCGCAGACAGCATCCCGGCCAACACCAGCAGCCTCGCCAGCACATACTCCCAACGCGACATAGGCCGCGAAAAGTAGAGTGGCAGCGCATTGTTCGCCAAGTCCGGAGCTATCAACCCCGGACCCGTCATCGCCGCCAGCGCGACTGCAAACAACGTCTGCACCGCCATGAAGATCCTGAAGAAGTCGCCTTCCACCGCCAGAAAGCGTATGAAATCCGGACTCGCACCCGCCAGCAGCTCGGTGTGGTTCGCGATGTAGATAAAGATGCTGCAAAGCAACGGCCAGAACGCGGCCAGCATCAACACGGCAATCACCAGCCGCTGTGACATCAGCCGGCTCCAGCTATATCGCGGCAACACCATCAGCCGCTCGAACGCCGTCGTCCGTGCCCCTTCGTACCGCTGATACCCACGCTTATAAACCGCCATTGGTCACCCCCGCGCCCACTGCCTCCGGCAACGGCGGCGGCTTCGTCGCATCGCCCGGCGTCGCTCGAATATGACCGACGGCCTTCAAGAAAATCTCCTCGAGCGTGTCACGGCGATAAGTCAGCTTCCGCACCTGTAACTGACGTTCCGCAGCCAGGCGCCACAACGCCGCAATCTCCACACCCGCCGGCAGCACGATGCGCCAACGTCCCTCACCCTCATCGACACCCGCCGCTCCCAATGTCCCGAGTGCCGCAGCAAATCCCGAAGCCGCGCCCACCAACTCAAGCTCCACAAACCGACGGTTCGACCGCCGCTCCTCTTCCAGATTCGCGTGATGAACGATCAGCCCGTCTTTCAGGATCAACACTTCATCACAAGTCTCCTCAACGTCGCGCAGCAAGTGCGAACACAGCAGCACATGCATCTTGTGCGTGCCCTTGATCTCGTGAATCAAGGTCAGCATCCGCTGCCGCGCCGCCGGATCGAGTCCATTGGTCGGCTCATCGAGGATGACTAAGTCAGGCCCATGAATAATCGCCTGCGCCAGCTTCGCCATCTGCTTCATGCCCAGCGAGTAGGTGCCCAGCTTGCGATACCGCGCCTCACCCAACCCCACGTGGAACAAAGTCTCATGCGCCTTCTCGAGCGCCGCCCCGCGCGGCATGCCCGACAACTCGCCCATCATCCGCAGGAAGGCCACCGCCGTCATGTTGGCGATGAAGGAGTCGTTCTCCGGCATGTAGCCTAGCCGTGCGCGGACTTCCTTCGGATTGCGATGGCAGTCATAGCCGAAGAGCTTCGCCGACCCGGCGAGCGGGACATGGAAGCCCAGCATCGTCTGAATCAACGTCGACTTGCCCGCGCCATTCGGCCCCAGCAAACCAATCGCCCGTCCACTTCCTTCGCCACCAACGCCGAGCCGGCAGGAGAGCCCTTTCAGGATCTCCCGCCGGCCCAGTTGAACACGCAAGTTATCGAGTTCGAGTACCGGAGCCATTGCTACAATTGTGTCCTCTTCCGTTCGATCAGCTTTCGCTGGAGGCGCTGCTGTCCGCCGGGCTGCCCTTGACTCACCGCCCCAGCTAACATCATGTCGAACAACATGGCCGTAATACGGTTACGACTCGATGCGCCGATTCGTTCCGTCTCTCCGTTCACTAAAATCAGCAACGGTTCGCGGCTCTGTAACAAGGTGCCGATCTGCCCCGAGTTCGCGCCCAACACCGACGCCATCTGCCGCACGGAGTCGTTGGTATTCACCCAGAAGAACGCCGACTGATGCACGCCGAACCCATTCGGCAGTTGATTGCGGAACTTCGCCGAACGCACCAGCGGGAACCCGCCATTGCGCACTTGAATCGCCCGCACCAACACCGCCCGGTCCGTACCCAGCAACAGATAGCCGCGGTCGTAGGTCATCTGCAGAGTTAACGCCGCGCCGACTCCGGTCCCGCTGAGCGTCGTCCACGTCCGTCCGCTCGCGGTCTCCGTCGCCAGCACCAGCTTGTGCGTAGTCTCTTCGCGATTGTAAGCATCGACAAACCGGCGCAATGCGCTATCGAGCGAAGCCTGTTGATACACTTCCGCCGCCGCGATCCAACCCGGAATCGGCAACGTCGGCGTCTCCACGGCATAAGCATAGTCCGTGCCCAGCGCGCTAACGATGTCGTTCGCGAAGTTCACACCCGTCTTCTGCTCGAACTCGCGTAGATGACCGATGCTCTCCGGCGCCATCTTCGACAGCGTGTCCATCACCGAGTCGAATAACTGCCGCGGATTGCGCGTCGTGAACGCACCAGCCACCAGCGCCTCCGACGAGATGTACTCGCCTGCCGATGTCGCCGCCGGCGACGCCAGCCAACTCGCTAACCCTTCCCGCGGACCATTGAAGGTCAACAGCGCCGAATTCTCGCTCGCACTGCCCGCCGACTTCTGTTCGAGGAACAAGTGCTTCATCCGGTTTGCGCCCGTGGCCAACAGCGCCGCCTGCGACTGCATGCTCGTCGTGTTCATGAGCACGGCCTGCTCGATATTCGCGCCAAGCAGCCAACCGGCCCCCTTGGCATACCGTGCCTTGATCTCCGCACCGAACGAGGTGCCGGTCAACTTCGCCGCCACCGACTGCGCCGCTGCTAAGTCAGCCGCGTTGCCCGCCATCATCAGGTATTGATCATTCAAGACGAAAGCTGGCTTCTCACCGATCGCCGCAAAGATCTGGTCCAGCTTCGCAGCCAAAGCCACGCGCTGCCCGGACTTCACACCCATCACCAACAGCGGACTGTGGTCGGGCTTAGAGCCCGCCAAGGCCACCACCATCTCCTCGCCAATCAACGGCGACACCGCTTGCAACTCCACCAGATGCGACTTCATCTCCGTCATCTGCGGCGACGTCCACCACTCCTTCAGCACCGGCGACTCCGCCGCCCGCTGATCGATCAGCTGCATCGTCTGCTGCACCGTCCCGCCCAAATTTGGAATCGCGCCATAGATCAGCGTGTTCGCGGGCAGGTATTGGAGCAGCTGCGGATCGGTCCGCAACGCCGGCGACGGCAACGCTGCCACCTTCACTTCAAGCGCCGCGAGCTCAGCCAGCAACGTGAAATACTTCTGCGCATCCGCGCTCCACGCCACCGCTTCGGACGGCGTCACTGACTCGAGCGCCTCGGAAGTCGCCGCATGCTGACCCGGCTTCAGCAGCGACTCGCCACCAGCCTTCTCCACCTGCACAGCGCCTTCGATCACTGTCACCAGCGATCCCTGCAGGCCCGTGCTCACGCCGAACACAGTGCCCTTTACCGACGTCACAGAATCATTCGTCAACACGCGCAAGTGTCCGCGCCGCTGCTTCGCCGCCTGAATCATCACATCGCCGCGCTCCAAGTGCACGGTCTGTCCACTCCACGCCGCCGTCACAAACAGCTCGCTTCGCTCGTTCATCTCGAGCTGCGAACCATCCGCCAACGTTAAGCGAGCCCGCGTCCCACGGCCACTGCGCACAATGTCCCCTTCACCCAGGGCATCGCCGGCCTTGAGAGCATGGCCATCCATCCGCACCAGTTCGCCTGAACCCTGCGCGACAGTCGCCCGCGCGCCCGACGGCGCCATCATCTTATCCAGCGAATCGCGGCCGGCCCACACCGACAACGCCGCCACTGAAGCCGCAATGGCCCACTTGGCGAACGAAGGAATCTTGCGCGGCACCCGCGCCGGCATGGGCACTACTTTCTGCCGGTCGCCTTTCATCTCGAGATAGACGTTGCGGCAAGCAGCACAACGGCTGAGGTGGTCCTCCACCAACAGCCGCCGCGTCTCCTCGAGCGTGCCCGCGAGGTAGCCGGCCAACTCAGGCCGGAACTCCGCACACACCGGCCCCCCCATTCCCTCTAGGTAACCGGGGAGTTTCGCCCTTACCCGCTCCTTCGCCTCCGCCATCTCGCGTGGGGCATCTGAAGCTTTCATTGCATCCAACAAAGAGTCAAACTGTTCGTCGTTCATCATCGTCGTATCCTTCTCAGTTCCCCAACTGTTCTTTCAACGACTCGCGAATCCGGTGAAGGCGCACCGCAATCGTAGTCTTCTCAAGTCCGTATAACTCGGCAATTTCGCCGTTCGCCAATCCCTCGACATAGCGCAGGACAAACATCTCGGCATCGCGCGGCTCCAGGCCCGCAATCGCCTGCCGCAAACGCTGCTGCAATTCCGCTGAGCTGTCCTGCTTCAGACGGTCCGGCGTCTCCGAAATCGACTCCTGCCGCCAGGTCTGCCGGCGCCGCACGATATCAATCGCCGCATTCGCCGCCGACCGCCGTAAAAAGCCCTCCGGCGTCCGAAGCGGATCGAGCGGCTCCTCGCGCTTCAACACGCGCAAAAAAACTGTCTGTAAGGCATCTTCCGCATCGGCCGTTGAGCCGGTGACGCGCAGCGCCGTCCGGTACACCGTATCCGCATAGCGGGTATAGAGATCACCAAATTCTGGGGGCATGGCCTGTACCGGATTGTCTGCTATTGCGAGCGTCGCCATTCGTGAATCCTCACAAGGCAATACGCCGCGATGGAGGAATTATTGCAAGCGCCTGAGCCGCTTTTGTTCCTGACGGGTCCAAAGTGGTACTAACTTGGCCTCAATCCACAAAAAAGCCCCCGTAAGCCCCTCCGAAGCGTAAACCCGCCCAATCTCCGCCTCCACCTCGCTCGGCTCCCCAAAAGCCAGCAAAAACTGATTCGACGTCATCTTCCCGAACTTCTCCCCATCCACCCGCCCGTCCTCCCGAAGGATCCTCTCCCGGACATAGAGCCCCAGCACCGCATCCCCCACCCAAGCCTCCCGCAAAACCTGTTCCCGCCGTTCCGCCTTCGCCATGCCTGATTGTCACCCGCCCCTAGCCCCCGGCGTGAGCCGGGGGATCCTAGGGCCGTATGCAAACGCATTCCCACCAGCTACCCTAAAGACAGTGCGCCCCCCACGCAAACCCGAAGTCATGAGCCCCGCCGGCTACTGGCCCCAGCTCCGGACCGCCATCGAAGCCGGCGCCGACGCCGTCTATTTCGGACTCAAACACTTCACCGCCCGCGCCAAAGTCGGCTTCGACCTCGAAGAACTCCCCGACGTCATGCGCACCCTCCACCAACGCGGCGTCCGCGGCTATCTCACCTTCAACACCCTCGTCTTCGAACACGAGCTCTCCGAAGCCGCCAAAACCATTGAAAAGATTGCGGAATCGAGCGTCGACGCCCTCATCATCCAGGACTTGGGTATCCTCAAACTCGCCCGCGAAATCGCCCGGGACCTCGAACTCCACGCCTCCACCCAAGCCAGCATCACCAGCGCCGAAGGCGTAGAATTCGCCCAGCAGCAAGGCGCCCACCGCATCACCTTAGCCCGCGAGCTCTCTTTAGACGAAATCGCCGTCATCTACAACAAAACAAGAGCAGACCTCGAAATCTTCGTCCACGGCGCGCTCTGCGTCGCCTACTCCGGCCAATGCTTCTCCTCCGAAGCCTGGGGCGGTCGCAGCGCTAACCGGGGCCAATGCGCCCAAGCCTGCCGACTTCCATATGAATTAATCGTCGACGGCGAAACCAAGCCGCTGGACGACGCCCGCTACCTCCTCTCCCCCGGCGACCTCTCCGCCATTGCCCACGTCCCGCAAGTCATTGAATCCGGAGTGAGTTGCCTGAAAATCGAAGGCCGCTACAAGGACTCGGACTATGTCGCCATCACCACTCGCGCCTACCGCCAGGCCGTCGACGCCGCCTGGGAAAACAAAGCGATAACCAATCCGACGCAGGAGCTCGAACAGGTCTACTCCCGTGGCCTCGGACCGTTCTTCATCACCGGCGTCAACCACCAAACCGTCGTCCGTGGCCGGAACACCCGCCACCGCGGCGTCCAAGCCGGGACGGTCACCCAGGTCAAGACCTACAGCCTGGTCATCGAACCATCTGAGGTCCAAATCAAACCCGGCGACGGACTCGTCTTCGACGCTGCCACCTGGCGCAGCCCTCAGGAAAAAGAAGAAGGCGGCCGCGTCTACCACGCCACCCCGAACTTGGACGGTACCGTCGAACTCGCCTTCGCCAACAACGCCATCGACTTCACCCGCATCCGCAAAGGCGACCTCGTCTGGCGCACCCACGACCCCGATCTCGACAAAACCGTCCGCCCCTACCTCGAAGCAACAACGCCGATCGCCAAGCAGCCAGTAACCGTCCACGCCGAAGCCACCAACAAACTCACCCTCACCTGGACCCTCAAAAACGGCAAGTCGATCACCGTCGAATCCGAAGAACTCGAACCAGCCAAAAATCGAGCACTCACCGCAGAAACCCTCAGCGATCAACTCAGCCGCCTAGGCCAAACCCCCTACGAACTCATGAAGCTAACCGCCAACCTGGAAACCAGCCTCTTCGTCCCCGCCTCCCTACTGAACCAACTCCGCCGCGAAGCCGTAGAAAAACTCCAAGCCCTCCAAGCCACCCCGCTCCCCCACACCACCAACCCCTGGTCCCCAACCTCTGTGGGGCCGGCCCCTGGCCCGCCCGCGGAACCCCAACTTCACCTCCTAGTCCGCACCCCCAGCCAATTAGAAGCCGCCATCGAGCTAAAGCCACACAGCATCACCCTCGACTACCTGGACCTCTACGGCCTCCGCCCCTCCATCGAAAAAGTAAAAGCCGCCGGGCTCCAAGCCAGAGTAGCCAGCCCCCGCATCCTCAAGCCCGGCGAATCCCGCATAGCCAATTTCTTAGAAAGCCTGGACTGCTCCATCCTGGTAAGGAGCACCGGCCTCCTCCAAGCAGTCAATAAAAACCGGCAATTAATTGGCGACTTCAGCCTCAACACCGCCAACTCCCAGACGGCAGCAGAATATCTGAAGCTAGGCCTCAACAGACTCACCCCCACCCACGACCTAAACGCCGCCCAAATCGCCAAGCTAGCCACCGACATCGGCTCCGATAACATCGAAGCCATCGTCTACCAGCACTTACCGGTATTCCACACCGAGCACTGCGTCTTCTGCAGATTCCTCTCGAATGGAACGACGCATCGCGACTGCGGCCGCCCCTGCGAAAAGCACGTCATCGCCGTAAAAGACCAACAAGGAAGAGCCCACCCGGTAATCGCCGACGTAGGCTGCCGCAACACCGTCTTCGGCTCCGAAGCCCAACAAGCCGCCAATCACCTGGAACTCTGGCGCGCCGCCAACATCAGTAACTTCCGCCTGGAATTCGTCCACGAGTCCGCCGAAGACGTACGCCAAGTAACCAAAGCTTTTAAAGCCGCACTAAACGGCCAAACAACTTACTCCCAACTGGAGAAGGCCTTGAAACAGATCACCCCCACCACCGAAGGTAGCCTCTTCATCCCCAAAGACTACCAACTATTCCCCATCCTTCAGTAGCACAGGCCTCCTGGCCTGTGCACCCGGTTAAAGAAACGCCCGTGGCTGACCCGTAGCCTCCAACACCGAAGTCCACAAATCCCCCGAAGTATCCACCCGATACCGCTCCCGTATCGCCATCGCCATCGGCACATGGACAAACCGCCCATTCCAACGCCCCACCACCATCTCCGTCCGCCCACTCATCGCCGCATGCACCGCATTATGCGCCAGCCGAATGCAATAAACACTGTCATAAGGATTCGCCGGCACACTCCGAATCTCATAACTGGGATCGATATACTTCAAATTACATTCCTTACCGATCGAAGCAAAGTAATCGACAATCCGCCCCTTCAAATACACGCCGATATCCTGCAAGCGAGTATTGCCCGAAGCATCCGTCCCGTTGCTCGCCGCCAGTAAGTCCTGACCCGCACCCTCGGCCACCACAATCACCGCATGACCGCGCCGCTCAATCCGCTGACGCAGCACATTGAGAAACCCGCCCTCACCATCCAAAGCAAACGGCACTTCCGGAATCAGCACAAAATTCGTATCACTCATCGCCAGTGATGCATAACAGGCAATGAAGCCCGAATGACGTCCCATTAGCCGCACGAGCCCCATCCCATTCGGCGAAGCCTCAGCCTCCACATGCGCTGACCGGATCGCTCGGGTTGCCTCGGCAAAGGCCGTCTGAAAACCAAAGCTCTGGTCGATAAACATAATGTCGTTATCGATCGTCTTCGGCACACCCACCACCGCAATTTTCCCGCCGCGCTCCGCAATTACCTTCGCAATTCCCTGGGCCCCACGCAACGTCCCGTCGCCGCCGATGACGAAGAGAATATTGATGCTCATCGTCTCCAGGCAATCGACAATCTCTTCCGGATCCTGCTGCCCGCGCGACGTCCCCAGAATTGACCCGCCATGTTCATTGATCCCCGCCACCCGTTCCGGAGTCAGATCCACCACTTCGCGGGCATACTTCGCAATAAAACCCGAGTACCCATTGCGAAAGCCATACACCTTCCGCACTCCATAACCCTTGTGCAGCTCAAGCACCAGACTACGAATCACGTCATTCAAGCCCGGACACAAACCACCGCACGTCACAATCCCGGCCCGCGTCTTCGAAGGATCAAAGTAAATCTTCCGCCGCGGACCCGCAGGCTCAAACGCCGGCAGCTGATCCACTGGCACACCCCGCGCACTCAAGCTCGACATCGTATCGTCGAACAGGACCCGGTCCTCTTCATCGACATTGTGAAAAGTCCGCTCCCGCTGGTCGAGCATATGTAACAAAGGCGAGGCAATCCGCCCTTGCCCGAGCGTCTTGACATGTAAGTCGGCAGCTTCGAAGTTGTGCGTCATCCCGTAGTCCTCATGCCGGCAGCGACACCTTGCACCGTCAATCGCAGTAAGTGCCGCAAACGTTCACCATCCTCTTCCGGAGTCAGTCGTCGCCTGCGCTTGAGTAACTCAATCTGGATCAGATTTAAAGGATCGATATACGGATTCCGCACTTCAATGGACCCCTGGAACCAAGGCGTCTGCGACAGCAACTCATCGCCTCCCGTAATCCGTAAAACGGCCGACCGCGTCAAATCCCGCTCATGCGCAATCAACTCCCAGAACCTCTTCTGAATCTCTGGCTCCTCCGTCAACCGCGCATAACACTGCGCGATAAACATATCGGCCTTCGCCAATGCGAGCGCCGCGTTATCGATGGTTGCCTCGAAGAACGGCCACTCTTTGTACATTTTCTGCAGAGCCGGCCAAACACCATCCGGCAACTCGGACAAAGCCGTACCCAGCCCATACCAGGCCGGAATCAAACAGCGATTCTGTGTCCACGCGAACACCCAGGGAATCGCCCGCAGATCGCCCAGAGTCCGCTGACCTCGCCGCCGCGCCGGCCGCGAACCAATCGGTAAATCCTCAATCTCGTCAATCGGCGTCGCGCTCGCGAAATACTCGAGAAATCCCGGGGAGTCGACTAACTCCCGATAGCAGATATATGATCGCGCTGAGAGCGCATCAATCAACTGCACGGACCCCTCAGAAGGCGCCGCAGCAGGCGTCGCGCTCGCCAACAAAGTCGCCCAAGTCACCTGCTCTAAATGCCGATAAGCAATCTGCGGATCGTCATAGCGCTCTGCCAATACCTCGCCCTGCTCCGTCAACCGCAAACTGCCGTCGATCGAATCAGGCGGCAATGAGAAAATGCCCCGTGCCGCCGGCCCACCGCCACGCCCCAACGACCCGCCACGCCCATGGAAGAACGTCAGCGCAACACCATGCTCTCGAGCCGCCGTCGATAACTCCGTCTGCGCCCGATAGAGTCCCCAACAAGCCGACAGATAGCCGCCGTCCTTCGTGCTATCCGAGTAACCCACCATCACCACTTGCCTATTGCCTTGCTTCGCTAGATACTCCGCATAAACCGGCTGAGCCAGCATCGCCCGCAAAGTCGCAGGCGACCGCTCGAGGTCCCCGATCTTCTCGAACAGCGGCATAATCCGCAGGCTCGTGTCTTCGCTGCCCGCCGCCCACTTCCAAAGCCACAGCACGGTCAAAATGTCACTCGGAGCCTGCGTCAGGCTGATGATATGCCCACCCACTGGATCAGCCCCATAAGTGGCAATCGCCTGCTGGAGTAACCGAAATACCGACAAAACCTCGCGCGTATTCGGGGCCAGCTTCGCCCGCGGAATCTCACCCTTGAAGGGCATCGTCCGCGACAGCAGCGCGAGCTTCTCGTCCTCCGGCAAAGCATCAAAATTCTCAGCCAGCCCAAGCACCCGGAACAAATCGGTCATCACCTCGGCATAACGTCGCGAGTCCTGCCGAATGTCGAGACAACCCAAATGCAAACCGAACACCCGCGCCCGGTCGAGCCAATGCTCAACGACCTCAGCCGCCCGCAGATCAGTCGAGTTCTCATGCAGGCTCGCCAGGATCAGCTCGATATCCGCAACCAGCTCCTGCCCATTGCGATACGCCGGGCCACCCGGCTCTACTGACGCCTCGAGCCGCCACTCGATCATCGTCAGATAACGCCGGTACACTTCGAACTGAGCCGTCGGCGCCAATCGGTCGCCGAGCGCCGGCCACCGCACCACGGCCTCGTCCAGGTTCGACTCCAGAATCTCACTCACCGGCTGCTCGCGCGCCGACACGCTCAAGAAGTCATACATGCGATGGCATTCGGAACGATGCATCTCGAGCGCCTTCGCCCGCAACCGCGACAGAGCCCGCCCCGTCACTTCGGCCGTCACATCTGGATGCCCGTCGCGGTCGCCGCCCACCCATGACCCGAATCGCAAAAACACCGGCATCCGAAACACCGCATCCGGATAACTCACCGCCAGCGCCCGCCGCAAAGCCGAGTAGATGCGGGGCACCACTTCCCAAATTCGCGGCGCAATCGACAGCACCCGATCCACTTCTTCCAATACCGTAGGCCGCCTCGGCCGCAGAAACTCCGTCTGCCACAGGATCGTCAACTCCGTCCGCAGAATTGCTTCGAGGGCTCGGCGTTCGCGCGGCACCAGGTCCGCACGATCCAACTCCTGAATCGCCTCCCGCATCCGCCGCAGCTTCGAACGCACCGCCCGCCGCTTCGCCTCGCTCGGATGCGCCGTAAACACCAGTTCGATCAGCAGCCGGTCCAAAGCCGCCTGCACCTGCTCCGCCGAAAATCCCTGCGACTGCAAAGCAGCAATGCCGGCCCCAATCGACTCGCCCAGCGGCTCATGCTCCAGCTCCCGCTGCCGCAACACGCGGATGCGGTGCCGGTCCTCCGCCAGGTTCGAAAGATCGAGAAAGACAGTAAAAGCCCGCACCACCGTCTGAATCTCGGCCTCATTCAGCCGGGCAATCCGCGAAGCCAGCGCCTGCTCCGCCGAAGGCTCCCCCGCCCGCCGGCTCCGCGACAGCTTGCGAATCTCTTCAACCAGCTCTAACGACTCACCGCCAGCTAATGAAGTGATCGCCTCGCCGAGCATATCGGCGAGCATGCGCACATCGCGCCGCAGCAATTCATTACTCACTTTGGGCAAAAAAAGGACCGCCTCTTCGTAATGACGAACGTGGTCAGAAACGCCGATTATAGCGCGCTAAATACCTTGCTCTCTCGCCACCAACCGCGCAAGCAAATCGGCCGTCCCCATCTTCCCCGCCCACTCCGACAAATACGCCCGATCCAGCTCCGGACCGCAAACATCCCAAACCGACTCAATGTCCTGCCACTGCCGTTCCGAAACCCCGTTCCCCGTACGAAACCAAGCAAGCTTCGCCAGGATAATGTCCTCCGGACTCACCATCGGGACATCGTCATGCTTCGATAAAGGCAGACATTCCACGAAAAGACGTCGGCGCAGCTCCTCTTGCCCATGTGCCATGGACGTCGCTGGAAAAATATCGAATTTCGAAACCGACGCGGCATGCATGAGATTGAAAGGGCGCTTCAACCGAATGCTCTCCCTCGCGTTATGCGGATCGACGGCAAATTTCGTCTTGAGCAGCGTCGCCAATTCGAACGCTTCGTCTGGACTCAGATCCACCACCAGATCGATATCTTGCGTCGCGCGCGGAACCCCGAAAGTCGCACTTGCCATACTGCCAGCCACGGCAAAGCGCAGCTCCATCTTGTCGAGTGCAGCGGCCAGTTCGCCGAAAGCCTCGTCCAACTCCATCATTGAGCAGCGGCCTTGCCAAACAATTGCTGCGCGCACTCCTCGCCGTAATATGCCCGCGCCATGCGGCGCCGAATCTCGGTATCACTGATCTCTGGATGCATCCGGCGCAGGTTTCCGATAAACAGGCTTCGCACCAGAGCCCTCACTTCGAGCGCCCGTGTCAGCCGTTGGGATGGCGTCATTTTTCGATGCAGCTCCACCCACAGCGCCTGGGACTTCGGATCCGTATCAGAGGTCATCATGGACAGTATATCGGCCAACTCCAAACGCCTTGACACAATTAATATTATCCAGGTAAAATAAATCCACCAGGAACAAATGACCACCGTAACCGCCTTCGAAGGCACCCGCCAAATCGCTACCGGTGACCTCGCCACCGTCGCCGCCGCCGCCAAACTCGTCCTCGCCCGCGGCGAACGCGCCCCCGTCCTCATCTTCGACAACGACACCAGCCGCCTCGTCGAACTCGACCTCCGCCCTAATCAAAACCCACTCCCTGTACCAGAGCAAATCGAAGAGCCAAAGAAACCCGGCCGCCCCAAACTCGGCGTCGTCGCCAAAGAAATCACCCTCCTCCCAAGACACTGGGAATGGCTCGGCCACCAACCCGGTGGGGCCTCGGTCACCCTCCGGAAACTCATCGACGAAGCCCGCAACGTCAACGCCGCAAAAGACAAGATAAGGCAGGCGCAAGAGTCCGCCTACCGCTTCATGTCCGCGATGGCCGGCAATGAACCGGGCTTTGAAGAGGCCATCCGCGCTCTGTTCGCCCGCCAACGGACCAAATTCGACGAAATGGTCGCCGATTGGCCCATCGACGTCCGCGATCATTCGCGGAAGCTAGCAGCACCAGCGCTAGACTGAAGCGTGCCAGTTTCCAGCGCGCCAGATACCCATCACCAGGACGAACCCCACCACGGTGGAAGCCTGGCGGCACTCGCCCTGGGTGCTCTCGGGGTCGTCTTCGGTGACATCGGCACCAGCCCGCTCTACACCCTCAAGGAATGCCTGCACGCCGCGACACACGGCGTTGGCCAAGCCAGCCGCGCCGACCTCTTTGGCATCCTCTCCCTCATCTTCTGGTCTTTGACGCTGATCGTCTTCGTCAAATACCTCGTCTTCATCATGCACGCCGACAATAATGGCGAAGGCGGCATCTTCGCATTGCTCGCCCTCTCACCCCGGCATATGCGCGCCGGCAAACCGGGCCGGATCCCCCTTGTCGCGCTTCTCGCCGTCGGCGGCGCCGGGCTCCTCTACGGGGACGGCATGATCACCCCCGCCATCTCCGTCTTAAGCGCCGTCGAAGGTCTCGAGATCGCGAACCCGCTTCTGCATCCCTACATCGTCCCGATCACCGTCGTCATCCTGATCTTTCTCTTCTCCATCCAAAGCCGTGGTACCGCCGTCGTCGGCAAGCTCTTCGGCCCCGTCATGATCGTCTGGTTCGGCACGCTCGCCGGTCTCGGGATTTATCACATCAGCCACGATCCCGAAATCTTGTTGGCCGCGCTCCCGCACCATGCCGTCAATTACTTCCTCCGCCACGGACTCAGCGGCGTCCACATCCTCGCATCCGTCGTCCTCGCCGTCACCGGCGGCGAAGCCCTCTACGCCGACATGGGCCACTTCGGCATGAAACCCATCCGCTGGGTTTGGACCGGCTTCGTCATGCCCTCTCTCTTGCTCGCCTACTTCGGACAAGGCGCCCATGCTCTCCGCGTGCCCGCCACCATGGCCAACCCCTTCTTCAACATGGTTCCTCCCGGCACCGCCACCTATGCCCTCGCGATTCTCTCCAGCTTTGCGACCGTCATCGCCGCACAAGCCCTCATCTCCGGAGCCTTTTCGCTCACGCGCTCTGCCATGCAACTCGGCTACTTCCCCCGCGTTCGCGTGAAGCACACCGCCAGCGAATCGCAAGGCCAGATTTACGTTCCGCAAGTGAACTACATCCTTGCCATTGGCTGCATCCTGCTCGTTCTCATCTTTCGCGAATCCACCCGCCTCGCGGCAGCTTACGGACTCGCCGTCACCGGCACCATGGTGCTCACTTCCTGCATTTACTACGTCGTCATTCGCGAAAGCTGGAAGTGGCCCGCCGCGCGAGCCATTCCGCTCCTCGTCTTCTTCCTCGCCATGGATCTGCCCTTCCTCTGGGCGAACCTCTTCAAGTTCCTCGACGGCGGCTACGTCCCGGTGCTGATCGGCGCCGCCGTCATGATCATCATGGTGCTGTGGAATCGCGGCCGCACGATCATCGCTCACAAGTACGCCATTCGCTTCCCCACGCCTGAAGCGGCGAAGAAGCGCCTGGAGTCACGACTCGTCGCGCGCGTGCCCGGCACGGCCGTGTTCATGGCTTCAAGCCCGGAGACGCTGCCGCCCGTCCTCGTCCATCACGTCGAACGCACCCGCGTGCTGCCCGAAACGCTCATCCTCCTCACGGTCCAAGTCACTACCCGTCCGCATGTCGCCATTGAAAACCGATACACCGTGACGAAGTCGCCCGAAGGCTTCTACCGCGTGGTCATTCGCTTTGGCTTTATGGAAGAGCCGCTCGTACCGCCAGTTCTCGAAGAGGCCGTCAAGACTGCCGACATCCCGTTCCCCGGCAGCGAAGTCACTTACTACTTAGGCCGCGAAAACTTCCTCGCTTCCCGGCGTGGACGCATGGGCGTCATCGCCGAAACCATCTTCTCGTTCCTCCAACGCAACGCCGTCACCGCGGACCGTCACTTCGGCCTCCCCTACCGTCAAGTCGTCGAAATCGGCACCCAAATGGATCTGTAACGACCGTCGCCCGGCCGATCCATCCCGCCGGTCCATCCCGCCACCAGCCCACCGCAATAGCGGTGGGATCCGAGGCTATTTGGCCATGCAAACGGCATTGTAAGTCTTTAGTTAAGAACGTAAAGCTTGCCTGAGTAAGTGCTGACCATTCCCCGAAGCGGATGCTATCGTTCCCCATGGACATCATCAAGAAGCCCACCCGCCGTCAGCTGATGCAGACGCTCGGCGCGGCAGCCCTCGCCGGACCCATCCTCACCCACACCCCGCTCTGGGGACAATCCGCTTGCGCCGTGCTCGGCTCCCCCAGCCTCACCGAAGGCCCCTACTTCGTCGACGAAGACATGAACCGTCGTGACATCCGGGTCGATCCCGCCGACGGCTCCATCCAAGCCGGCATCCCGCTGTCGCTCGCCATCAACGTTTCGCAGATCACCACCACCAACTGCACCCCCACGGCCCTCACCGGCGCCTACGTCGAATCTGGCACTGCAATGCTCTCGGAGTCTACTCCGACGTCGCCGCCCAAAACAGCACGGGCAAGAAGTTCCTCCGCGGCTATCAACCCACGGACCGCCAAGGCAACGTCTACTTCCTCACCGTCTACCCCGGCTGGTATCAAGGCCGCGCCGTCCACATCCACATCAAGGTCCGCGTCTTCAACGGACCGGAACAGACCTACGAATTCACCAGCCAGTTCTTCTTCGACGAGTCATTCACGGACCAGGTCTTCCAATCGGCGCCATATGTCACCAAGGGCGCGCGCGACACGCGGAACACCACGGACGGCATCTACGGCGGCGCCTCCGCCACCGGCACCATCACGACGAACAGCGGCTCGTATCTGATGCTGGCAGCCCGCAACAAGACCACCTGGATCGAAGCGGACGCCAAGCTCGTCTGCGATCTGTCGTTAGGAAGCTCCCCCGACCAACCCGGAGGCATGGGCGGCCCCGGTGGCGGCATGCCCGGCGGTCCCGGCGGCACCCCACCTCCCGGCGGTCCCGGAATGCCCCCCGGCGGCACTCCCCCAGTCACACCCCCGTAACGGCGGGATTCATCCCGCGCGGAGCTTCAGCTCCGCTTTTTCACTTACGCTCACGCACTATGCGAACCCTGACCGTAAGGGAGGGGACCCTAACCTTAGCCGCAAAGCCAATCGCAAAGCAACCTAAGCGTGCGCGTTCGCCATCTTCCACGCATAAAGCGGGAACCGCTCCGTCAACGCCGACACCCGGCGCCGCACCGTTGCCAAAGTATCATCCGAATTCGGATTCGCAATCACCAGCCCGATCAGCTCAGCCACTTCCCGCATCTGCTCCTCACGGAAACCCCGCGTGGTCAAAGCAGGCGTCCCCAGCCGAATCCCCGAAGGATTCAGCGGCGGATTCACATCAAACGGAATCGCATTCTTGTTCACCGTAATATGCGCCAGGTCGAGAGCCTTCTCGGCTTCCTTGCCCCGCACACCCCGCGCAAACACATCGACCAGCACAATATGACTATCAGTCCCGCCCGAAACAATGCGGAAATCATGCTCAGCCAGAGCCGCCGCCAAAGCCCGCGCATTCGCCAACACCTGCCGCTGATAATTCACAAACTCCGGCTGCATCGCTTCCAGGAAGCAGACCGCCTTCGCCGCGATCACATGCATCAGCGGACCACCCTGCGCCCCCGGGAACACCATCTTGTCGATGGCCTGGCCATACTTCGCCTTCGCCAGAATCAACCCCGACCGCGGACCCCGCAAAGTCTTATGCGTTGTCGTCGTCACGATATCGGCATGCAGGCAAGGATTCGGATAAAGCCCCGCCGCCACCAAACCCGCGTAATGCGCCATGTCGACCAGCAGCAGCGCGCCCACCGAATCGGCAATCTCACGGAACCGCGCAAAGTCGATCACGCGCGCGTACGCCGAAGCCCCAGTGACGATCATCTTCGGCTTCTGCTCTTCCGCCAGCCGTTCGACCTCGTCGTAGTCGATCGTCTCATCGGAATGCTTCACGTGATAGCCGACGAAGTTGTACGTCTTGCCCGAAAAGTTCAGCGGATGACCATGCGTCAAGTGGCCGCCATGCGCCAGGTCGAGGCCCAAAATCGTATCGCCCGGCTGCAACACCGCGCCATAAGCTTCCTGATTCGCCTGCGAACCCGAATGCGGCTGCACGTTGGCATATTCAGCGCCAAAAAGCTGCTTGGCCCGGTCACGCGCCAGGTTCTCGACAATATCGGAAAACTCGCATCCGCCATAGTACCGGCGGCCCGGATAGCCCTCCGCGTACTTATTCGTGAAAACGCTCCCCGTCGCCTCAAGCACCGCCTCGGAGACGAAATTCTCGCTCGCGATCATCTCCAGGTAGTTCTGCTGCCGCTCCAGTTCATGCGTAACCGCCGCAAATACTTCAGGGTCAACCTGGGACAGTGGACGAGCGAACGATTCCGGAACAGTCATTGCGATATTTCCTCTTGAGTCCTCAAAGCGAGTGATCGGCTTATCCGGAGGTACAAAATAGTCCTCCGGACGCAGTACCCCCATGATAACGTGCCTCTTCAAGTGGCACAGACCTCCCGGTCCAGTGCCAATCACCGTAACGGCGGGCTTCAGCCCGCGCGGAGCTTCAGCTCCGCGTCTTCCCAACACGCCTACCTTCGTACGAACCCCGACCGTAAGGAAGAGGAGGAATACAGATCAAAGTTGAGACCAGTCTTCTCGAACCCTGACCGCAAGGGAGGGACCCTAACCAAGTCACAGCCAAATCCTCTAACCGAATCACCAACCTAACCAAATCCCCTTGCATCGCGCTGCTACCCTGACAACGTGAAGGGCGTCCACTACTATCCCGATTCCCCGATAAAGAACGCGATCCTGGAAGGCCGCGTCATCGACGTCGACACCAACCAAGGCATTTCGAACGTCGAAGTGTGGCTGAAATACGCCTGGATCCACGAATGGGGCTCGCAGGCGATCTTTCCCGAACGCTGCCGCGCCATCACAAGAGTCGATCAGCAAGGCAACTTCCGCATCCAGACCGAACCAGCCGCCTACCTCATCCTCGTCTCGGGAGCCGACGGCTACCACAAAGTCGATCAACGCCGGCGCGCAGTCCGGCTGAAGGCGGGAACCGTCACCAATCGAATCGTCAAGATGAGCAAATCGCCGCTCAATCCGCCGACACCCTTCAACTGGTACCCCGAAGGCCGAGGCTACCCAGCCGGCACCGCCCGCATCACCGGCCTCACCGGCCCCGACGCCCAGGTGATCCTGTTTAACATCCTCAACGAAATTCCGTTCCAAGCCTTAGCCGACCAACAAGGCCGCTTCGAAATCAATGAAATCCCCGCCGGCGACTACCGCATCGCCACCGGCGAAATCGACCTCTGGTTCCGCGACGACCCGCGCCCCCTGCTCGCCCGCGCTCAGCCCATTACCCTCGCCGAAGGCGAACATCGCGAACTCACCCTGGACCCAGCCCAATGAAATCAACAACTCGACGGTTCATTCCGCATTCCCACTCCGATCACACTAGCCCCCGGCGTGAGCCGGGGGATCCGTCTGCCACTCGCAGCCGATTCAATGAAATCAACGAGTCCCCGGTTCGTTTCGTAATCTGTGAAGGAACACAATGAACAGAGCCACCCTCATCGGCGGACTCCTCGCCGGCGTCCTCGACCTCTTCGACGCCCTCATCTTCTTCGGCACCCGCGGCGTCCGCCCCCTCCGCCTCCTGCAGTCCATCGCCAGCGGCTGGCAGGGAACCAACGCCTACAACGGCGGCATAATCAGCGCCGCCCTCGGCTTTGTATCGCATTTCATGATTGCTATGCTAGCCGCCCTCGGCTATTGGCTGGTCTGGAACAGCATCCCCTGGGTCCGTAAAAACTGGATCCAAGGCGGACTCCTCTACGGCCTCTTCTGGTACGTCTTCATGGGCTACATCATCGTCCCAGCCTCAGCCTTCCCGAACCCCACCTTCCCGCCCGTAGTCACCTCCGTCTTCATCAACGGAGTCCTGGCCCACCTCTTCCTGGTAGGCCTCCCCATCGCCTGGGCCCGCAAAAAGTTCTAACGACGAGTAGCACAGGCCTCCCGGCCTGTGCAAAGCTACCGCCCCGAAGACCCAAACCCGCCGGCGCCACGCTGGCTCTCAGCAAGCTCTGCCTCCACCCACTCCACGGGCGTATATTGCGCAATCACCATCTGCGCAATCCGGTCGCCGGCAGTGATCTGGTAAGTCGTCTTGCCGAGATTCAACATGATCACCTTGATCTCGCCCCGATAAGCGGGATCGATGGTCCCTGGCGCATTCGGAATCGTCAGCGCATGCTTAAAAGAAAGCCCGCTGCGAGGACGAATCTGCGCCTCGTAGCCGGGCGGCAGTTCAATCGAAAGCCCTGTCGGCACCAGCACCGGCTGGCCCGGAGGCAGCAGCGTATTTTCAGTCGCGCAAAGGTCCATCCCGGCGTCCTCGTCAGGACCGTGCGCATACTTCGGAAGGATAGCCGCCTCATTGAGGCGAGTGATTTTGATGGTCATGGAAAGCTCTAGAATAGCGAAAGTGTCTCAAAACCGAGTGATCGCCATCGGCCCCATGCCGCCTGAGAAATCCGCATACGCCTTGGCGCGCTATAGCCGCTCGGCGGATTCCATCCGCCAGTCCATCGACTGGGTCCGCACCCACGACTCGGCTAAGTTCCTTGATAACTTCTACTTCCAGTACGGCCACGCCTCCATCGCCGACCTTGGCCACCTCGCTCTCTGCTTTGAAGGCGTCTCTGAACTCGCCGCCACTGAAATTGAAGACGAACAGCTCTGGGACGGCCAAGCCAAATCCTCCCGCTATCAGGACTTCTCCAAACTCGGCGTCATCACCCCCCCCGAGTTCACGGAAGAAGAAGCCAAAAAATACCAAGCCGCCGCAGCAGCCCTCATCGAAGCCTACGGACGCGTCCGCGAACACGCCTTCGCCGAACTCACCGAACGCCTTCCGAGACCCGAAGCCATGTCGCCCGCCGCCTACGAGCGGAACCTGGCCGCCCGTGCCTTCGACGTCGCTCGTTATCTTCTGCCCTTCGGCGTCCCCACCAACATCGGCCAGGTCACTCTTTCCAGCACAGTGGGATCCGAAGCTTGGAATTCACGTGACTTGAAGTCGCGGC
>JADMIO011509801.1_pt1 | contig 22128 bp, 17 predicted proteins | sample 8958161 | NCBI WGS metagenome assembly JADMIO01 (sample SAMN16585339, study PRJNA669376) | soil metagenome | isolation source: Crop rotation soil | place: USA: Cullars Rotation, Alabama | collected 2011
CTGCATTGATGATAAAGCTTGTAAAACCGCTGGTGGGAGAAGCAGCGACCGGAAGTATCTGATCGCGGCTGTTTAGTTTATACCAGCTGAAATCCAGGCCCAGTCTGTTATTCAGGAAGCGGACTTCAGTGCCTACTTCCAGCGTCCGGGTCCGTTCAGGTTTTAGTGTTGCGATTCCTTTGGCATCGTTCCTCGTCCAGGCTACCTGGTTACTTGTGGTGATTACGCTGGATCCAAAGTATACATTGGTTTGATATGGGTCAGTATCCTTGCCCACATCGGCAAGTGAGCCCCTTAGTTTAAGATAATCCACCCACGAAGGCATTTTAAGCATATCAGACATCACGTATGATAAACTTATGGACGGGTAAAAGAAGGAATTGTTAGGCGCATTTAAAGCAGATGTCCATTCATTGCGCCCGGTTATGTCCAGGAACAAATAGTTATTATAACTCAATGTAAGGTCGCCGTAAGCACTTACAATTCTGTACAGGCTTTCATACTGAGTGGTGCCACGAACTTTTGCATTGTTCAACGACAGCAGATCGGGAACATCCAGTTCTGATCCGGTGGACAACAGCTGGCTGTATTTGATTTCGCGTGTTTCAGTGCCCGCTCTAAGCGTAGTATTGAATTTATCGGTCCAGTCCTTTTTTGCCGTTGCATAAAGAATGGAATTCAGCACCCGGTTGCTGATACGGTACTCATTAACAAACCCCAGTTCGTTATCCTCATGATCTATTTCATCTACCAGGCCTAACGGCCCCGGAGCCGCATGCCTTCTAAAATCAGCATAATAATCCATGCCTAACTTATAGTCAATATCTAAAAAAGAAAATGGTGAAAAGGTCATTGAAAGATCACCGATCAACCGGTTTACATTGTCTTTGTACCGGTTGCTATAGGTACCATAAATGGGATTGTTGTTACCGGCAAGGTAAGTGATCATAGTGCCGTCAGCTTTTTTATAGTTCTTTACGTCCCATCTTGGCGACCAGTAGGTAAGGCTTTCATTAAAGCGGTCGGCATTTACACGAAGGCCACCCGAATTAATGAAATAAGCAGAGGGCCTAAATTTGAATAGCTTACCGAATTTAAATTGCCCACCCACTTTTGCCGAGATATTTTTATAATCAGAAAAAGGGATTACCCCATTTTGTTTAAAGTAAGAAAAAGAAGAATTCAATAGCGCATTTTCGGTACCACCGCTCATGCTAATGCTGTTCCTCACCTGGTTGCCATGCTGGTAGCCCTGGGCATATTGATCGTACAACTCAGCAGGATGTGTGGGATCAATCGCTTTCGCGGCAGCCACTGTTGGCCCCCAGGTTGGCCAGAAACTGGCGGCATCATATACACCACCAAATCCCTGGGAGTAGGTGTTTTGTACGTCCGGAAATTTATTGACAACATCAATGCCGTAGGTAGATGTAAAGCTGACCTGCATTTTACCCGCTTTGGCCGTTTTCGTGGTAATGAGCACCACGCCATTTGAACCCGCCTGGCCGTATAAAGCTGTGGCTGCTCCACCCCGCAAAACAGAAATTGATTCCACATCATCGGGGTTGATGTCTGAAGCTCTGTTTGATAGCCCTCTTGTGGAACCTGCGGCATCCACCGTATTGTCGCTGTTGTCTATCAGCATGCCATCGATAATAAACAGAGGCTGGTTATTTCTATCTCCTGACAATGATTTGATGCCCCTGATAATAATACGCGAACCCTGTCCGGGCGAACCCCCACCACTATTGATCTGAACACCTGCAACCTTGCCCTGCAATGCATTTACGATATTCGATTGTTTACTTGCGCTCAGTACATCTCCTTTTACTTCCTGGGACGAATAACCGAGCGCCTTTTTATCTCTTCGTATACCCAGGGCCGTTACTACCACTTCAGACAGGTCACCGCCTTCCTGTACGACAATATTGTATTTTGTTTCATTTGTTATACTTACTTCCTGGCTCTTGAAATTCACAGATGAAATAACCAATTTGGGATTTTTACCAGCAACAGTGATGGTGAAGGTTCCATCATCATTGGCGATAACTACATTGTTGGTGCTTTTTTCCGTGATGGTAGCTAAAGGAACAGGCTGGCCTTTTGTATTGGTAACCGAGCCTGTAATCTGCCTGCTCTGGCTAAATAGAAAAGTGGGAATTAAAATAGATAGCCAAAATAAAAGGTGGGATCTTCTCATGAGCGGTTGTTTATAGTTAAAGAATAATTGACGAAGGATATTTATGTTAAATTAACATAAAATTATTTTATTGACAATCGACAATATTGCATAGCTGCTTACTGCATTAAAAAAAATTGAACCTGCGGGAGATTGTCTGAGCCGTGATTTGCATGATTTAAGGATTACCTTGATTTTGATGATGGAGGTATTTCATGATTAGGGGCCCGCTCTAATTATGGCAATCTTTGTCTTCGTCTGTACCTTGATTTTGATGAGCGAAGAATTTCATGATTTGATGAGTGCCCTAACCAGGTCAATCAAAATATCCTTCAAATCATAGTTCAGACAAATTTGCATGATTGGTGCCTTAAGCTGATGGAATAAAATATCAATTGCTGAAATAAAGAATTAAATTAATAGAATTAGGTGGATAGCACGCAAAGCCCCGTCAATGCTTAATCAGGCCGTATTTTCCTTTTTTTCCTTGATAAAAAAAAGTAACAAAAAAAATCAAGGCTGCGGAAAAAAAAGCTAAAAATTTATATGATGGCTAAAATGAAATTAGCTCCATCTTCAGAACAAAGCCAAGCTGTGTGCGACTTACGAGCTAAAAATATAACCGGTCATTGGTAACAAAAATTTCATTTCTTAACTCCATCATATAAATTTTCTTAACGCAATTTTTTCCGAGGCCGTTGGAATAGTACGCTGATGGAGTAAGTAAAGGCTTACTCCTATTGGCTTTGCGCTTTATTTACCTAATTCTATAAATTAAATTATACAATACTTACAGTAAGCTAATAGTTTCTGATACCAGGGGAACATTTAACGGTATGTTAAAGAACAGGGTGTTCAATATAGTATTGGTAAAAGGAAATCATGGAACCGGTTCGGAGACCGCTTCAGCCATCGATAAAACAGTTCGCTACCCAGGGAAGATCATCTCAGTAAACTTATAATTACGGTTCATAATTATCCCGACAAAAATGTTGCATATACTGCATGAGGCTTGAAGTGGTCTAAATGGATAATTACCATAAAGCAAATGGGTACATTTAGGTATTATGATCTTTTTCCGGGAGGTGGGGTCAGCCCAATGGCTATTGAAATAATGGACTCAAAAAATAATAAAGAATTAGTTGAATGTGCACATCTGCAACACTTTGAGATGCGTTACATTAGATTGGAAATGTAGGTAAAACTTCCGATCAAAGCAATGATGAACGATTTGAAGCTATTTTTTCAATATTGTAAGGTTGAGTTTCTTTCTCTATTTTTTTAAAAATTTCCAGGGCTTCGTCTGACAACTCCGAGTCGTAGTAGATTTTTACAGTGTTCTTTGCCTTATTTATTCCAATACTATGGATACCTGCTTTACCCAAATATTTATTTGCAAGTTCCTTTTTAATATTTTCAAGTGAACTTCCCATTCCTGCAAGTTACAATAATTCAATTTCTAATTCGGTCATTACGTTGAATATATAATTTACCAATCCATATTCTCCTCCCGAAGGCCCCGCAAAGTATAACCCTATGGCACTTTTATTGGATTTATTTAAAACGAGCGAGCCGCTATCGCCAGGGATGCCAAAAACTGAAAATGGATCAATTTTATCTACTCTCATTTGACTGGTAAATTTTGCAGCCACCCCGGTGGTATCATTCATTATAACCAGTGAATCAACGGATGCATCCGTAATTATTCCTTCTGTATAACAACTTGTTCTGCCATGCTTGCATACAGTCATGTTTACTGCGCCGCCATCTATGCCATTAACGGCGCCTATGCTACAAATCTCATTTTTCTGTTTAACACCCGGCAGCAATTTGGCTATAGCGCCATCTACATCATTTGAAGCATCTTCTCCAAATTGCAAGGGTACAAAGCGTTGCAACTCCGCAATATGATTTTGAACAGTTCCCCCATCCGCTATACCAGGTTGAAAAATATCATCACCAGCCTGCGCATTGTTAATGTTTGACAGCACATGGTTGTTACTTAAAATGTACACGTCGTTCGGATTGTCTCCAGCCTTTACTGATTTGCAAAAACATGCAATTGTACCAGCAGTTGTTTTGAAATGAGAAGTACTGATGCCTGCTATTATGGGGCGCTGAACCTGTCTTTTTTTAATGCTACATGAAGTTGTGGAAGCTATTGCATTTGCGCTTTTTGCATTAAAAAAAGCCGGTGGCGATTCAATAATATCCGTCGGAATACCATCTATCATTGCCGGCAATAAATCCTTTGGCGGTATAAGCGACGGCGCTAATTTTTGAACAACATAGATTCTTATTGCAATTACGTTTGTCGTTTTCCCATTTACTATTTTTTTTCCGATACCAACAGCGTGAGTATTTTTACCAGCATTGGCTATTGCAGCATTAACGCTGATAGCGTACTTTAGACCAGAGACTTTTTCTCTGTATGCTGCTTTTAGTAACCGTGCACTGAGCGTTTGCTTTGCCTCAATTAAATCTGTACCGATTTTCAGAGAAAGCTTTTTAGATTTTCTAGGCATAAAATATTTGTGTAACGGTGAATTTTAGCATTAAAAATTTAATTGTAAGCCTATATAGGGTTTTAATGGGAAACTAAATTCGTGTTTCAAATCCTTTTCTAACTCTGCATCACTTGCCACCTCACCATTTACTTTTAATGTTTGCAATGTATTGATCCAGGTACCTGCATAACCCATTGAAAAAGCAAGTCTTTTTAAACCAACATTTAACCGAAGGCCAATACCAGTTAAAAATGTGGGATAATCCGCATTTGCGCCGATGCCGATTTGCCAGAAAGGATGAATTGGAGAATTGCGTAAATAATAATTGAAGTTGATCATGCTGGTAAAATTCATTTGTTTAAATTCATCTTTTCCTGCATCCGCCACACGCAGTTTTCCAGTAGCAGGGTCAGTTTCAGTGGCATACTTGGGAAATGACAGCTGTGTATAAGCTATTCCGGCAGATACTTCGGGGATAAATTTTTGAAACTTCCTGAATTTTAATGTTATGGATGTTTTTTCTTTTTTATCGGCTTTTACTATTTCGTCTTTTTCTGACAGCTTATAGCCATCTTCATAGATAGTCAACTTGAACGAGGTTATTTTTTCCTTTTCCATATTTACACGTGGTTTCAATTGAATATACCAGTCGCCTGTGGTGCCACTTGTCTTTGCATTTTTAAAGGTGTTATTTACGATACCCCATGCCTTGTCAAGATTGTCGAGGCGGGCCTTAAAGTTCTGATGAATTGTCTGCGCATCATGCAGCATCTGTCTTACCACATAAACATTAATAAACTTTTGATTTAATTTTGAATTGCATCCTTCATAGGCATCTATATGATTACCAGTAGTATCAAGCAATACCTTAATGCTATTATAATAAACATCAATTACATCTCTTTTTGTTTTAGCACTGTTAATTTCCCCTCCTGTAGTGGATTGATCAGTAAAGTCTAATTCATGCAAAGTCTTGAATATTGCAACTATTTCACTTTTTTTATCGGATTCTAGCAATGGTTTAAGAGATTCGAAATCTTTTATGACTTGATCAAGTTTTGTTGAGCAATCCTTTGCATCTTTTGCAGCAGCAGCAGCCGCTGCCGCTGCTGCAGCTGCCCCACCCTCAGCAGCAGGAACTGCGGCAGCACCCGGAAGTCCTGCCGCATTCGCCCCCATAGTTTTTAAACTGTTTATTCCTGAAACAATGGATCCAAGCGCTTCCGCAGCTGCAGCATTAATCGCATCAGGCAGGAATGTTGTGTCGATTGATGATGAAAACTTAAGTGGATTTAGGGGAGGCGATAAATAAACATTTGCTCCCTGGCCCTTAAGAAGAAAAAACGTTTCACTATTCAACGGGTCAAAGTTTCCCGAGCTTTTGCCTATCTCGTAAGTTATTGTTTTAGTTTCATCGTCCCAGCGAAGGAAAATGCCTTCTTTATCCTTAACTAACATCCCATGCTCAAGTATGTCACTTACTTTTTGTGAATAACCATTAATAGTAAGTATTGTCATAGTTAAAATCAGTATTTTTTTCATGGCTTAGATTGTTTTATTATTTTTTCCTATTCTTTAATTTGATTCCCATATTTATATGTTAAATAACTCCTTCACTAATTCCAAAACATTCATGTCATAAACATGACGGTAGTTAGAGTTACTTGAAAATTCACATACGGACTTTTAAATAATTTTGCATTAAGTGGCACGCACTTGATTGATTTTTTTTAACAATTCATTCAGCTCTCCTTTTCCTTTTTCCAAATCCATTTTTGCCGCAGTAATATCTTTGTTAGCAGTGATGTTATTTTTCTCTGCCTCCAACAGGATTTTTTCTGCTTCAAGCCTGGCTTTTTCAAGCTGGGAGCTTAAGCCTATTTCGTTTTTCTTTGATTCTAATTGGGCCTTTACTAAATTCTGGTGTTCAGTTTCCAACAGAGTTTGACGCTTAGTGGTGTCTATTTTAAGCTGGATTAATTGCGCTGGTACAGATAAAATTGCTTTTGCAATATTTATGGGTATGCTTAAAAATCCTTCCACCTCGCTTGGCTTGTTGATGATGTTTTCCGTAACTATGCCATTAAGCATTTTAAGACCATAAACTTTTTTTACAAAAGGCGAGCGTCTTACCGGAATGGAAATAACTTTTGATTCATCTGGAACAATTACTTGCGATGTAACAGGCTGTATCCCTGGTTTGAGAATGGAGATAGTCATTTCCCGTGTGCAAAGGGGGCGGGTTAACAATCCTTCATGTCCGTTAGTATTGAGTGATGCCGTAGCTCCGGAAATGCCGTCAAAACCGATAGAAAACGAGGCATCCACATTAGTTCGGTCCTCCGATGTGCCATCAACATTGATTATCCAGGAACGCGATGCAGCTTTTTTATTGATTTCGCTTGTTAGAACCACAAATGTGTTTAGGTACTCCTTCGTTTCTGTAATTATCAGCTTCCCATCGGCACCCGCCGCCTGTGCCGCCCGCAACATGCGGCTTTCTGAAGCTTGTTCACCACCTAGTATTATTTTGGGAGCATCCGTCAATTGTGTTATAATATTGGAGATCCTGTCTTCGGCAGTTACATTAATACCCTCCAACAAACCAAAAGCATTGATATTGAACTTGAGTTCATCGTTTGAAAACATAGACGGATTATATTGCAATGCAAGGAGTTTAGACGTATCAGGTGTTACCTGGGGAATCGCTTCAAAACTAACTTCTGCAAGTTTTGCTGAAATTATATTTGTTGTTGCGGCGTCTTTTGTTATGATCACTTTTGCCACAGCTTTGAGCTGAATGGTGCACGTGGGCAAATAGTATAGCTGGCTGACATTTTCAAGGGTAACATTAAAAAGAAAAGATTTTACTATTGATTTTTCACTCATAAGAGTGAAAATAATGTACAGTAAAAATACACCTGCTGTCACATATCCAATTATTTGAAGAACTTCTTTCATTTCTAATATTTTTAGATTACGGTGAATGTTGTGGATGTGCCAGTTGCACCAATATTAGAGATCTCAATGCCGCTGGTTGCGCCATCCCACCATGCGAATCGTGGTGATGTACTTGCTCCGAATGCAGCGCTAATGCCGGAAGAAAATAAATCATTCGGATCACCATCATTGGTGCCATTTTCAAGATCATTTTGATTGTCGGCTTGCACCAGGGAGCATTCGTAATGAGAAAGCGCGGTCATTTGCTCGTTACTGTTGTCCCCAAATTCATCCACATGCCATATTGTTAATCCTTCACATGGTAGGGCAAAGTCACGTCCGCTTTTGCTCCTGTTTTCCAGCAGGTAGTATTCTGACTTGTTTTTCGAAAGAATATAAAAATCATTTTTGCCAGGCAGAGTGGTTGCACTTAATCCTGCGGACAACCGGGTTATTCTGTCTGCCCAGCCGGCTTTGTACTTTAGATAGCCGCCAATCTGGACAGGATTTTTCGGATTAGCATTCCCTCCAGCGCACATAAGGCAATAAGCTCCCACGCCCCTTGATTCATAACCATAATCATATAAATCAGGAAAGTCGCACACCATATGACCGTTTTCATGGCAAAAAGTACCCAGTGTCAATTCACTTCCCATATTTGTAATTTGGTAGTCGTTCGCAAATTTCCCAGTAGTAAGAACGAAAGGAGCATTTAGATTGTAAGAATGCGGCCATAGCCCTTTTGCCCACCTATTAACTACGTTGCCAGCATAAAATACATTTAAGGCATAAACATAGTCTTGGTTGTCGGATGTAAGTTGAGAAAAATCAAATCCATTGGCTTTATGGTAAGTCAAAGCTTCTTCAATAAGTTCTATTGCCCTGATTGGCTGCGTAATTGTTTCCTTAGTATAATAATCACGTGGGTTTTTCGCAGTGTAATAAGGAGCAATAATGTTCGTGTACTTTAATTTACCGCTTGAGTTATCCAAAAAATAATCATATACGGAACCATTGTTGCTGTAGCCATTGTAGCCCACCTGGTTGCAAAATGCTTCTACCTCGGTAGCAGGAATAGTTGCGGGTATATCCGGAAATTCTATTAAAAGACATAGCCCCACAAAATTGCCAACAGTTTGCCTCTTTGGGGGAGCAGGCATTGCTGCCGCCGAAAGTATTGAAGCAAGCAAATTGGATTTTTCTTCTCGTCTCCTTTGCCGCCACCGGCTATTGCCAGGAGGAAGCCCTTCAGATGAAAACACTTTTGATTTAATTACGTTCTTGCTGCTTCTAATGCCTTTACTTATGGCGGAAGGCACAATGGCTCCCACGTTTGGCAAAATGCCAGTTGGTTTAGCTTCTTCGTGAGAGAGCTGTGCATATTGGTAAAATCCCGTAACGGGGTCCTCTACCACTGTGTAGCCGTCTAAGGTTTCAAAAACAGCATGATGTTGGTCTCCCCAGCCTTTTACTTCCAGTTTTGTTCCGTCTGGTTGAGTAAAAGTGAATTGCTTACCATAAAATGGAAATGACATAATTGTTTGTTTTAGATTGTTAGTTTTCTTTTAATCTATGTCTGCTATATGTAGTTGTAAACAGATAGAAAATATCTTTAGAGAAGTTGATCTGAGTTTCTTTGTTCTCACAATAAATTGTAAGACAAACCTATTGCACAATGCAAATCATCCCAATGGTGAAAACCCCCTTTTTGCACGGGTATTATCACGCCTTTAAAAAATAAGCAGTCCTTTTTTTGTTGGATAAATTGATAAAAAATGCCCTTGTTGATTGCACTCCACGGCAATGCCTTAGAATTTACTTTTGCATTATTGATAGCAATCCTTCATCAATGTCAGGAGGAGTTGTTAGCGTAATTGAAATATATCGACAATTCAATGATCGGTAAATATATTCGATGGAATGGTCTTTATTTTTTCGGTAAAACATTGCCCGCCTTTACCTATCATTAGATAAAGCTTCCATGAATTTCCCCGGGGGATGAGCAATATTTTTTAATTTGAGAATGCCGGGCTTACTGATAAAAAATCATCAATTGGTGGGAAGGGGCGATCCGATTTACCGGCTGGCTTAGTAAGTTTTTTTCTAAACAGACTGTATCGCGCGCATCAGATCTACTAAGCCATGTCCCTGGAAGTATTTTTCCCTTTTTAAGTCCGTTGCTGTTGATAGAAAAATTTCCTTGACTGCTTCAGGTTTGCCAATAAATTCCTGGCGTATAGAGAGGAATGCAGCTATTACTCCTGATACATGTGGAGCCGCCATGCTGGTGCCACTTTCTTCACGATAGTATCCAGTTTCGATTTTTTCATTACTGCCAGCATTAACCGGTTGTGCATCCGATGCCTGGGACCTGAGTTCAGCCCTTACCTGGGGATCTCTTTGTCTTCTCTGATTTGAATCACATGAGATAATTTTTTCTCCGGGCGCAACCAGGTCGGGTTTTAACCGGCCGTCACCTGTCGGGCCTTTAGAGGAAAAATAAGAAACACCATAAACATGCGGCATTTCACGATGAGTAGAACCAACTGTGATAGCCATTTCCGCATTGCCCGGATCATTAATTGTCAAATCAATACCAGCAGTTACAGTATCGGGTCTTTTGCCCTGCGCCTGAATAAAGCCATAGCCCGTATTACCTGCGGCTACCACCACAACAACGCCGGATTTTACGAGTCGATTCACTTCTACACAAAGGGGACTTTGCCCGCATGCAAACCATTCAGGCTCGAATTCATAACCTACGCTCATATTTACACCATGAACCCGTATACGCCTGCCATAGCCATTTATTTCCTGGATCCATTGAATTGCTGCTATAAGGTTACTGGCCTCTCCCTGGCCGGTATCGTCAAGTACCTTTAAGCTTACGAGTTTACATTTGGGCGCCATGCCGGAAATTTTTGACTTTGGCGGCAACTTGGTTCTCGTTCTGGAAATCTCTTTCTTTTCATCTCTTAGTGATGTAATGGTAACAATCTCGTGGTTTTCTGTATTCTCCAATTCTCCCGCGATAATTCCAGCCACATGTGTTCCGTGTCCATATCTATCTTCCAACGGTTTTTCGTTAGGATACACTTGCAAACTACTGTCCTGTGAAATGTCTGCATCCGTACTTAGCTCGGTATTGAAAATCGTAAAGTCCCTATGTTGAAGTGGGTCGGGCGGAGGAGGAAGCGTTAAATTTTCATTGGATACAAAATGTAAATGAGTGCCATCAATACCTGAATCCATTACAGCCCAGTATATATCGTCGCCTAAAGCAGAAAACGCGTTGCGTGCGGCATCTGCTTTTACGGTTGCGACTGATTTTGTTGTGAGCTTTTTAATTTTAAAATCCGGCCATATATGATAGATCGATTGTAAACTTTTCACGTGGCCGGTATCCTTGGCAGCAGCTAAACTGTCAAGCCTTACCAATTCTTTTATAACACTTTCTTCTAAAACAGCAAAAACATACTGCTGGCTGAATCTTGTTTTTACCCAGTTTACGCCTTGCACCTTTATTGCCTTTTTTGGAAAAGTGTCGTCTTTTAGTATGTCGGCTATTATCGATTGTACTTTCAGTTTCGCTTTCTCACGCCCGGCATGATAAAGTAAATTTATGTCAATGATTATGGGAAACACAGGCTCCGGGATTTCCTTTCCTGCTTCTTTGCGCTTGCTTTTACGATCTTCATGACTCTCTTCAAAAACATTGAAAAGTGGTTCCGCAATAATAGTTTTTTCCAGCACAAGCGCATCCGTGGTCTTTTTCCTTTTTCGTTCCTTGGCCATAATTGAAATTTGGGAATTGTTTGAAAGAGTTATTTTGTATCTAATACATATGGAATGCATTTCAAATTGTCGCAGCAGCAAGTCGTTTGATAGGACACAAATCGCATCCTGGCCTCGGTCGCGTCACCGACCGAAACCAGGAGCGACATTTTGAAATGCGCCCTCTGTGTGAAGCATAAGTACATCTCTGCTACCAGGATTGGGGTAATTTGAAAATGGCTTAAAACGCCTTTACACTTAGCACTAACTCCATCATATTAACAGTCAATTCTATTGCGGAGCCTGAACTAAACCTGCACCAATGTCAAATGAGTCTAACCCACTTAGTAAGCCATTTCTTGTTCCTGAGGCAATTAGTCGCGCTGTAAGTTGCCCGGAATTCAGGAAGCCATCAGCCTGGATTTTTTCAGCCCAAAGAGCAGCCACACCAGCCACATGAGGAGTGGCCATGCTCGTGCCGCTCAAAGATCTTAAGCCACCGCCTACCTTGGCAGAAACAACCGAAACTCCTGGCGCTGACACATTAGCGAACGTATTTGAAAACGGTGCTACAATGAGGCCCTGTGGCCCTTGTCCCAGCGCTGCAACGGAAATAATTCCATCTGATACTGCAGGCGGGCTAACGGCAATCTCAAAATCGGCATTTTCGTCTCTGCGGCTTTCGTTTCCTGCAGCGGCTACAACTATTGTTGCCTGGGAAAATCCCCCCTGGCCCTGGGCGCGAATCAACGATAAGAGCCGTTCAAATAAAAGAACATTTGCCCGATAACCCTCTAATGCCCTCGAAGCGGCCAATTCTGGCGGAAGGCCAGCGTCTTGCAGTTGTTTCACAAAACCAGGGAAATCAATGCCCAGCGACATTGATATTACGTTGGCCCCGTTTTCTACGGCCCATTGTATAGCACTTACAATCATTTCACTGGACCCGCCCTGAGTGCCCAGCACTTTGCCTATCAGAACTTTTTTCACCCCTGTTGCAATTCCGATACGGGTATTATCGATGGCTCTGCCGAAAATGGTACCTGCGCAGTGTGTACCATGCCCCACCTGGTCACCATTACCTTCGCCTGTAAAATCTTTCTGAATAATACTTATACCTGAAAATGCAGGATGCGAAGCATCAATGCCTGTATCAAGCACTGCGACAACTATGCCATCACCAGTGAAAGGAGAGGTGTCTGCGCCAACTGCTTTCACACCCCATGCCGTCCCCTGCTCAAGGGCCCCGGCATTGATTTCGGCATCAAATGGAGTAATTAACTTCATTGGAATAGAGGGGGCGATTGCGAGAACATCCGCATGACGGGCAACAGCGCTTATATTTCGTCGTTGGATGTTCTCAACGTCAATTGAAAGGCTCGTTGCTTCGAGCGGGCTAAAGGAAGCGGCCCCACCTCTTGCAAGTGATCTGGTTCCCGAAAATATTTCACCGGTTGAAGCACCGGTACCGCGTAGAATAATGTGTTTTTCTTTCATGTTTTCTAGTTTTAATTAGTGTTTAACGAATTATGTGTAAAGGAATAAATGTATTTACCCTTGAAATCTATTCGGGTTTTTTGGGCGGAATTAAGCTGTTTGATACTGCTCATCTACACTTCGGCCCCTGCACTTTAATTACCCGAATGGATCCTGTATAGCGTTAATCATCCCATTGCCAACGATAAGGTTGCTGTCTATCCACAGTGGGGGAATGTTGTTTCTTTACATACTTCTTTTTCTATTACTTTTAGTTTAACTGTGCAGTTCGGCCTTTTAAATAGTGTGGGAGTCCTTCTTTTATATATTTTATTTCACTACCAAATAAATTAATATAATTTGGTTTGGCTATATCGTCAATCTGAACTACTTCCACCGAGAGTGGGTGATTTTTGATCCTGCCATTAATACCTCTCATTATCAAAGCTTTTATAGCCAGATCCTCGGCAGGTAAAGAATATCCAATAAATATCAATTTATCTGTTTTTCTTATGGCTTCTGTTGCTCCTTTCCATATCTGTAACAGATTGGAGTCGCGAATATCTCTTACTATTGATGGTGTTACAAGAACAGTTCTTAATCTCAAATAATCATTACATACACATGTATTTCCTGCATCTATATTCTCTTTGAACGCCTGGAAAGCAATGGAACCATTAGGATGAATATAGTAATGACCGCACAAATCGCACTTTAACCAGTTTAATGAACCGTGAAGCTTTAGATATTTAAATAAAGGACGATTTGGTTGTAATAAAATTTCGCCACTTTTTATATCTCTGAATGAAATACCGTAATCGACCCGGTTATCAGCTATTGCAGTTTCAAATTGAGGATCAAGAGAAAGATCATAATTAGTGGTTATAATAGTAACATCAGCTGTTTTCTTTTCGGTCACTATCGGAGCTATAAATCTTTCTAACAGGTCTTTTTCATTCTTTGTGTAAGGCATGTTTTGATAGTACATCATTAACTCAGCAACCGCCCTGTTCAAGAGATATTTGAAGTACAATAATTTTTCTTCATTTAATTCAGGGTGCGGAGGTATATTGTAAAAACACAGGTGATCAACAAAGGATAACACTTCTACAATTGATGGGATCGTTTTATTTTGAGTACTTAGAGTAATACCTTTAAGCCCGGGGTATAGAAGTTCTAAAAAGTGTTTGAGGTCTTTTTCCTGATCTTTTTCTTTTTGCGTCTTCCTGTTTTTATTTAACTGAAACAAGTCATTATCCTTTAGATTCCTGATTATCTCGGGCATTATTTCCCCTGTTAGGGGGTAGCCGAAATTTTTGCTACAACCGGCGCCTAAAAAATAGACTATACTCTTTTTGCCCGTCATAAATGTGGGGATGTTAATGCTGTTATAATGGGTTCTATAATTCAAAGGGCTTGAATTATAAATGTTTTATTGATATCGTAAAATCAATGCGCCTTTGTTCAGGATTTATCCAAAGCTGTAGATCCTAATCAAAATTTATATAAGCCTTGAACTATTTTAATTACTGGTATTCGTTAAAGAAATGCAAATCCCATTTGCCCCATAAAACTGTTAAAATGTTTTGATATTTGCAAGTGATTGTATAATTTTTTTTGAGTCGTGTAAATGCTGCCAGGGTCAAAAATGATAACCTGTTAATGAATAAAAACTTTTAGAACAATTCACTCAGTATATCAAGATATTAAGTATGGCCGAAATTTGAGGCTTGTGAGCTCCCTCGCAATTACCCTTAACATGTCAGATCCACCCAACACAAAAGCTATAATTTAACTAATTCTTTCCTGATTGCTTCCAGAACAAGGCCAACCCTGCTTTGCACATGGAATTTTTGAAAAAGGTCTTCCCTGTAGCCATCTACCGTTCGTACACTTTTATTCATTGTATCAGCGATTTGTTTATAAGTGAGGTCGCTGCAGGCAAGTTGCAAAAATTGTCTATGGTTCTCATTAAGTTGTAATTTTTCCTCATTCTTTTCTGCCTCTCTCAGTCTCCGGTAACGAATATTACTTGCGTCACCGTTATAATATCCCTTGGTATGTAGTTCATTTAATGCCTTCTCCAGTTCGGTTGGGTGTATATCTTTAAGAAGATATGCAGAGCACCCGGCATTTATCATCGCTATTATAGCTTTATCCGTATCATTCATTGACAATGCTGCCAGTTTAATTCCGGGATATTGTTTGTTAAGCCACACCGCTGTTGCAATACCATCCATTACCGGCATGTTGTAGTCAATCAACATTATATCGGGAAGAGAAAGCATAGTGTCCATCTTTTCCTGTAGGTCCTTTCCATTAACAGCTTCAACGGCAATAGTAAAATCCGGAGAACCAGACAGCATAAGGCTAAGTGATTTTAAGAATAGCTGGTGATCATCAACTATGCCTACAGAAATTTTCATAATTCATTATTTTTAACTGGTAACAAAAAAATTATGCAGCTGCCTTCATCGCCACTTGTCCAGTCTATAGTGCCGCCTAAAAGTTTTGCCCTATGTTTCATATTTAAAATGCCAACTCCTTCAACTGTATTTTCAAAAGTAAATCCTACGCCATCATCTTTTATTGTTGTTGCCAGCCGATCTTTTTCCTGGTTTATACTGATATAAATGTTTTTTGCAGATGAATGTTTAATGGCATTTTGAATTGCTTCCTGTATAATTCTAAAAATAATAATTTGCTTATCGGCCTCAAGATTAAGAATTTGAGGGTGAGATAAATGCAGGTTAATAGCATTAGCAGAATTGATTCGGTTCACTTCCGTCTTGAGATTTTCAATAAGATTAAACTGCTCGAGCCATTCTTTACTCAATGATTTTGAAAGCGCCCGAAGTTCTGTAATAGCTTTCCCCACCGTTTCATTCGCTGTGATGAGCGTATCAGGGGGCTTGATAATATCTCTCTCAGTTATTCCTAATAACATTTTGGCTGTGCTAAGGAGTTGACCAATGTTATCATGCAGTTCTTTGCTTAAGGTTGAAAATGTTGATTCCTGTACTTCAATTTGAGATTGCAGGAGTGCTTGTTCGTATGTTTGTTTCAGTGTAGTCATTTCAACCATATGTTGTTGCCTTCGTTTCTGAAATTTTAGTGCCAGAGCAATAACGAACACTGCCAACAATAAAAATAAACTGGCGGCTGCTACTACTGAAATAATAATATCGTATTGACTGATGTTCAAATAGCCGGAGGTTGCTTGTGTATTGCAAACCACCTTTTGCGATCGGTTAAACTGTGATAAAAATTCCTGTTATGGCTTCCATACTTCCACTGGAATACAAAACCAACTGTAAACAACAAATACATAATCGAATTACCTAAATGGTGTATTATCCACAAGTTTTGGAGGACAGAGTCAGGATTTCTTTTTAAAAAATTCCATAGCGCAAACATGATAAGTGTTATAGGCGCGTATAACATCCATCCAATAAAAAACAAAAAATAAGGGTGACTCAGTGAAATTATACTGGTACCATCTATTTTGACTTCTATATAGCACGTAATCAGAATGCAGGCGACAACAAATAGATTGTTGAGGCAAACTAATTCTGAAAAAAAAACTCCAAACCCGCGGGCGGTTGCAAAATAAATGTATAGCAGTAAATATGATAGTGCATATAGCAATATAAAATTTTTCTTTATCCCTTTATTCCACCCAAGCAATACTAAAAAACAGCCAACCGTAAAAGAAAATTCTGCAAGTATGTATAAGTTATAGGCCAGGTAGCGGATCCAGGTATTGTTTGTAAAATACCGGATTAGCTGGGGTATAACAGCGCAAACTGTCATTAACCAAATGAAACGGGACGGGATATCGAGCCAACGGAAAACAATAGCGCCAGCTACCGCAGGTAATACCACGCTCCATACAGATAGCCATAGTAATATTTCATTTACCCTTGTCATATTGGCTTTAAGACAACCTCAAAATCGCCTCCGTCAAACTTGGGCAATCGTTGCAGTATTCGGCGGGGTGGATATTGGTCAGCAACCGGTGTATCAGATGAAGGGGTTGTCAGGTTACCAAGTACAAAAGCCGGATTTACCACTGTTAAAACCGTTTCACCAGAAACTTCTATAGCCACACCATTTTCGTCCTTTTTTTCAATCATTCCACAAATAATAGCAGTACGCTCACCTGCAACAAATTTAGTTCCGTCCGGATCCTCTTCAGTTATGTCATGAGCGCCGGTTATCACTACCATAACCTCTGCTGCGCCTTTTGGAAGTTCAGGAATATTTGGTCCATAAAAATATTTTAAAACGGATTCGCGTTCAAATACGAATGCATTATAATTTTCTTTGAAGTAAGCCCGGCCATGTTGATTACCCGAGATCGCAAAAGCTAGTTGCATTACTGTCTGTGTAGCTTCATTGATTTCCTGGCCTTTCATTATTTCGCTATCAGCCTTTTTACGTGTAATACCTCTTGATTTTAAGAATAGCATAAATTTTTTAGTTTTTGGGTTTATAATTATCCTACTATTTTAAAGCTTAATGGTAAATGCTTGTTTAGTTCGGCTTTGAATTCAGCCTTCTTTGTTTCGTCTCCATCCAGACTTTCGATCATACTATTAAGATGTGCCGGAAACGCTTGAATAATTTTTTTGGGTGGGTATTCTGTTGCTTCCTGCCCTGGGAGATTCATACTTTTAAAAGTTCCATCAGGTTCCTGGTGGCAACCAGCAAGAATAACTGTAGGAGTGCCTACATTGTCCTCATTATCAGCATCATCTTTTACCATACCTAAAAACACTAAGAGAACATCGGCTGGTTTTTGAACACCATTAGGGCCTTTTGTTTCAAAAAAACGTGTTACCAACTCTTTGTCAAAAACAAATGCATTTACATCCTTACGAAAGTAAGTTACGCCAGTTGCAGAAGGAGCGGTTTTAATGGGAAGCTGAAGTGTTTTGTCATCCATTTTTTCTTCCAAAAATTTTACCACTAATGGACGGGCCGGTTCAATCATACTTAAAAAAGCTCCAATTTCGTCACTTGCAGTTGCTGCGGAAATTATCTTGCCCTGGGATTTTTTTTTTGCTTTAGCCATGGTTCATGTAAATTTTGAGTAATTAATAGATGTAATATTGGGCTTTTTTTTTGCATTTACAAATGGGAAATTTACCCTTTTTAAAGGAGTGTAAGTCCCATTAAGTTTAGTGTTTTTACTACATAAAGTGATAACATCTTTGTTTAGGTTATGGATAAGGCGAGATGATCTTCCAGGTAAATTGAAAAGCTTTCAAAATATCCACTTAGTTCTCTACTATGCATTATTAAATCTTACCTATTTTATCTGCCAATTGCCAGGACTATAAGTATATCTTCTAGCCACCTTCTTCGCATGTTCCTGGAGTAATCATTAATTTAATAATTTCCACCTCATGCCCACGGAGCGATATTCGAAACGATAACATAGCTGCTATCTGTTTTTTAGATTATTGAATCTGCCACTTTGCGGTCAATAGAAGCCTTAGCGGATGTTTTCCGTTTGGGAGTGACAACCTTACGATATATTGTTCGGAATTTTCCTGATAATGATACCGTACTGGTATTAGCGGGGTATGCAAAAAGTGATAACTCACCAACTTACCCTAAGGCGGGTAAACCGCAGTTACGTGAACATGTGTTTTGCGGGCCGCGATTCAACGCAGTGAAATTTATACCTGCTTAAATGACTAGCCTTATAGGAACACCAGCAAGGCCCACAATCATTGGGCTCATTACAGCCACCTGTTCCGAATAGTCAAGGATGCTTTCATCGACGGCTCTATCGGGCTTGTAGGCGTGTAGTCGATAAATAAGTTATAGAAGGTAAGAGCTGTTCTGCTATGTAATATTAACCGCAATCTAAACAAAGATAATGACCAGAAGGGATCATTTTTTACGATGCTTTAATAACATACCGCTGTCCCTTAATCGTTTTAAAACTGTACATGCTTTTCCCATTTTGTTGTATTGCAATAGGAGACTTATTAAAAAATACCTTATAACCATGTGGCAAATAAATATTGCATTCGTTCCCCAGCTTTGAATAAATAACCGCGTTGACTAAGTTTTTATCTTTCCAACTCATTTCCACTTCAAATCCTCCCCGTGTACAGAGCCCTTTTACGGAACCAGTATGTAAAACTGCCGGCAGCGATGGCAATAAACGAATCGCACGGGTATGCGATTGTACTAACATTTCTGTAACAACAGAAGTAATGCAGGTATTGCCATTTAAAATAATGCCAGGGACCTCACTATTGAAGAGGTTTGGATAGAGACCATAATTATCTTTTGAAGAAGTACTTTTTGCATCAACATAACGTAACTGGTACTGCAAGGTTAACCATGCGCTATCTGCTTCATGCAGTCTTGCCCAGCAGGCGGCTTTCCAGGCAAAGCCCCAACTTCCATTTGTTTTTTCACGAAGAGTTAATGCCCTCTTTGCAGCGTCGGCTAATGATGAATCATTATCGGGGGATATTTCTGAACCCGGGTACACAGCAAAAAGATGTGAGAGGTGTCGATGGCCAGGATCCATCGCCTTCCATTCCCGCGACCATTCCAGTAATTGATTTTTAGAGCCGATTGAGTAAGGCGCTAACTTATTGTAAGCAGTTTTTATAGAATCGATAAATGAATTATCCAGGTTTAGAAGGGTAGCTGTTTTAATACAATTACCAAACAAATCTTTTATCAGTTCAATATCACTGGTAGCGTTAATACTTATTTGTGCAGTGTCTCCCTCCTCTGTAATAAAAGTATTTTCAGGTGATACAGATGGCACGGAAATAAGATTTCGGCTTGAATTCATTATCAGCCAGTCCAGGCAAAACATGGCTGCATCTTTAATAACCGGCCAGGCTTTTTGTTTTAAAAATAATTGGTCACGGGTAAAAAGATAGTGTTCAAAAAGGTGATTACATAGCCAGGCTGCAGACATGTTCCATGTGGCCCAGTGCGGATTACCTTCGCCCCAGTTACCAACCGGTGAAGACTTGCGCCAGATATCTGTATTATGATGAGCACACCATCCTCGCATTCCGTAATTAATGGCAGCAGTTTTATAACCATTTATGGATAACTCCTCTATGAGTTTCAAAAACGGCTCATGCATTTCGGAGAGGTTATTCGTCTCAACAGGATAATAATACATTTGTGCATCATGATCAATACACCAATTAGCGCTATACTCCGGCCTGAGTTTTTCGTTCCATAAACCTTTTAAATTTCCAGGTTGTCCACCGGGCCTGGACGTCGTTATTAAAAGATAGCGGCCAAACTGTACAATAGTGGCTAATAATTGCGGATCAAACTCATGCTCCATTTTTTTTAACCGCTCATCAGTAGGAAGATCAGTATATATACTTTTACCAAAATCATATACCACCCTTTGGTAAAGTGGTTTATAATCGGCAACATGTTCTAATAACAATTGACTGTAGCGCCGGGCATTGGCTGCTAATAAATTTCTTTTGCATTCAACTGAAGGATCTTTGCCTTCTTTGCCAGGTGATCTGTCAAAGCCATTAAAACTGGTTGCAGCAGTTATTAAAACCGTTGTACTGGTTGCATGCTCAACCCTAAGAGTCGAATCATCCGCATAAATTTTGCCACCCTCATTCTTAACCAGCAACCGAATCTCGAAAGTCATTCCTTCTCCTGTTTGATCTGGTGCATACTGGATTGCCTCCGGGTCCTTAATGCGCCATAAATAACCAGGCTCTACATGTTGAGGACATTTACCCGTTAATATTATCTCATTACCATTAATTATCTTAACAAAAAAATGCAGTTTACTCGAAAGTTTTATGCTAAAGGAAATAGCCCCCGGTTTGCTTGCCGTATTCCTCAATACCATGACCCTACCCGGAAAACTCACGAAAGCCGAGCGAAGGTGCCGAATTCCATGATCTGTAAAAACAGTGTGACAAATTGCGCTATCCAAATCCAGCGATCTCCTGTAATTGGATGAATCATCGATCCCGGTGTAAGTAATCTGCAGGTCCGCCATTGGCAGGTAAGATTGCGTATAAGGCCCCTGCATAAATTTTGAAAGGCTATCTGCTTTTTTATACTCCCCGGCCAATGCCGCGGCCCTCACTAATGGCAGGTAATTCTTAGCATCCGGATTATTCCATTTTATATTGGGCCCGCCAGACCAAAGCGTCTGCTCATTCAACGAAATATATTCTGACTGCACCCTGCCATAAACCATTGCACCCATACGGCCATTCCCCAATGGTATTGCTTCGTTAAAGTTTACAGCAGCTTTATTATAAAAAATGACGTCAGCAGGATTTTGCGCATTTACAACAATTGAGCTGGCTAATAAAAGCAAGCACAGAATGCGGTAAGCGAAAGCGTGTATTGGGGGAAATACGGGCATAGTTGCTTTCATAATAGTGAGCGTTACCTGGCGTCAATAAACAATTTGTACCTCATGTTGCCCCGGGCCAATATTTGAAACAACCACATAATAACTATTCTCTATTTTTTCGACTGCTGAATTTACCGGTTTATGATCAACTGTAGCCTTTGCAGTTATTTTTCCGTTTGGCAGCAACAACCTTACGATATATTGTTCCGGGTCTCCCGACAAGGATAGCCTGATGGTTTTATTAGAGGAAGTATGTAAAAAATGATAAGTTACAAACTTACCCGAAGGCGGGTAAACTACGGTTACCGGAACATCTGTTTTACCGGCTGCGATCCAACACGGTGAAATTTCTACCTGCTTAAATGACTGGCCTTTATCGACAACCCCGGCAAGCCCTTCAATTATTGCGCTCATTACAGCCGCCTGTCCCCAATTGTCAGGAATGCCTTCATCGACGGTTCCATCAGGCTTGTATGCGACTGGCAAACCTCCTTTGTGCTTTCTAACGAGCTGCAGCATGCGGTTTAATATATCAACTCCATAATCTTCAAATCCATGCTGAAAAGCGGCCTTCGCCAATTCTCCGCCAACAATGGTGTTTACTCCTCCATTCATGTAAGAGCCAGGCTGGTAGTCTGCAAAATGCGGTTGCACCGGCGGGTACACACCAAACCATTCTGCAAAAGCGTTCATGGTATTATTATCCTTCAACTGCCGGTAGCTGTTGATAATTGATGCCGCCATTTTCTGCGTGGGTAAGCCCCGGTTGATGTCGTAAGGATTGGATAAACTCAGGGTATTTTTTTGGTCAATCTTAAGATAATCAGGCATTGGGTCATCCGGTACAAAATGAGCGT
>JADMIO010945816.1_pt1 | contig 22119 bp, 22 predicted proteins | sample 8958161 | NCBI WGS metagenome assembly JADMIO01 (sample SAMN16585339, study PRJNA669376) | soil metagenome | isolation source: Crop rotation soil | place: USA: Cullars Rotation, Alabama | collected 2011
CGCACGCCACGCATGGAAAACCTGTTCCTGCATGAGGCGATCCCGGGTCACCATTTCCAGATCGCGCTGACGATCGAGAATACCGCGCTGCCGAAGTTCCGCCGCTACGACGGCAACAACGCCTACATCGAGGGCTGGGCTCTCTACACCGAAAGCCTCGGCAAGGAACTCGGCCTCTACGCGGATCCTTACCAATACCTCGGCATGCTGTTTGGTGACATGCACCGGGCGGTTCGCCTCGTGGTGGACACCGGCCTGCACGCGAAGGGGTGGACCCGCGAGCAGGCGCTCCAATTCGAGGCCGACGCCGAGGGCGGCACGCCGGAGGACCAGAAGCACGTGGCGGAAATCGAGCGTTACATGTCCTGGCCGGGCCAGGCGCTCGGCTACAAGATCGGCCAGCTCAAGATCCGCGAAGTCCGCGCGGCCGCGGAAAAGCAACTGGGCCCGAAGTTCGATATCCGGGCCTTCCATGACACGGTCCTGATGGAAGGCGCGTTGCCGCTGGCGGTTCTGGAAGCGCACCTGAAGGCCTGGGCGGCGAGGTAGGCGGGTATCGGCGAGGACCGACCCTGCACACCCCGCCCTGCGGGCACCCCTCTTCATGGAGGGGATTTCCATGAGCGTGGGTTTGAGTCCCCTCTATGAAGAGGGGTGGCGCGAAGCGACGGGGTGTGTAGTAAATCCACGTAAGGCGGTGATCTTCAGATGACGCGCCCGGGCGGATTTTTTGGTTTCTTTCAGCCAAAAACCCTCCCAGTTTCCCGCATGGCGCAGACAATTGCTGTTCTCGATTTCGGTTCGCAACTCACCCAGGTCATTGCGCGGCGCATCCGCGAGTGCCAGGTCTACTCCAAGATCTACCACTACAGCACGCCGGCGGCCCAGCTTCGCGCCGATGGCGTCGTGGGCATCATCCTCTCGGGCGGCCCCCAGAGCGTCTATGCCAAGACCGCGCCGCACCCCGATCCGGCGATCTTTAACCTCGGCATCCCGGTGCTTGGCATTTGCTACGGTGTGCAGCTCATGGGCCATTTCCTCGGCGGCACGGTCGCGCTGAGCAGGGCGCGTGAATACGGCCACGGTCACCTGACCATCAAGAAACCCGGCAAACTTTTCGCCGGCCTGCCGAAGAAGCTGCGCATTTGGAACTCCCACGGCGACAAGCTCACGAAGCTCCCGCCGGGGTTTGTGGCGACCGCCGTCTCGGACAACTCGCCTTACTCCGGCATCGAGGACCCCAAGCGCCGGTTCTATGGCATCCAGTTTCATCCCGAGGTTTTCCACACCGAGCGCGGCGTGGACATGATCAGGAACTTCCTCGTTCGCGTGTGCGGCGCGAAGCAGGACTGGACGACGAAGGACTTCATCGCCCATTCCGTGGCCGACATCCGGAGCAAGGTGGGGAAGGGCCGGGTGCTCCTGGGGCTCTCGGGCGGTGTCGACTCGTCGGTGGCGGCGGCCCTGCTGCACAAGGCCATTGGCAAGCAGCTCACCTGCGTGTTCGTCGACAACGGTCTCCTGCGCAAGGGCGAGCGCGAGTATGTGCGCGAGCTCTACGGGAAGCATTTCCACATCGACCTGCGTGTCGTGGACGCGTCGAAGCTTTTCCTCAAGCGCCTCAAGGGCGTCATCGACCCCGAGCAGAAGCGCAAGATCATCGGGCGCACGTTCGTCGAGGTTTTTGAGAAAACCCTCAAGGACATCGGCCGCACCGCGGAATTCCTGGGGCAGGGGACACTCTATCCGGATGTGATCGAGTCCGTTTCGATCCAGGGCAACCCGGCCTCGCTGATCAAGACCCACCACAACGTCGGCGGCCTGCCCGAGCGCATGAAGCTCAAGCTCATCGAGCCGCTGCGCGAGCTGTTCAAGGACGAGGTGCGCCGCGTCGGTGCCGCCCTGGGCCTGCCCAAGGAGGTGGTCTGGCGCCAGCCCTTCCCGGGCCCGGGCCTGGGCGTTCGCGTGATGGGCGACATTACCGCGGAGAAGCTCGAGATCTTGCGCAACGCCGACGCCGTGCTGCAAGAGGAGATGATGCGGACGGGAGACTACTGGAAGGTCTGGCAGTCGTTCGCGGTTTTCCTGCCCGTCAAGACGGTCGGCGTATTTGGCGACGAGCGCACCTACGACTACGTCATCGCCCTGCGCATCGTGGAAAGCACCGACGCCATGACGGCGGATTGGGCGCGCCTGCCGCACGACCTGCTCCAGAAGATTTCGTCCCGCATCACCAACGAGGTGCGGGGAGTCAGCCGGGTGGTGTTGGACATCAGTTCCAAGCCGCCGGCGACCATCGAATGGGAGTAAATCCCAAGGGAGAAGTAAGAGGGAGGAATAAAAAAGTAAGTCCAGATAGGACCCGGGCTGGCTTCATCCTTCCGCCTTCATCCTCCTTCCTTGGTAAACAGTTTCCCGTTGCGCCGGGGGCACACGCGGCCAAAACTCCTGTCGAACCTCCGCATGAAAGTCCGCCTTGTCCTGGCCGCCGCCCTGCTGGCCCTCGTTATCCCAGCTTCCGCCCAGACCGCTGAGCAATGGATTGCCCGCGCCCGGGCCCGCCTGGGCAGCGAAGGCACCCTGGAAGGGGTCAAGAGCGTGCGCTATACGGGGACCATTGAGTTTGAAAGCACGGGCCCGCGGGCCATGGACATCATCTTCCAGAAGCCATTGCAGCACCGTATCACGCTGACCGGCCCCGACCTGGTCGAGGTGATGGCGCTCGACGGCTACGATGGCTGGCAGAAACGCAGCAATCCCAAGAATCCGACCCAGTGGCAGCTCACCCTGTTGGACGCCAAACAGATCAAGCGGCTGCGGGCCCAAGCCTGGGACAACCTCAATTTCCTGCGCAACATCGAGAAGATGCAGGGCGCGGTGAAGCTGGCGGGCGAAGAGACGGTGGACGGCGCCCCCTGCGTGAAGCTGGTGTTCACGTATTATGACAGCATCGTGCTGACGCGGTTTTTCGACAAGACGACCGCGCGGCTCGTCAAGACGGTGACGGAAACCGGCGTGGAGATCCGCGAGGAGGGCGAGATGTTCGCCGGCGGCATCCGTTTCCCCCGCAAAGTCACCAATCGCGAGAAAGGCGGCCGGACCGTGACGATGACCTTCGAGAAGATCGCGGTGAACGAGTCGTATCCCGCCGGCGATTTCGCGGTGCCGGCCGTGTCGGGCAACTGACGATTCGTTTCAATCGGTCTTATCATCGCGAGCCCGGCGTGGCCGGGCGTGGCGATCCAGTGAGGCGGGTTGCTTCGTCGGCCCTTTGGGTCTCCTCGCAATGACGGATTTTGAAACTTAAAGGGCTCGAATATGCTTTCTTATGACCGCCCCGGGGCCTGAAAACCCCCGAGGCTTTGCTTTGCATCGGGCCTGATTTCTGCTCTTTTTCTTGTCCCCCAAGCCATGTCCAAGAACGCCCTGATCAAGATCGATGACAAGGAGGTCGCTTACCCCGTGATGACCGGTTCCGAGGGCGAGCAGGCGATCGACGCGCGCAACCTCCGCAAGGACACCGGCTACATTTTCTACGACCAGGGCTATGGCAACACGGGCTCCTGCGAGAGCCAGGTGACGTTCCTCGACGGCGACAACGGCATCCTCCGCCACCGCGGCTACCCGATTGAGCAGCTGGCCGCGCACTCCGAATTCGTCGAGACCGCCTACCTCGTCATTTACGGCGAACTGCCCACCGCCAAGCAGCGCAAGAAATTTGGCGACATGCTGCGCGAGAACGCGCACATCGAGCCGCAGATGCAGCGCCTGTTCGAGGGTTTCCCGAAGGATGCCCCGCCGATGGGCATGCTGTCCTCGCTCGTCGGCGCGCTCGCGGCGTATTACCCTAACCTCGCGACGAACAACTTCGAGAAGGACCTGCAGAACTTCGACCTCGCGGCGGCCCTGGCCATTTCGAAGATCCGCACCCTCGGCACCATGATCTACCGCCACTCGCGCGGCCTGCCGTTCATGCACCCGAAGGACCTGCCGTTCTGCGAGAACTTCATGCACATGATGTTCTCGGAGCCCTACAAGGACTACGTCGAGATTCCCGAGGTCACCAAGGCGCTCAACCTGATCCTGCTCATGCATGCCGACCACGAGCAGAATTGCAGCACGTCGACCGTGCGCATGGTCGGCTCCAGCGGCGCCAACCTCTTCACCTCGCTCGCCGCCGGCGTCAACGCCCTCTCCGGCCCGCTGCACGGCGGCGCCAACGCCGCCGTCATGCACATGCTCCAGTCCATCCACGACGAAGGGGATGACGGCACGCGCTTCATCGCCGCGGCCAAGGGCGGCAGCAAGAGCAACCGCCTGATGGGCTTCGGCCACGCGGTTTACCGCAACTTTGATCCCCGTGCCAAGGTCATTGGCGCCGCTTGCGACGTGGTGCTCAAGAAGCTCGGCAAGGCGGATCCGCTCCTCGAGATCGCCCACAACCTCGAGCAGGCCGCGCTCAAGGACGACTACTTCATCTCGCGCAAGCTCTACCCGAACGTCGATTTCTACTCGGGCATCATCTTCCGCGCCCTCGGCATCCCGACCAACATGTTCACGGTGATGTTCGCCATCGGCCGCGCCCCGGGCTGGATCGCCAACTGGCGCGAGGTCGCGTCAAACCCCAAGGGCCGCATTTACCGCCCGCGTCAGATCTATGTGGGCCCGGCCAAGCGTGACTACGTGCCGGCCGACAAACGCGGCTAAGCCGAGCCGTCCTTGCCATCCGCCGCACCTGCTTCCGGTGCGGCTTTTTTATGCTCGGGCGGCTGCCGCAGGATCTCGTCCATCGTCAGGCCGCTGAGTTTCTCCAGCCCCTTGAAGAGTCGCCACATCGCGAACATCATGATGGCCATGCTGGGCACCACGATGACGGGCCAGCTCATCCACGTCATCTTGCCCAGCTGCTCGTTGAATTCCGGCGTGTCGGGCAGCGCCTTGATCAGGTAGCGCGCCAGGGCGAAATTCAGCACCGCGCTGACGAAGAAGGAACCGGCGAGCAACGCGCTGGCGTTGGCCAGCAGCCGCGCGAAGGCGGCGCGATGGTTGTGCGTGGCGAGGGCGGTTTCCACCTTGAGGACGTCCACCACCTGTTCGTTGAACAGGATCGAGCGCACGAGGGGCTTTTTCGTCCATTGCGAAACGATCACGGTCAGGCCGATCAGCGTCGGCACCACCGCCTCCTTCACCGCGAACCAGAAGGGCTCCAGCTTCAGCAGGCCGAGCCCGCCGGTGGCGAGGGTGCTGGTGAAGCCGAGGGCCGAGAGAAAGTTGAAATTCCGGCGGGTAACGGCGTCATAGAGGCCATAGCCAAGCGGGAAGGCCAGGGCGGCCACCAGCGCGACCTTGGGCTCGAGGTGCAGCAGTTTCGCGCCCTTCGTCAGCATGAAGCCCGGCGCCGCGACGTTGCACGCGATGTTTAGCAGCAGGCTCTCGGGTTTCGGTGGCGCTGTAACGGCAGGGGAGGACATTTCGCTTTTGCCAAGCAGAAGTGCCCGGTCATTAATGGTCAACCTCCACCTCATGATCCTGCTCGGCGTCAACATCGACCACGCAGCCACGCTGCGCCAGGCCCGTTACCGGTCGGCCGGGGCGACCCACGGCGGCGCGATCGAGCCCGATCCGGTGGAGCTGGCGTTTCGCTGCGAAAAGGCCGGCGCCGACGGCATCACCGTGCACTTGCGCGAGGACCGCCGCCACATCCAGGACGAGGATGTCCTGCGCCTGGGTCGGTCGAAAACCACCCGGCTTAACCTCGAGATGGCCTGCACGCCGGCGATGATGGAGTTCGCGCTTAAGCTGCGGCCACATTCCGTGTGCCTCGTCCCGGAAAGCCGCGAGGAGATCACCACCGAGGGCGGGCTCGATGTCGTGAAGCACCGCGACAAAGTCGCCCGGGTCACCGACGCCATGAACGCCGCGGGCATCAAGACCAGCCTGTTCATCGATCCCGAGCCGGCGCAAATCGAGCTGTCGGCGAAGCTCAAGGCGCCGTGGGTCGAGCTGCACACGGGCGCCTATGCCAACCATTACCACGATTCCGGCCGCGCTGCGGAGTTGGCGCGCCTTGTCGCCGGCGCGAAACAGGCCCACGCCGCCGGCCTGGTGGTCAACGCCGGCCACGGCATCAATTACGTCAACATCGCCGAGGTCCGCACCATCCCGCACCTGCACGAGCTGAACATCGGCCACAGCATCATTAGTCGTGCGTTGTCCACCGGCATCGACGAGGCTGTGCGCACGATGAAGCAGCTGATGAACCCATGAGCATCGTCCTTCCCCCCGGCGGCGTCCTGGTCGGCCTCGGTTGCGACCTCATCGAGACCGAGCGCATCAAAAAGGTGCTCGAGAAGCACGGCGAACGTTTCCTCAAGCGCGTGTTCACGGACGAGGAGCGCGCCTACTGCGACAGCCTGAAATACTCGCACAAGCATTACGCCGCCCGCTGGGCCGCCAAGGAGGCGGTGTCCAAATGCTTCACCACCGGCATCGGCGAGCATCTCGACTGGACCTCGGTCTCGGTCTATCACGGCTCGCGCAAGGAGCCGCTGGTCCGGCTCGATGCCAAGGCGACCGCCTTGCTGGCGCAGGTCGGGGCCACCCATGTTTGGCTTTCGCTATCGCACATCGACTCCCACGCGATGGCGGTGGCGGCGCTCGTGAAACACTAGATTTTCCCATGGAGCGCGTGCCGTCGCATCCGGTTCTGACGTGCGCCGAAGCGGGGGCTTGGGAAAAGGCGCGGCTCACCGATGCAGCGCAGGAATGGGCGGCCATGCAGCAGGCTGGCGGCGGGGTCGCCCGGGCAATCGTTGAGGACTACAAGGAAATTGGCGGCCTGCCGCCGGACGCGCGCATTCTGGTGCTGGCCGGCAAGGGGCACAATGGCGGCGATGCCCTGCTCGCCGCGCGCGAGATTCTTTCCACGCATCCGGCGGCGCAGGTCACCGTCGTGCTCGCCTTTGGGGCGGGGGAGTTGAAGCCGCTCGCCGGCCGCGCGCTCGACTGGCTGCGCCAGCAGGCACCGGAGCGTGTGAAAATCCTCCCGCCGGACCAGGCGCTGGCTGCAGACCAGCGCTACGCATTGTGTCTCGACGGGCTTTTCGGTTTCCAGTTTCGCGCGCCGATGGATGCGGCCGTCGTGCAGCTCATCGCGCGCGTCAACACCCACGAAGGCATCCTCCTTCGCGCCGCGGTGGACCTCCCCAGTGGCATCGGCGAAACCAGCGTCGCGAGCGCATTTCGGGCCGACTTCACCTATGCGACTGGGAGCGTGAAATACCCGGTCCTGTCGCCGCGCCATGTCGCCGCGGTGGGACGGCTGCGCTACGTGGACATCGGCCTGTTGCAGGAGGACTCGGCGCCTGATGCGACCGAACGCATCCTGCTCGCCTCGCTGCTGGCGCCCCTGGCGGGCCTGCGCGCGGCGCAATCGGACAAGCGCACCTTTGGCCACCTGTTGGTCGTGGGCGGCTCGGGGAGTTATCCCGGCGCCGTCCTGCTCGCGACCCGGGCGGCCCTGCGCAGCGGCGCCGGGCTGGTGACCGCGTTTGTGCCGAATAGCCTCGTGCCTGAATACGCCGCGCGCCACCCGGAGGCGATGTGGGTGGGTTGCCCGGTTACGGCGCAGGGGGGCCTGGCCGCCGGCACGGCGGAGCTGGTGGCGGCTCGCGCCGCCAAGGCTTCGGCCCTGCTGATGGGGCCCGGCATGGGTGCCGAGGCGGAGACCCTGGGGCTGGCCGCCCACCTGGCGGGCGAGGCCAAGGTGCCGATGGTGCTCGATGCGGATGCGTTGCGGCCGGAGATCGTGGTCCGGGTGCGCGACAAGGCCTTCATCGGCACGCCGCACGCGGGGGAGTTCGACCGGATCGCCCCGGCGTTGTTCGCGGACGGGAACTTCAAGGCACCCCATGGCGTGCTGGTGTTGAAAGGGCCGCTGACCCGCGTGACCGACGGGAAAACGATTTACCACAGCCCGTTTGGCGGGCCGGTGCTGGCGCGGGGTGGCACGGGTGACATCCTGGCCGGATTGATCGGCGGATTGCTCGCGCAGCAACCGGCCAACCCCGGCCTCGCCGCCTGTCGGGGTGTGGTCTGGCATGGGCGGGCCGCCGATTTACTGGCTCGCAGCCGCGGACAGGTTGCCGTAGAGACTTCGGAAATCCTCGAGCAGCTCGGCCAGGCGCTCTCGCCCTGAAACATGGCAGACACTCTTACCGAGCGGCAGGCGTTCATGGTTTTGAACGACCTGCCCAACATTGGCCCCGTTACGCTCCACCGCCTCCTCGAGGAATTCGGGAGCGATCCGCGCGACATCCTCGCCGCGCCGCGCCGCCGGCTTGAGTCGGTCCGGGGCGTCGGCCCGGAAACGAGCGAGGCGCTCGCGAACTGGCGCACTCATTTCGATCTCGCACGCGAGGAGGAGAAACTCGCGAAGACCGGCGCGACCTTCATCACCGCACGCGACGAGGGCTATCCCAAGTTGCTCAAGGAAATCCACGATCCGCCCATCGGCCTTTACCGCAAGGGCGGCTACCTGTTCGAACAGCCTTGCATCGCAATCGTCGGCAGCCGGCGCACAACGCTCTATGGGCAGTCGGTCGCGAAGAAACTCGGCGCCGATCTCGCGCGCCTGGGCTTCTGTGTGGTCAGCGGTCTGGCGCGGGGCATCGACACCGCGGCGCACGAGGGCGCGCTGTCGGTCGGCGGCCGGACGGCAGCGGTGCTCGGCTGCGGCATCGATATCGTCTATCCGCCCGAGAACCTCGGCCTCTACCGGCAGATCGCCGAAACCGGCGCCGTGCTCTCGGAGTTTCCCTTCGGCCGAAAGGCCGACAAGCAGACGTTTCCGATGCGCAACCGCGTCGTCTCCGGCATGTGCGAGGCGATCGTGGTCGTGGAGAGCGACGTGTCCGGCGGCGCCATGATCACGGCGCGTTTTGCGGGCGAACAAGGGCGGCTGATTTATGCAGTGCCGGGCCGCATCGACCAACCGAGCAGCGCGGGCTGCCATCAATTGATCCGCGACGGCGCCACGCTGTTCACGAGCGTGGATGACATCCTCAACGAATTGAACTACCTCGACGGCTTGCGGCCGCGCGCCATCACGACCGCAGGCCAGCCGGGTTTATTGGAACAGCTCATGCCCCAGCTCGACGCGGCTGAATCGAAGGTGGTCGCGGCCTTCAATGGCGGCAGCCTGCTGGGGATCGATGCGCTCACGGCCGCCACCGGCTTGGGGCCGTCGGAAGTGTCGGCGGCGCTCATGGGCCTGGAGTTGAAGAAGCTCGTGCAGAAGCGTGCGGACGGGACATTCGAGGCCAGCCGCTAGCGGAAGTGCTGGCGGCGCGTCCCGATAACTCGGGACACCGGCGCAGGCCCGGGCGGTTGAGGAAGGGCTGGTCCCATGAAACCATGCCATGCTCGCACCGTCTCCCCGTTGCAATGGCTACCCCCCACGCCCGCCTCCCCGGTATTTACGCTTTTGTCCTTTCTGCCGCACTCGGGCTGGCCGCGCCCGGTCGGGCAGCTGAGCCGGCGTCCAATTCCCTGGGCATGACCTTGGTCCCGATCGCGCCGGGCTCGTTCGAGATGGGCGTCGATTCCACTCCGTTGCCGTTGGAACTCACCAAGGGCGTGAGCGGGGCCTCCTGGGATCGCACCGACCAGCAGGGCGATTACGACGAAGTGCCTGTGCACAAGGTGACTATTACGCGTCCGTTCCTGATCAGCCAGACGGAGGTCACGATCGAACAATTCCGCCAGTTCCGGCCGGATTATCAGGAGAGCAAATTTTGGGCGCCCTACGCGGCGGGTGTCAGCTGGCAGGACGCCGTGGCCTTCTGCGAATGGCTGAGCAAAAAGGAAGGCAAGCCCTACCGCCTGCCGACCGAGGCGGAGTGGGAGTTTGCCTGCCGCGCCGGCACCCGGACGATGTTCTCGGCCGGGGCGGAACCGGCGGCCGAGGGGGTCGCCAATGCCTGGGGCGTGAAAAACATGCAGGCCTCGGTCCCGGAATGGTGCCTGGACTGGCACGGCCGCTACCCGGCTGCGGCGCAGACCGATCCGGTCGGCCCGGCGGGCGGCTACGCCAAGGTGGTGCGCGGTGGCGGCCACGACCATCGGGCCAGCCCGAAGCGCGATGGCGGCCGGAAGTTTCCCGCGGAGCAGCCTTATTACCGTCGCTCCGCCAACCGCGCGAGCGCCGCGCCGGATTTCCACTCGACCGAGGGGCACATCGGTTTCCGCGTGGTGCAGGCGGCGCTGCCGGCGACGAAGCCCACCGCGGCCGACGAGTATTTTTTCCAAACCGCCGTCAAGCAGCAGGCGCCCGACCTGAAGCGCGGGCCCGACATGGCGAAGCCGTTCTATCGCGCCCGGCCGATGTTCCCGAACCTGGGTGAAAACAAAATGCACACCGTCGGCTGGAAGATCGGCTTCATGCCGGGACTCGGCCAGGTGTGGCACAACACGGCCGTCCAGATGCTCGACAACGGAGATTTGGTGGCGGCCTACTACAACACGCCGGAATGGGAGAACGAAGTGGACCAATCGATCGCCGTGTTGCGGCTGCGCCATGGCGCGGACGAATGGGACATGCCCGAACCATGGCCCGATTTCGTGGATGCGGCGGACACCGCGCCGCTTTTCTGGAACGACCACGGCAAGCTCTGGCTTTTCTGGGGGCTGCGTTCGCAGATCGGCGGGCCGCCGTTTCAATACATGACCTCGAAGGACAACGGCGCGACGTGGAGCGCCGTGATCACGCCGACGTTCGAGGGCAAGGTCGGCGAATACACGCCCCAGCGTCATTCGCGATGCGAGCGGGACTTTTTATGTGGCGGTGGACGGGGATGGCAACGACACCGTCCTCTTCGCCACCAGCAACGAGGGCAAGACCTGGCGCGACACGGGTGGGCGCTCCGGGGGCCGCCACACCACCTTTGTCCTCGGGAAGGACGGCTCGATCATCGGCTACGGCGGCAAGAACAGCAATATCGAGGGCACGATGCCGCTCTCGGTTTCACGCGATGGCGGCAAGACTTACGAGAAGTCGAAGACGGAATTCAAACCCCTCGCCGGCGGCCAGCGCCCGAGCATCATCCGGCTGCAATCCGGCCGCCTCTTCTTTGTCGCCGACACGCTCAGCAGCCGCGTGCCCGGTGGCCGGCAGGCGTCGTATGTCGCCTTGAGCGACGACGAGGGAAAAACCTGGCAACGTCGCGACCTGCCGATCGCTTCGACCGTCGGCTACGTCACCGCCACCCAGGCGCCCAATGGCGTGATTCACATTGTCACCTCCAAGACCAAGCCGGCGTTCCTGCACATCGAGCTGAACGAAACGTGGGTCCAGCAGGGCGGGAGCCCGACCCCGAACTCGACCACGATCAGCGGCGTGCGGCGCGAGACGGAGAAGTTTTCGAACGGCCAGACCAAGGCCGAGTGGTCCGGTGGCTTCGACGAGAACGGCGGCTACCGCCTCCAGGGCGCGCAGGTCTTCTATTACGAGAACGGCACGAAGCAATGGGAGTCCGAATACAAGGCCGGCAAGCGCATCGGCACGGAGACCTATTGGAACGCCGACGGCAGCAAGCGCTGGCAGCGCACCTTTGGCGAGGGCGACACCTGGACCTGGAAGCTCTTCGGCCCCGCCGGCCAGGCGACCGTCGATTCCAAATGGACCGGCAAGAAGCTGGTTGATCCCGGCCTTCCGCCGGCGCGATAATTTCCTCAAACTGGAGAACCCAACATGAACCGAAAAATTGTTACCCTTATTGCCGTCACTTTATTGGCCGCCGGCCCGTCGCTCCGCCTGGCCGCGGCTGACGCCGTTGACGCCGGGACGCAGAAGCGCATCGACCAGAAGGTCAGCCAGCTCATCGACACCGCCAAGGTGACGGACGCGGACAAGGCTGCAAAGGTGAAGGCCATCGGCGCCGAGTGGTTCGCCACGCTGTTCGCCTGGCACAAGGAGCATGACAAGGAGCTGGGCGCCCTGTGGACCCAGTGGAACCAGGCGCGCGCCGTCGTGCCCAAGGATGAATTCCCCGGCGAGGTCATCGCCGTGAAAATCGAAGACACCTACGCCTCGTTGAAGCCGGCTTATGATAACTACATCAAGCGTCTCTCGGCGGAGCTGACGCCCGAGCAGATCGATGCGATCAAGGAGAGGTGGAGTCGCAGCCCCGGCAACCAGCGCACCTACAACGCCTATCTCGAGATTGTGCCGGACCTCGCTGACAAGGATAAGGAAGTGCTCAAGGCCCGCATGCTGATGGCCCGGGAAGCGGCCATGCTGACCGATGCGGACAAGGAAATCGTCAACATCTACAAGCGCCACAAGGTGAAGGTGGAGCAATACGTCGGCACGCTGGAGTGGGCGAAGCTGCACAGCGCTTTCGCCAAGCGCAGCGCGGCCGCCGAAGCGGCCAAGAAAGAAGCGACCGCAAAGAAGTAAGCTTGGTTTCTGGGGTGGAGCGCGGCCTCCGGCCGCGCTTTCAGGACGAGCTCGGATGGCGAGCGCATCACTCTCGTTTTCGGGCACGCCTAAAACCCGGCCGGAGGCCGGGTTCCACCTTGGTTTGGCACTGGGGAAAAAGCTCGTCCTGAAACGGACGAATGGCAGCTTTGAGGCCGTTCTTCCCTTCAGCCTTCATCCTCATCCCCCATGAAGATCCGATTCATTGCCGTATTGTCGCTGCTGGCCTGCTCGGCCGGCCTTTTCCGGGCCGCCGATGCGCCCGCCAAGAAACCCATCACCCACGAGGACGTGTGGTTGATGAAACGCCTCGAGGCGCCCGTGCCGAGTCCGGACGGCAAATGGGTCGTGTTCTCGGTCACCGAGCCGGCCTATGATGCCAAGGACACCTCGGCCGACCTGTGGCTCAAGTCGCTCACCGACGACACGCCGGCGCGGCGCATCACCTTCAGCAAGCCCGGCGAAGGCTCGCCGGCGTGGTCGCCTGACAGCCGCAAGCTCGCCTTCACGGCCAAGCGGGATGCCGACGAGGTGGCGCAGGTCTATGTGCTCGACCTGGTGGCGGGCGGCGAAGCGGAGCGCATCACGTCGCTTTCCACCGGCGCCAGCACCCCGAAGTGGAGTCCCGACGGCACCAAGTTGATGTTCGTGAGCTCGGTTTATCCCGGCGCCAATGACGACGAGGCGAACAAGAAGGCCGCCAAGGAGCGCAAGGACCGCAAATACAACGCCCGGGCCTACGAGACTTTTCCGCCGCGCGTCTGGATGACCTGGTTGCGCGCCCATCTCTTTGTGCAGGATGCCAAGGCCGGCGCCACGGCGAAGGACCTGCTCGCCGGCACGAAGTTCTCCACTACGCCGGGCATGGGCGGCACCCGGGGCAACAGCGGCGAGGGCATGGACGCCGATTGGGCGCCGGACGGATCAACCATCGTCTTCATCGGCGTGACCAACCGCAACGAAGGCGCCTTCGCCAACGTGAACACGCAGGTTTTCTCCATCCCGGCGGCCGGCGGCGAGCCGACCCGCCTCACCAACGACAAGCACAGCTACGGCTCACTGGCGTTTTCGCCGGACGGAAAGACGCTGCTCTGTTCCTTCTCGGCGGAGGAAGCAGGCAAGGTTTACGACGTGACCCGGCTGGCGAGCTTCCCGTGGCCCGTCACCGGCAAAGCGAAGATCCTGACCGCCAATCTCGACCGCTCGGTGTCGCGCTTCGCCACGCCGGAAAGCTCGGACCGCATTTACTTCACCTACGAATATGCCGGCCTCGAGAAGCTTTACTCGGTCTCCTACGCCGGCAACGACGTGCGCGATGAAAATTCGCCCGCGACCGGCACCATCAGCGGGCTGAGTGCGGGCGGCAAGGCGCTCACCGGCCTGTGGGAGACGACCATCAATCCGCAGGAGGTTTACACCTTCAACGGCAGCCCGAAGCGCCTCACCTCGATCAACACCGAGAAGGCTGCCGCCATTGACTGGCAGCCGGTCGAGCACTTCTGGTTCAAGAGCGCCAAGGGCCGCGACATTCACAGCATGATCGTGAAGCCGGCTGGCTTCGACCCGGCGAAAAAATACCCGCTCTTCGCCGTCATCCACGGCGGCGCGGCGAACATGTGGCACGATGCCTTTGTGCTCCGCTGGAACTACGACCTGCTGGCCCGCCCGGGCTATGTCATCCTGCTCACCGATTATACGGGCTCGACGGGCTACGGCGAACAGTTCGCCCGCAACATCCAGCTCGACCCGCTCAAGACGCCGGGCGACGAGATCAACCAGGCGGTGGACGAGGCCATCAAAAAATATTCCTTCATCGACGGTTCACGCCTCGCGGCGGGCGGCGCCAGCTATGGCGGCCATCTCGCCAACTGGCTGCAGGCCACCACCACGCGTTACAAGGCGATCATTTCCCACGCGGGCGAGGCCGACCTCATCATGCAGTGGGGCACAAGCGACAGCGTGTTCGGCCGCGAGGTGAACTCCGGCGGCCCGATCTGGGGCGACCAGCCGGTCTGGCGCGAACAGAGCCCGGCGCTGCAGGCCGGCAACCACGCCAAGGGCACGGGCTTCAAATCGCCCATCCTCATCACGGTCGGCGAACTCGATTACCGCGTGCCGGTGAACAACGCCTACATGTGGTTCACGCTGAACCAGCGCCTGCAGGTGCCGAGCAAGCTGCTCGTGTTTCCCGAGGCCGGCCACTGGATCCTGCGCGGCGAGGACAGCCGCTACTTCTACAGCGAGGTCCACGGCTGGCTGGAGAAATACCTGAAGTAAGTTCCGAATGTAGGGTCGCCGCTTGTCGGCGCACCTAGGCACGGCGACAAGCGCCGGCCCTACAAAACACAAAGCCCGCGGATTCCGCGGGCTTTTCATTTGGCGCAGCGCGCTCAGCCCGGGGGCCACGCCAGCGGGCGCTTGCCAAGCAGGTGCACGTGCAGGTGCGGCACGCTCTCGCCGCCATCGCGGCCGTTGTTGATCACGAGCCGGTAGCCGGATTCGGCGACGCCGAGTTTCTTCGCGAGCGCTGCCCCGGTCAGGAGCAAGTGACCGAGGACGGCCTGGTCGGCCGCCGAGGCTTCGCCGACGCGCGGGATGAGTTTCTTCGGGATGATCAGGACATGCACCGGCGCCTGCGGGTTGATGTCGTGGATGGCGATGCAGTGCTCGTCCTCGTGCGCGAGCTTGGCGGGAATCTCACGGTCGATGATCTTTTGGAAAATGGTTTTGCTCATGGGATTTTAAAGCAGGTTCTACAGAAGGTAACAAAGGGAACGAAGTCTAGATATTCGCTCCTGGCAGGATGAGTCGGGAAACTCCGTCGGTGAGCTTGGATTCGTTGAAATTCATCAGCAGCCCGATGGGGACATTGAGCAGCTTCATATAACTTAAAAGTTGGGCTTTATGGATGGGCAGGATTCGTTCAACGGATTTGGCCTCAATCAAGAGGCAGTCTTCGAGCAGAAGGTCGAAACGAAGGGGTTCTTCACGAACGAAGCCTTTATAGGAAATGATAATCTGCTTCTGATTCGCGGCCTTGGTCCGGCGAAGTTCGAATTCACGTAACAAGCACCACTCATAGATGGATTCCACCAAACCCGGGCCTTTGTCTCGGTGAACTTCAATCGCCGCCGCGATCGCAATGGGCGAAAGGGTGTCAGCTTTGGTGAACAAGGGATGCATTTCTTCGTTCCCTCCGTTACCTTCTGTAAAAGCCTGGCTTCGGGTAAACCCCCTTTCCGTAATTTTTTCGTTATAGGAACAACAAATTCAAATTCGCGTTGGGGCGGGAGCGGGCCGCGGCGAGTTCGCGGATGAAATTCAAGGCGTCGTCGTAGTCGCGGCGGCGGCGCTCGGTCCAGCGCTTGGCGGGCGGGCAGTGCGCGGCACGCAGGTTGGTGACGAGCAGCGTGGACTGCGGGAAGGCGGAGAGTTGCTTGAGCCCTTGCATCACGCCGGCGCGGGCGAAGAGCGGCGAGGCGCCGGCATCATCGCTGGAGGCGTCCCAGTGGAAAAAGCCGTGGCCGGGTTGCGAACCGCAAAGCCGGGCGAAGAGCTGGGCGGCGGCGTTGACGAAGGCCGGGTCGCCCGGAGTGCGTTCCTCCGCTTCGGGGAGGCTGCTGGTGATAGCCGCGTCGATCTGGCGGGCGAGGTAGAGATCGTGCCCGGTGAGCGGGGCGAACAGCGCGTTGAGGAAGTGGAGCCGGCGCAGCTGGGGGGATCGCGTCATTTCTTGGTCTTCGGTGTATCGGGCGAACGGCGCGGCGCAAGGCTGCTGATTTCGTCCACGAATTCGGAGACGTCGCGGAATTCCTTGTAGACGGAGGCGAAGCGAACGTAGGCGACCTGGTCCATCTTGCGCAGGCGCTGCATGACGTGCTCGCCGACGGCGCTGGTGGGCACCTGGCTCTCGTAGAGGGCTTCGACGGCGTCGATCACGTCCTCGATCAGCATCGTGATCTGTTCGTTGTCGACCGGGCGCTTGTGGCAGGCGGCGCGGACGGCGCGGAGCAGCTTCTCGCGGTCGAAGGGCTCCTGGCGGCTGTCGCGCTTCACCACGACCATGCTGTCGCGAACCAGCGTCTCCGAGGTGGTGAAGCGGTGGCCGCACTCGAGGCATTCGCGGCGGCGGCGCGTATTGTTGCCGTCGCGGGCGATGCGCGAGTCGATCACCTTGTCTTCAATGGAAGTGCACTTGGGACAGCGCATGAAATGGTTCGGGAGCTGGGAGCGGCGGTGAGCCGGCGGTTAGTTGAGCGAAAGGAAGTTTTGGAGGATCTTCATGCCCCCCTCGGTGGCAATGGATTCCGGGTGAAACTGGACACCGAAGATCGGGAATTGTTTATGGCGGAGCCCCATAATTTCGCCCTCGGCGGTCTCGGCGGTGATTTCGAGGCAGTCCGGGAAGCTCGACCGCTCCACCAGCAGCGAATGGTAGCGGGTGGCCGTGAAAGGGGAGGGCAGGCCGCGGAAGAGGTCCGTGTTGCGGTGGGTGATGGGCGACAGCTTCCCGTGCATCTGCCGCGGCGCGCGGATGACCTTACCGCCAAAGTGCTGGCCCATGGCTTGGTGGCCGAGACAGACACCCAGCACGGGCTTCTTTCCCGTGAAAGTCTTTATGATGTCGATGCTTACACCAGCATCGGAAGGAGTGCAGGGGCCCGGCGAAATCAGCACCCGGTCGGGGTTCAGCTTCACGGCCTCGGCCGGCGTCAGCTCATCGTTGCGGAACACCTTCATGCTTACGCCCAGCTGGCCGAAGTATTGGACCAGGTTGAAGGTGAAGGAATCGTAGTTGTCGATGACTAGCAGCACTTTTGGATTACAAAGCTTATAGCTGGTAATTGACACGGGGTCAAGTTCTTGGGCAAGTTGATAGCCCGCCGCATGGCCGACCATTTTCAACTACTGAAGACCGATTCCACGACCGCCGCCCGCCGGGGCCGGCTGCGGACGCGCCATGGGACGATCGAGACCCCGATCTTCATGCCGGTGGGCACCCAAGGCACGGTCAAGGCCCTGACGCCGGCCCAGATCAAGGAGACCGGCGCCCAGATCATCCTTGGCAACACCTATCACCTCAACCTGCGCCCCGGCTCGGAACTGATTCGCGACCTCGGCGGCTTGCACAAGTTCATGGGTTGGGACGGCCCGATCCTGACCGACAGCGGCGGCTTCCAAGCCTTCAGCCTGGCCAAACTGCGCGACATCCGGGACGACGGCATCGCGTTCGCCTCGCACCTCGACGGCGCCAAGGTGTTCCTTGGCCCGCGTGAGGTCATGACCATCCAAGCCAATCTCGGCTCGGACATCGCGATGGTCATCGACGAGTGCCCGCCCTGGCCCTGCACCAAGGACGAATGTCGCCGCGCGGTGGATCGCAGCCTTGCCTGGGCCAAGCAGTGCAAGCAGATCGCCACGGACAACGGCTTCCTCGGTGCCGGCCACCACGTTTTCGCCATCGCGCAGGGCTCGACCTTTGACGACCTGCGGCGTGAAGCCGCCGAGTCGCTCGCCGCGCTGGATTTCCCGGGCTACGCGGTCGGCGGTGTCAGCGTCGGCGAACCCGAGCCGGAGATGATCAAGCAGGTGGCGGCGACGACGCCCTTCCTGCCGGCGAACAAGCCGCGCTACACGATGGGCCTCGGCACGCCGCCACAGATTTTGAAGATGATCGGGCTCGGCGTGGACATGTTCGATTGCGTGCACCCGACGCGCGTGGCGCGCAACGGCGCGGCCTTCACGCCCGACGGTCTCATCAACCTCCGCAACGAGCGCTACCGCACCGATGCGGCGCCGCTCGTCGAGAGCCTGGACAATTACACGACGCGCTTCAGCCGCGCCTACCTGCGGCACCTCGTCATGGCCGGTGAGATCCTGGCGAGCACGCTGATCACGCTGCACAACGTGCATTTCTACCTCGACCTCGTCGCGCAGGCGCGCGCCCACATCGAGGCCGGCGACTATGCCGCGTGGAGCAAGGCCTGGATCGCGCGCTACGAAGCCGGCGAGGCCGCGAGCCTGGCCCGGTGAAGGTCAGCTCCGTTTCGGCGCGCCGGTTTCCCCGGCCGGGAGCTTGAACACGAACCGCTGCGAGGCGCGGACCAGCACGGGTTTGCCTTTGTGCGTTGGCGGCTCGAACCGCCAGCTTTTCACCGCCGACAACGCGGAGGAAGCGAGCCAGCGATCGTCGCCATCGGTCACCGAGGGGAGGCGGGCCTGGCCGGTTTCGTCGATGAAGAACTCGACGAGCACCGAGCCGTTGCGTCCTTCCTCGATCCACGCCTTGGGATAAACCGGCTGGTCGCCTTGCGGGCGGCTGGGCCGGCGATCCAGGGCTTCGATGCCATGCGGATGATAGACAAAAGTGTTTCCATTGCGATCCAATGACCTGCTGCCGATGGACACCTCGTGGGCCACGATGCCGGAGGTTTCGAATTCGAAATCAATGGTCAGGATCGATGTGATGGGTTGCCCATCGATCTGGCCGGGCTCGAACGACCATTCGTTCAACGCCGCCAGGGCGGCGTCGGCAAAGGACCGGTTCGTATAGGCGGCCACGAGCACGTCGCCCAGTTTTCCGGTCGGGTCGATCTCAGCCACCAGTTGCGCCTGGCCGTGGATGATCCCCTGGGTCAGCATGGTGATCGGGTAGATGGCAGTGGTTCGCTGGTGAACCTTGCAGGGAATTTCAGCGGCGGTCGCGCCGGCGCAAATGACCGCAGACAACAGCAGGCTCACAACGAGTCGCGACGAGAGGCGCAGATTTGCATTCATGACGAATGGGGGTTGACGCTCTTATCTGCGGCGGAAGATGGCCCCACGGCCGGAAAATCGCAACCCTCACGGCGGTGGCGGGGGAACGGCGATTGCAACAAACCACGCTGGCATCGCGGGTTAAGTTTTGCTGGCTAGGGCCCGCCCGTTCCCCTAGTTACCCGTCCGTCATGCGCATTCTTATCACCGGCGGCGCCGGCTTTCTCGGCAGCCACCTCTGCGACAAGCTCATCGCCCAAGGCCACGAGATCGTGTGCCTCGACAACCTGTTCACGGGCAGCAAAGCCAACATCGCCCACCTGCTCGGCAAACCGAACTTCGAGTTTGTGCGCCATGACGTCATCGACCCGTTCAAGTATGAGGTCGACCAGATCTACAACCTGGCCTGCCCCGCGTCGCCGCCGCACTACCAATTCAACCCCATCAAGACCACGAAGACCTCGGTGATGGGCGCCATCAACTGCCTCGGCCTCGCGAAGCGCATCAAGGCGCGCGTCTTTCAGGCGAGCACCTCCGAGGTTTACGGCGATCCGTCCGTCCACCCGCAGCCCGAGAGCTACTGGGGCAACGTCAACCCGATCGGCCGCCGCTCCTGTTACGACGAGGGCAAGCGCGTCGCCGAGACGCTGTTCTTCGACTACCACCGCGAGAACAAGGTCGATATCCGCATCGTCCGCATCTTCAACACCTATGGCCCGCGCATGCATCCGAACGACGGCCGCGTCGTCTCGAATTTCATCGTGCAGGCGCTCAAGGGTGAGAACCTCACCGTCTACGGTGACGGCACGCAGACGCGTTCCTTCTGTTACGTGGACGACCTGCTCGAGGGCTTCGTGCGCCTGATGAACCAGACGGCCACGGTCGGCCCGATCAACATCGGCAACCCGGGCGAGTTCACGATGCTCGAGCTGGCCGAACAGGTGCTCAAGCTGACCAAGAGCAAATCGAAGATCGTCCACAAGACGCTCCCCGCGGACGACCCGAAGCAGCGCCGGCCGGATATCACGCTCGCCAAGAAATATCTCAAGTGGGAGCCCAAGGTCCCGCTGGCCGAGGGCCTCAAGAAGACCATCGCCTACTTCAAGACGAAGGTTTGATGGTGAAGCCCGGCGCACCGCGCCGGATCCCGGCGGAGGAACGAAAGGCCGTGGTGGCCGAAGAGTGCCTCGGGATGCGGCCATACCTTGCGGCCCAGCGGGTTGCGGGGCTGAAGCGCCCGTGATTTTGCCATTTGCCAAGCCCCGGGGCGTAGTTTTCATTCCACCCCTTCAATGTTCAGCTTCCTCCTTCAGAAATTCGCGGGCCGGCACCACCGCAAATACGTCGAGAAATGCCGCCCCATCGTGGCGCGTATCAACGAATTCGAGCAGTCCTACCAGGCGCTGACCGACGACCAGCTCCGCGCCAAGACCGATGAATTTCGCGCCCGCCTGAAGCAGGGCGAGAAGCTGGACCAGATCCTTCCCGAGGCCTTCGCCGCCGTCAAAAACGGCGCGCGCCGCCTCGTCGGCCGCGAGATCACCGTGTGCGACCACCAGCTGAAGTGGGACATGGTGCACTTCGACGTCCAGCTCATCGGCGGCATCACCCTGCACGAGGGCCGCATCGCCGAGATGGCGACCGGCGAGGGCAAGACCCTCGTCGCCACGCTGCCGCTCTACCTCAACGCCCTCACCGGCAAGAACGCCCAGCTCGTCACCGTTAACGATTACCTCGCCCGCCGCGACTCCGAGTGGATGGGCCACCTCTACAACTTCCTCGGCATGACCGTCGGCTGCATCCAGCAGCAGATGCATTCCGAGATCCGCCGCGAGATGTATGGCCGTGACATCACCTACGGCACGGCCTCCGAGTTCGGCTTCGACTACCTGCGCGACAACGGCATGGCCACGCGCAAGGAGGACCAGGTGCAGCGCGACCACTTCTACTGCATCGTGGACGAAATCGACTCCATCCTCGTCGACGAGGCGCGCACGCCGCTGATCATCTCCGGCCCGGCGCCGATCGAGCGCGAGCAGCCCTTCACCCGCCTCAAACCCGGCGTCTCCGCCCTCGTGGACGCGCAGCTGCGCTTCATCAACCGGCTCGTCAAGGACGCCAGTGACCTGCTCGAGAAGAAGGACGCGACCGCCGACGACAAGGCGACCGCCGCGATGAAGATGCTCCAGGTCAAGCTGGGCATGCCAAAGAACAAGCAGTTGCTCCGCCTCCAGGAGAACCCGGAGTGGCGCAAGCTCCTCGACAAGACCGACGTCGAGATGCACTCGGACTTCAACAAGGACCAGCTCTACAAGTGGAAGGAGGAACTCTTCTTCGTCATCGACGAGAAGAACCACCAGGCCGACCTCACCGAGGTGGGCCGCAAGAAGCTCCGCCCCGATGACCCGGACGCCTTCGTGCTGCCGGATCTCGCCACCATCTTCATCGACATCGAGAAGGAGACGGACAAGACGCCCGAGCAGAAGGAGGCCGCCAAGCGCGAGGCCCAGCAGCGATACGAGGTGGTGTCCGAGGACATCCACGCGCTGTCCCAGCTGCTCCGCGCCTATTCGCTCTATGAGCGCGACGTCGAATACGTCGTGCAGGACGGCAAAGTCGTCATCGTGGACGAGAACACCGGCCGCATCATGTCGGGCCGCCGCTGGTCCGACGGCCTGCACCAGGCGGTCGAGGCCAAGGAGAACGTGACGATCGAGCGCGAGACGCGCACCTACGCCACGGTCACGATCCAGAATTACTTCCGCATGTATGAGAAGCTTGCGGGCATGACCGGCACCGCCGAGACCGAGGCCACCGAGTTCCACGAGATCTACCGGCTCGCCGTCACGCAGATCCCGACGAACAAGCCCTGCATCCGCATCGAC
>JADMIO011298077.1_pt1 | contig 22116 bp, 27 predicted proteins | sample 8958161 | NCBI WGS metagenome assembly JADMIO01 (sample SAMN16585339, study PRJNA669376) | soil metagenome | isolation source: Crop rotation soil | place: USA: Cullars Rotation, Alabama | collected 2011
CAACTTGTCCACGTGGAATTCTAAGCTTAGGATCCCAATGTGCTGGAAAGCCGCTTGACCAGCGTTCACCTACATCTGGACGGCATCCCCGTTGGGCCTCGTCGATCCGGCCCTATTGCCGGATGTGGATTGGGGATCGCGGGCGGCAGATCGGTGATCCGCCCGCTCATATGATCTCGGCACCCGCTAACGGCGGATATCGAGACGTTTGATCAGTGACTGATAACGTCCTTCATCGGTCGATTTCAGGTAATCGAGCAAACCGCGCCGCTGGCTCACCATCTTGAGAAGACCGCGGCGGGAATGGTTGTCTTTCTTGTGGGTCTTGAAGTGGTCGGTGAGACCGTTGATACGCTCGGTCAAAAGCGCCACCTGCACTTCCGGCGAACCCGTGTCGCCATTCTTGGTACGATATTCTGAAATGAGCGCTGACTTGCGCTCCTGTGTCATCGTCATTCGGTCATCTCCAGGCTACGAAAGATTGAACAAGCGCTTCGGCTTGAGCTGCCCCTGCTCTATCGAGGCGAGGCACCAGGGTTTTCCTTCCCAGGTGACCAACACCGCGTCTTGAGCGATGGGGGCGCTTGAGCCTCTGAGCAAAACCGGTTGGCCCTGCTTCAGGCGTTGGGCTTCCGCATCTCTCACGGCCAGCGCCGGGATGCCGTCCAGCGCGGTCTCGAGAGGGTGGAGAACCCCTTCCTTGGCGTAATCGCCGGGCGCCTTATGACTCATTTCCTCAAGCAAGGCCAGTGGAATCATCTGGTTGTCGGTGAATGGGCCGACCGCCGTACGCCGTAAAGCGGAAATATGGCCACAGGCGCCAAGCTCGCGGCCCATGTCACGGGCGAGAGCCCTGATATAGGTGCCTTTTCCACATTCCGTCTCGAATACAGCCCGATTCGGATCAGGCGCGCTGAGCAGGGTAAGTCGGCCGATGGTCACCAGCCGGGGGGCAAGTTCAACCACCTCGCCGGCCCTTGCCTTGTCGTAGGCACGCTCACCGGCGATCTTGATTGCCGAAAATGCCGGCGGTACCTGCGCGAGTTCGCCGGTAAATCGCGGCAGCACTTTAAGGATCGCCGCCTCATCAGGGCGGAGGTCCGAACGCGCCACGACCTTTCCCTCGAGATCGCAAGTATCGCGCTCTTCGCCCCAGGTGATCGTGAACTGGTAGGTCTTCGTCCCCGTCATTGCGAAGGGCACCGTCTTGGTCGCCTCGCCAAGAGCAATCGGCAGGAGCCCGGATGCAAGGGGGTCGAGCGTTCCGGCATGACCTGCCTTCTCGGCTTGAGTCAGCCGCTTGACCCTCGAGACGGCTTGCGTCGAGGTCATCCCGATCGGCTTGTCGAGCACGACCCACCCGTGGATCGGCCGCCCCTTAACGGTCACGGGCGCCGTTCATCAGAAGATACGCACGAGCGTGACGCCGCCAACGATCATCGCCGCTCCCATTAGGCGGCCGGCGGAGACCGATTGCTGCGGTAGCCCGAGTGCCCCGAAATGATCGAGGATCATCGAACAGATGACCTGTCCGGCGATGAAACAGACGATCATCGTCGCCGCGCCGATGCGTTGCGGCACCGACGACATGACGCCGAGCACGATGACGCCAAGGAATCCCCCGCACCACAGCCATGGCGGAATCTTCGTGAACAACGCCGGCGATGGCGCCGGTATCCTCAGGAACAGCGAGGCGACCGCGGCCAAAGTCAGGGCCGTCAAGGCCGCCGAAATGCCGGCGGCCCACAGCGGCGTCGCTCCCCGCGCGGCAAACTCCGCATTGATACTGGCCTGGATTGGCAGCGCCGCCCCGGCTAGTACGGCAGCGAGCATGAAGAGGGTGCGCATGATCGGATTCCCCGGGCGGTGCTATTTGTCTTCGGATTTCGGGCTGAGATCGCGCGCCACCATCGGATCGCGCAAAAGCCGATCGATTTTGTCGGCATAATCGGCCGAGGTATCGAGGCGAAAACGGATCTCCGGCATGAATTTTACTGCGACATGCGGGGTGACGAGTCCGCGAATATAGCGGCGGTGCTTGTCGAGCAGCTTCAGGAGCATATCCCCCTGGCCTTGCTGCAAGGGTCTAACATAAGCAGTTGCAAACTTGAGGTCAGGCGACATCTCTACTTCCAACACGCTGACCCCGATCTTTTCGAGAAGCGGATCCCCCACCTCGCCGCGCGTGAAAACCGCGGCCAGCGCATGGCGCACGAGTTCGCCGGCGCGGAGCTGGCGTTGCGAGGGAGATCGGGACGAAGGCATGCGATGCTCCTACGGTGAGGCCTTCGCTTCAAGCGAGGCGCCTCGGCATCGGTTACATGGGCTAGTTGAGGGTGCGCTGGATCTTCTCGACCCGGAAACACTCGATCGTGTCGCCCGCCCGCATGTCCTGGTATCCCTCAAACGCCATGCCGCATTCCTGCCCGACCTGCACCTCGCGCACTTCGTCCTTGAAGCGCTTGAGCGTCGACAACGTACCCTCGTGCACCACCACGCTGTCGCGGATGAGCCGCACCCTTGCGCCGCGCTGCACGACGCCTTCGGTGACCCGGCAGCCGGCGACTTTTCCGACCTTCGTGATGTTGAAGATCTCGAGGATCTCGGCATTGCCGAGGAAGGTTTCACGCAAGGTCGGGGCCAGTAAGCCGGCCATCGCCTGCTTAACGTCATCGACGAGATCGTAAATGATCGCGTAATAGCGGATTTCGATGCCCTGCCGCTCGGCCGCATCCCTCGCCTGCCCGTTGGCGCGCACGTTGAAGCCGAGGAGGACGGCGCCTGAGGCCGCCGCCAGCGCCACGTCGGATTCGCTGATGCCGCCAACGCCATAATGGATGACGCGTGCCGAGACCTCTTCGTTGCCTACCTTTTCGAGGGCCTGCACGATCGCTTCCGCCGATCCCTGCACGTCCGCCTTTACCAGCACCGGGAATTCCTTGCGTCCGCCTTCCTTGAGCTGCGACATCAGTTGCTCGAGCGAAGCGCGTCCGCCGGAGACGCCGCGCTGCTCGCGCCGCTTGCGTTCGCGATAATCGGTGATCTCGCGGGCGCGCCCTTCCGTTTCGACGACGACGAATGGATCGCCGGCTTCCGGCGCCGAATTCAATCCGAGCACCTCGACGGGAACCGAAGGCCCTGCTTCCTTGACCTGTTCGCCCTTGTCGTCGACCAGCGCGCGCACACGTCCCCAGGCGGCGCCGGCGACGAAGATATCGCCAAGCTTCAGAGTGCCGCGCTGGACGAGCACGGTGGCGACCGGACCCCTACCCTTGTCGAGCTGCGCTTCGACCACCATCCCTGAAGCCTCGCGATCGGGATTGACCCTGAGATTGAGGACTTCAGCCTGCAGTACGATGGTCTCAAGCAGCTTGTCGAGGTTAGTGCCCTTGACCGCCGACACTTCGACATCGAGGGTTTCGCCGCCCATGCTTTCGACGACGATCTCGTGCTGCAGAAGGTCGGTGCGCACCCGCGTCGGATTAGATTGCGGTTTGTCGATCTTGTTGATGGCGACGATGATCGGCACTTCCGCGGCGCGGGCATGATTGATGGCCTCGACGGTCTGCGGCATGACGCCGTCATCGGCAGCGACGACTAGCACGACGATGTCGGTCGCCTTGGCGCCGCGCGCCCGCATGGCGGTGAATGCCTCATGACCCGGCGTGTCGATGAAAGTGACGCGCCCGCCCGGAGTATCAACCTGATAGGCGCCGATATGCTGGGTGATGCCGCCCGCCTCGCCTGAGACGACGTTGGTCTTGCGGATGGCGTCGAGCAGCGACGTCTTGCCGTGGTCGACATGGCCCATGATGGTGACGATCGGCGCCCGTGGCTTGAGCTTGTCTTCCGGATCGGTGTCGCCCATCAACCCTTCGACGACGTCGGCCTCCGCAACGCGCTTGACCTTGTGTCCCAGTTCCTCGGCGATGATCTGCGCGGTATCGGCGTCGATCACGTCGTTGATGGTGTGCATCTCGCCCTGCTTCATCAGGAGCTTGATGACGTCGACCGCACGCTCGGTCATGCGGTTGGCAAGTTCCTGAATGGTAATCGCCTCGGGGATCGTGACTTCGCGCACGATCTTCTCCTTCGGCATCTGGAAGCCCTGCGCCTTCTGCTTGAGGCGCTCGGTGCGGCGGCGGAAGGCGGCGACCGAGCGGGAGCGATCGTCGCCCTCGTTGAGGGCATTGGTAAGTGTAAGTTTTCCTCGCCGCTTCTCCGCTTCGGCCTTGGTAGGGCGAGGGGGCTGCGGAGCCTTGAGATCGCGCTTCAATCCACCGCGCGCCCTGACATGGGCTTCTTCTTCCTCGTCCGCAGCGGCGGCCTTTGGTGTCAGCTTCTTTGCTGCCTCCTCGGCCTTTTTCCGTCCTTCTTCCTCGATCCGGTGGCGCGCCTCTTCATCGGCCTTGCGGCGGGCGGCGGCTTCGCGCTCCTTGCCCTCGCGCTCTTCGTGATCGCGGCGGCGGCGAGCTTCTTCTTCCTGGCGGCGCCGGTCCTCGGCCTCGCGAACGCGAGAATCGGCCAGCGCCCGGTCGCGCGCTTCCTTCTCTTCGCTCGTCAGGGTTCGCAGAACAACGCCCGACCGCGGCAGGCTCGATTCCGGCGCCTTTGGCTTGTCGACGGGTGGCGCAACGCGCGGCTGCACTTGGAACTGGGTGGACTTGGCCTCCGCGGCGCGATCTTCATCGCGCGGAGCCGGCCCGGTTGGACGCTTGCGGCGGGTTTCGACCACCACCGTCTTGGTACGGCCGTGGGAAAAATTCTGCTTCACCCGGCTCTTTTCGACGATCGTGCGCGGTACGCTCAAAGTCCGCCCGGCCCCTCCGGCGGAGGCGCCAAGCTTGCGATCATTGGTATCGTTCGTATCCGTCATGCTTCCTTGCCAAATTGAGCGTCCGGCCGGGTTTCATAGGCTTCCGCGCGGCGTACCGCGCTGAGCAGTTTCTCGGCGATCCCCCCGCCAGTCACCGCTGCATGTATCACATTTGTCCCGCCGAGCGCCAAACTCATTTCATCGGCGGTAAAGAACGACACATTTTCCGCGCCCGGACCGGGCATCGCATTGAGTTTGCGCCTGCCGCCCTCGGCGGATTCCCGGGCGTTGAGGAGAAGACGCACCTTCCCCGAGGCAAGCGCCGCCTCGACCTTGGCGTTTCCCGCCACCAGCTGACCGGCCTTCTTCGCCAGCGAGAGATAGCCAATGGCCGCATCGCGAAGCAGCTGGCCGACGATTTCGGGCAATTCAGGGTTAACCCGCACATCACCGAGACCACGACCGAAAGCTTTGCGCTTCACCGCTTCTGCAACCCGCGCCCGGCTCAAGGCCACCCACACTCCACGCCCGGGGAGCTTCCGCTGGATGTCGGGGACGACCCCGCCGTCGGGACCGCGCACGAACCGTACAAGGCTCGCTTCATCGCCAGCCTCGCGCGTTACAATGCACGTTCGCTCCGACAATTCAGCGTCCGCTTCCATAATCCAAAATCCTGTCCGCTTAGGCGTCGGCCGCCGCGATCCCGGCATCCTCGGCGGAGGGTTCCTGCGCCTCTATCCATCCCGCCTTGACGCGCGCCGCCATGATCAACTGTTCGGCATCGGCGGATGAAACTTCGAGGTCGCTGAACGCTCCCTTGTGCTTAACGGGCTCGGTGCCCTTGCGCTCAGTCCATCCGATCAGATCATCGGTTGCGCAGCCGGCAAGATCCTCGACCGTCTTGATGTCGGCCTCGCCGAGCGCCACCATCATCGCCGGCGTGATGCCCTCGATTTCGAGAAGCTCATCGGCGACGCCGAGTTCCTTGCGCTTCGCATCGAGCTCGCCGGCGATGCGATCGAGATAGTCCTTGGCGCGCTTTTGCAGCTCTTCCGCCGTCTGGGCATCGAGGCCCTCGATCGACGCGATGTCCTGCAAGTCGACAAAGGCGATTTCCTCGACGCTGTCGAAACCTTCGGCCGCCAGGAGCTGCGCCAGCATCTCATCTACATCGAGCGCCTCGACGAAACGCTGGGTGCGGGTGGTGAATTCCTTCTGGCGCCGTTCGGACTCCTCGGCCTCGGTGAGGATGTCAATGTCCCAGCCGGTAAGCTGCGAGGCAAGCCTCACATTCTGGCCGCGCCTGCCGATTGCCAGCGATAGCTGCTCGTCGGGGACCACCACTTCGATCCGCTCCGCATCCTCATCGAGCACCACCTTGGCGACTTCCGCCGGAGCCAGCGCGTTGACGACGAAATTCGCAACGTCCGGCGACCACGGAATGATGTCGATCTTCTCGCCCTGCAATTCGTTGACCACCGCCTGAACGCGGCTGCCGCGCATGCCGACGCAAGCGCCGACCGGATCGATCGAACCATCCTTGGAACGCACCGCGATCTTGGCGCGCGAGCCGGGATCACGCGCCACCGATACCACCTGCACCACCCCGTCATAGATTTCCGGAACTTCCTGGCCGAACAGCTTGGACATGAACTCGGGATGGGTGCGCGACAGGAAGATCTGCGGGCCGCGTTGCTCGCGGCGCACATCATAGACATAGGCGCGGATGCGGTCGCCCGGCCTGAAGGTCTCGCGCGGCAGCGTCTCGTCGCGCCGCACGATCGCTTCACCTCGGCCGAGATCGACGATGACGTTTCCATATTCGACCCGCTTGACCGAGCCATGCACGATCTCGCCGATGCGATCCTTGTATTCCTCGTACATGCGCTCGCGCTCGGCATCGCGCACTTTCTGAACGATTACCTGCTTGGCGTTCTGCGCGGCGATGCGGCCAAAATCGATGGGCGGCAGCGGCTCGGCGATATAGTCGCCAAGCGTCGCTGCCGGATTGCGGCGATTGGCTTCGGCGAGGCTGATCTCGGTTGCCTCGTTCTCGACTTTCTCGACGACGAGCAACAGGCGGTTGAGGCGCATCTCGCCGGTTTTGGCGTCGATCTCAGCGCGGATCTCGTTCTCCGCGCCATATCGCGAACGCGCCGCCCGCTGGATGGCGTCTTCCATGGCGGTGATTACCACCGACTTGTCGATGGATTTTTCCCGCGCCACCGCATCGGCGATCTGCAAAAGCTCGAGCCTGTTGGCGCTTACTGCTCCCTCGGCCATATCATTGTCTCCTGTCGCTCACGGGATTGGTTTCGGAATCTTCGCTCCAGGCGCTGCCGTCGCCGATCGTTCCCGGCGCCTGCCGCCGGCGCGCTTCGTCGATCAGCCTGTCGGTCAGGACCAGCCGCGCTTCGGCGATTCCCTCGAATGGAAGGCCGACCGTCACCTTTCCAATGCCGCCATCCGGATTGTCGATCTTGAGGCGGATTTCGCCCGCCTCATAGCCATCGATATCGCCGCGAAATCGCTTGCGGCCATCCTGTGACGCCCGCATCTCGACTCTTGCCTCATGGCCCGCGAACCGCTCGAAATCCTCCGGTCTGACCAGCGGGCGATCGATCCCCGGCGACGACACTTCGAGGTGATAGCGCCCGCTGACGGGATCATCGACATCGAGGATCGGCGAAATCACCCGGCTCGCCCGTTCGCAATCATCGATCGTGAAAGTACCGTCGGGACGCTCCGCCATGATCTGCAGGGTTTGCCCGTTCTGCCCGCTTAGGCGAACGCGAACCAGCCTCATTCCCATGTTTTCGAGAACGGGTTCGATGAGCTTTGAGACCCGCAAAGCAGGCCCGGATTCGCGCGTCAGTCTGTGGTCCGTCATTCAGCTTGCTAGATACAAAAAAAGCGGGCCCCGTTTGGGACCCACTCTCATAACCCATGTCATGTGAGTGAACCTAAGTTGGCCTGATATAGGCTTCGGAGGCTCTGGCTGCAACAGTTTTCGCCCGCTCCCCGCTGCTGTCGGGAATTAATTTGAACGCTCCCAGCTGATTGGTTAGCCTGACATCTCCTGTTGGGAGCGCATCATGGTGAACGTTAACGGAACATCCGGCTCGGATTTCATCCATGTCAGCGGCGACGGCTTCACCGCGCCGCCCGGCTATACGGACAACCCGAATGCCACTGATCTCGATGACAGCATCGACTCCGGTCTTGGCGGTAGCGACATCATTCACGCCGGCGATGGCGATGATTCCATCAACTTCGGGAGCGATCTCGACAGCACCGACAAGATCGACGGCGGGTTCGGCTTCGACACGCTGTTCATCAACGACCAGGTTTCCCTCACTTTCGGCAAAAACTCCCTCGTCGGCATCGAAGAGATTCTGGTTCCTTTCATTTCGCTTCCAATAGATACAGCCGGCGCCGTCAGCCTGACGATGCGCGATGCCAATCTCATTTCGGGGGGAGAGCTGATCGTTGATGCTTCTCAGCTTCCGTCGAACGTGCGATTTACCTTCGACGGCAGCGCTGAGACCAATGGCGCCTACACCGTCACTGGCGGAGCCGGCAACGATCATCTCACTGGCGGCGCCCAGAAGGACGCATTCGATCTCTCCGTCGGCGGCAATGATTCGGTGAGTGGCGGCGAGGGCGGTGACACGTTCTATTTCGGCGATGCTCTGACCGCTTCTGACACTGTCACGGGTGGCGCGACTGATGGCGGCGCCATCTACCTCGAAGGTTCTTCCTACGCGGCCGGGTTCGTTTTCTCAGCGGCGATGATTCAAAATATCTCCGGTATCGTCGTCTGGCAGGGCCATTCCTACAATCTCGCCACCGACAACGCCAACCTTACGAAGGGGCAGCTGCTGACTGTCGATGCATCGGATCTCGCCGCCGGCGAGATCCTGACATTCAATGGTTCGGCCGAGACGGACGGCCGGTTCTCGATCATCGGCGGCGTTGGCGATGACACGCTGACCGGCGGCGCCCGCGCGGACACCTTTGACCTTTTTGCCCCAGGGGGCATTATCATTGGCGGCGACGGTCATGGCGGCGGCGCTGATCTCGTCTCGGGCGGTGCCGGCAACGACAGCTTTCTGGGCGTGCTCGAGAGCGACGTGATCGACGGCGGTACCGGGACCGACACCGCCCAGGCGTCGGGGTCGTTTTCCCATCTCGACTTCACCTTCGGGGCCAACACCTTCCATAGCATCGAAAAGCTGGTGCTTGGCAGCGGGAACTTCACGATGAACGATGCCAATGTCGCCGCGGGAGCGACGATGACCGTTCAGGGCACGCCCGGCAGCTTCGACGGTTCCGCCGAAATCGATGGTCACTTTCGCATCATCCAGGACGCCGGCGACGGCCGATGGATCGGCGGTGCGCTAGGCGACACGTTCAACATTGGCATGGGCTCCCGGGAGTTCATCTCAGGAGGCGGAGGCAAGGACGTCATCAATGCCGGCGCCAACTTCAATGATTTCGATTCGATCGACGGCGGCGCCAGTATCGATGTTCTCAACCTCAACGGCGACTACTTCGCCGGTTTGACGATTTCTCCCGACATGCTTGTGAATGTCGAGAAGATCATCGTTGCCGCGGGTCACAGTTACCGGCTGACGAGCGATGATGCGACGGTAGCTCCAGGCCAATCGCTGACCGTCGCCGGCGGATCGCTTAGCACCGGCAATCGGCTGATCTTTAACGGCTCCGACGAAAAGGACGGGACTTTCGTTCTAACCGGCGGCGCCGGCAACGACAATTTGACCGGCGGCACCGGTGATGACGTGCTGACGGGCGGCGACGGCGTCAACCGCCTAACCGGCGGCCGCGGCGCCGATGAGTTGTGGGCGGGAGCCGGCAGCGACACCTTCGTGTTTGGCAGTGTCGTAAGCTCCACCGGCGTTCACTACGATCGCATTCATAACTGCAATCTGGCAAGCGACCGTTTCGACATTCCTGGCGGCGCCGGCACGATAACTGACATCGACGACCGCCTCGATATTGGTACTTTGTCGACTATAGGCTTCAATGGCGATCTTCATGACGCGCTCGCGGGCCATTTGGGTGCCAATCACGCGATGCTTTTCAAACCCGATGATGGCACGCTTGCCAACCAGCTGTTCCTGATCGTCGATATCAATGGCACCGCGGGTTATCAGGCAAACGATGATCTCGTTGTTCGCCTCGTCCATTCCTCGGGGCAACTGGCCACCTTGGATTTTATCTGAGGCGAATGGATAAAGCGCGCGGCGGACCTTAGGCAGACTTGCGGAACATCAGATAGGCCGTTACCCGCCCCTCGCGTCTCGCCTTCGTTTCATATCGAGTTTCGATCCAATCCTCGAACGGCCGGGCTGAATCACCCTTTTCGACGAAGCCACCCTGCGCCGCGACTTCCGTCCGCGTCCATTCCACATAGTCGGGCCAGTCGCTGGCGAACAGGAACAGGCCACGGGGTTTGAGCAGCCGATGGAATTGCGTCAGCGTTGCCTGGTTCACCAGCCTTCGCTTGTGGTGGCGAGCCTTGGGCCAAGGATCGGGATAGAGCAGCAGTATCCTGTCGAGCGCTGAAGCGGGAAGATCGCCAAGAAGATCGCGGACATCGCCATCGTGGATGCGAATGTTGACGAGGTCGTTCGTTTCGATTTGCGCCAGAAGCTTGGCGACGCCATTGACGAAAGGTTCGGCGCCGATGAAACAAATATCGGGGTGCAGAGCCGCCTGATGAGCAAGATGCTCGCCGCCCCCAAAGCCGATTTCCAGCCACGTCTCCCGGCCGCCCGATACTATCTGCGCACGATCGACGCGCAGGCGCGGCAATAATTCCGCGACAAGCCTGGCATGATGAGCGCGGAGCGAGTGTCCTTTGCGCCGGCCGTAGAGCTGATGCCGCGGGCGACTTTTTTCCCTCACTTCATCGCGGAGGTGATCGCCTGAACGAGATCGGTCTTCTCCCATGAGAAACCGCCGTCCTTGTCGGGCGGGCGCCCGAAATGCCCATAGGAAGAAGTGCGCGCATAGATCGGCTTGTTGAGCCCGAGATGTTCGCGAATTCCGCGCGGCGAAAGATCCATGATGTCGCCGATGGCGCTTTCGAGCTTGCGCTCCTCGACCTCGCCCGTGTTGTGGAAGTTGACATAGATCGACAACGGCTTGGAGACGCCGATCGCATAGGAAAGCTGGATCGTGCAACGCTGCGCCAGGCCGGCCGCGACCGCATTCTTAGCAAGATAGCGCGCCGCATAGGCGGCAGAGCGATCGACTTTCGTCGGGTCCTTTCCAGAGAAAGCGCCGCCGCCGTGAGGGGCGGCACCGCCATAGGTATCGACGATGATCTTTCGTCCGGTGAGGCCGCAGTCGCCGTCGGGACCGCCGATGTAGAACTTGCCGGTCGGATTGACATGCCAGACCGTGTCTTTGCTGATCCACTCCTTGGGAAGAGCCTTGCGGACATGCGGCTCGACGATACCGCGGACATCATCGGAGGAGAGATCCTCTTTGGTGTGTTGGTGAGAAACGACGATCTGCGTCACGCCGACCGCCTTGCCCCCTTTGTATTGAACCGTCACCTGGCTCTTGGCGTCCGGCCCAAGATCCTTTTCCTTGCCGGAGCGGCGGGCGCCCGAAAGTTTCTCGAGAATCTGATGGGCATAATAGATCGGAGCCGGCATCAGTTCGGGTGTTTCATCGCAGGCATAGCCGAACATGATGCCTTGATCGCCGGCGCCGACGTCCTTGTTGCCCGCCGCATCCACGCCCTGGGCGATATCGGCCGACTGGCTGTGCAGCAGTACTTCGACATTGGCATGCTTCCAGTGGAAGCCCTCCTGCTCATAGCCGATATCGCGGATGGCGTTGCGCGCGGTATCGGAGATGAGATCGTGAGTAACGCTCTTCGGGCCGCGATATTCGCCGGCGATAATGACGCGGTTCGTTGTGCACATCGTCTCGCATGCGACGCGCACGCTTTGCGGATCGGTGCCGTTCTTGGCGGCCTCGCGGTAGAACAGGTCGACGATCTCATCCGAGATCCGGTCGCAGACCTTGTCTGGATGCCCTTCAGAAACGGACTCGCTGGTGAACAGGTAATTCTTGCGTGCCATTGACGACGTGACGCTCCCAAATGGAATGACCGAACCGCGAGCCGGCTCGCCCTCATCCCGCTTTGCCGCACCCGCGTTGAAATCGCGCGGACTTCTGACAGGGTTGGCCGGTGAGGTCAAGTTGGCGGCGGGAAGCACGTCGAATTTCCGTCATATGACCGCTATATCAAATGCTTGCCCCGACCGTTGAGAAAATCTTCGGCAGAATGTCGACCGCCGCCCTGTTCATTCGTTCTCGGTACAAAAGACAAGCCAGCGCGAGAAACCCTCCCCCCTTCAGCACGCCAAGGAGATGAGCATGCGATTTATGATCATTGTCAAAGCAACCAAGGACTCGGAAGCCGGTGTGATGCCGGACGACAAGATGTTTGCGACGATGGCGGATTATCACGAGCAACTGGCAAAAGCGAGGATGCTGGTAGACGCCTCCGGGCTGCAAGCGAGTTCGAAAGGCTGGCGCATAAAATATTCCGGCGACAAGAAGACGCTGATCGACGGGCCTTTCACGGAATCAAAGGAGCTGATCGCCGGCTACACCATCATCGAGGCGAAGTCGCGGGCCGAGGCGCTCGAATGGACGAAGCGTTTTCCCAATCCAGCCCTCGGGGGGAAGGACGGCGAGATCGAAGTGCGCCAGTTCTTCGAGCTCGAGGATTTCGCTCCCAGCAAGGAGCTCGACCGCTTCCGCGAACTCGAAAAAAAGCGCGCGAAGAAATAACCGCCCGCAAAACAATGGTCACATCACGAATGAGGAGATGTCATGCAAATCCAGCCCTATCTTTTCTTTGAAGGCCGCACCGAGGAGGCGATCGAGTTTTACAAGAAGGCGGTCGGCGCGAAGGTCGAGATGCTCATGCGTTAGAGCGAAGCGCCGGACAAGCCACCGCCGGGAATGATTCCGCCGGGCTCGGAAAACAAGGTGATGCATTCCTCGCTCAAGATCGGCGAGGCCACCGTCTTGGCTTCCGATGGCAAATGCTCTGGAAAACCCGATTTCGACGGTTTCTCGCTTTCCCTGGTGGTCGACAGCGAAGCCGAGGCTGAACGCCGCTTCAAAGCGCTGAGCGAGGGTGGCAAGGTGACGGTGCCCTTGAACAAGACGTTCTTCGCTTCGCGCTTCGGAATGCTGCAGGATCGGTTCGGCGTCGGTTGGATGGTCCTGACGTCGAAGTAGCATTCACTTTACAGAAGCACTTTTCACTGCGATCGGCGGCGAGCTGACAGCGGTTCGCTTGTCGCTCAGCGTTGGGATTATTGCTTCTGTTTGACGAACTTCCCATCCTTGTAGGAAGCGCCGAAGTAAACTTCGATTGATTTGATTCGCTCGCCGGCGAAAGTGTGGCGCTCGGTGTTCCGAAATTCAGTTCCGTCCTTGAGGGTGCACTTGTAGAAAACAAACACGTCATTGTCGTTCTCGCACAGGGCTTCGATCTCATTGGTTCGAATGCGCTCACGGCCAGGCCAGCAGCGTTTGAAATACTTGGCCTTGTCGATCCTGTCGTCAAAGGGACTGGTGAATTGGAAACCGTCGGCAAACGTCGCTTCGACAGCGTTGCGATCGCCGTTCAGATAAGCGACAAAGAGATCGCGCACGATTTGTTTTCTGTCCTTAGCCACTGAATTGGGCTTTCAACCGAGCTTAGCGGGGCATGAATTTGAGATAAGGTTCCGCTTCCTCAATCGCCCGGGCAAACGAGGGGCGCTTCTTGAGCCGATCGAGATACGCCGCAGCGTTGTTGTGCGTCTTGCCGAATGACATCAGCATGTCGGCATAGAAGAGAGCGGGCGCCGCGGCGCAATCGGCCATCGTGAAGTCATCGCCCATCGCCCAGGTTCTGCTCTTCATGTCCGCATCGACCATGGCGAGCGCGGTCTTGAGCAGCGCCTTTGCCTCATCGACGCCGAATGTGTCGTTTCTGCCTTTCGGCCGCAACCGGTCGGTGACGATCTTCTGCATCGGCACATTCACATAGAGATCGAAGAAACGGTCGCTAAGACGCATCCGGCGCGCAGCATCCATGTCGCCGGGGATCAGCCTCGTGCCGCCGGGATAATGATCGTTGAGATATTCGATGATGATGGTCGCTTCCGGGATCGTGCGGCCGCGCGCTTCATCGCGCAGCACTGGGATCTTGCCGATCGGCCACAGCTTGCGGAATTCCGCCGAAGCAGCCTCGTCGAAGAAATCGACGAGATGCGGCTCGAACGGTGTTTCGTTCTCGTATAGCGCGACCAGCGCCTTCTGGCAGAAGGATGACAGCGGGTGAAAATAGAATGTAAGCGACATGAGCCCGGCAACTCTCAACGCTACAGATCGACAACGACCTTGAAGCCGCCATAGATCATGCGCTTGCCGTCGAAGGGCAATTTCTTCGGATTCATCATTTCAGCAAGCCGTTTGTCCTTCATGACCTTGGCGACCACACTGTCGCGATGCTTGCGCGATTTATAGGTGATCCACGCAAAAATGACGGTCTCACCCTTCTTGAGCTTCACGCTCTGCGGGAACGACGTCCATTTTCCGGGCTTCACATCATCGGCGGCGCATTCCTGGTAATCGGTCGCGCCGTGTTCCTTCCACACCTTGCCCGCCTTCCGGGACATCGCAAGGTAGGCCTTCATTTTCTTGGTCGGCACCGGCACGACGAACCCATCGACATAGGTCATTGCATTTCTCCTGATTTGTTGCGCCCGGGATGTCCTAGAGCGCACCGCCCATGAAGCCAAACCTTCGACGCTTCGAGAACTTCGAGTCAAGGCTTCAGTCGCAGGACGAAGAGGCAGTCGGCAAACCGACATTTGCGGGCGCCGAATTTGATCTGTCTGGCGATGAAATGACGGCGGCGTTCGTTGCGGCCGATCCGCTAGCTGGTCTTCAGCCCCGAGATCGCCTTGGCGGTGCTGATGATCAGCTTGCGTTTTTCCGGATCGGTCGTGGCGCTGAAAATCCGGGCTAGCTGTACGCCCTCGGGCGATTGCAGTGCTCCTGAAATCGCATCGGCGCCGCGTGACTCCGCAAATCCCGGTGTGCTGTCGCCTTGCAGCTCATCGAAAAAGAACTGCACCGTGACGTTAAGGACCTTGGCCACCTGATGAAGCCGGCTGGCGCTCACTCGGTTGGAGCCTTTTTCGTATTTTTGTACTTGTTGAAACGTAATCCCGAGGAGTTCACCAAGTCTTTCTTGGCTCATGCCAATCAGCAAGCGACGCATCCGCATGCGAGTGCCGACGTGACGGTCAACGTAATTTGGATCGCGTTTTGTCATTCTTATTTCAGGCCGTCGACCCCGGCCTGCGTGCTCAACTGGCTGTCCCCTAGCGGCGGCAGACACACATGGCACCCGCATCCCGCGGCTGAGCATTTATAATATTCCTTAATTCCTTTCAATTGCAAAACACACATCCAATTGATCTGCTTAACGAAACCGCCGCGGAACATTACTGGTACTTAATGATGCCTCCGCTGGACCAAGTGAAGCGGGCGACTGCGGCAAACACCAATATTAACAAGCCCAAGGCCCAATCTCCCCACCGCGCGTAAGGAGTTGCAGGCAGGGCGGCGGACAACGGCGAGTCGAGTACGCCTGCTACTCCTAACGCCAACTGGGCGGTGATTCTTCCAAATGGATCAATGACAGCCGAAATCCCGGTGTTGGCTGCCCGTGCCATGGGCAAACCCTGTTCGATGGCGCGCATGCGTGCCTGTGCAAGATGTTGGTAAGGCCCGGTCGAGTTTCCAAACCAGCCGTCATTGGTAACGTTAATGAGCCAGCCGGGCCTCGCTTTCGCATCGACGAGACGATCGGGAAAAATCGCTTCGTAGCATATGAGCATTCCAGCCGGCGGCGCTCCCAGTATCGGCAAGGTGACAGGCCCCTCGCCTGCGGCAAAACTTCCCGGCACCGTGACAACCTTGCGAAAGCCAAGCGGCGCCAGAACGGATTCGAAGGGAAGGAATTCGCCTCCCGGCACCAACCGCCACTTGTTATATTGGCCAACGATGTTCGCGCCGCCGTCGAGCACGAGAATACTGTTGTAGACTTCTGGTCGGCCCTCGAAATCGATCGCCCCAAGATCACGTCGCAGCGCTCCCACGATCAGCGTGGTCCCCTCGGGCAGGAGATCGTCGACCCAGGCGAGCGCGTCCTGGCGCTCTGCCAGATAAACTGGCACCGCGCTTTCCGGCCAGATGAGATGAGTGATCGTGGCAATTCCATCGGGCGCATCGGCGTTCTTCGTTTGCGACAACGTCGCAAGCGTATGGAAAATCCCCGCCGAATTGTCGGCGCGCCACTTCGCGTCCTGGGCGATGTTCGGCTGCACGATCCTCAGCTTCACGCCTTCAACGAAGTGGCTCGGCTCGGCCAGGCGAATGCCTCCCCATATCCAGGCGATCGGTAGCAAGCTCAGGATCGCCACGGCGGCGATGATGTCGCGCCGGCTCGCCAAGCGTTCCCCCGCAAGTGCCGGCAACAATGCCCACACGCAGATCAGCAACGTCAGGCCGGGCATGCCGATCAGCGCCGCCATCTGGGCCACACCGCCCATGCCGATGGCGGCAAGGCCCGGCGCCGTCCATGGAAAGCCGGTGAATAGATGACCTCGCAGCCATTCTACGCCTGCGAGTGAGATTGCGAGGATGAGAAGAAAGCTGAGGCCGCCCCTTGTCAGCCGCGAAGCCACGAGCGCCGCCAACCCCCAATAGAGCGCCATTCCGCCGGCCAGCGCGCCGACCATGAATGGCATCATCCAAAGGTAGTGGGCCGAATCGACGAGGAAGGCTATGCCCACCCAGTAAAAGCATACGGCGAAGTAACCGGCACCGAACAGCCATCCGCTCATGAAAGCCGACCGCCATCGCCGGCTCGATTGTACGATCCAGGCAAACACCGGCATGGCCAGAAACAGGACAGGCCATAGATCGAAGGGCGGCATCGCCAGTGCCGAAGCCGCCCCGGCGAGTAAGGCGACCGCCAAACGCTGCCAGCCGCTAAGCACTCGAATCCTATCGGCGAAGCTTGCTAACGCCATCGAACGGCCTTCCCCCTATGGAGGCAGGTTGGGATTTCTGTTAGGAGGAGGGATGTCAGGAAAGGCTCTCCCATGAACGAAGCGGTGCGCGGACTTAAGCCGGCCAGCGAGATGATCCTGCTCGAGCACCTGCCCTTTAAGACCGACGATGGCATCGCCTCGCGCGCTCGGATCGGGCTCATCGTGCTCGCCACCGATTACACGATCGAGCACGAATGGCGCCAGATCATGACGCCGCTCAAAGGTGTCGCACTCTACCAGAGCCGCATCTCCAACAGCCCGCAGATTACTCCCGAGACCTTGCGCGCCATGGAGCCGCTGCTCGCCGGGTCGACCGACGTCATTCTTCCCGGCTCGGATCTCGACGTCGTAGCCTATGGCTGCACCTCCGCTTCGATGGCAATCGGCGAAGAGCGGGTATTCGAGCATATTCATTCGGTGAGGCCGGGCGCCAAATGCACGACGCCCATCACCGCCGCCTTCGCGGCCTTCAAGGCATTCGGCGCCAAGCGCATCGGACTGCTGACCCCTTACCGTGCCGATGTGAACCGTATCGTCGCTTCCTACGTCACTGCGCGGGGATTCGAGGTGCCGGTCTTCGGCTCCTTCAACGAGGAGAACGACGGGATCGTCGCCGCCATCAGTCCGGCATCGATCCGCAACGGTGTGGAGGCGATCAAGGCGAAAGCCAGGCTCGACGCCGTATTCGTGTCCTGCACGTCGGTCCGCCTCGCCGAGGCCGCGGCAGCGATCGAGGCAGACATCGGGCTTCCAATTACCTCATCCAATCATGCGATGGCCTGGCATGCCCTGAGGCTCGGCGGGGTAGACGACAAGCTGCCGCAATGGGGCAGACTGTTCACGCTCTAGCCTTTGCGCCACCGATCGTCAGAAATTCACACTAAACGACCCGATCGACTTTCAGGCGGAAGTCGAAATCTCAGCGGCTTCGACCCTGCCAACTATCGGAGGCTGACAAGGACCGCACCAGCGGCGATGAGCGCAATGCCGACAAGGTGGATACCGGCGGGACGTTCGCCAAGGAACAGGATGGCGAAGAGCGCGACCAAGACGACGCTGAGCTTATCGATCGGCGCCACCCGTGAAGCATCGCCGAGCTTCAAGGCGCGGTAGTAGCAAAGCCATGAGGCACCGGTCGCAAGTCCCGACAGGACGAGAAACGTCCATGTCCGAAGACCGACCGAAGCCGGCGCTTGCCACTCGCCGGTTGCAAACACCAGCACCGCGATCGCGATGAGGATCACGCCGGTACGCACGAGCGTCGCAAAATCGGCGCCGACTTCGGCGACGCCGATCTTGCCAAAGATGGCGGTCAGCGCCGCGAACATCGCCGACATTACCGCCCAGAATTGCCAGGAAAAGAAGCCGGACTTGAACATCTGCTACTTCTTGCGCCGCTTCGCCAAATCTTCCGCCATCGAACAGAGGACCTCGAACATCATCGTGACGCCGGCATATGCGGTCAGTCCCGATGCATCGAAGGGCGGCGAGACTTCGACGACGTCGGCACCGACGATATTGAGGCCGCGCAGGCCGCGGAGCAGCTGCTGCGCCTGAAAGGTGGTGAAGCCGCCGATTTCCGGCGTGCCGGTGCCCGGTGCGTAGACAGGATCGAGCATGTCGATATCGAAGCTCACATAGATGGGACCATTGCCGGCGATCTTGCGCGCCTCCTCCATGACCTTCGCCGGGCCCTTCTCCATCGCCTCCTCGATGCGCATGAGCCTCACGCCCATCTTCTCGCCGAACTCAAAATCATCGAGGTCGTACATCGAACCGCGCAAGCCGATCTGCATGGTGCGCTTGGGATCGAGCACGCCCTCCTCGATGGCGCGGCGAAACGGCGTGCCGTGCGTATATTTGAAGCCGCCGAAATACCCGTCATAGAGATCGGTGTGGGCGTCGAAATGAATCATGCCGACCGGCTTCTTAGCGCCGATGGCGCGCAGGATCGGCAGTGTGCAGAGATGATCACCGCCAGCCGACAGCGGCCGGATTCCCTTGGCAACGAGCTTCTTGAAATAGCTCTCGACCCGCTTGAGGCCGTCATCGACATTGGCTGGATTGACTGGCGCATCGCCAAGATCGGCGCAGTTAGCGATGTCATAGGGAATGATGTGAGAGGTCTGGTGCATCTTGCGCACCATCGAGGACACATCGCGCATCTGACGCGGACCGTGGCGCGGGCCCGGACGGTTGGTGGTGCCGCCGTCCCACGGAATGCCGACCAGTCCGATATCGATGCCGGTCGCCTCGTCGAGAGGAACATGCGGGAGCCGCATGAAGGTCGCGATGCCGCCGAACCGCGGCGTAACGAGACCAGAGACGGGCTGGTTGAATTTCTGCGGCATCAAAGTTCCTCCCTGTTAATCCATCGGCGCAACCTTACACTGCCTGCCCAAAAGCGGCGAAGGGGCGTCACACGCTCGCCGGACACCTGTGCCACCTTTCGATTTGCGCATTCGGCCTCGGCTGGACCAGCACCTCTTCCTCGCTTCTGAGTGACATCTCGACGGTCACTCCCGCATCGACTTCGGCCTTCGGCACCACGTAACTGAAATGATGGCGCGAATAATTGCCGGTGATCCGTGCGCCGCCGGGTGTGGTGATCGCCGGCCCTGCGATGGCAAGCCGCCGCCCGTCGGGCGCACACCACTCCCCGTCGATCTTGTCGGCCAGTGCCGACGATGGGCCGAGCGCAATCGCAAGCCCACTCATCAGGAGTAGGCCAAACTTGCTTCTCATGCCTCGTCTCCTCGTAATGCTATGATGGAGCAGTCTAGGACGGGCCTTGCGCAACGAAAAGGATCATGCCCTCGCTCGAAGTTCTCAAAGGCGACATCACCACGCTCGATGTCGACGTCATTGTCAACGCCGCCAATACATCGCTGCTCGGCGGCGGCGGGGTCGACGGCGCGATCCATCGCAAGGCCGGCCCCGATCTGTTGCGCGAATGCCGCGCGCTCCGCGGCTGCGCGACCGGCGATGCAAAGATGACCAAGGGCTACAGGCTTCCCTCCCGTTATGTGATCCACGCGGTCGGGCCAGTTTGGCATGGCGGCAATAATGGCGAGGCGAGGTTGCTCGCCAGCTGCTATCGGCGCGCGATCGAACTGGCTAGCCATAACCGGCTCACGTCGATCGCCTTTCCGGCCATCTCGACCGGCATCTACGGCTATCCCAAGCGCGACGCCGCGACGATCGCTGTTGAGACCGTGCGCGCATCGCTTACCGATGCGGCGACGATCACGCGCGTGATCTTCTGCTGCTTCGACGAAGAAACCGCCGAAATATACAGGCAACTCCTCGCTCAATGATCGGAAAGCGAGAACGTTTGGACCTTGGCGTTACGATCCTGCGCCGGACCGTAACGCAGCATGACCGACACGTTACGGATGATTCGGGTTGATATGAGGACCGACCTGACCGCGCGAAACAGTGCGTCGGCGTCAGGGCCATACATGTAGAGGCTTCCGTGCGATCCATCGGCTGCAACCTCGTCGCCATCGAACTCCCCCACGGCCGCGGCGCTGATTGCTTTCTCAAGCTTTTCCTCGAACGCAAAGAGCGCCGACAGGTCGGTCGAACCGTAGCGGAATTTCACGATAACGGCATGTTCCATTCAAGTCGCTCTTTCTAGGACTTAACCACCAGCTTGCGCGGCGTCTTGCACATGACCTCGGGTTGCTTCGCGGTAATGCGGATGGTTTCCGACAATTCAAGACCGCCGTCGTCGAGCCACAGCGCCGGCATGAAATGAATGGTCATGTTGGTCCTGAGCACAGTCTTGTCGCCGCGTCGGATCGACAGCGTGCGCTCGCCCCAGTCAGGGGGATAGGATAGGCCAATCGAATAGCCGGCGCGTGAATCCTTGTGGAAGCCGAGCCGGTTGAGCGTGTCAAAGAAGGCTATCGCGACGTCCTCGCAACTATTGCCTTCGGTCGCTTTCGCCAACCCTGCCTCGGTCGCTTCGGTCACCGCCTTTTCCGCCTCGAGGAATTTTCGCGGCGGCTTGCCGAGATAGACGGTGCGCGACAGCGGACAGTGATAGCGCCGATAGCAGCCGCCAAGCTCAAAGAACGTCCCCTCGTCCTTCTTGAACGGGCGGTCGTCCCAGGTTAGGTGCGGCGCCGTCGCATCGAGGCCGGAAGGCAGCATCGGCACGATGGCGCAGTAGTCGCCCCAATAGCCGTCGGCGCCGAGGATCGCCCGCTTCTGGATTTCTGCAACCAGGACATTCTTTGCAAGACCTGGCTCGACGAGATCGATGACGAGCGCGTGCATCGCATCGACGATCCTCGCCGCGCGGCGGATGAAATCGATCTCGGCTTCGCTTTTGACCGAACGCTGCCAGTTGACGAGGCCGGTGGTGTCGACGAACCGCAGGCTAGGCAATTCTTTCTGCAAGGTTCCGTGCGCCGCCGCCGAATACCAGTAATTGTCGAGCTCGACCCCGATCGCCCCTTTCTCCCAGCCGCGGTTTTCGATCTCCCGCGCCAAATGCTGCATCGGGTGGCGTTCGGTCGATTGCACGAAATGATCGGGATAGCCGACGATGTTTTCGTTCTTCATGAACACCGTGCGCTTGGCGCCGAGCCCATCCATGCCGCGACCCCACCATACCGGCTCGCCTTCGAGTCCGAGCAGTACGCCCTGATGAACATAGAAGGACCAGCCGTCATAGCCGGTGAGCCACGCCATGTTGGAAGGATCGGAAACAAGGATGACGTCGACATCCGCTTTCGCCATTGCCACGCGGGTCTTGGCAATGCGCCGGTCATATTCGGCGCGCGAAAAGTGCAACGGAATATCGGGCATGGGCGGTCCTCGCTGTCGAACGCGCGCAACTTGGCACGGCGCATGGACAGTTGCCAAGGCGGCTGTTAGCAGTCGGCGTCATGACCGATGAAACAGACATACTGGTTATTGGCGCAGGCATCGCCGGCGCCTCGGTTGCCGCGCATTTGGCAAGTAACCACAAGGTTCGCATTCTCGAAATGGAAGAGCGCCCGGGTCACCATTCGACCGGCCGCTCGGCGGCCGCCTTTGAGCCGAACTACGGACCGCCGGCCATCCGCGCCCTCACGCGAGCTGCCCGCGCATTCTACGAGCGACCGCCCCAGAATT
>JADMIO012736493.1_pt1 | contig 22115 bp, 25 predicted proteins | sample 8958161 | NCBI WGS metagenome assembly JADMIO01 (sample SAMN16585339, study PRJNA669376) | soil metagenome | isolation source: Crop rotation soil | place: USA: Cullars Rotation, Alabama | collected 2011
GTATGTCGGATGAGTGGGTCAACCTATTGGTCCAGCAGCAGCTGGGGAAACCCTATACCGCCCACTCCCTGAGAGCCAGCTTTGTCACCATCACCAAAGTGAACGGAGCCGATGATCTGGAAGTGATGAATCAGACCAAGCACCGTACCACCACCATGATTCAGCGCTATGATCGACGGCGTAATATCCGCAAGCATAATGCATCGGGTAAACTAGGCCTTTAGCCGGGGACTGCATCGGCCAACTCAGTCCATAAAGGCTTCCTCTATCCAGCCCCATACAGTACTGCTCGGTACAGCCTACCCTTGCGCATAGGTACTTAGGGAAGTAGCCTTTGGCAAGCGAGGCCTGAGTCCAGCTACCGCCAGCAACTCTTGTGTCAACGAAGTGACTAGTCTATTTGTCACGTTGTCAAGTAGAGGATTAATCACTTCGTTAGCAACGTAACAAATAATATCATAGATAATTGTGGATCAGTATGTTAACTTGCCTAGTGTCCTCGTAAAGAGGATCTAGGCATGGCATAAACGGTAGCTATAGCGATAGGTTGAGTTTATTGGTTGATAGGGTTACTCATTAACGGCATAAACCGGATGTTTCGTAGGGAGGCCACTTCTCTAACCCGGCCGCAATGCGAAGGGCTCGTTGAACATCCTCCCAATAGTAGTCACTGTCCTAACCAGTAGAGAGCCGATCACCGATACTCAAAAAATCACTCGCCGTTTCTACTTGCAATTTATGGACCGCTAGCTGTTCTGAGGGCGTGGGTTGTTGCGATGCGTTTTCCATACCTTTTTGGATTGAGCTATAAAAGGAGAAGAAGTATGTCAAGAGTAAACGTTCGCAGGAAAGGTTGTTCTATTCTAGATTCACTAAATGTGGAGTCTGCTTATCAAGGAGTGCTGTGTTTCACAAACTCATCTTTAGCGTGCGAATAAGCCGTTGATTTATGGCCAAACTGCCGGAGCGAACGGCAATTTGAGATTTGTACAACAACAGAAGGGTAAGATTTTAGGCAGGCACATACCCTTCTGTTAGAAAATGGGCGTTTTGTGAGCCGTTAAAACGTCTCTCCATTCAAATAAGCCATCCTGAATCTGAACGTTTCAGGACAATAAGTAGCCATCGTTCCGCTCTGATACCAGCTGGTTTTCGCTATCCGCAGCAGATTGTCAGCCGCATCGTAGGCATACTGGGTCTGGCTTGTTCCCTCGGTATTTGCGTTCTTAACAGTGCTGACAGTCTGCTGGATACCACAGGTATTCTGACCGGAATCGACTCCGGCTGCCGGAGGTGAACATCGGCTGTTAATCAGGCTAACCATCAGGAAGACCAGCAATAGGAAAGGGGTAAACGGGGTCGTTTTCATAGGCCGTTAAGAGTCAGGCTTAGCTTGATCTAAGCTGTTTTCTTCTAGACGAGTCGATCGCTAAAAACGCTGGCAACAGAGCAAAATTATTTTTTACAGGGGGTGGGTATCTAGCTCTGCGACCACTGACCACGTACTATCTTACTTTGAGAAGCCACACTGACCCTGTCTTGCTATAATGAAAGTGATTTGTCTATAGAGTGGAAGAGTTCATAATGCATTGGGAGTACGCATAGAAAATCATAACCTGGATAAATAGCCAATTGGTGTAGCAGCCACGTGAGTCTAAAAAAGGCTCATTTATGAAACAGCTCTATGTTTCCTCGATCTCAAGCGATTTGTGCTTTTTCAAGATCGTATATTCGAGCTGTAAACTAGAGAAAGATGCATCACGATCTGGCTAAGTTATCCAACCGACAGAAGGAAATTTTACGGTTACTAGCGGACGATTTGTCAGTAGATGTCATTTCTAAGCAACTATCGTTGAGTAACCGTACGATTAGGGGCCATCAGCAACTGATGATTAGCCTATTCGAGCTCCAGGATGAGGCTGGGTTAATTCAGGTAGCGAAATCCGTATATCTTTAGTGGTATGCTTTTGCCTGAGATGGATAGTAAAAAAATAAGGTCTCCACTATTCTCAACAAACGCTGCCCAAGCTGAGACGAAGTAAGCTTCATGTAAAAGCGCTTTAAACCAGGCGTTTGAAGAGACTGTAGCTTAAGACGATATCCGCTGCAAACCAAGGTATTTGTCATGCTAGCGCCAACAAGATTTCTTTGTGACTACTAAGTCCAGTTTACTCTAGGATGACTAAGAAACACGACACCGATCTTTACTAACTAGCCACTGTTTTGGGGGTGACCATTCGACAAAACTGCTTACAAGACTAGCCTAGATTAGGGGCAAGACCGTAATTACCAGTAAATAAATATGAGCTCGTAAAGCAAAGCACACCAATGAAAATTGTTGTAACTCTTTTACTAGTTCTAGTGGTTATCTTACCGCTGAAGGCTCAGAATACTTGGTTTTCACTTTACACTGATTCAACGACGTTGATTCGAGACGCTACTAAAATCATTGGAAAAATGACTGATCAAATCCAGCAGGTCAACCATAGGGTTAGATTGAAGCAAAATACTGCTGCCAAGAACACAACGCCTGGCTTAATTTACGTCTTCAACGACACCATCAATCTGCCTTTCTGGGCCGAAGTTATACCTCAACAAAAGAAGTTCTTTACGGAGATAGCTGGCGGTGAAGAGGAAGGAAAGCGCGTATTCGGACTACTTTTCAACAGATTCTATCTAGCCAACGAGTTGGGCCACTCGTTGGCGGCCAGTGTAGGCAGCGAGTTTGCTAACGCATACGATGCCGAATACGAGGCCAATATAATAGCCATCTTATATTGGAAAGCCGTCGGCCAAACCAACACTCTACAGCACTGCTATGCGTATGCTTCAAAAATGCTGAAAACCCTAACCAACCCGGTGCCCTCAGGAGAGGATGCCAAAACCTATTTGACACAACATTATAAGGAACTGGCTAACGACCCCTACCAGTACGGTTACATTCAGTTTTCCCAATTTGTAGCCATCTACAACGACCCGAGCTGGCCTGACTTCACACGTTTATTAGAAAGTATACAAAGTGAAAGGTGCATTTAATGAACCACTGGTATTGGGTGCTATTGACTTAAGTCGTTCGTTGCCAAGCAGTAGTTATAAGGAGACTACTTTTATGGAGTTATCTTCCTCTACTTATTCCCATCAAACGCTCTATTGATGTTCGGGGTCTTATCAGCCGATGGGTAAGGAACAGATGAATGCCCTAACCCTCTACCTTGTACAGGACCGTTTATGAATACGAGGCACGCTTGACAACTTTGTTACTATTTAAGAGCCAGTTTAGGGGCTATTTCGGCTGTGTGTCGGCCCTGAGAGCGGGCCCCTTCCAACTCGACAACGCTAGGCTGGCGTTCGCCCTGACCGTCCGCTACCGTGCTCGCGCCATAAGGCGTGCCGCCAGTTACCTCCATATGACCCATCTGGCCCTGTCAGGCGTAGGGCAAACCCACACAAAACCGTGGTGTAGCAGCTCGGTATGGAAGGCGCGAATAGTCTCCTCCTGCCCCCTCTTATGAAGGAAGAACAAAACGAGACGCAACCGGCGGCTGACCCCTCCTCTGTACGGGGGGACAGGGTAGGGGTTTTACTAGTTGACGATAATCAGGAACTGGTCGATCTAATGGGCAAAATTATGCAAATGCGGGGCTATGAGGTGCATCTTTATTACAGCGGTCAGGAAGGGATTGCCGCTGCGGAAGCCCTGGCCCCGGATGTGATGCTGGTGGACGTTGGGATGCCCTATATAGATGGGTATGCGGTATGTCGCTATATTCGGCAGCAAGCCTGGGGCAAAAATCTACCGATGATCGCCCTGACGGGCTTCGGGCAGGAAGCCGATAAGCAGCGGAGTTGGGCGGCTGGCTTTGATACTCACCTGCTCAAACCGGTTGATTACAACAACCTTTCGGAGGTCGTACGCCAAACGATCGCCCGTAAGCAAGCGAGCCCGAGTGATTGAGGGGCGATAAAGGGGTTACCTCGTACAACTTCTTTTCGACTACTAGCTTACCGTTGGCCTAGCAAAGCGTCGCTCAAAACGCTCCTACTTGAAACGAAGAGACGTTCCTGTATCGACTTATTGAACAGGTCGTTTTTTGAAATAGTAAGCCAACCTCTTGCCCTTCAACGACCAAAGGCTACGGGTTCAGGTAAATAGACAATAAAGCTTAAATTTGGCTTCGCTTAAGGGTGACGATCAGAGGCCCTTTTCCGATCAACATGAGTAAACAGCAGCTAGCTGGGCCTACTGATTCAGCCCTTAACCAACCGCTTGTAAAGAATACGCAAGCCGGCGACCCCTCAGACCAAAAATACCGCCGGCTCTTCGAGACGATAGACAACGGGTTTGCCCTTTGCCAAGCCATCCGGGATCATACCGGAAAAATGATCGATTGCCGATTCCTGGAACTGAACCCCGCCTTTGAAAAACTCACCGGTGTCAATCCTCAAAAGGCCGTTGGGAAAACGGCCCAGGAAGTATTTCCCGGTCTTCAACCAGGGTGGATCGACACCTACCAGCAGGCCATCGATAGTGGGCAGACCATTCGCGTCGAGCGCTTCATTCCCGGGCCAGACCGTTGGTTCGAAGTGACGGCCTTTTTTTATGGCAATGACCAGTTTGTGACTCATTACGAGGACATCACTACCCGCATACAGGCCCAGGAAGCTCAGCGACAAAGTGAAGCGAGTCTGCAACGGGCCCTGGATATTGCCCAACTGGGCACCTGGAGTTGGAACCTGCTGACCAACGAGGGCTACCTCGATGCCCGGGGAGCCCAGCTAATCGGTCTTTCTCCCGGTTATCTAGCCAATGTAGCCCAGGCCCAGATGGCCAGCATTCATCCCGACGATTTGGCCCGTACGGAAGCCGATGTGATGGCGGGTATCGCCAAAGGGGTACCCTTCGGCCTCAGCTATCGGGTCATCCATGCCGACCAAAGCGTCCGCCATATTCGCTCCCGTTTTCAGGTGGTAGCCGACCGGGCGGGTAGTCCCGTGAAGCTAATGGGGACGAACCTGGATGTAACGGCGGAATATGAGCAGACCATAGCGCTCCGCCAAAGTCAGCAGAAGCAAGCCTTTTTACTCACCTTGACGGATGCCCTAAACCCCTTGACCGAGCCGAGCGAGATTGAAACGACCGCCGTCCGGCTGCTGGGTGAATACCTGGGCGATTGCTCCGTCCAGTATAGCGAACAGATTGGTCAGGAGGGGAAGGGACTTCTTAACCAGTACTATAATAGCCATCAGCCATCCGGAAGGGGTCAAGTGCAGATCGTTGCCAATGTGGCCACGGATCCCCTCCATTCGCTGGCCGAACGGGGGGGATTGCTAGCCGCTCAGATTGGGGCTTATATAACCGTTCCGTTGGTTAAACAAGAGCGTTGGGTTGCCCTACTGACTGTACAAAGCATTCAGGCGCGCTCCTGGACTTCGTCTGAGGTTGAAGGGGTCCAGGAAACCGCGGAACGCACCTGGGCGACCCTTGAACGCGCCCGCACCCAGCAAGCCCTCAACGAGGCCAACCGACGCAAGGATGAGTTTCTGGCCATGCTTGCCCATGAACTGCGTAACCCCCTGGCTCCCCTGCACAATGGCCTTCAGCTACTCACTCAGACGCCTCAGGATGATTCCTTGCTCGGGGGCCTGCTGCCGGTGATGAATCGGCAGATGGCGCATCTACTGCGGATGATGGATGATCTGTTGGATGCGAGCCGCATCAGCCGGAATAGTATCGAACTGCGCAAGCAACGGCTGGATCTGGTCCAGGTGGTCTACCAGGCCGTTGAGCCAATGCGTTCGTTGTATGTCGGCTCGAATCGGCAGTTGAGCGCCCAGTTGCCCGACTGGCCCATTTATGTGGATGGTGACCCAACGCGATTAAACCAGGTGGTGACCAACTTGCTGACCAATGGATTACGCTATACGAATGAGGGGGGGCAGGTCTGGCTGAGCTTAACACAACACGGCGAACAGGCTGTTTTACGGGTAGCTGACAACGGCATTGGCCTAACAGCCGACCAGGTAGACACTATTTTCGAGCTGTTCGTTCAGGTGAACAAATCATGGGCTCGCTCGCACGGGGGCTTAGGTGTAGGGCTGTCACTGGTGCAGGAACTGGTTGGTCAACACGGCGGGCGGGTGGAAGCCCACAGTGGGGGACTTGACCAAGGCAGTGAGTTTGTAGTATATTTGCCCATCCTACCCGCTTAAGCCTGGCTGACATGACCCCTGATGGTACCCCGATCCCTGCTGGAACCCGCATCTTACTGGTGGATGACAATGTGGATGCGTCCCTGATTGTGAGTCTGGGACTTCGGCAGAAGGGATTCACCGTTCAGCGGGGCGACAGCGGCCCCCAGGCGCTGTCGATTGCGGCTGCATGGGCGCCCCAGGCCATCTTGCTCGACATTAGTATGCCGGGTATGGATGGGTATGAGACCTGTCGGTTACTGCGTGAGCAAGCTGGGGGAGCAGCCGTAGTGATTCTGGCCCTAACGGGCTATGAAGGAGCGGAAGCCCAGCACCGGTCTAAGGAAGCGGGCTTTGATGGGCATTTGGTGAAACCCGTGGATTTAATGAGTCTACCCAGCTTTTTGCTTGAGCTGATCGAAAAGAAAAAGACAAGCGCCCCATTGGAATAGGTAACTCACGATTCCCTAAATTCCTTAAAACCCGCCTACATGAGACCAAAAAATCTCACAGTAATACCTCAAGTTTCGGGCGTTTTATAAAACGGCAAACCCATAAATATTCAGCCGGACTTTTCGTACTTCGGCTAACGTAACGTTTGACTATACCCCAAAAATGGTCTGCACAACTACGCTTGAACGTAGATTATCCGTATTAATGCTTGTTTTTCTAAATGGATTGATCTGGCATAGCGACCTACTTAACAACAGGTAAATACACTTGAAAAAGACTGCCCTGTCCAGGTTGACTTTGGACGAGAATGGCGCCCCCGTGTCGCTCAGCAATCTTTTTACAGATCGCCAGCCCAACGCCCGAGCCACCATACTGCGTTTTCGCATGCAGCCTCTGGAACACGGTAAATATTCGGTCCAGATATTTCTCATCAAAGCCAATCCCATTATCCTGAATCGATAGCTCATGAAACGTTGTACTCAGTAGCTGACCGTCTCTTGACTCAATCAGAGCACTTAACTCGTTTGGTAACTCACTCGTTTTCATTAAACGACTGTTAACCTGAACCAGACATGGACCGGATGCCTGCCGAAATTTAAGGGCATTGGATAACAGGTTCTGTAGTAGCTGACGCATTTGCAGCGGCTCGGCGGTGAGCGTTGGTAAGTTTCCGATGGTGAGTTGAGCCTTACTTTGTTGAATGGCTATCCAAAGTTCATGTTCCATCAAACTAGCCACTAAATCGTTTAAATCGACGGGCTTGAGCGAGTCCTGAACGATTTTGATTCGCGAGTAGGCCAGCAAGTCCTGAATCAACAGCCGCATCCGTTCAGCGGAAGAGTTAATGCGGGCCAGCAGGGCCACTACATCCTCGGGAAGTTGACCGGCATATTGCGTGTGCAGAATATCAGCGAAGGAGGTAATCTTGCGCAGGGGCTCCTGCAAGTCATGGGAGGCAATGAAGGCAAAGGACTCTAAGCTTTCATTGGAGCGTTTGAGCTCCTGGTTGGCCCAGTTTAGTTGCTCGCGCTGTTGGCGAAGCAGCGTCATATCCATGGCTGAGAGGACCACCCCATCCAGAAAGGGAGCAAGGTGGACATCCAGCGTTTGGGTAAACCACTCGATTTCCAGCCGGGTGGGCTTGCCCGTTTTAACGACTTCTTCAATAGCCCAGTACACGGGTGTATTCCTGGTTTGGGGAACGGTTTGAAGAACCAGCTGGCCCAACAGGGTATCCCGGGTTTGTCCCAGTAACTGAGCCGCAGCCTCATTGATCTGATCGACATGCAGATCAACGATAGCCCCTGCCTTATCCCGGACGCAACTATACACGATCAGGGCGGTAGGGGTCGAACTAATGACTTGCCCCAGCTTCTGGGCTTCCCGTTGCTGGATAAGTTCGGCTTCCTTAAGGGCCGTGACATCCAGAAACGTACTCAGAATTTGATGCTCAAGGCGGGCAAAGGCAATGGTAAACCAGCCGCTGACCCCTTCCTGATTATAAGGTAAGACAAACGACTGTGGTTCGCCGGTGCGCGCGCAGCGTTGAATATGCTCCCACCAGACCGTGGATTGTAGGCCGGGATGTTCCTCTAGCATGGTGCGGTTGACGATGTAGTCGACCGGGCGTTTGGTTATTGCCTCACTGGCTCGATTGGCCAGTACGATCCGAAAATCGACAATATTCCCCGCTGCATCGGCTACCATGTCATAAAGCACCAGCCCCCCTTGGGTGTGCTCCAGGATAGCCTGCAGTAACTCCGCCTGTTGTAGCTTTTCCCGTTCCGCTAGTTGACTGGGGGTCAAATCAAAGGACATGGCCACCACCCCCTGTTCGTGCGGGATGTATTTGACATGGAGCCAATTTTCAATCCCGTCCGCCTTATAGTATAGCTGACCCTGGTAGGCCTCCTCTGTCTGGACAACGCGGACTAGTTGCTCAAAGACGCCACTAGCCATAACACCGGGAAACAGCGTACGCACACGCTGCCCAATAACCTGCTCCAGCGAGCGTCCCATGATCGCCAAGGATTTAGGATTCACTTGCCGGTAGATAAAATCTACTATATCCCCGTTGGCACCGGGAACGCTCTCCAATACTTCAATCATGGAGGAGGCTTGCTTCATGATCTGCTCCCAGAGGTAATTTTGGCTGGTCAACCTTTGCTCGGCTTCCTTTCGCCTGTTGATATCCGTCCAGGTTATGATCAGGCCATCGTCCAATTTAGTGGTCTGCAGATTGGCCCAAGTCGACAAGCCGTCCCTATCGTAGTGAACATCCAGCTCCTGGGAATCACCCGTTTCGATGGTTCGTACATAGAGGTCAAACACCGGTGTCTGATACATACCCGGATAGAGCACTGATAGACGCTGGTTCACCATGGTCGCCACCGAATGCCCGGCCATCGTGGCGGCCCGTTGATTGACGGCAGTCATCAGAATATCGACAATTTGCCCATTCGCTCCCCGTACGGCTGTGCCAACCACCACGCCACAGGTCACATTGTCGAGGACCGTTTGAACGAATATCGCTTGCTTGGTTTGGATTTCTTCGAGTTGTTTAACGGCGGTTATATCGGTAAACGTAAGGAGAACCCCATCACTGAATTTAGAACAAGTGGTATTGACCCAGCAGTCAAACTGGGCAATAAACCGTTGTCTATGATAGGCTTGTCCTGTTTCAATGACGGCAATGTAGTCGTCTACCATCGACCTCGTATTGGGAGGGGGGGACACCTCCGAAAGCAGTTTTCCTTTAATCAGTTCCGGGGTAGCCTGGAGCAGGCGGGCAGCCATACGGTTAATTTGCAGAAAGCGAAAATCGACAATTGGTTGTCCATTTTGTCCGCCAGTGCTGGGCATGGCACTTAAATAAGCCATGCCAACAACTGGATTTTCAGAAAAAACTTGTTCTAGACTGTCAACGAACGGATTACTTGATTGTGACAGAAGAGGGGCGTTGGAAGATTCCATAAAGTGACAAAATATAGCAATGGTTATGATCACCGACAGATGCTAAGTAATTACTGACCCTATTTATTATATAGAATTTTGTTAAGTACTTCACTAACATCCTTATATAGAATTTATAATTTACTCTCCCCATACAATTCAACTATGGGAAAAGTACTTATTAAATTAATATACTGTCATTATGATGATAATATCATTTAACCCATAGAGGCAATAGGGAAATTGGCTGTATTTATGCGTTGCACCAAGCTTACACCAGAACAACCGTAACCTTCATATGGAGTCGTTTTCAACGTATATTCCGGTCTATTTTCAGGGCTTATCTAGGGTGGTTGATCTTGTAATATTCCCTTAAAATAAGGTCGCTTATTCAACTAGTATTGAAATTGTACACATTCTAAACCGTATTTTAGAAGGGTTAGGGCTTCCAAGTGACTGAATTTTATAAGAAATGGTGAATGCACGCTTATTCTCATAAAACCCTCCTACTTGAGACGTAAACGACTTCATGTATATGTTCTATGGAATAAGACGCTTAACGGAGCACTATCTACAACCGCTAAATTTAACCAGATAGCTGGAACCAGTCAGCTCGTAGCTCGTCATCAACCGTTATACCGCACCACTTTTTGGCTTCTAACTATAGTTGATAGTGGAACACAAAGATTTTGACTTTACTTATGAGAAGAGGAATTCTAATTTTTATTACTACTATCGTCACAATTGTTGCAGCTCACTATCTAATGGTCTTAGCCCATGAGTGGTCGCATAGTATGGTTGGCTGGTTGTTGGGCTATAAAGCACAACCACTCGACATTTTTTATGGCGATTGGACGCTGTTTCACGCCGAAGAAGCTATTAACTACGAACAAATATTTCAATCCTTCCCCTGGAAAGCGTTTTTAATTGCAGTGGCAGCCTTAGCAACGAATGTGTTGTTGTATTGGCTTTCACAGGCAGGATTACATCAATCAGCTACCCAACCAAGACCATTTTTAACCCAGGCCTTCTTCTGGTTTGCCGTGTTTAATCTAGCCGAACTCTACAGTTATATGCCCTTGCGAGCCTTTTCGCCTAATGGAGACGTTGGCCATTTTGAAACGGGTTTGAGCCTCCCGGCTTGGGTTGGATTCGTCTTAGGCACACCCTTCATTGCTTGGCAATTGATCGTATTGCTATACAAAAGTTTGCCTATTGCTTATAACGCTTTAGCACTCAGAAGTATAGGATCAAAGATTGCTTACAGTTTCCTGACGGCTTCCATTGTCTTTGGTCTTTACGGGAGTGCTCCGATCTTTTATTACAGCTTGGTAGCTCCTCAAGCTAGGTGGTCACTCTTTTCAGTCATCGTTTGGATCGTTGTCCTTTTCCTGTTAACCCGTGGTCTACTCAAAAAGCGGTCAACTGCGATTAGTTAACTACTATAATGATAGTTCGCTTTCCCACTGTGGAAAGTAAAGTAAGAAAAAAACTAAGCCTGTTAACAAACAATCGGCCATTGCCATAATCTCAAAATACGCTCCTACCTGAGACGATGAGAGATTGGCGTACCCGTATTCGGGCGTTTCCTGTTACGCTACCTTTCGTTCTATAGTAAGAAGTCCGAAAAGGATTTTCCCCAAAACGTTGACCCTGACTAGTTTGGATAGCCGGTAGTTTATCTAAACATAATACTACTAGTCTTCTCACTCAACTCGCTTTGTCCATCCAAACAGGGGTATATATAATCAGCGACGGTCTGCGTGGGGCCTTTGGCTTTATAAAGCCGTTGTAGTTCATTTAAAAAGGCCTCGATTCGATAAAAGCCACGCTGATCAGCATTCAACTTGATCCGATCAGCGCGTACTAGTTGGTAGACATCAGCGGGATAGTGGTCGTTGATGTACAGAAGATGTAGACTATGCGTCATGTACTCATTAAACACCTCATACGCACTGCCATAATGATCCGAATCACCTTTACGGGTCCATTTCTGGCGGTCATGGAAGGCCTCGTTGATCGCCGTGAGATGCTTGTCGCTGGTAGGATTCACAAAGTTATGATCAATCTCGGTGAAGACGATGCCCGAATACAGGCCCGCAATTTGAGCGTCCGAATACGTTTTTTGATCATATCCTTTGGCGTCACAGATAAACAGTAAGCACTCTTGATAGTCTTGATCCGTAAATTTCTGGGTGGCGTGATCACCACTAATCAGGGGTGAAAAAATAACTTTCTGGCCATTGTAGACAATACCCGGAAATTGGCTTTCCAGCCAGGTCTGCATTTGTTTAACCGGTAGGAGTCGTCTTACAGTAGCAATGTCCTGCTGATAAAACGGTTGATTGGCCTTGTAAAACGTTCGAGAACCGGATTGTTGAACAAAATTAGCCCATTGATCGGCATGTTCGGCCATGTCGTTTACCCCCGGCCACATGGCTTCATAGATGCCAGCCTGAGTCGGCGTGCCTTATTGATTCAAGGCCATGATGTAGGCGTTTTGACGGACACCGTTATAGGAATTATTACCCCCCGTTTTCAATTGCTCATTTAGTCGTAAGATCAGCGGGTGCTTGGTTACGGGAGAAAAATGGTGCTGTACCCGGGCAAAGTAGCCGCCAGCCTGCTCGATCATATTGGAGTCTTTCTGCCCAACTTGAGTCAAGGCCATGGCGATATTGGCCAACTCGAAGGCTTCTGGAATTTCATACGTGACCCTGCCCCTATATTGTTGTTGATAGTCAGCCGAAAAGTGAGCGGATAGATCGCCCAGAAATCGGATCTGGATGTATTTAGTGACCGAGCCACTGGTTAGCGCGATTCGCTGAGTAAGCAGTGTGCCGTTTTGATGGCCAACGGTAATTTGCTGATTGCCCGTGACCAAAACAAAGGAGATGAGTTTACCTTCGTATTTTTGGGGTGAATTGAAGTTTTGGACTGAATCCATTGTTGATAGGTGGAGCACATCGGTCAGATTGAATGCTTCCACCTTGAATCGAAGGGTGTCGCCTTTAACCTCGAGTCGATGAGTAATGGGTATTTGTGCGAAGGCGTAATGAAACAAAATGAGTAGGCTGCTAATCAACACTATTTTCATGGAGGGCGAGCGGGCTTTTACGCTTAGATTATCCGACATAGATGCTTGTTATGTTAACAAGCCTGCAAGATAAATCTACTGGCTTGCCGGCTGGAAATCAGTCTTTACTAGATAATCCATCTCATCAGGCAGTTCTCACAGAAACCCTCCATTTTCTGAGTTGTACCCAAAGCCGCTCTGTCCATTTACCAAAAAAATCCCATGTACAACTTTACTGCCAACCTCAACCTAATCGGCGTGAACCCTTTTGTGTTTGTACCCCATGAGATTTTGCAGCCGATTCTTAGCCACGCCAGCAACCAAAAAGGGAAAATTCTGGTACGCGGTACGATCAACCATCTGCCCTACCAACAGACCTTAGTCAAATACAATGGCGACTGGCGGCTTTACATCAACACCAGCATGCTGAAAAACTCGCCTAAACGAATTGGTGAGACCCTTGAGATTACCATCGAGGTTGACCCCACCGACCGACGCATAAAACTTCACCCCCAGTTAATGGAAGCACTGCAGGTAAACCCACCAGCCAAGGCAATTTTTGAGAGCTTACGCCCTTCGCTGCAACACGAGATCGTGCGCTACATAACTAAGCTGAAAAGCCAGGAAAGCATTGACCGAAATATTGGCAGAGCTATCAATTTCTTGTTAGGAAATGGTCGATTTATTGGGAGAGCAAAGCCCTAAGAACATGACCGAATGCTACGGAATAGAATTGACAAATGGTAAAAACTGGCTTTCCAATTGGTAATGCGTTTGTAGAGACGGTTATTTTTATTCGCTTTTGTTTAGGTGGTAGTCGGTGTTCTGGGTTGCCGCAACCATACGAGCACGCCTAGCAAAATTAAGGAGACTAGGGCCGGTATCCCACCAGCGAGACCACCCGGAATCTTGGTGGCATGCATAAAGACCGCGCCAATCATGATAATCAGTAAACCCATGGCGGCCAACCGGGTCAGGCGCGGTACCAGCAGGCCAATGCCGCCCAGCAATTCGCCCCCCCCCACCACATAAGCCACTAGGCTAGGTAGGCCTAGGTTTCCAAACATGGTTACCGTCGATGAGATGTCGCGAAGTTTATTGAAGCCCGCAAAAATGAAAAATAACCCGAGTACTACTTGTAGAATCCAGGCAATCGTGTTGCGAAGAGAGGCAGACATAGCTAAAGCGAGTAAGGAGATAAAGGTTGATTATTCAGGTGAAAGATACTGAAATAAGACGAGTTCCTATGTCGTACAATGAATATTGACATAGCCTGTACATATGCAATTAATTGTGCTGCGGTGGCCGGTCCCGCGACGGCGTGCCGGGCCACTGGACAGATAGTGAAACCAGCGTTAACTGAGAGTTTACAAAACAGGGGTAACAAACCAAGAACACCGTAACATTGCTGGTACGGTGTTCTGCTGTATACCAACGAAGCTACTATTTCACGTTGGTAAAAAAAGGCATCTTGCCATATCATTTTACCGTTGATAATCCACCCACAAACTGCCGAATATCTTCGGCTAGTAGCTCTGGTTGCTCCATAGCGGCAAAATGACCCCCTTTGGGCAGCTTATTCCACTGGCGAATGTCGAAAAATTTTTCAGCAAAAGCTTTTGGAGGCAGCAGGTCAGTCTGGAATTGAGCAATGCCCGTCGGTACGTCGGCTTTGGTACCGGTTTTATCAAATGGATTGAATTTGACTAGCGGGTTGAACATCTCCTGCATTATGTCCTTCATCGCTTCATTATACCGGCGAGCCGACGAATTGGCGGTTTGTGTAACCTAGTAAATGGTGATGTTGGTTAGCAACTCATCCTTGGTAAAACAGCTTTCCAGATCACCTCCGAAATCGCTCCAGGTATAAAACTTTTCCAACTGCCAGGCTGCTCCGTCGTTGAGGCATAGGCCAGCGTCTGGGGCTTCGTGCTCTGAATGGCATTATAGGCGCCTTCCGTTTGGTGCCATTGCGTTACTTCCTGCTGGTAGCTCTTTTCCGCTTTGTTGAGTTTGTCCTCGTCGGCCGTAATGATGTGATGATAGGGAATATCCGTCAGGTGAATGCCCAGCAGCGCCTTAGCCTGATGTAAAGCCAGTTGTTCGGTAACCTCGCTACCGACATCTCCACCATGAGCGACGAATTTTACGTAGCCATCCACCCGTGACGAGCAGACAGGCTTACGCCAGCAGGTACAGAGCAATGACCAGTTGCAACTGCGCGTCGGAGGCATGAATACCCTTGCAAATGGCTGGGATGGCCACATTGATGATAAACACATCGATCACTGACAGCAATGGCGCTGTTAGAACTAACAGCAAGGAAAACCAGTTGGCGTTTTTCATGTGTTGTCGAACCATCAGGGTTTGGCAACAATGTAGATGATCATTTCGGCCCGGGTCACAAAGCCCATCTGCTCATAAATCCGGTGCGCCCGGGTGTTGTCGGCCCGCACATGGAGGTAGGGAATTTTGCCCGCTGCTCGAATCTGGCGGATTTGGCTATCAATCAACCGATGGGCGTAGCCCTTGCCGGTATGGTCCGGGTGCGTACAGACGGCACTAATCTCCACATGCGTGCCGTTATCAAACCGGCGACCCGCCATCGCTACCAGTTGATCGCCGACAAAAATGCCCTGATAGCCGCCCAACTCAATTGTCCGGGGCAGGAAGGGGCCCGGGGGACTGAGCTTAGTCAAGACCAGCATCTGAGGAACATCGGCCTCGGTTAAGTCAATCAGGCTGTCGGGCACTGCCGGGGTCAGCCCCGCAAACAGCATCTGGAAGCCATCAATGCGGTTGACCAGCCCCCAGGGCGAGGGGTCGAGCCGGGGTTCACGGGTAAACAGGGCTACCGGCTGCTCATACGGAATCGTATCCCGCAAGGCCTCAAAATGGGCTCGGGTGTTGTCGGCCACAGCCACAAACGGCGCGACCTGCGGGGGATAATATTTAGCCTGGTCATCGCCCAGCGCAAATGATTGATTGCCCGAGGTCAGGGCCGACCAAACCGGATTATCCAGTGGATGAATCATAGTGGTAGTGATTGGATGGATGATTGGTAGGCCTATTCCTGATATCTCAGCTGCTCCTGAATACGTTTGATAGTCCCTTCTTTATCCTGCTGCAAGGCCGAGAACAGTTGGGCGTTCAACCCCGGTGGGTTATAGATCGACCCCCACAGGCCAATTTCGATAATGACGGGTACCAGGGAAATGCCCTTTTCGGTCAGCCGGTAAGTAAACTTTGACTTTTTATCGGCGGCTACCTGCTTAGTCACAAACCCATAGGTTTCCAGCATGCTGAGCCGGTCGGCCAGAATGTTAGTCGCCATCTGCTCATCGGCGTTTAGAAACTCGCCGTACGTCGATTTATGGTTCAGGGCCATGTCCCGTATAATGAGCAGCGACCACTTATCGCCCATGAAGTCGAGGGTGTAGCTTAAGGGACATCCCGACCGGGGTTTGATGTCTTTCATAAGAAAATAATAATTTTACTTGCAAATTGCAAGCTAATCACCTTACCTTTGTCTACTTGCAATTTGCAAGCAAAGTTAGTGGTAATTTTAACGCAAACAAAACGATGTCCTTAGTAAACGCTTTTGAGTGGCGCTACGCCACCAAAAAATATGATCCGTCCAGACAATTGAGTGAGGAACAGGTGGATGATCTGCTCCGGACGGTTCAGTTAGCGCCCTCCTCGTATGGTCTGCAACCGTATCAGTTTATCACTGTCACCGACCCGGCCAAGCTGGAGCAAATCAGTCGGGCTGCCTTTGGACAGCCTCAGATTACGACAGCCTCCCGAGTGCTAGTTGTGGCGGTAGAAACCAATATCAGTGAGGCTACGGTGAAGGCGTATATTGATAAAGCGGCCATCGTTCGGGAGACGGACCGCCAGAATCTGGAAGCTCGCGAACAATTTGTCAATTCAAAACTGAGTGGCTTATCTCCGGCTCAGAAAATCGACTGGGCGGAAAAGCAGGCCTTCCTGGCGGTGGGCATTCTGGTTAGTGCCGCGGCCGAAGCTGGTATTGATGCCTCCCCGATGGAAGGCTTTGATCGTCGCCAGCTCGATCAGATTCTGGACCTGCCGACAAAAAACCTGCAATCGACCCTGCTCTTTGCGTTAGGCTATCGATCAGCTGACGATGAATTTGCCCGAATCCCCAAAGTGCGCAAAACCAAAGCGGAGCTTTTCACTACGGTGTAACTAAACGCGTCTGATGAGCCATTCAAAAATTATACTGCTCGTTGAGGTGCCGGTAAAAGTCGATAGTCTGGAAGCGGTCAAAGCCCTTTGTGCCCGCACGCTTGGCCCGACCCTGGCTGAACCAGGCTGCGAAGCGTTCTACCAGACAAGCAAACCGGATGACCCCACCACACTGGTGTTTTTTGAGGTATTTGCCTCTCAGGACGCATTTGATCAACACATGGAGGCTTCTTATACCAAAGCCTTTTTCGCGGATATCCAAGACAAGCTAGCCGGGAAGCCCGTTAGTACACCCCTTCATAGCTTATAAGCCTGTTCAGGAAAAGTGGTAACACTTCGACCACCGTCGCTCGAAAAAATAAATCAATTAAAACTCACGATGCATCTGACTAATAAAACCGCTCTGGTCACCGGTGGCGGATCGGGTATTGGCTACGCCATTGCCAAACGGCTGAAAGAAAAAGGAAACCAGGTCATTCTGGTGGGGCGCAATGCCGATAAATTAAAGAAGGCAGGCCAGGAACTCGGAGTAGCTGCCTTGACCTGCGATGTCAGTAACGAACAGGACATTGAGGCCCTGGTAACGCAGCTTAAAGAGGACTATCCTACGCTGAGCCTACTGGTCAATAACGCTGGGGTCGCCAATGTCTATCGGTTGGGTGAAGGAGCCGATGCCTATCAAAAAGCCCGCCAGGAGTTTGCCGTCAATTATTTCGGCCCCGTTTTATTAACCGAAAAACTCCTGCCACTGCTCAAACAGCAACCCGAAGCGGCCATTGTCAACATAACTTCCAACGTGAGCTTCCACCCGTTGCTCATTTTGCCGACGTACTCCGATTCAAAAGCGGCTCTGCATTCGCACACGGTAGCCCTGCGCCTGAGCCTGGCGAAAGACACGGCCATTAAACTCTTTGAGGTCATGCCCTCGCTGGTCGATACAGAAGCGACGAAAGACATGGGCGGCCACACCGGTATGGCTCCCCAGTTCGTCGCCGAAACGATAGCAAAGGGCATCGAAGCTGATCAATATGAGATTTATGTGGGCGAAACAGCCGGCCAACGGGCGGCCTATTTGGCGGATCCCGTAGCGGCCGTGAACGCATTCAACCACGGTTTATAAGCTTACCATCAACGAAAAACAACATGAATATCTCCCCTAAAACGGTGCTGATCACGGGTGGTGGTACCGGCATTGGCTTTGAAACGGCCAAACTGCTGAGCCAGAAAGGCAATAAGGTCCTACTTGTGGGCAGAACGGTTGAGACATTACAGCAGGCGGCAGCCTTATTACCAAACATAATTGCACTGCCCTGCGATATTACAAAGCCGGACGAGGTCGATAAACTGGTGGCGCTACTGGCAACTGATTATCCTGACCTAAGTGTGCTGGTGAATAACGCGGGTAAGGCTTTCGTTTATACGCATGCGGAAGGCGTGGATGCGGTTGAGAAAGCAAGGCAGGAAATGGATACGAACTATTTTGCGCTGATCCGGTTGACGGAGAAATTGCTGCCTAACCTAAAAAAACAGCCAGAAGCGGCCGTTGTCAATGTCAGCTCCATCGTGGCCTTTACCCCCGCGAGCATTATTCCGACCTACTCGGACAGTAAGGCCGCCGTTCATTCGTATACGCTGGCGTTACGGCACACACTGGCCAAAGACACGGCCATTCGCGTGTTCGAGCTAATGCCGCCAACCGTCAACACAGCGTTTTCAAAAGATATTGGCGGGGAGGAGCATGGTATGCCCGCCGAGGAAGTAGCGGAGGGTCTCATCAACGGACTGGAAAGCGATACGTACGAAATTTACGTTGGGCAGACCACCACGTTTCGGAACTACTTTTTCGCCAATCCTGTCGAAGCCTTCAAGCTGCTGAATCAGGCCTAAGAAGTTTTTGTTTTACTACATAGCCAGGTAACAAATCGAGCGGAGCGTCGCTTGGTTTGTTACCTATACGCTATGCCCTTGCCTGGCATTCCCCTGACTTCAGCCACGCTCGATAGAACCGTACGCCATTTTACGAAGTGTTTAGGCTTGTATGCTACACCGGTAGCTTTTGACGAATGGTCAAACAAGCCGTCCAAATAAACGCCCAGTAAATGCGACGAAATTCCGTACTAAACGCGAAGAATACGCTTTTCATCCACAGTAAATTAGAACGGTTCATCTTTAAGGCAGCCAGACCACTTTTGAGGGAGCAGACAACAACCCCTCAAAACAGTTATAGCGATACATTCAACCCCTTATACAATCATCCTTGAACCCTGGGCAGAAGTAAATAAAGGCGATACGTCATCCCTGTGTCTACGAGTTACCGAACTCTTTTTTCCCTTACCCTTCGGCTCCAGTACACAATAATGGGGACGCCCAGTAGAGTCGGCAGAAACCAACCCAGTAAGCTCACCCGGGATGAACTGTTAACCACCAAGAAAGCCGTGTAGGCGGCAATGCTGGTACCGATCATGCGGGTCAGGTGAATTACCAGCCAGGTGGAAGGTGTTACACCCTGTTGTTTGAATAAGCGCCAGTCCTGCCACAACATGCGAAACGAACTTTGGGCGAAGAAGATGAAAACCAGCCCAAAATAATCGCTCTGAAAAAGAATGTAAACCCCGTAGCCCAGTAAGTAAAGACTAAATAACAGCATCAAAACGGAGGTGGCCCGCTCCAGTAGACCCGTTTGGTTGAGCAATCCCCGCCGTTTTTGGCGCAGAATGGCGTAGCCGGTTATGTTCATGTAGCCGCTGAAAATACCCACGGCAAACAGAAACGGGATGTTGTGCAGGATGGCCAGTACTAGGGCTGAGCTAGACACCACTAGCATGGCATAATAAAAGGCGATACCGAGCCGCCGGTGGGCTACCCCCCCTTCTTGACCGCAATGGCCAGGGGGCCCGTCAGCAAGCCATTACTGCCGGCGATAATATGGACAAGTAAAAATGAATTATAAAGCATGGTCGTTGATGGCCCCTGTTGGGGTAGCTGACAGATCACCGGCAAACATGCTCATCTTGGCAGGGTTCTGCAAGCAGCGGGGATGAATAACAAGAAAAAGGGGTGAATGGAAAGGGGGACTTTAGCGATAACCAAATAAACAGTCAGGCCGCTGGAGTAGTCGGACCGACGAAGCGACAAATTCCCGACCACTCCGGCGGACCCTTTACCAAAGGCTTTTCACTTCTAGAGGGTTAAATGAGATTTAGGTAAACACCGGTTGCTTGTTAACAGATTAATCTCATTCTCGTAGTTCACTTCCCAAAATACCGAAACGACTTTCATTAGCTGTCTACAGCTCAGTTAGTAGAAAGCAGGCGTCGCCTATTTTTTGTGTTTAAACTGTATCAATCACCAGGTTAGCGGTAATCTCTGTGGCCAAATCAAAAAGAACATGGCAGAAAAGCGAAATTTTACCACCACTAAAGCTCCACAAATGAGCAAGCTGTTTCCCCAAGCAGTGCTGGCGGACAACTTTATTTTTTTATCGGGAACGCCTGGTTTAGATAGTAGCTCCGGCCAAGTCATTAATGATGATTTTGAGGATCAAACCCAACAATGTTTTCAGCATATCAAAATCATTTTGGAAGAAGCCGGAAGTGACTTAAGCAAAGTAGTAAAGACGACCATCTTTATGGTAGCCGGGAATGACTTTAATGTTATCAATAAAGTGTATGCTGAGTTTTTCCCTGCGAATCCCCGGCCCCTAGCACACCTCAGGTGATGCCCTTTCCGGCTGGCATTTTAATTTCGGTAGAATGTATAGCGCTCCAATAAAGAATTAAATTGGTTCAATATAAAACGGCTTTAGGGGTACTATCAGCATTCGTACTTCGTAGGATACTACGAACGATAATGTAGCAAAAAGCGCCCGAGAATTGAGGCATCGCCCATAGCTTCCTTCGTCTCAAGCAGGAGCCTATTTTGAGATTTTGAATGTATAATTACAATATCAGTTGACCACTACTCGCTGTTAGGTGCCGCTATGGCTGCTGCAACAATGTAGATCTATCGAAGTAGCTCATCGGTGAAGTGTTGGGTGCGTTTTGGCTGCGCAAACTTGTGCGCATTATACACTTCTGAATCACCACGGGGAATCGATAAGCTCCTCCACTGCTCGTTGCAAACCAGTTTGCCGATGAAGACAATATGACCGACATGGTAGGGGTAATGAGCCAACTGGCGATTAATCGCTTCAACGACCGAGTGACCCATGTTGCGAATAAAAATTTTCTTCTGGAAGTCATCTTGTTGTAGCCCATCGAGCGTTGTGAGCAGACAGTCCCAACCCGCATGCCAACGGGCTATCAACTCCTCCCTGGTCTGCATATCATTCTCAAATTCACTATCTCGATTGCGCCAATCCTTTTCCCCATCAGTGAGTAGAAAGTCGGTCCATCGTGACAGCATGTTGCCCCAGAGGTGTTTTACAATGAGGGCAATACTGTTGCTCTCCTCATTGTACTGCCAAAATAAAGCTTCGTCCGATAACTGACTCATGGTCTGCTCACCAAGCAACCTTTAGTAAGCGAACTGTTTCTTGGCACTAGTTAGATAGTCAGCAGTCAGAACGTTATCTGGATATTGAACCATTGGCGGGGCTGGTTAAGGGTAAGGCTTTTTACAGAAGCTAAAGTACGAAGCTTGAAGCTAAACACCGTTGGATGAAACGCCCGTTCCTCATAGGAGATCATTGTCTCATGTTGGAGCGTTTTATAAGAATGTTCCCATGTGTATATCCGAGGTTATATAAACGGCTTATGGTGACCTATTCCGGACAGCATTTGTTCGATTTCGGACATTTAACTCCTATCAATCAGGCTATATTTCTGATAATCAGTTATTTAATGTAATTGGCACTCTATTTGTTCAACAAGTGCTAAAGAAATATATTTATTGTTAGCTAATTTGTGATGAGTCGGACCTATCTGGGCGAGTTTGAAGAGCTGGTCTTACTCGCTGTTGCCGTGCTTCAACAACAACCCACGGGGGCTTATGGCGTTTCGATTGCCGACGAACTTAAGCAACGTACCCACCGAACCACCTCCGTAACAGGGGTGCATGTCGTCTTGTATCGCCTGGAGGAAAAAGGCCTCGTGGGCTCGGAGCTAGGCGGAGCTACCTTGGCCCGGGGCGGACGGCGCAAACGCTTATTCACCCTGACGGCGGCTGGGCAGCAAGTACCTTTCCAGCACATTGGGATCCTAAGCTTAGAATTCCACGTGGACAAGTTGTCGCG
>JADMIO011281673.1_pt1 | contig 22113 bp, 23 predicted proteins | sample 8958161 | NCBI WGS metagenome assembly JADMIO01 (sample SAMN16585339, study PRJNA669376) | soil metagenome | isolation source: Crop rotation soil | place: USA: Cullars Rotation, Alabama | collected 2011
CCGCGACTTCAAGTCACGTGAATTCCAAGCTTCGGATCCCACTGTGCTGGAAAGCTGAGACCTGACGCGGGGCAGCATCACGTCGCAGTCATGGATGTCGCCGAGGATCGTCTGAAGGTCCTTCGCCGCCCGGCGGGCCGTCTCCGCCTCCGCCCCGAAGCACTGGCCCATCATCTCGAGGACGTAGCGCAGCCGCTTGGCTGCGATTCGCATGTCGTGCTGTGCCTCTGAAGCCTGCGGATCGAGGGCCTGGTCGAGGAACGAGCGCAGCTCCTCCAGGCGTGTGCGGATGATCCGGCCAGCGTTCTCGCGCAACCTCGCCTCGGGGTCAAGACCCTTGACCTTGCGCGCCTTCATCCCGTCACCTCGCGGGGGAGCGGGGCGTCGTCCCGGGCCGCTTCCACGAGCTCGTCCAGCCTTCTCCTCAGCACTGCCAGGCGGTCGCCCGTCAGCTGCGGTCTCAGCGCCTCATTCGCACGAGTCTGCTCCTCGCGCAGCGCCCCGATCAGGGTTTCGACCCCTGCACGGTCGTCACCCCCGATGTCGGCGGCAAACTCCTTCAGGATCACGATCGAGACATCGCGGTCCCGGCGCTCTCCCAGGACGTCGGCAAGGTCCTTGACCGCCTTCAGCGTCGCTTTGAAGCGCTTCTTGGGAAAGCAAGGCCTGAAGATCTCCAGCGCGGCGCGCAGGCGGCGCGTCGCGACCCGCATATCGTGGAGGTGCTCGATTTCGGAAACGTCCAGCACGCCCTCGGAGTGCTCGAACACCTCCGAGGCCCGCACCTCGACGACCCGGACCGCCGCTAGCGCAAAGGGCTCCTCGCAGGAAAGATCGTGTATCGCGCGAGCCCGCGCCATGAGCGCAGCGTAATCGCTGCGCTGAGCTGCGTCAGACTGTCAGGGCCTCCGGGGAAGAGCCATTCACGCTGCCGTTCAGCAGGTCGAGAATCACGCCTTCCCGCAGGCCTCCTTTGCCGATCTGCAGCGGCTGGCCGAGGAGCTCGGAGACCTTCTCAAGCAGCAGCACACCGGCGGGAAGGATTCGCACCCGGGTCGGATCGAGCTCAAAACGCCGTGCAACCTCATCGATGGGGTCGCCTGAGAGAACCCGGATTCCACGTTCGAGCGTCTCGTACTCGAGCACCGCACCAACGAGCCGACGCAACGAGGTGGCGCTGCCGCCGACCGCGACAGCCTGATCCGGATGCTCGAGGTCCTCGTCAGCGAAGAAGTCGTCGATGCGGTCGCGAAGCTTGCGGAGTTCGGCCGCCGACGGCGGATCGCACTCGAGCATTTCGTCCGCAAGGACACCGGAGCCGATCGGCCAGGAACGGACCTTTTTGACCCCGTCGGCGACATTGCCGAGGATCACCTCGGTCGAGCCCCCACCGATGTCGACCACGCCGATGCTGCCTTCGACCGGATGGCCCAGCGTTTTGGTTGCGCCGAGGAACGAGAGCCGGCCTTCCTCCTCCTCGCTCAAGACATCAATCTCGACGCCAGAGACCTCGCTGATCGCGTGGGTGATCTCGTCGCGGTTACGCGCGTCGCGCACTGCGGCTGTCGCCACCGCCCGGATCACTTCCGCGCCGAGCTCCTCGGCCAGCCGCACCTGGGTCGCGACGAGCTCTCCGACCTCGGTGATCTTGGCCTGCTCGATCGACCCATCGTCGGCACGCGCACGATTGAACCGAGTGTAGGCGCGCTGCTCCATCACCTTTTTCAACTGCCCGCCGGACGGCTCGGCGACGAGCACGCGGGTCGTGTTGGAGCCAATGTCTATCGCGGCGCAGAGCACAGTCCAGCCAGGTTCCATGATCGCAGACCCGGCGGATAGGCACGCCCCGCGAAACACTCGTAAACAGGCTCTTTACAGGGATTTCGGGACGACGCTAGGACTGCGGCTCCAGCAGCTCGCCACCGGGGTGCGATGCGTCCTCGAACTCTTCGAACAGGCCCGTGACGACAAACGCGACCTGCTCGCCAATGTCGACCGCGTTGTCGCCGATCCGCTCTAGTGCCCGCGCCGCGAGCATCATCGTCATCGCCCACTCACGCTTGTCGGCGTCGTCGCCGATTTCAAGCGCGAGGTGGAAACACTCCCGATTCAGGTCGTCGACGACGTCGTCCTGACGCACCAGGTCGTGGGCCATCGCCAGGTCGCGGGACTCGAACGCGCGTTTCGCCTGGCCGATCTCGGCTCGGACCTGCTTACCCATTCGCATGATCCGGCTCAGCATCTCCGGGTCGGCGGGCGGATCGTGACCGGCCAACGGGATCAGCTTGCAGATGTTCACGCACTGATCGCCCATTCGCTCGACGTTCTTCATGATGTGCATCAGGGCGGAGATCAGCCGCAGATCGGTCGCGACGGGACTTTGCGTCGCGAGCAGCGTGATCAGGCTCTGATGGACCTCGAGGTAGCGGCCGTCGATCCGATCATCGTCGGCGATCACCAGCTGCGCCAGCTCGATGTCCTGGTGCTCGGTCGCCTCCATCGTGCGGTCCAGCGACGCCAAGACGAGGTCGAGGCCGGCCAGCCCTTGCTGCTCGAGTCGCTCGAGCTCCTCCACATAGTGAACACGTGTCTGGTCGTGCATCGCCCTAACCAAACCGTCCGCTGACGTAGTCCTCGGTTGCCTGCTTGGCCGGAGTCGTGAAGATCTTCTCAGTCGCGTCCATCTCGACGAGACGGCCCGGCCGACCGCTCTCCTCGAGGTTGAAGAACGCGGTGACATCGCTCGCGCGCGCGGCCTGCTGCATGTTGTGGGTGACGATCACGATGGTGTAGCGGTTCTTCAGGTCCATGATCAGGTCCTCGATCGCAAGCGTGGCAATTGGGTCGAGCGCCGAGCACGGCTCGTCCATCAGCAGGACCTCTGGCTCTACCGCCGTTGCCCGGGCGATGCAGAGCCGCTGCTGCTGGCCCCCGGAGAGTCCCGCGCCGGGCTTGTCGAGGCGATCCTTCACCTCGTCCCAGAGATGCGCTCCGCGCAGGGCTCGCTCGACCGCTGCGTCCTTGTCCGCTCTCTTCATCCCGCGCCGATTGAGAGTCAAGCCGGCGGCGACGTTCTCGTACACCGACATGGTCGGAAACGGGTTCGGAGATTGGAAGACCATCCCCACCAGTCTCCGCACCTCCACCGGGTCGATGCCGTTTCCGTAGACGCTTTCGCCATCGAGGAGGATCTCGCCTTCGACCCGCGCCCCCGGCGTCAGCTCGTGCATGCGGTTCAGCGAGCGCAGCATCGTGGTCTTGCCACAGCCCGACGAGCCGATCAGTGCCGTCACCTTGTTCGGCTCGATCGCCATGGAGACGTCCTGCACGGCGTGGAATTCCCCGTAGTAGAGGTCGACATGCTTCACGTCGAAGCGTTTCGCCTGCTGTTCCACCTTGGCTTCTTTCGATAGCTGGTGAGCGCGGGTTGCCGTTTCTGCCAGCTCGCCCCGCACCTGTGGCTCACCGGCGGCCTGCTGCATCGCTGTCTCGGGCATGTCGCTCGCCTCCATTTCGTGTCTCTAGCGGATCTCCGTGCCGTAGCGGCGATAGATCAGACGAGCGAGGATGCTCAGCAGCATCACGATCGCAATGAGAGTCAGCGCCGCCGCCCAGGCGCGGTCGTAGGCGGCCTGGATCTGCACTCCCGGATCCTTGTATTCGCTGTACGCGTAGACCGCGAGGTTCTGCATTCGCCCGTTGAACGGGTCGGTGTTGAGGGAGTCGACCACTCCGGTCGTCACCAGCAGGGGCGCGGTTTCGCCGATCACCCGGGCAACCGCGAGCATCACACCGGTGACGAGCCCGGCCAGAGCCGTGGGAAGGACGATGCGGCTGACGACCTTCCACTTCGGCGTGCCGAGAGCGTAGGCGGCCTCGCGGAGATGGTCGGGGACGATCTTCAGGATCTCCTCCGCCGACCGGATGACGATCGGGATCATGAGGACCGCGAGGGCCACCGAGCCGATGACTCCGAGACGGATGCCAGGACCAAGAAACGCTTCAAAGAGCGCATACGCGAAGAGCCCGGCGACGATCGACGGGATTCCGGTCATCACGTCGACGAAGAAGGTCAGGGCGCGGCGCAGCCGGCCGGTGCCGTACTCGTTCAGATAGATCGCGGCCATGATCCCGATCGGCACAGCGATCAGGGCAGCAACTCCCGTGATGATCAGGGTCCCGGCAATCGCGTGCTCGGCGCCGCCCCCCGCACCGATGACACCGCGCGCCGATTCGGTGAAGAACGCCCCGTCGAAGCGGGCGGCGCCCCGCTTGACGACCTCGTAGAGCAGCGAAATAAGCGGGGCGACCGCGAGGCCGAAGGCAACGACGATCGACATCGTCATCAGCCGGTCCTTCGCTCGTCGAGGTCCCTCGACAACCCGCGACCAGAGATAGCTGACAGGGAGCGCGACAATGGCCGTACCCGCAAAGAGGAGGGCGGGCGTAAAGCTGCCCGAGACGACCAGCGCCAGCAGGACGGCAGAGGCTGCGCCCGCCGGAACCCCCCAGCGTGCCCATTCGGGAAGCCTCCCAGCGCCGACCCCGGTCACTGGACGTTCCGCCTGGCGATGATCAGCCGCGCAACCATGTTGACGGCGAGGGTGACCCCGAATAGGACCAATCCCGACGCGATCAGGGTGTTGACGGCGAGCCCCGAGGACTCGGGGAAGTTCAGCGCGATGTTGGCGGCGATCGTCGAGGGATTCGACTGACTGATCAGGTCGAACGTCACCACTCCGGAGGCAGAGAGAATGATCGTCACCGCCATGGTCTCGCCGAGAGCGCGGCCGAGGCCGAGCATCGAGCCGCTGATCACCGCGGACCGCCCGAACGGGAAGACCACCATGCGGATCATCTCCCAGCGAGTGGCGCCCAGCGCGAGGGCGCCCTCCTGGAGTTTGCGCGGGGTCTGCGAGAACACTTCCCGCGAGACTGCCGAGATGATCGGCAGGATCATGACCGCCAGGACCACGCCGGCGACGAGCATCGTTCGACCGGTGGTCGAGGCCGGGCCGTCGAAGAACGGGATGAAGCCGAGGTGCTTGTCCAGCCAGTCCATCACGGGGACCAGGGCCGGACCGAGGACGAAGATTCCCCAGAGGCCGTAGACGATGCTGGGAATCGCCGCCAGCAGATCCACGGTGTAGGCGAGCGGATCGGCCAGACGACGTGGCGCGATGTGGGTGATGAATACGGCGACGGCGACCGCCAACGGCACTGCGACGATCACTGCAATCGTCGCCGCCATGACCGTTCCGAAGACGAGCGGCGCGATGTAATCGACCAGGGTCTTGCCCTGCGGAAGGTCGGCTGGGCTGGCGCTGATTGCGGGCTGCGCCTGTGCGATCAGGAAGGCCGCCACGCCGGCGAGCAGCAGGATGATCGTCACGGCGGCGACCGTCGCGGCGTTGGAGAAGATCCGATCTCCTACGCCGCGTCTGCCTCCGGAGGCGGCGGCGAGAATCTGACCGCCCTGGGTGGTGGTGTCGACATGAGCTTCCAAGTCAGGAACCACTCCGGGGCTCCGCCTGGCGGCGGAGCCCCGGGTCTTGGCTTCTTCGGATCGTTCCGATCAGCCCTCTCTCACTTGATCGCGTCGATCGCGGGCTGGTTCTTTTGGAGCAGGGCACTCGTCAGCGGGGCTGACCCGGCGTTCTTCGCTCCGGCCTGCTGGCCGGCGGCGCTGTTGATGTAGCTGAAGTACCCCTTGATCAGGGCATTCGTGTTCGCATCCCCGTAATCGGTGCATCCGATCAGGTACGAGACGAGCAGGATCGGATAGGTGCTCGGATCCGTCGAGGTGCGGTCGATCGCGTAGGCCTGGACGAACTTGCCCTTGCTGAGCGTCGGGTCGAGCTTCGACGCCTCGAGGTCCTTCGCTGCTCCTGCGGGCGTCGCGTCGACGAACTTGCTTCCGACCTTGACCTTGGCGACCCCGAGATCACCGGCCTGGCTCAGGTCGGCGTAGCCGATGGCTCCGTCGCCGGCCGTGACCGCCTGCACGACACCGGAGGTCTGGGCTGCTGCTTCGCCGCCCTTGACGGGCCACGTCTCCGACGGCTCGTAGGGCCAATCGGACTTCGCGGCCTGGCTGAGATAGTCGGTGAAGTTGAACGTGGTGCCCGAGTCATCCGAGCGGTTCACAGGCACGATCCGCGTGCTCGGCAGGTCGGCGCCGGGGTTGTCCTTCTTGATCGCGGGATCGTCCCAGCTCGTGATCTTCTGGTTGAAGATCTGAGCGATCGTCGACGGCGAGAGCTGAAGGTTGTCGACGCCCTCGAGGTTGTAGATCAGCGCAATCGGCGAGACGTAGTCGGGAACCTGGATCAGCTGCCCTGGCGCGCAGCGCTTCGACGCCTGGGGAAGCTGGTCGGTATCGAACGGTGCGTCGCTGCCGGCGAAAGCAGTCTTGCCGCCGGCGATGAACTGATCCTGGCCGCCGCCGGACCCGATCGGGTCATACGAAACGGTGACGTCAGGGTTCTCGCTTTCGAAGTTGGCCTTGAAGGCCTCCTGAGCGGCCTCCTGGGCGCTTGAGCCCGCGCCGGCGAGTTCGCCTGAGAGGCTCGCGCCTCCGCCTCCGCCGCCCGTGCTGTCGTTGCTGTCGCCGCATGCAGCGACACCGACCGCCAAGACCGACGCGGAGGCAATGACAGCAATCCATCTAGAGCTGGTCACTGAGACTCCTTTGCTGGGTCGCACTTCCGTTTGCCGGCCCTGGGGGCCGCGTCCAGCGGCACCCTCGCAGTGGCGTGGGCGAAGCTTGTTACCCCCCTGTATCGCCGTTGTAAAAAAGATGTGAAAGGCAGGAAAATCGCTGGATTTAGCGACGTCCGCGCGGCGAGTGGGTCAGCCGTCCGGCGAAAAGCGATAGCCGATCCCGGTATGCGTATGGATCAGCCGCAACTCCGGAATCGCCCGGCCCAGCTTGGCGCGCAGCCGGCTGACGTAGACGTCTACCGAGCGGTCAGCTCGCTGCTGGCGCCGGCCCCAAACCTGCTCGAAGAGCTCGTCGCGGGTCATGATCCGCTGTGGATGCGCGGAGAGGATCGTCAGCAGCTGCAGCTCGCGCATCGTCAGGTTCAGGGGGCGCCCGTCGACAAGCGCGGCATGTTCGTCCGGGCGGATTTCGAGCCGCCCGGCCTGGACCCGGGGATAGCCGTTGTCCAGCATCATCGACGCCGAGCATCCCGCCGCCCAAACCGGACGCGGTTACGTGGTTGTGAATCTGCTGTGAACGCGCTGTGAAAACGCGGCGGTGGTCGTGGGCCGCGCGGGGACTACGAGGTGGGAAGTCGCTCCGCGCCCAACTCCTGCTCAGGCGGCGCTGCCGGCTCGGCGAGGGCCGTCGCCTGGTGCTCGGCCTCGTTCGCCGCTGCGTGCTGCGGGTCGAAGCGATAGCCGACCCCGAAGTGGGTGTGGATGTAGCTCCAACTCGGTGACCGCTTCTGCAGTTTCTGGCGTAGCTTCCGAACGAAGACGTCGACCGAGCGGTCTCCGTGCGCCATCGCGTACCCCCACACACGCTGGTAGATCGTTTCCCGTTCCAAAACCTGGCCCTGGGCGCCGGCGAGCAACTGCAACAGCTCGAACTCGCGCCGGGTCAGGTCGAGGCTGGCGCCGCTGACGAAGGCCTGGAACTGATCGGCGCGGATTTCCAGCTCGCCGGCCACCAGCGGTCCGACGTCGGCGTCGAGGCGGTTGCGGCGACGGCGGCGGGCGACGGCCTCGATCCTGGCCATCACCTCCTCCGGATGGCAGGGCTTCGACACCCAGTCGTCCGCCCCGAGGCGCAGCGCACGGACGCGTTGGGCAACTGTCGACTGGCCGCTGCAGACGATTACCCCGAGGTCGGGCAGCATGCCGCAGACCCGCTCGAGATATCCCCACCGGTCTTCGCCCAACACCGCCAAATCGATCACGAGCGCGTTGAGCTTCATCGAAAGGAGCTCCTCCGCCGGAACGGGACTTCCGATCTGGCGGTGCTGCCACCCCGCCATCTCGATGCGTCTCACAAGCACCGTGACGAAGCCGCTGTCGTTGTCGATTACTGCGAGGCGGATCGGTTCTGATTGTGGGGTCATGGGCGGACGCCGATGGCCGAAGGGACGAGCCAACCTGATCGCACACCGCGATTGTAGGCATCCACTGCTGCCCGCCAGCCAGGTGAACTCCCTGCGTTCACTGGATTTTCACAGGTGAACCCGTTATTTGCGGGGATCGGGGCAGCCGCCGCTTTCTCCGAATCTTCACCCGCGCGCGAGCTTGCAGATGCAGACTGCCCTCACTTCACGAGATTCCTCTCTCGTCAGCGCGCGACCCACGCCTACCCCGGGTCGCGCGCTTCTTTTATGGCACAGCGGCATGTCCTCGCTTCGCGTCCGGGCATGCCGGGTTTAGCTCAGAAGGTCGCGGGACGCAAACCGGTAGCGATGATCAGCAGGCATGCCGCGCCGACCGCATAGCGGTAGAGAACGAAGGGCCGGTAGCTCGCGGTTCGCACCAAGCGCAGGAGGAATGCAATTGCGAGGAAGCCCGAGACCGCAGCGGCGATGGTGCCGATCACCATCGGCCCAGCGACCCCGCTGGGCAGACCCTCCTGCACTGCATCGAACCCCTTCTTCACTGTGGCCCCCGCGACCACGGGAATCAACAGCAGGAAGGAGAAGCGGGCGGCGCTGTCGCGGTCGAGCCCCAGGTAGCGGGCCGCCGTGATCGTGATGCCGGAGCGCGATGTCCCAGGCGCGAGGGCGAGCACTTGCGCGAGCCCGATGAAGAGGCCGTCGCGGTTGCCGACCGTCTCGATCGAACGCCGTTGCGGCAGCCGGTCGGCGACTCCGAGCAGCCAGCCGAAGATGATCAGCTGGATCGAGATCATCCAGGGCTCGCCAACGTGGTCCTCGAAGAAACTCTCGCCAAGGCCGCCGAAGATGACCGCAGGGACGGTGCCGATCGCAAGCGCAACCGCCAGCCGCTCATCCACCGTCTCGACGGCGCGCCTCCGTGCGGCACGGATGAAGCCAAGCGTGAAGCGCACCACTTCATGGCGGAAGTAGACGATTGCCGCGATCAGCGTCCCGAAATGCAGCGCTACATCGAATGTCTTGTTGAAGTCCGGATGGTCGATCAGGAACGTGTAGTCCTGCAACCAGGGGACGAGGATCAGGTGGCCCGACGACGAGATCGGCAGGAATTCGGTCAGCCCCTGAACGATCCCCAGGAGGAGGGCCTCCGCGTCAGACACGGCGGGATCGTATTGGAGCCGCTAGACCCCTCCGGGGCGCCCTCCCCGCTCGACCCGGATCCGTGTGCGGTAGATTCGCCACCGTGCGGATGCATCGACGGATCGCAATGCTCGTCGCGCTGGGCGCAACCATGGTGTTGCTGCTTGCCTTGGCACCCGCCGCGATGGCGGCGGACGGGATCGGCCTGGCAGGCCGGACCACGGACAAGACGATCACTTTCTTCTGCTTCGGGGTGATCGCGTTCTTCCCGATCCTCGTCACCGCACTCTCCCTGCTGCAGGGAAGGCTCGAGAAGCGCAAGGAGCGCCGGCGCTACGACCTCGAGCGTCTCGGCTAGCCGCTGTTGACAAGCTGCCAATAAGCGAAAGACCCGCCGAAGCGGGCCTTCCAGTGGTCGTATTCCCAGTAGCAGAGGCCTGGTAGCCAACCAAACGAGTCCTCTGCGTCCCAAATTTCTGCGGGGTGCCAACAAGATCGACGCCTGGGGCGCAAACCTTTAGCCACGCGGCGGCATCGACGCCTGACCGTCCCCTTGCAGCGGCGTGCGAACCGGTGCCGGGCAGGCCGCGGATTGGCTAGCGTGACGTCGCTCACATAAGAGAGGGGATCCGGCTAGGCCGGTGTAGTACCCACCCTCCCGCCGCCCGCACCACGATCAGCCATGGCCGAAATCGGCCCTGCGGGCGCAGCGGACGACCAAGGAGGCATTTTGCGAACCCGAAGCAGGGCAGCGGGTCTTGCTGTCGTGACCACCATTCTCAGCGCGCTCGCCGGAGCGATCCCGGCGGGTCCGCTCGCGGGCGTCGAGCAGGCGCATGCGTTCGGCTTCAAGGAGACCCCGGCCGCGGTGTTCCCGCTGCCGGTCGACCCGGACTACGGGGACGGCCTCGGTGCGGGCCGCGGCCATGAGGGCCAGGATCTGCTGGCGCCCGCCGGCACCCCGGAGCTCGCGGTACGCGACGCGACGGTCCTCGAGGCGGCGAGCGGGGACAACGGGGGCAGGGGCAACTACGTCTCGATCTACAGCCCTGCCGTCGACCGCACCTACAACTACTTCCACATGCTGGAAACGCCGCTCGTTCAGGCCGGCGACCATGTGCGCGCGGGCCAGAGGCTCGGCCTGCTCGGCTGCACCGGCTCATGCTGGGGCGACCACCTGCACTTCGAGGTCCGCCAGGGCCGCGACCCTTATGGACCGGTCCTCGACCCGACGCCGTTCCTGGAGCGGCTCCAGCGCGACCGCTAGCCGCTGAGGCGAAAGCCGCGCAGCAGGCGCTTCTCGCTGTCGCCCTCGACTTCGGCGACGACCTCGACCCGACCCTCGAGGGGAGTGCCGCGGATCTTCGTCGCCAGCAGGTCGTCGACCTGGAAGATCCCGGCCGAGTTGTTCAACTCGATCTCGATCCGCACCGGCCGGTCCTCTCCGGACTCGATGCGGATCTCGTTGACGGCCGCCGCGGAAATGGAATGGATGCCTTCCTGGCCGGCCTCGAGCGGCATCCGCGAGCGGCCCTGCGCCATGTCGAGCGCGTCGGCCACCCGAACGACTCCTGCCTCGAGGGTGTAAGGGTCGCCTCGTCGCCGGTGGCCGATGATCGCGTGCAGGATTTCCGCGATCACGACGCTCCGCTGCGGCTCCTTATAGACGTCGGCGAGCAGCCGCGTCAGCGCCTCGCGGGCGAGGAAGAGGCTGTAGGCCTCATGGTCGGCGCGGTGGATCGACATCCCCACGTCGTGCAGAAGGGCTCCGCCGGCGACAACTACCTCGGCGTCGCGGACGGTCATCCCGTGGTCGGCGACCATCGCCGGCTCGACGCCGCCCTTGTCGAGCAGCCGCAAGAGCCGCAGGGCGATGTTGAGGACGATCTGCACGTGGACCCACGAGTGGTCTGACATCCCGAGCCGCTCGGCGTGGACCTGTGCCATGTACCACCAGGCGCGCACCTCGTCGTCCTCGTTCACCGCATCGAGGAAAGTCTCCAGGCGCCGGTTGCCTCGGGTGGGTGCCCGCACCCGCGACTCCGCCACGGCCTCCCCCGGCGCCTTCCGTACCGGCCCCTCTGGTTCGGGCGTCGGGACCGTCTCTTCGTTCACCCGACCTCCCGATCGCCGGTCGCATGCGCGCGGGCGTGGGCGATGAGCAGCCCCTCGCGAACGCCGCCGGGGGCGATCCGCAACGGCTCCGGCACGAGGTCGCAGACCGCCTCGAAGATCAGCAGCGCCGCCGGCAGCAGGCGAACCCGCTGAGGAGCAAGCCCCAACCGCTCCCCAACGGCGTCGCTGTCCGCGGCGGTCACGTCGGCGAGCAGGCGCTGAATGGTTTCGCGGTCGAGGGTGCCTCCCGAGAGCAGCCGCAGGGAGGTCGAGCCGCCTCCGACCGTGAGAGCGAGGTCGACTGGGGGCGGTTCGACTCTGGCCAGGCGGCGAGCAATCGCGTTCCGAGCCGCGGCCAGCTGATCGGGCTTCGGCGGGTCGGAGAGGAGCGCGCGCTCGGTCAGGTTGCGGGAGCCCACGGGTCGCGACGCCCACCAGCTCGGCTCGCCTCCCGGAGACCCGACGACGAGCTCGGTGGAGCCGCCGCCGACGTCCACTACGCAAACCGACTCGGGGAGCTCTCCGGTCGCGGTGGCCGTTGCGCCCAAGAAAGCAAGCGAGGCCTCCTCGCCCTCACTCAGAATCCGCAACCTCCCCACGCCAATCCGCTCGCACGCCAAGACCAAACGTCGCGCCTGTGGCAGTCGGCGGAGCGGGGCGGTCCCGACCACGAGAACCTCCTCGGCGCCAGCGGTGTCCGCCGCGTCCGCCTCGCGGGCGACGAGCTCGACCAGGCGCTCGATGCCCTCCGACCCGGGGGCGATGAAGTGGCGTCGCTCGAGCAGTGGGCGGAGACCCTCCTCCCCCACCTCGGCGACCAGCAACCGCGTCGTATTGGTGCCGATGTCGATCGCGCCGATGACCACGCGGGGCGCATCCTCTCATTCGGCGACGCGTGCAGCTTTTCCAGCCGTCGGCGAGGCTAGGTTTCCTCCCGCCTGTGGACGTGCCTACCCGGAGGTTGCCTTAGATGTCGACCTGTCAGCACACCGGACTCTCAGTCCCCGAATGCAGTTGCGTCCGTTGCATCGAGGAGCAGCTCCAGCGCTTTGCGCCGGGCCGCAGCGTGAGACGCGATGCCGACGATCCGCTTCTAGTGAGCGAGGTTCGCGGTCATACGCCGCTGCCGCCGCCCGTCTCTGAGCGGCTGACGCGCCCTGTGCTCTAGCGCTATTCGCCGATCACCTTGATGACCAGGCGCTTCGAGCGCCGGCCGTCGAACTCGCAGTAGAAGACCTGCTGCCACGGTCCGAGGTCGAGGCGGCCCTCCGTGACCGGGAGGATCGCCTGATGGTGGACGAGGAGGTTCTTCAGGTGAGCGTCGCCGTTGTCCTCACCACCGCGGTGATGGCGGTAATCGCCGCCCTCGGGCAGCAGCGCCTCGGCCACCTCATTCGACGGCGCCTTCCAGCTCGGTGGCGCGACCTTGTCGAGCCACTCCATCGTGTCCGCGTGCAGCCCCGGCTCGTCGTCGTTGACCCAGACGCCGGCTGTGATGTGCATCGCCGAGACCAGGGCCATCCCCTCGGAAATGCCGGCCTCGTCGACCGCACCCTGGACGTCCTCAGTGATCCGGATCAGCTCCCGCCTCTCCTCGGTGTTGAAGGTTCGGTAGACGGTGTTCGACTTCATCTGCGGGCTCCTCTCGATGGCGGCGTCGCGATCGCCGGACACGGTATGCGCTGCGGCGCGGCCTCAGCCCGCCGATACGATGGCCGCCGTGGCCGGCCTTCTGTCGATCGAGCGCCGCGAGTCGGTCGCTCTGGTGACGCTTCAACGGCCCGAGAAGCGGAACGCCCTGTCGATCGACCTGCGCGTCGAGCTCGCCGAGGCATTCGCCGGGTTGGCCGGCGACGACCACGTCGGCTGCATCGTTCTGACCGGAGCGGGAACGGCCTTCTGCTCGGGGATGGACGTGACCCAGTTCGGCGGCGACGCCGATCACAAGCGGCGCTTGGTCGAGACCTCGACCGCGGCCTTCGATGCGGTCGGCTCGTGCACGAGGCCGGTGATCGCCGCGGTGAACGGTCCAGCGTTGGCCGGCGGCTTCGCCCTGGCTCTGCTCTGCGACCTCCGAATCGCCGCCGTCTCGGCGACCCTGGGGTTTCCGGAACTGCCGCGCGGGATCCCGCCCTCCTACGCGTCCGCCAGGGCCACGCTCGACCTCGCCGCTGCCGCCGAGGTGACGCTGACGGGGCGCACGTTCAGCGCTGAAGACGCGTTGCGGCTCGGAGCCGTCAACGAGGTCGTGCCGGATGATCGGTGCCTGGAGCGATCGCTCGAGCTGGCCGGCAGGATCGCCGCGGTTCCGCGCTCCGCGACGCTGGAGACGAAGCGTCGCATCCTCATCGACCGTCAGCGGACCTTTGGCGAGCTGTTCGCTGACGAAGCGCGGGTGTTCCGCGAGGCGCTGCTCGGGGCCGAGCCGGACGCCGACCCGGCCGCATAGGCAAAAAGAAGGGCGCCCTTCCCGGGCGCCCTTCTCACCGTTCTATACGCCGCAAACCGGCCACGGACTGGAGCCGGACTGCGCGTAGAGAAGCGCAGCGCGGTAGTCCTGTTCGGCTTCAGGGGCAGCGGCCGGGTCGCCGGAGCCTCCGACGGACGCCCAGGTGCCGTAGTCGAACTGGTACTTGCCGCGATAGGTGCCGTCCGAGGACACCGCAGTCGGATCCCCGCCCGACTCACAGGCCGCAATCGCGTCCAGCGTGGACTGCGAAACGCCGCCGGGGAGCGAGGCGTACGCCTGCTGTTGCTGGCGACGCTCCTCGCGCTGATGCTTGGCGCGGATCTTCTTCTTCGCGGCCTTGATTGCCTGGCGAAAGTCCTTGGTCGGGCGTTGCAGCTGGGCGATGTGCACGTCCTTCGCCTTGCCTGCCGCAATCGGCGCCTTGTCCGCGGCGACCGCGGCCACTGCGATGGCCGGGAAAACGACGGCCACGAGCGTGACCAGGACAACGCTTATTCGTGTTTTCAGCACGGGGGTAACCACCTCCGTTCGTCGGTCGATGCCCGGTCGGGCCGCGCAGGTGCGCAGGCCACGGCCGCATCGGCCTCACGACGGGCGCGAACCGATGAGCGACTTAGCCGGACTTGCTACCCCGGCGGTTCAATCTGGGGCGCCGCTCCCGCGCGGCGCCTGCCGGGGCTTGTTCCGTGCAGTAAGAGAGGGAACCCTGGCAAGAACTGGCGTTGCGCAACTGTGACGGCTGTCACTCTGCTCACAACTACGCGACAAACGGCACGAAGTTCGTGCTCAAGCCTCGCTCAGGCGTGAACGACGGCTTGCAGAACGCTCAGACGTTCTCGAGTTCGACCCAAGCCATGTCCATATCGACCCGCCCGCCGCGGAACGGAACGCCCTCCTGCTCCAGCAGCCGGCGCTGCCGGTCACCCTTGGAGAGGGAACCGTCGGCGCGGACCACCCGGTGCCATGGGACGGTTGGGTCGCTGCACCCTGCCAAAACGGCGCCGGACCTGCGCGGCGCGCCGGGGCACAGATCTCCGTAGGTGACGACGGTTCCCTCCGGGACCGAGCGAACCCGCTCCAGGATCGCGTCAGCCGCCGTTCGGTCGGACATGCGAAGAAGTATTGCTCCGCTCTGGGTGACGATCGGCGGCGTCTCCTCCGGGGCCTCGCAATAGCGGCCTGCCATGATCGTGCGCCCTTGAGCCTGGCCGCCCCGACCGAGGAGAAGAGCTCCAGCGACACTCACGTCGAGGAAGAGGAGCGTGTCGCACCGCTCGAGCTCTTCTTCGACCTGGTCTTCGTATTCGCGATCACCCAGGTGACCGTGCTGATGTCCAAGGACCCGACCTGGCGCGGGCTCGGTCAAGGTCTGCTGGTCCTGGCCGAGATCTGGTGGGCATGGGCCGCCTACGGGTGGCTGACCGACAACATCGATGCCGACGAGACGATCGCGCGCCTCGCGATGTTCGGCGCGATGATCGGGATGTTCATCGTCGCGCTGGCGCTCCCGGAGGCCTTCGGGCAGTACGGGGTCTTGTTCGGCTGCGCGTACTTCGTCGTCCGATCGCTCCACATCGTCATCTACGCCTACGCGTCAGAAACGGTGGACATGCGGCAGGCCGTCTCGAGGCTGGCTCCCGGCGTGCTGATCGGTTGCAGTCTGCTGATCGTCGCCGCGACTCAGGACGGCCCCGTCCAAGCGCTCCTTTGGTGCGCGGCGATCGCCCTCGATTGGTCGGCCCCACTGCTGAGCGGCACCTCCGGCTGGCAGGTCCACGCCTCCTACTTCGCGGAGCGCTACGGGCTGATCGTGATCATCGCGCTGGGGGAGTCGATCGTCGCGATCGGACTCGGACTGTCGGGGGTCCAGCTCGACGCCGGCCTGATCCTCGGCGCCACGCTCGGAGTCGTGATCGCCGCAGCTCTCTGGTGGGCCTACTTCGACGTCGTCGCGCTGGTCGCCGAGCGCAAGCTCGCCTCGCTGAGCGGCGAAGCCCAAAACGCGCTCGCGCGCGACTCCTACAGCTACCTGCACTTCCCGATGATCGCCGGAATCGTCCTGCTCTCCCTCGGGGTCAAGAAGGCGATCGGCCACGCCTACGACCCGCTGGACCTCGCTCCAGCCGCCGCGCTCTGCGGCGGCGTCGCCCTCTACCTCGCCGGTCATATCGCGTTCCGCCTCCGCAACGTTCAGAGCTTGAACAAGCAGCGGCTGCTCGCCGCGCTCGCCTGCCTGGCGCTGATCCCACTCGCGACCAATGCCGACTCGCTGATCGCACTCGGCGCGGTGGCAGCCGTGGTCGTCGCGCTCACGAGCTTTGAGGCGATCCGCTTCCGAGACGCGCGCGAACGGATCCGCGCCGGAGGCCTGCCCGGCTCGATGCTCGGATCCGGCGGTCAGTAAAGAGCGGCGGCGAGGCGGCGGCGATATTCGCGAGCTCGGGGGTCGTCCTGGCCCAGTTCGGCGAGAGCGCCCACAACTGCCTTGCGGATCTCCTCGCGGCCACCGTTCTCTGAGGCCGCGATGAGCTCGAGTAGCTTCTCGATTCCCTGCTCCAGCTGTCCCTCGTCGATGGCCGCGAGCGCTTCACGTAGTTCCTCGTCGGCATCCCGGGCGAGCCGAATGCGCGCCGCAAGGCCCTCCGCCTCGAAGTCTCCGCTCACTCTCTCCAGCAGGGATAGAGCCTCGTCCTCATCGCCGCGCTCGCGAAGGATCCGCGCCAGTGCCAGCGCGGCATCGGCGCGCCCTGGCTCCAGCTCGAGCGCCTGCCGCAGCGAGGCCTCATCTCCCGCATCCACCAATCCCTCGGCCGCCGAGGGGACAAGGGAAGCCATAAAAGCCTCGACGGCGGCCGGCGGCTGGGCCCCAACGAACTCGCGCACGACCTCGCCGTCGCGGAACGCCTTCACGGCCGGGATGCCCTGGATGCCATAGCGGGCGGAGAGCGCCGGGTTGGCGTCGACGTCGAGCTTCGCGAGGATCAGGTCGCCGGCATGAGCTGCCGCCGCCTTTTCCAGGACCGGGGCGAGTACCCGGCATGGCCCACACCAGTCGGCCCAGAAGTCGACAACCACCGCAACCTCGCGCGAACGCTCGATGACATCGGCGTCGAACGTCGCCTCGGTGACATCGACCGCCATCGTCAGACCGCCTCGGCGCGCAGCAATGCAAGGCCGGGCATGGTGCGGAAGGTCCGCGCCTTCGCCGGGCCGAAACCGCTGTCGGCGAGCCACTGCGAGACCTCTTCGCGCGTGTAGGTGTCGGCTCCCGACGTCAGGTGAAAGAAGAGGCCGAGGATCGACGTTGAGTCAGGGCGCTCGCCCGGCGGCCGGTCGTAGAGGTCGAGGATGCAGAGCGGGGCGCCCTCACGTAGCGCGCTGCGCACCCGCGAAAACAGCGTGCGGGCCTGCTCTGGGGCCAGGTGGTGGACGATGTTGAAACACAGGGCGCCGTCGTGTGGGCCGCCGAACTCGGCCTGGAACATGTCCCCCTCAACATGGCTGACCCGGTCGCCCATCCCCGCGCCGGAGACGATCTCGCGTCCGATCCTCGCGCTGCCGGGCAGGTCGACGATCGTCGCCCGCAGCCCCGGGTGGCGGCGGCAGAGTGCCATTGAGAACTCACCATGCCCGCCGGCGACGTCGAGCACCGACTGCGGATCCGAAGGGAGGGCGATGCCCTTCGCCACGTCGTCGCTGGAGAGGCGGGCGAGCTGGTACTGGCCGCGAATGTAGGAGCGCCAGTACGGGTCGTCAGGTTCGCGGTCGTGGAGCTCGACTGAGCGGCCGTCGCGCACGAGGTCCTCGAGCTGATCCCACCACTGCCAATAATGGCCTGTGTCATCGACGAAGTCGCCGACGTAGGCGTCCGAGCTCGGGTCCAACCAGCGCCTGGCGCGCGAGGTCATTGCATACCTGTCGCCTTGCAGCTCGACGTGCCCGAGCGATGCGATCACGTCCAGCAGCAGGGCCGTCGCCGTCGGCTGCAGGTCGAGCCGCTCGGCCAGCTCGTCGGCAGTGTGCGGGCGCTCGGCGAGAGCGCTGAGGATGCCTGTCCGCTGCGCCACCTGAAGCGATCGCGCCACAGGCATCCCGAACATCGCGTGGCCGACCGGGACGGGGACCTTGTTGGCAAGCAGCCCCACCCGCTCGGTCAGGTTGTCCGGTCTGGCGTCGATACGCATGCGCAAAGAAGCTAACCAACTGAGGTCTGGCATAGAGTCAAGCTCGGCAGATGGCACGTGAGGCGGACGAGTCGCGAACCTCTAGGCCGGCTGAGAGCGTGGGGATCAGCAGGCGGGGCCTGCTCGGGGGCGCAGCGTCGGGAGCCGCGGGTCTCGCGCTTGGGGGTGGCGTCGCGGATGCGGCGGCAGCGCGGTCGCGCCGTGTCGACGTGGTGGTTGTCGGGGCCGGCCTAGCCGGGCTCGCCGCCGCGCGCCGGATCGCCGGCAAGGGTCATTCCGTTGCGGTTCTCGAGGCGCGCGACCGCGTCGGCGGCCGCACGCTCAACCATCCGCTCGGCGGCGGCAAGATCGTCGAGATCGGGGGCGAGTGGGTGGGCCCGACGCAGGACCGCGTCCTGGCTCTGATCAAGGAGCTCGGCCTCAAGACCTTCAAGACCTTCAACACCGGCGACAACGTGTACTTCCGCTCTGGCGCCCCGATCGAGCGCCAGACCTACACGGGCGCGATCCCACCCGCCAATCCGGCCTCGCTCGCCGAGCTCGCCGTGGCTCTCCAGCGGCTCGACTCGATGGCGCTGGAGGTGCCCCTCGATCGACCTTGGAAGGCCCCGCGGGCGAGCGAGTGGGACGGTCAGACCTTCGAGACCTGGAAGCTCGCGAACACAACGGTGCAGGAGACCCGCGACCTGATCGATCTTGGCGCCGAGGCGGTCTGGGCCGCCGAGCCGCGGGACATCTCGCTGCTCCATGTCCTCTTCTACATCCATTCCGCGGGCAGCTTCGAGAACCTGATCAACACCGCCGGCGGGGCGCAGGAGCAGCGGATCGTCGGCGGCTCACAGCGAATCTCGATCGAGATGGCGAAGCGGCTGGGATCCCGTGTCGTCCTCGGAGCTCCGGTGCTCGAAATCGAGCGGCGGCGCGGCGTCGTTGAGGCCTTGACCCCGAAGGGCCGCTGGACCGCGAAGCGCATCATCGTCACGGTCCCCCCCACGCTCGCCGGCCGGATCCGTTACGACCCGCCGCTGCCGGCGCTCCGGGATCAGCTCACGCAGCGGGTTCCGATGGGCTCGGTGATCAAGTGCATGGCGATCTACGACCGTCCGTTCTGGCGCGACGACGGGCTGACCGGCCAGGCAACCAGCAACGTCGGCGCCGTGCGGGTGACCTTCGACAACTCACCTCCGAGCGGCCGGCCCGGAGTCCTGCTCGGCTTCATGGAGGGTCATCAGGCGCGAGTGTTCGCGCAACGCTCGACGCGACGGCGACGCGCAGCGGTCCTTGATTCCTTCGCCAGTTACTTCGGCGAGAAGGCGCGGCAGCCGCGCTCGTATGTCGACAAGAGCTGGGCGGACGACCCCTGGACGCGCGGCTGCTACGAGGGCTACACGCCCCCCGGGGTCCTGCTCGAGTTCGGCGAGGCGCTGCGCCGGCCGGTTGGCCGGATCCACTGGGCCGGTACCGAGACGGCCACGCTGTGGAACGGCTACATGGACGGCGCCGTCCAGTCCGGGTACCGGGCCGCCGACGAAGTTCTCGCAGGCCTGTAGCGAGCGCTAGTTGCCGTCGGTGACGCTGTCGGCCGCCGGGTCGACCGGGACCGCTGTGGCGGCATCGACGGTGTCGGTGGCCGCCGGCGGCGGCGCCTCGGCCTCGGCCGGTGGATTGGCCACATAGCTCGCCGCTCCGCTTTCGGGGCTACCGGCCATCAGCCCGATCACGACGCCGGCGATGCTTTCGAGCCGCGACACGTTGCCGCCGGAGGTAGTAACGAGCCGGTTCGATCCTGCGACATAGGTGCCGCCGGCTTCGGGCGGCGGAACGTAGGTGGACGCGACGACCCGAGCGGAGGTCACCGACGAGGAGTCGGTGGAATCAACCGGCACCGTGTAATCGACCGGATCCGATGACGGGGCAATCTCGGCCATGATCTCCGCAACCCCACCGTTGGTGGGATCGATCTCGTCGAGGATCGCGTCGACTCCGCTGTCGTCGCCAGACTTTCCGCCGTGGTTGCCGTGGTCCTGGCCGTTGTGGTTGCCGTGATCGTGCCCGCTCGCGTCGCCCTCGGCTTGCGTGCCCGCTGTTTCGTCAGTAGTCGCTCCAAGTCCATCGTCGGCGACGGTTCCACCATCGCCGGTGTCGGACCCTCCGGTCTGGGTGTCGTCTGTAGCGGTGTCGGCGCCTTGACCGTGATCGGCTCCCTGACCGTGATCGGCACCTTGGCCGTGATCGGCACCTTGGCCGTGATCGCCTCCCTGACCGTGGTCGGCGCCTTGGCCGTGGTCGGTGGCGTCTGCTCCGTCTGAGCCGCCGGAGTCGACCGGGCTGATCTCCCCTACGACACCGTCGACCGCTCCGTCGCTTGCGTCTCCGCCCGTGTCGCCGGTCGCGGACTGATCGGCGGCGCCATCGTCGACGATCGCTCCGAGTCCACCGTCGGCGACCGTCCCGCTGTCAGCGCTGTCATCCGTTCCGGTCTGGCTGCCGCCGTCACCGGTCTCGTCGCCCGCATGGCCCTGGCCGTGGTCGGCGCCCTGACCGTGATCGGCGCCTTGGCCGTGGTCGGCGCCTTGGCCGTGGTCGGTGGCGTCTGCTGCGTCTGAGCTGCCGGAGTCGACCGGGCTGATCTCCTCTGCGACGCCGTCGACCGCTCCGTCGCTCGCGTCTCCGCCCGTGTCGCCGGTCGCGGACTGATCGGCGGCGCCATCGTCGACCATCGCTCCAAGTCCACCGTCGGCGACCGTCCCGCTATCAGCGCTGTCATCCGTTCCGGTCTGGCTGCCGCCGTCACCGGTCTCGTCGCCCGCATGGCCATGGTCGGCGCCCTGGCCATGGTCGGCGCCCTGACCGTGGTCGTCTGCCGCCTGGCCGTGATCGGCGCCCTGACCGTGGTCAGCGCCGTCGCCCTCGTCTGAGCTGCCGGAGTCGACCGGGCTGATCTCCTCTACGACGCCGTCGACCGCTCCGTCGCTTCCACCACCGCTGGTGCCATCGCTAGCGGACTCGTCGGCAGCGGCGGTGCCGCCCCCGCCCTGCCCGGTCTTGGCCTGCCCAACGTCGCCCATGCCGTCCACCGGAGCCTGGGCGACCACGCCGCCGTCAACGCTCGGGTCCGCCGCTACCGGCAGCTCCGAAGCGCCGTCCCCGGTGGGGGGATCTGTGGCACCGGCGCCGGGCGGCGCCTCGGAGATCGTCGAAGCGCCAGGATCCGCGGGCACCAGGGAAACGGGAGCGTCGGCAATCACAGCCCCGGCTTGGGCGCCGGCAGTGGATTCACCTGGCACCGTCAGTTGGACCGAGCCTGCGCCGGCGCCTTCCCTTCCAGTCGAGACCTCAGTTGCCGGGACGGCGTTCACAATCGGTCGCGCTCCGGAGTCCGCCCCCGAGCCATCTGCGAGCGGAAGGCGCCCGGACGGAGGATTCGCCTTCGTCACCGCCGGAAGGCCGGAGGTTGGGCCCTGCTGTAGCGGGCTCGCGATCGGCTGGCCGACGGCAGCGCTGCCGACGGCTGCCGCCGCGGCTGTTGCCGCGATGACCTTGGCGGCCGATCCAGCCCCCCCGACCGCGTTGATCTCACCGACGAAGGGGAAGAGCAACCGTTGCGGGAGGCTGCTGATCAGTGCCCAAACCGCGACCCCGCGACGGGCGGAGTAATGGCTGGTGAAGGCACGCACCACGGTGGGGTCGAGGCGAGTGCCGGCCTCCCTGGCGAGAATCCGCAGCGCGAGCCTGTGGGACTTGGCCGAGCGATAGGGGCGGCTCGATGTAAGCGCGTCGAATGTGTCGGCGACGGCGATGATCCGGGCGCCAAGCGGGATCTCGTCTCCCGAGAGCCCCAGCGGATAGCCGCCTCCGTCGAGTCGCTCGTGGTGATACAGGACCATCCAGGCGAGCTGCTCGTCGCCCAGCGGATAGACCATCTTCGCCCCGACGAACGGGTGCCGCTGGATCACGGCGAACTCCTCGTCGGTCAGCTTGCCCTTCTTGTTCAAGACACTGTTCGGAGTCTCGATCTTTCCGACGTCGTGGATCGCGGCCGCAGCTCGGATTCTCGAAACCTGGCCCCGGGAGAGGCCCATGCGCTCTGCGATCACCGAGGCGTGGCGGGCGACCC